>Ga0256404_1006795_pt1 | contig 18582 bp, 18 predicted proteins | sample RumenRJG_01DNA_FD_185990 | JGI IMG/M metagenome (GOLD analysis project Ga0256404, IMG submission 185990) | Bovine rumen microbial communities from Lethbridge, Alberta, Canada - RJG_01 | ecosystem: Host-associated > Mammals > Digestive system > Stomach > Rumen | place: Canada: Alberta | collected...
GAGAATCGAATATCCTGGCAAAACACAGAAAAATCAGCCGCCTGAAAAATATCGCATTCTCAGACGGTTGATTAGCAAAGAGGGTGAGCCATAACTGAATTATGACACACCCTCTTGTCAATTCTGGGTCCCATACGCTTGCGGACTTAAAATGACAACCAGAGCCGAACATTTCAGCCTCAGTTCGTTTAATTCGTTCCAGTAACTATTCCGCGATTCCTCTTTCTCCTCCCCTGGCAGGGCAACAAACCAAAGAACTAGGTACCAAACAGGCTGGTCTTCGACCAGCATTCCACAATTATGATACACTTTCAAAGAAAAAGAGGAAATGCTGAAGTCTCACCAGAAATTGCATTGAATTGCATGAATTGTTGAGAGGTTTGTCCCACCTGGGCCTCTCAACAACCACGAAGTGCTCGCGACCGAACGGTAGCCCGAAGGGCTCGGGGAGATGATGAAGCGAGTGTTGCACGAAGTGCAGCTCGCGGTGCCTGAAGGCATCATCACTCGACCCAACATTGTGCAGCTCGCGGTGCCTAGGCATCATCACTCGACCCAACATTGCGCAGCGCAGCAATTTATTAGGCTGGTCTTCGACCAGCATTCACAATGATGATACACCTTCAGGGGAAAAGAGCAATTGGTGAATAGTCACTCGTTCCGGTTTGTTGTTGAAAAAAATGCGCACAAGGACGAACTTTTTTATGACTCAGTTTGTTGTTTTGCGCTTGATTTGCACTAATCATTGCGCTTATTCCGGCTCGAAATCTTTCTCGAGCTAGACAAGGCGGAGCAGTTGTTCGTCGCTGGCCTGTGGCAGGACTTGGCGCAGATGTGACAGGATGGCCTCGCGCGACTGTTGCGGCGAGCGATCGACGTGGCACGCCTCGCGCCCGTAGAGGCGCTCGGGCGTGGTCAGCAACGACCAGCCCCAGCCATACTCGTGGCCATGACGGTCGCGCGGATAGACAAAGTCCTCGGTGACGATGCGGCACGACATCTGCAGGCGGGTGACGTATGCGTCAAAGCGGCTCCGCATCTTTGGACCGGTGAAACCGCAGGCAGTGCGCAGCTCGCGGGTGATGAGGCTGCCATGCTCCTGCAGGGTGAGCAAGATGGCCTCCTCGACCGAACCGGCCTCGGGCGCAGGATAGACGCTACGCCGCCAGTTGCAGAAGTCGGGCCACCACTGCAGGCTGATATAGCCTGCTTTCTTGTCGAAAAACTTGCCATAGACGCAGTCGCCCATGGCGATGATGGGGCCCTTCCACTTCCACATCGGCCAGTCCCAGCCGTCGTCAAAGACCACATAACGGCAGTCGTCGTCAACCATCTCCTCGGCCGAAAAGCCCGGGATGCAGCTCGGCAGCAACGGCACAAACCCCAGCTCCTGGATGGCTTCCATCATCTGGGGCGCATTGGATATCGGTTCTCTGTGCATATTCATATCTGCCCACAAAGATACGACTTTTTTCGCAAAAAATCAAGGATTGTCGGGTCACGCGAAAAAATCCCACCACATATATTCCAGCCACACTTCGCCATCAGCGCGCATGTGGATGTTGATGACCGGGCGGTCGTCTTCAAGCGCAGGATTCGTGTCATAAACATACGTCCTGTCGGTTGGCCTGTAGCTCCATTGCTGGTCTTTAGTCACCAGTGTGTTGAGGTGTTGGATTTGCTCCTCGGTCAGCGGTTCAACGAGTCGCAAGGTCCATTGATAGTCGCTCCAGGCACTAGCAGAGCGGTCCATATTGTCCGTTTGCTCGACCACGACATAGTCGGGCAACTCAAACCCCGCCTCGGCAGCGATTTTTTTCGGGTCTTTGGCGATGCGCTCGTCAAGGGTTAAATAGTAGATCAGGGCAGTCCAAAAGGCGGCGGCAATGATGATGACACTACCGCAGCCACCGAGGGTCAGTTTCTTGTAATTCATGGGTTATAAATCTTTTTGAATGTTACATTGATTTATAACCCAGTCGGCGATAGGTAACTATCTCGGCGTCAGTTGCCGCCCAAGAGCGAGGTGATTTGGCTGGCGCTCAGGCGCTTGTAGCCTTCGCCAGGCTTGGCGGAATCAATGGTGAATGGCGCCCCCCAGGTGATGTCCTTCAGGTCGAGCGACAGGCCGAGCGAGCTGCCGCCCACCTGGGCCTTGACATCGGCATGATGGGCGATGAGGCCCGCCAGCGTGGTAAACACATGGCTGTAGTGCGCTGTGTAGGGCGTGGAGCTGCCACGGGTGGGCGTGACGGTGACCGACTGCAGCTGGTTCTTGTCGTTGATGGCAAACTCGTAGTTGAACCCTTGAGGCTGCTGCTTGGGCTCGAGGCGGAAGCGGTCGCCGTCGGCGGTGAGCTGCACCAGGCCCTTTGTGGCGTTGTTGAGCGAGCCACTGCCCAGCACAAAGGCACGGCCCAAGAAGATGTCCTGCAGGGTGCCAATGGTGACGGGGATGCCGTTGGTAATGAGCGACAGTGGCTCGGCGACATAGCGCTTGTGATACTTGTCGACCACGAGCACACTGTCGCTGGTGACCACAAGCTTGGCGACCTCGATGCCCAGCATGGGGCGCACCGAGATGTAGATTGCCTTGTCGCGAATCATGCGCAGCTGCATGCCGCTCGACAGGGTCTGCGAGCCGGTGACCTTGATGTTGCCGCCAGCCTGCAGGGTGGTCCAGCTGCCTTGCGTCGCGACAAATGCCGAGAGCCGCTGGTCTAGGGCTTGCTGGGCGGCAGATGTTACCTGTGGGCCGGACGTTGTGGTGAGGGTATTGTCTTTGGTGGAGCGGCAGCCTGTTGCGATTGCTGCCAGGAGCGAGAGTGCGATGATAAGTTTTTTCACAATTAATCGGAAATTAGTCATTTAAAGAAGATAGTGCGGTGTTTCACCTTGCGTTGCAGCAGCTCGTTGTCAGGCATGAGCTTGAGCGCTTTCTGCCACTGTTCGACGGCGGCCTCGTGCTCGCCGGTCATGAACAGGATGTCGCCATAGTGGTCGAGCAGGTCGCCGCTGGGCGAGTCGTCGTTCTCAATGGCGCTCTTGATATAGACCAGGGCCATCTGATAGTCTTTCTTGACAAAAAACACCCAGGCATAGGTGTCGAGATAGGTGGCATTCTGCGGCATGTCCTTCACCGCCATGGCGGCCATGCGCTCGGCCTTGTCGAGGTCGCGGCCGCACAGGGCCAAGAAGTAGGCATAGTTGTTCATGATGCCACTGTTGAGCGGGTTGAGCTGCAGCGACTGCTCGTAGAGCTCAAACGACCGCAACGTGTCGCCCATCTCAAAGTAGACATCGCCCATGCCGCCGATGAGGTCGCTGCGGGTCTCGACATCGGCACTGTCGGCCAGCTCGAGGGCCTTCTCGTAGGTCTGCAGCGCCTTGTCATACTGCTTGATCTGGAAATAGGCCGGTGCGATATAGCGGTAGAGGTCCATGCTGTCGGGGTTATACTCCAGCGCCTTGTCGCCAGCTGCGATGGCGGCGGGTATGTTCTCGTCCATGATGTTGACAATCATCAGCTTGCGCCACATCTGGGCATCGGTGGGACGCACGTCCAGCACATAGCCCAGCTGCTCGGCGGCACGGTGGTAGTCTTTGCGGGCAATCAGATACTCGCTGTAAAGGTCGTGAATCTGGGCCTCATGCGGATGCAGCTCGAGCACAACATTCATCAGCGTGTCGACACGGCCGGTCGAGTCGCCGGCGGCAATGCGGTCGCGCATAAAGTCGATCAGCACCTGCATCTTGTCGTCAACCTCCAGGTTCTCGTTGACCAGCGCTAGCCGCACCTGCCTCTCGTAGGCTGCCGAGTCGCCCACCATATTGTAATACTGGGCTTTGGCAAGGTAGGTGTAACCATTGTCAGGCTCGGCCTGCTGCGCACGGTCAAGGTAGACAAGTGCACTGTCTTGTCGCCCAAGCTGCGTGAGCAGGGCGCTCATGGTGATGTTGTACATCGCATTGTCGGGGGCTGTGGCTAGCAGCGAGCGCATCTCAGCAATGGCGCTGGCGGTGTCGTTCAGGGCCATATAGGCCGACACTTTGCGCGATGTGATTTGCATCGACTTGCCATGCAGCACCTCGATTGAGTCGAAAGTGGCGATGGCACCGCTGTAGTCGCCGGTCTGGGCCTGCGCATGGGCCAAGCGTGCCTGCAACTCCAGCTTGTTGGGGTTGCGGTCGCTCAACACCTTGATGGCGCGCAGGGCCTCGTCGGGCTTGCCCAGCATCATGCAGGCATCGCTATAGAACGTTGTCTCGTAGAAGTCGCCTGGCGCGGCCTCAAAGTGCTGCCGCATCAGCTGCAGGCCGCGCTCGGCACGCTGCTTGGTCATGTTTTCCATCGTCAGCAGGCAATAACCCAGATAGAACGACACAGCGGTGTTGGTCGAGTCGATGTCATGCGCCTGCTTGAGCAGGTCGTAGTAGGCATCCAGACGGTCGTTCGACTTGTGGTTTTGTGCCTCCAGAAAGATATAGGCAGCTTTGCGTCGGTCCTGGTCGGTGATGTGTGGCCTAGCACTGGCGGCCAATGCGATGGGTATGACCACAAGCAGCGACAGCAAGGTCAGGACAATATTTCGTGATTGGTACATTCGCATTGTTGAATTTGTCTGTGCAGTGGTCGCAACAGCGTTGCGGCTCACACAACAGCAGCAGACTCAAACTAAAAAATAAACTTTAAACTGTCTACTACCTATTGCCGGTGTGTCCGAAGCCACCGGCTCCGCGCTCGGTGTCATCCAGCCCCTCGACGAGCTGCCACTGCACGGTCTCGTGGCGCGCAACCACCATCTGGCAGACGCGCTCGCCGTCCTCGATGGTCTGGGGCTCGTTGCTCAGGTTGACAATGATCACGCACACCTCGCCGCGATAGTCGGCATCGATTGTGCCGGGTGTGTTGAGCACGGTCAGACCGCGTTTCAGAGCCAGACCGCTGCGGGGGCGTATCTGGCACTCATAGCCTTGCGGCAGGGCGATAGAGATGCCGGTGTGCAGCAGGACGCGTTCCAGAGGCTGCAGGGTCACAGGCGCATCGAGCCATGCGCGCAGGTCCATGCCGGCACTCATCGCGGTGCTGTAGTCGGGCAGGGGGTGAGGCCCCCGGTTGACTATCTTGACTTGTACTGTTTCCATGTTATGTCGCTTTTTTTGAAGTGGCAAAGATAATGCAAATAGCGCAATCTGTCATGCTCAAAACCGCTAAAAAATCAAAAACTACAGGCTAGCGGGCTGGCGGTCAGCCTTGACTGGCGGCCTCGACACTGGGCTCGGAGACGGCACTGCGATGCATCGAGTTGACAATCAGAGCTATGGCACCGTCGCCTGTCACGTTGCAGGCGGTGCCAAAGCTGTCCATCGTGATGTAGAGCGCTATCATCATCGCCTGCTGTTCGTCGTTGAAACCCAGCATGCTCTGCAGCACTGCCAACGCCGCCATGATAGCACCGCCAGGCACACCGGGTGCCGCAACCATCATCACTCCCAGCATCATAATGAAGCCGACAAAGGTGCCAAACTCAATGGGCGCGCCCTGAATCAGCATCAGTGCCACAGCGCAGGCCGTGATCTTCATTGCGCTGCCCGACAGGTGGATGGTGGCGCATAGCGGCACAACAAAGCCGGCGATGTCGTCACGCACTCCGTTCTTCTGCGTCTGCTTGAGCGTGACGGGGATGGTGGCGGCACTGCTCGATGTGCCCAGCGCGGTGAAGTAGGCCGGGAGCATCGTCTTCAGAGCCTTCAGCGGATTGCGGCGCGCAATGGCACCGGCGATGCAATATTGCACCAACAGCAGAATGATGTGCATGGCAAAAATCACACCGATTATCGAGACGAACACCTTGACAATGTGCCAGACTTGTCCGCTGTTGGCCATGCTCATAAAGATGCCCATGATATAGAGCGGAAGCAGCGGAATCAGGGCCACCTCGATGGTCTTGGCAACAATGTCGCGAAGCTCGTCGAAACCCCGCTTGAGCGACACCGACCCGAGGTGGGCAATGCCCAGACCCATCACAAACGACAGCACAAGGGCGCTCATCACGTCCATCAGCGGCGGAATGTTGATGGTGAAATACGGGTCAATCTTAGCTTCATCTGCAGCAACCTGGGCGATTGCGGCAGGGTTGATCAGGTGGGGAAAGACACTGACACTGGTGCCATAGGAAAACAGGCCCGAGAACACGGTGTCGCCGTAGGCTATCAGGGCTGTGACCAGCAGCAGTTTGCCGGCCCCCTTGCCGATGTCGGCGATGGCAGCAGTCACCAGCCCCACAATGATGAGCGGGATGAGGAAGGACAAAAAACTGCTGAACACAAAATTGAAGGTCGCAAATGCGCGCATGCCCCACAAGGGCAGCACATTGCCCAGAATCACACCGAGCACGATGGCGATAATCACCCGCACCAGCAGCGGAATTTTTTTCAGAATTTTCATGAATAGACGTTGGACTTTAGATTTTGAAAGTTAGACGCTAGTTGGTTTTTGTCATGGCTAAAACCCGCGGCTTTAAACTGTTAACGATAAACTAGAGGCGTTCAGCGTGAGAGAAGTATAGCACTGGCATCATTTGTATCGCCGGGTGCGTGAGTCGTCGATGACACCGCTCCAGCCCAGGCCGTGGGCAAAGTCGTAGGCATTGCCGTCGGTGTCAACGTGTGGACGCATGTCGCGAGGCACGTCCTCGCACTGGGCCTCGACGGTGGCCATGTCGGCCGGCATCTGGAAGGGGAGCAGTCCCTGAGGTTCAAACTTGCCGGCGATAATGTCGAGCTTGGCCTTGTTCTGCACGCCGAAACACAACAAGATGGCGTCGGCAAGCGGCTCAAACTCGGCCACAACGGCTGGACGGGTGATGTTCATCGTCACAATCACGGGTTTGTTGCCCATGAGCCGACGGGTTTCAATCACCAGGTCTAGGTCACACTCATTGGCAGTCATGACCGTCTTGTCGCGATAACTGCGGTCGACATTAGGCTCCAGTGGGTCGCCACCCGCCAGACTGGGTCGCCGGGCCGTTGTGGCGGTGTAGGGCCGATATTGCAGGCTGATGGGGACATAGCCATTGCCACCGGCCTCCAAGTCGGCACGGCTGTAGCCCCATCCCCCGGATGGCTCGTCAATGTCGACCAGGGCAAAATCGGCCTGGGCAGGGTCATCGACTACGGTGAAGTATTGCTCGACCAGGGTGCGGCGAATGGGATAGTCGGTATGCTCGTCATATTTCTCGCCCCAGAATCCTGTCATGGCGGGATAATGGCGGCGCGGCAAGTAGACACGCTCACGCGCCTGACGCGGCAGGCTGTGCCTATGATTCTTGGCCATGACGATAGAGCGCAATTGCGCCTCATAACCAGCTTGCATATATTCTGGGTTGCCCACGATGCGCTGGGCCTCGGTTGGGTCGACGTAGGGGTTCTCAAACAAGCCCAACCTGAAACTGTTGAGCAGCAACCGTCGGGCACTGGCCTCAAAACGCTCGCGTGCGCTCTGCTCGCCGTAGTCACGCACCCACATCTGGTAGGCTTCCAGAATGGGCTTTTTGTCCTGATTACCGCCGAACTGGTCGACACCGGCCAGCAGGGCGCGGTAGTGCCGCTCGGCCACAGAGAGATGCTCCACGCCCCAGGGCTTACCCCGATGGCGGTCGACGGCGGTGTAGTCGCCAGTAACCACCCAATCGGTGCACACCACACCGTCAAATCCGTAGCGTTCTCTGAGCAGTTCGGTGATGATATAGTGGCTATAGTTCATGGCCACATTTTCGCCATGGGGATCGATGCCCCACGGAATGGTGTAGAACGGCATTGTGGCACTGGCCGAGCGTGTGGGACCGGCAAGATGGAACGCACCGTCGACAAATGGCCGCAGGCGAGTGGCAAACTGTCCTCCTGGATAGACAGCAAACTTTCCGAACGAGTAGTGCGAGTCGCGGCCCGCCTCTTCCGAGCCTCCTCCAGGCCAGTGCTTGACCATGGCGTTGACACTGTGATAGCCCCAGCCGTCGGCAATGTGCGCATCGCCCTCGCTGGTCTGGAAACCGTCGCAGTAGGCGCGGGCATAGTCGGTGACCAGTTGCGGGTCGCAACCAAAGCAGCCCAGCACGCGTCGCCAGCGGGGCTCGGTGGCCAGGTCGACCTGGGGCGAAAGGGCCGTGGTGATGCCCAGGGCGCGGTATTCGCGCGAGGCTATCTGTCCAAACCGCTCGATGAGTGCCGGGTCCATGATGGCTGCCATGCCGATGGGGCGGGGCCACAGCGAGATTTGTCCGCCGGCACCGGCCAGAAACTCGTCGGCTGTGGCGGTCTCGTTGCGCGGGTCGCTGCTGTTGTTGGCGGGGATGCCGTGCGGCAGGGCTTCGACAAATGCTTGAACATTGTTGCTCCAGCGTGCAGCAACAGCCGGACTCTCGACCTTGGTCACCAGGACGGCGCGCACATGGTCGTCGCGCAGAAAAGACTTCTGCTCGTCGGTCAAGTCGCTGGCCTGGGCACCGCTCTCGCTCAGCATTTTGCCGCCATAGATGGGGCGCGCGGTCTGTGGCACAGGTTGGTGCAGGCTGTAGAGCATCAGTCCGGCTATCTCGTCGACCGACAGGCGGCTGGCCAGGTCACGGGCGCGCTGCTCTGCAGGCAGTCGCCAGTCCTCGTAGGGCACAAGCCGCCCCTCGCCGTTCAGGTCTTTGAACGCCTTGCCGTCCACTGTCAGTATCTTGATGCCGCTTGCCGGGCTGTAGCCCAGGGTGGGGCCGCCGTCTTGCTGCACAAGACGGTAGCCTTCTTTCTCGACTTCATGATAGGGTTGTGATACACCCAGCGATGCCGTTGTGATGCTTGCCATGACCAGGATTGCTTTTTGAAGTCTTGATTTCACATTAATTCTGTTCATATAGCTCCAGAGGCTGATGGTCAGGGTCATAGAAGAAGAGGAATCGCTTGCCGGTATAGCCGTCGGTGCGGATCTCCTCATGTGCCACGCCCAGCGCATCCAGCTCGCGCACAGCAGCGTCTATCGACTGGACGGCAAATGCCAGATGGCGCAATCCGGCAGCCTCGGGATGGCTGGGACGCTGAGGCGGCGAGGCAAACGAGAAGAGCTCGATCACATAGTCGCCATTCAGGCCGAGGTCGGTCTTATAGGACTGGCTGTCGGGGCGATAATTCTCGGCCAAAATGTTGAGGCCCAGCACGCGGGTGTAGAAGTCCAGACTGCGGCGATAGTCTGAGCAGATGATGGCAATGTGATGCACTTTTTCCAATTTGAGCATAGTCGTCGTTTTTTTGCCGCAAAGTTACGGCTTTTTTGCCGAAAAGTCGGTAAGGAGCCATAATTAATGTGAGTCATCGGCATGCCGTGCTAGCATTATGCAATCGCCCAAAGATTGACGACAAGATGCGCCATAACTAAAAAAAGTTGTACCTTTGCAGCCGTTTTCGCAATTGGATAACAAAGGCTGTGCCTCAACCAACCCGAGTAAGCTTGGTTTTGTATTCGGCTTGCACTTTGTTTCATCGCTTGCACAAGATTTCTCAATAAAAGAATAATTCCACCCGCTATCGGCCCGGCCTTCTGACCGTGAAACGTTCAACCGGCACATGGCGTGGGCTAACTGATCTACAATTACTAACAATAAAATGATATCTTCAATTCACATAATGGGTGTGTTGCTCACGGTGGGCATCCTGCTGGCAGTGAGCTGGTGGTCGGGGCGAAAGGTGCATGATGCCGGCAGTTTCATCACTGGCGGCACGTCGGGCACATGGCTGGTGGGCGGCGCGCTGTTGGGCACAATGGCCGGTGGCCAGTCGACCATTGGCACCGCGCAGCTGGCGTTCTGCTATGGTCTGTCGGCATGGTGGTTTACGTTAGGAGCTGCCATCGGCTCGCTGTTGCTAGGTTATGTCTATGCCGGCCCGTTGAGACGCAGCGGGTGCGCCACGCTGCTCGAGGTCGTGCGGCGCGAATATGGTCGCAAGGCCGAGACCGTGGGATCAATCCTGTGCATGGTGGGCATCTTCATCAGCATCGTCTCGCAGGTGCTATCATCAGGAGCCATGATCAGCAGTTTCTTCAGCATCTCGATGCTTTGGGCATCAGTGGTGGGCGCGGTGCTCATCATGCTGTTCGTCTTGTTTGGCGGCATACGCAGTGCCGGCTTTAGCGGCATCATCAAGTTGGTGTTGCTTTACTGCAGTTCGGTGGCCGCAGGCATCATTGTCTGGCATTTGGCGGGAGGCCTCTCGGGGCTGCGCGACAGTGTCGATGTGGCCTATCGCTCATCGGCATTGTGCCAGCTTAATGGCTTGACCGACATCGAGAGTATCCACCACCGTTATGGCAGTCTGGTGGCGCGAGGGGTGATGAAGGACTTGGGTGGGTGCCTGTCGCTGGTGTTGGGGGTGGTGGCCACGCAGACCTATGCCCAGTGCATCTGGTCGGCGTCGACCACGGAAAAAGCTCGCCGTGGAGCCTTGATTTGTGCCATCTGCCTGCCTATCATCGGTGCGGCATGCACCATGGTGGGCATCTATATGCGCGGGCACTATGTCACCGCTGGCGAGTGGGCCGCCATGCAGCAGGCTGGCGAGGCTTTGCCCGCAGGCATCGGCGTCATCGAGAACTCGGCTCAGGCATTTCCGGCATTCATCTTGCGACATTTGCCGGCATGGCTGGGAGGCATCATGCTCGGCACATTGCTCATCAACATCTTGGGCTGCGGCAGTGGCCTGTCGCTGGGTGTTGCCACCATCTTGGTGCGCGATGTCTACAGCAACCTGCGGCGTGGCGTGTCGCGATTGTCCCAGCTGCAGCAGGTGCGTCTGAGCATTGCTGCCGTGCTGACTGTGGCTGTCGTTGTGGCGCTGTTGTGCAACAACACCTTCATCAACGATTTGGGCTTCCTCTCGTTGGGCTTGCGGGCGGTGTCCATCCTGTTCCCTTTGAGCTTTGCCTTGTGGATGCCAGGGCGATTCGCTCCGCGCCGCGTCCTGCTGGCCATGCCCATCGGTGTCGCCGCCATGCTGTTGGCCAAGTTCCTCTCGCTCCCCGGCGACGCCGTCTACTACGCCCTTGCCATCGAACTACTCGCCATCATCCTGCCTGTCACTAAACGCCCAAAAACGCAAATTTGATGCAATTGTTTTTCGCAGTCCAGATTTTTGAGTAAATTTGTCAACTCAATTATAACTCAGAACTCACATGAAAGTATTATTGATCAATGGCAGTGCCCACAGCAAAGGCAACACATTCCTCGCACTGAGCGAGGTGGCAAAGACTCTGAACGCCCAAGGCATCGAGACCGAGATTGTGCAGATTGGCACCAAACCTGTGCGGGGTTGCATCGGCTGCAACACCTGCTGGGACAAGGGGTTGGGCCGTTGTGTGTTTGATGACGACCTGTGCAACCGTGTGGTCGAGAAGTTGGCTGCGGCCGACGGCTTGGTCATCGGTTCGCCCACCTATTACGGGCAGCCCAACGGCACACTCCTCTCGCTCATGCAGCGTGTGCTCTACTGTAACGCCCCGGTAGCCATGGGCAAGCCTGCCGCATCGGTGGCGGTGTGCCGCCGTGGTGGAGCGTCGGCTACCTATCAGACGATGAATCTCCCCTTCGAGATGCTCAATATGCCCATCGTCACCTCGCAATACTGGAATATCGTCTATGGACGCGAGCAAGGCGAGGCTGCGCTCGATGCCGAGGGCATGCAGACCATGCGCACGCTGGGCTTGAACATGGCTTGGTTGCTCCAGAAGATTCATCGCGACGGAAAACCAGAATATCCCCAGTATGAGCCTCACGTGTTCACCCACTTCATCCGATGAACCATGTCACACGAAAAACCGTCATTCGTCTTCTCCAGCGACGTGATCTCTGACAAGGACTATGTGGCTTGGATTGCCGAGGTCAAGCAACGTTTTGGCAGTTTCCAGGCTAAGGCTGCAGTGCGGGTCAACCAGGCCATGCTGGAGCTCTACTGGAGCCTGGGCCGAGACTTGGTGGCCATGCGAGCCGATAGCAAATGGGGGAGTGGCTTCTTTCAGAGATTAAGTCTAGACTTGAAGGCAATGTTCCCCGGAGCAACAGGTTTTTCAGTAACCAACTTAAAATATATGAAACGTTGGTATCAGTTTTATAGCGAGTTGGTTATGAATCGTCAGCAGCCTGCTGACGATTGGCCGAGAGAGCGTGTTTTAATTCGTCAGCAGCCTGCTGACGAATTAGTGTTCCCTGAAGAATTTGGTTGCATTCCATGGTTTCATCATGTGATAATCTGCACAAAATGCGAAACACTAGAACAAGCGTTGTTCTATGTTGAGCAGACGATTGCGAATAATTGGTCACGTGAAATGCTTGAGCATCAGTTGGCAACCAATCTGTTCAAACGTCAGGGGGCTGCTATCACCAATTTCGCCAGCACGCTGCAAGAACCGCAAAGTCAGTTGGCACAGCAGATGCTGAAAGAGCCTTATAATTTTGAGTTCCTCACGCTGAAGCATGATTATGACGAGAGGGAACTGGAAGACGCGCTGGTGGCCAATGTGACACGGTTCTTGCTGGAGCTGGGCAAAGGGTTCGCTTATGTTGGCCGACAGATGGAACTGCGCATAGACGATGAAACGACATTCTTTCCTGACCTGGTGTTTTATCACATTCCGCTCAAGTGCTATGTCGTCATCGAGCTCAAAGCCACACAGTATATCCCTGAGTTTGCAGGAAAGTTAAACTTCTATGTCACTGCTGCCGACAAGCTGTTGAAGGGGCAGACAGACAATCCGTCGGTGGGGCTGGTCATCTGCAGGACCGCCAACGACACGGTGGTTGAGTGGTCGTTGCAAGGTGTCAGCACACCGTTGGGGGTGGCAACCTATCAATTGCGGCAAGTGGTCGATCGGACTGTCGCTGAGATAGAACAGCGAAAATCTAAAAAGTTGACCGATGACGGCAAGTGAGGTGATTGCAGCGATCGAGGCACAGCGCGATGAGGCACAGCGCCAGGTGCTGATGCGGTTTTTCAAGACTGCTCCGGGACAGTATGGTGCGGGCGATGAGTTCCTGGGGCTGAAGGTGCCACAGACGCGCCAGGTGGTGCGATGGGCTGCCGGCTTGCCTCTCGACGAGGTGTCGCAGTTGTTGACCAGTCGTTGGCACGAGGTGCGCCTGTGCGGCTTGTTGCTGCTGGTCGACCGCTTTGAGCGCGATGCCCGTCGCCGACTTGTGGATGCCCCCGAGGCCATCGCCCAACGCGACCGAGTGCTGCAGATGTATCTCGACCATGCGCCATACGCCAACAATTGGGACTTGGTCGATCTGTCGGCACCCAAGGTACTGGGGCACTGGCTACTACTGCCTACCTGCCTAGGCGACGGAAAAGCTGGACTGCACACCGACTACAAGCTGAACGTGCTTGACCGTCTGGCCCAGAGCGACAACCTGTGGCTGCAACGCATGAGCATCGTGTGTACGTGGAAGCCCACACAGCAGGGCGACCCAAGCTACTGCCTGCGCTACGCCGAGCGACACTTGCATCACCCGCACGACCTGATGCACAAAGCTGTGGGATGGATGCTGCGCGAGATGGGCAAGCGGGTCAGCATGGACTTGCTCAGGCAGTTCCTCGAGCAGCATGCCCACGAGATGCCGCGCACGGCGTTGCGCTATGCCATCGAGCGCATGCCGGCCGACGAGCGCCGCCGCTGGATGAATGTCAGATAAACGAACAAAATTGAGGGGCGTTGACGGTCGCCTGCATTTTTTTTGCTACTTTTGTGGCTCAATTTGCAACGACAATGATTGAAATACTGCGATACAACCCCGATATGCGACCCGAATGGGACGAGCTTGTCGCCGGTGCGCGCAATGGCAATATGCTGCACCTGCGGGCGTTCATGGACTATCACAGCGACCGGTTTGTCGACCACTCGCTGGTGGCCGTCCGCGACGGAGCCATGCTGGCTGTGCTGCCTGCCAACCAGCACGACGACACGCTCTGGTCACACCAGGGACTGACCTACGGCAGCTGGATCATGCCCAGTCGGCACGTCGATCCCAGTGTGATGCTCGATGTGATGCAGCTGACGGTCGACTATCTGCGCGAGGCGGGCTTCAAGCGCATGGTCTACAAGCCTGTGCCGCACATCTATCACCGCTATCCGGCCGAGGACGACCTCTATGCCCTGTGGCGATGTGGGGCTCAACTGATGGAGTGTGGCATTTCATCCACCATCGACTTGCACCAGCGGTTGCCACTGGACCGCGGCTGCCGCAGTGCAGCCAATGCTGCACGGCGCAGTGGGGTAGAGGTGGCACGCAGCCACGACTGGCAGGCCTACTGGCAAGTGCTCACCCAGGTGCTTGCCGACCGGCACGACACGCAGCCGGTCCACACCGTCGACGAGATGCTGCTGCTGGTCGGCCGTTTTCCCGACCGCATACGCCTGTTCACTGCCACTGCCCAGGACGAGCTTGTCGCCGGAGTGGTGATGTTTGAATTGGGGCCTGTGGCACACGCACAATACATTGCTGCGTCGCCCCGAGGGCGCGACATCAAGGCGCTGACACTGCTGTTCGACCATCTTATCGGCCACTATGCCGAGCGCGAGTTCCGATACTTTGACTTCGGCATCTCCACCGAGCAGCATGGCACGGTGCTCAACCGTGGACTCGTCCAGCAGAAGTGCCGCCTCGGGGGCCGTGGCATCCTCTATCCTATCTATGAGTTGAAAATTAATTAAGTGATTGTTAGAATCTCTAGATTATCTAGAGCGTCTGGTTCCTCCAGTTGACCAAAGAGAACAACATATCGCGGCTGGCCATGAAGGCGATAGGCCTTTTCGGCGGAGTGCAGGTGATGGGCATCATCTGCTCCATCATCCGCACCAAGCTCGTAGCCATCTGGATTGGACCTGTCGGGGTGGGGCTGTTCGGGCTGTTCAACAATGCCCTGGAGATGATCAACACCGGCACCAATCTGGGCATACGCGGCAGCAGTGTGCGCGACATCTCGCAGGCAATGGCCGGCGGCGACAGCAGCCTCATTGCGCGTATCATCGTGGTGGTGCGCCGCTGGTCGCTGTGGCTGGGGCTGGCAGGGGCATTGCTCACGCTGGCGCTGGCTCCTGTGTTGAGCCAGATCACCTTCGGCACGCAAGACCATATATGGGGGTTCGTGGCGCTCAGCACCGCTGTCTTGCTCATGGCCATCACCAATGGCGAGCAGGCTGTCCTGCAGGGATCGCGACGCCTCAAGCGACTGGCGCGCGCCAGTGTCGGGGGCACATTGCTGGGACTGCTCATCTCCATTCCGCTATTCTACTGGCTGCGTGAGCGCAGCGTGTTGCCGTCGATCATCGCATACGCCGCGTCAAATGCGTTGATGATGTGGCTGTTGCGAGCCGATGACTATCCACCAGCCGCCGTGTCGCATCGCGACACAGTGGCCATGGGACGCGACTTTGTGCGCCTGGGCATCTACATGACCATCGGCAACTTCGTCACCATCCTGGCGGGCTATGTGTTTAACGCTTGGCTCAACCACGAGGCGGGCACGGCCGCCGTCGGGCACTACCAGGCGGGATACACTTTAATTAATAAGTACACAGGTCTGATACTCTCGGCACTGGGCATGGAGTATTATCCGCGCCTGGCCGGACTGGCGGGTGACTGCAAGAAACTGCGTCAGTCGGTCTCGCAAGAGGTCTCTGTGGCCATGCTGGTGCTCGCGCCGGTGGTGGCGCTGTTTGTGCTGCTGCGCGCCCCCCTTGTCTGGATGCTATACAGCGACGACTTCGCGGTCATCCACTCGATGGTGTCGTGGGGCATGGTGGGCACCATCATGCGCGCCCTGTCGTGGTGCATGGCCTTTGTCATTCTGGCGCGTGGCGACGGACGCACCTATGTAATCACCGAGGCTGTCAGTGCCATCGTGGGCCTGGCGCTGAACATTTTGTTCTACCGCTGGTGGGGAATCACGGGGCTGGGAATGGCATTTTTGGTGTGGTATGTGGTCTATACGATCATCATCGCTGTGGTCTATTGTGGGCAATATCGCTTGACACTGTCGCGTGGTTGTGTGGCCCAATGGATATGGGCATTGGCTGTGGCTGTGGCAGTCGTCATGGCGGTCGAGGCCGGGTGGCTGTGGATGGCTGGTGTCATCGTCATGGTCAGCCTGACAGTGAGCGCCGCAGGGCTAGTCAAGCAATGGCGCGGTTAGGTTAATAAACCTAAAATTTAACACTCTGGTAAGGCAAAAATTTTGCCATCTGCAAAAGTTGTATTACCTTTGCCAAACAAAAATAGATAAAATTCACGGGGGATCCTGGCGCAAGAAACAGGGTTCTTCAATTTTTTTACGAAAAGAAAAATCGAAATCTATGGCTATTGTTTACATGACCCAAGAGGGTTACGATAAGAAAATGGCTGAACTTGCACATCTCGAGAATGTCGAAAGACCGGAAGTTATTAACGCCATACGCGAGGCAAGAGACAAAGGAGACCTCTCGGAAAACGCAGAATATGATGCCGCAAAGGAGCGTCAGGGATTGCTGGAGGCAAAGATTGCCGAGCTAAAGACCCTGGTCGCCGGAGCACGCATCATCGATGAGAGCAAAATCAGCACTGACGAGGTGCAGCTGCTCAACCGAGTGACCATCAAAAATGTCGCCAACGGCATGAAGATGACCTATACCATCGTCACAGAGACCGAGGCCAACCTCAGAGAAGGTAAAATATCTATCACAACACCCATCGCCAAGGGCTTGCTCGGACACAAGGTGGGCGAGGTGGTCGATGTGCAGGCACCGGCCGGAAAGATGCAGTTTGAAATCCTCGACATCGCCATCTGATTCTTAATTCTGAATTCATAATTTCTAAGTTAATCAAGTTTCTAAGGTAGTTTAAGGTGTTGGCTAGCACATGCCTGGCGAAGACGCTTGATGACTCAAGGAGGGACTTGTGCACGAAATAACAGCATGCTGCCTACTTCTGATTAATAGAATTATGAATTGCAAATCAAGAATTATAGATTAAGAATTATAAATTTTGAAAGATATGCCTTCAATTTTCAGCAGAATCGTGGCGGGTGAAATTCCCAGCTACAAGGTCGCAGAGGACGAGAACTACTATGCCTTCCTCGACATCGCTCCCATGGCAAAGGGACACACACTCGTCATTCCAAAGCACGAGGTGGACTATATGATGGACCTCAGCGACGAGGAGTATCAGGGACTGTGGGCTTTTGCGCGCCGCGTCGCGATGGCCATCAAGCCGGCCATGCAGTGCAAGCGAGTGGGCATTGCCGTGCTCGGCATGGAAGTGCCACACTGCCACATACACCTTGTTCCCCTCAATCGCGAGAGCGACATGGACTTCCGAAAGGAAAAACTCTCGGTGCCTGCCGACGAGATGACAACTATTGCACAGACCATTGCGGCTCAATTCAAGTAGGGCGGACAAACACAGACAATAGTTGGGGCGTCGGGTCAATTGACCCGACGCCCCAACTATTGCTAGAGGATAAAGATCACCTGGCGAAAATGGAGTTAGAAAGGGATGTGGTGGGCTTGATGTTTTCGCTCTCACCAGGCAATCAGTGGGCTAAACTGTCTAGTGACACTCTCTGGTTGTGCAGCAAATCGGCAATCTCGCGTCTCAGTGAGTCATTGGTATACGAGATCCTGGTGCCCAGTCCAATTCGCGAAATCTGTTCCATGCGGAGAGCCAGTGAGTCGTTGAGCGGCTTGAGCAACTGTGCTGTCGGCGTCACGGGCAGTGGCTTGATCTTTGCACCGCCTCTGTTCTGCTTTTGCGCGTTACCTGTTCGTGCATGTGTGCGCTTAAAATCCTGGCGCTGGCTTGTCGAGCGATGGGTCGCCATTGAGATTGCGCGCATTCTGGCAATCGCACTGGCGGTCGGTCGTTGCACTATGGTGGTTTTGGGCTTGACTCTCAAAGCCTTTGTCAGTGGCTTGATGGCACTGGCTGTCAGGGCGCAGGCCAGGATGCAGCAAGCTGCCAGAAGGGCAGAGCGCAGTGTCTTGAGTGTGTGATAAAAACTTTTCATTGTCTTGGTGTTTTGATGTACTGGGGCAGGCTGTAGCTTGCCTGCCTTTGATTCTTAATCTGTGTCAGACGGCAAAGGTAATCATTTTTTTGTTTTTTTCTCGTCTTTGCCGCAGTCTGGTCGGATTATTTCCATTCGTCAGCATCCGTGTGCCTATGTGTAATCGTGCAACTAGGTTGTCAGTTCACAGTTGTCGGTTGTCAGTCAAGCCGCACGCAACAAACCGATGACTGACAACCTTGATCAGCTTTTGTCAGCTGTTCGGCTTGTTCTGGCTCTGCGACGGAGTGCTGTTGCTGCTGCTGCTACTGCTGTTGCTGCTACCGCTGCTATTGCTGCTACCGCTGCTATTGCTGCTACTGCTGCTGTTGCTGCTAATGCTGCTGTTGCTGCTACTGCTGCTGTTGCTGCTACTGCTGCTGTTGCTGTTGCTGCTACTGCTGCTGCTGCTGTTGCTGCTGCTGTTGCTGCTAATGCTGCTGTTGCTGCTGCTGTTGCTGCTCCTGCTTC
>Ga0256404_1006796_pt1 | contig 18581 bp, 15 predicted proteins | sample RumenRJG_01DNA_FD_185990 | JGI IMG/M metagenome (GOLD analysis project Ga0256404, IMG submission 185990) | Bovine rumen microbial communities from Lethbridge, Alberta, Canada - RJG_01 | ecosystem: Host-associated > Mammals > Digestive system > Stomach > Rumen | place: Canada: Alberta | collected...
AAGTCAAGTAAATAGTGTATATTTATTGCATTTAATAGGCACTATGTGGATTGTATGAGAAAAGGTGCACTTGACGTGCACCTTACAGACTACAAACTTGAGCAGGTTAGGTCATGAACAGTAACGACTACTCAGGAAAAATATTTCTACCCTCGCCCCACCTGTATTTTCAGAATTTGAAAGTTTAATACCTCCACCATATTTTTCAGCCACAGTTTTTGCAAAAAATAGTCCCATCCCATAATGGGCTTCGCCATTTCTACTTGTGTCATCCATAAAAAACTGCTCTGTGCCATGCAATAATGCTTCTTTTGTAAATCCTGATCCGCTATCCTCCACAATGAATGTCAGCCGGTCATCCTGCTCCTTTGCGTCAATATAAATGATTCCATTTTCTTTTGTATGCTCCACTGCATTCTGAATCACATTCATTACGGCTCGGAACATTGGATCATAAGCAATCGTTACCTTTTTATCACTTTGTTCCGCCTTCCAATCTATCTTCTGGTGATAGATTTCTACCAGTCCGAGTGCCTGTTCCTTTATATCTGCGAAAAAATCTTCTAACCTCACCGTTGTATAGGTAACATCACTGCAATTCCATGATTTTGTGACATCTATCAACTGTTTTACATAACTTTGTATCTGTGTTGTGCCGTTCAAAACATAAGTGATATTATTCTTCTGTTCTGTGGTCAGTTCAGTCTCTGAAAGTAGTTCTGCATTTCCCCGTACAATCGTAAGAGGTGTTTTAATATCATGCGCCAAAGCAGACATCTGTTGTTTCTTTTCCTGCTCTGTTTTCCACTGCTTTTCTAAAGATTCTCGCAATGCATCTCGCATATCATCGATTGCCGATAAACAGTCATCAAACTCTTTGATACCGGAACAGGATGTCTCATATTCCAGATTTTGATTCTTTATTTGTCTGATTGCGTCTAATACAGGCTGCATCTGCTTTTTGATTCTTTTTCCAAAACGTATGGACGAAATGATGATAATCGCTACCGCTCCAATCACAGACATAATAATCATCACATTCTGTGGTCCTATAAAATGCTCCCTCAAAAAAGCTGAATGATATTGAGGTGTCAGGCGATATTGCAATACAACATATTCATTTTCCCTTACAATTACTTTATAAAAATATTTCCCGGATGCGTTTCCGTACTTTGCAACATTCCATGCTATCTGTTCGTATTGTTCTGACAAATCTCCACCTATTTTCTCTCCATTCTCTGAAAATATTACATAATCACAAAGTGCGGGAATCATCTCAGCAGTCACTTTATCCGCACGTAGAATCGTATCATATGCTTCATTAATCTTTTGCTCTGCATAATTTGCCGGATAAATACAGCCCACACTAATCAAAAGGCACAGCAGCAGATAAGCAACAATCACCAAACCAACTAATGATCCAAGCATGACCAGTACATATCTCATAAAAATCCTGCTGAGTGCATTGCTTCTCTTTACTCTTCCCATTTATATCCAATCCCCCAGACTGTTTTTATCGGCATATAATCATAATCCGCAAATTTTGCTCTTATATTTTTGATATGCGTGATTATAGTACTATCATTACTCTCATTGTCAAAACCAAAGACCTCTTCTAAAATCTGTTCCTTCGAGAAAACCTGTCCTCTGTTTTTAGCCAGAAATTCACAGATTTCGTACTCCGCTTTCGTAAGAGGAAGTTCCTTATCATCAACCAATAGTTTCTTTTGAGATATTTGAATACAGACCCTCCCCAAAGCCATCCGGACAGAATGTTCCCTTTGCTCTCTTCTAAGATGTGCATTGATCCTTGCCCGAAGTTCCATCACTCCAAATGGCTTTGAAATATAATCATCTGCTCCTAAAGAAAGTCCGTTTACCAGACTGTTTTCCTCCGTTTTTGCCGTAAGAAACAAAATCGGACAATCCACAAGTGCCCTGATTCTTTTGCATAATTCGAAGCCATCAATTCCAGGCATCATAATGTCCAGTAAAATCAGGTCATAACGATGTAATTCTTCCATATTAATTTTTAGTGGATTACTCACTTTGGTAACCAGATGTCCATCCTTATTCAAAATGCTTTCTATCATTTCCAAAATTGCCGGTTCATCATCAACTGCCAGTATTTTTGCCATAGTTTCCCTCGATTCTATTCCGATATTCTGTTTCCTTCCCAGTGGTTTACCCACAAAAAATAGTATACCATACTAATCCCTGTAAATATTAAGCAACCGGGTATGAATGACAACCATTCACCTACACTAGTTTCTCCCAATACAGATTGCAGATAAGTATATGGTACTCTACCCGTCCAGCAGACAAATACATATTTCCACACATAATCTCCAAGTCCGGTAAGCATCAATGCACTAATTAGTCCTGATATAATCCCTGCTCCAATGGATACCCCTTTTCCAAACTGAAAAGCCAGAATCAGCTGCCACAGATAAAGTGGAACACTGCTTCCCCACAGCAGCAATGCTGCAAATATACATCCTTTCATGATTTCGATATCGCTTGATGCGATTCTTCCAAATCCAATTCCGAATATGATTGCTGTCAATAGGATAGAGCACAGACACAAAACCAGTAGCATCAACAGTTTCGATAAAAATGCTGCAGGTTTATCCGGTAAAGACAACAGATTTTGAAAATCACCTGCATTTTGTTCCTGTTCCATCACACTTGCTGTAAAAATTCCAATAAGTACCGGAAGTCCTGCTCCTATTGCCTGATAAAATGCAATCACTTTCATATTTTCATTCCATGGTGAAAAAAAGTAATATATTAAAAATATAACGCTGGTTATAATCGGAATCAGTAAGTGTGCCAGAATCACAGATGTTCCTTTCATCTTTCGCAAGTCTGCATTCAGCGACCTTCCAAGCATCCTATTTCACCTCTCTTTTCTCAAACCATTTCAAAAACAAAAGCGTTGCAAGAACAAACCAGATCATTGAAAGGCAGATTCCCGGAACAATGACTCCCGTATCCAAAAAAGGATTCCCTGCTTCTGCGGCAAGTCCATTTGGTAAAACATGAAGCAACGGGCACATCATTCGCATAGGGATTGCAGAAACAAGTACATACCAGATTCTGGTTTGTGATATTACCACACCACTGACGGTAATAAATAGGCAGACAAACAGGTTTACAATCATTCCAAAGCGTTCGCTTAAAAACAAAGCTACCGGAATCTCCCATAACTCAGAAAACGTCAGAAACAATACTGCAATCAACGCTCCTTTCACCGGAACATGTGTCGTTAGAAGAAAGCCTCCAAGCGTTGCTCCTGCAAACACAATCACATTGGAAAACAGAATCATGCACCCAATATAAATAATTTTCCCCAGCAACAATTTCCTTCTGTCTGTGGGAATAGTCGTTAAATGATAGTATTTTATCTTTTTCTCCTGCGCTACAGAAAGATAACAAAATAGAGCAATCATCCCCGGCAGCAGAAGTGTATACCACCAGTTCCAAACACTTTCTGCATAAGCATTTGTCATCCCAAGAGTAAATATAAATGCCATGACAAATGTAAGAAGAGGAAATCCCCAGATAAACTTTTTTCGCATGGTTCTTTTGGCTTTTTGATGTTCTGCTTTTATAATATTAACCATGGATTTCACCTGCTTTCTGGTTTTTTCTTACCACATTCATAAACAAATCTTCAAGATTATCTCCCTGCTTTAATGCTCCTTCGTATCCTAAGATTCCACCTGAAATAATCCCAACTTTATCTGCAAGTAACTGTACCTCCGAGAGAATATGACTGGAGAGAATTACAGTGATTCCCTGTTCCGGAAAAGACCGAATCAGCTCTCGTAATTCCTCGATTCCTATTGGATCTAATCCATTCGTAGGTTCATCCAATATCAAAAGTTCCGGTTCTCCAAGCAATGCCATTGCAATGCCTAGTCTTTGCTTCATTCCCAAAGAAAACTGTCCTGCTTTCTTCTTTCCGGTGTTTGTAAGTGATACAATCTGCAAGACCTCATCAATTCTGTTTTCATCTGTACCAAGCAATAATTGTCTTACCTTCAAATTCTCTCTGGCGGAAAGATTTTCATAAATAGGAGGATTCTCAATTAACGCTCCTATTTTTGATAAATCTTTCCTATCCCAAAGTTTTCCATCAAAGTAAATCTTTCCTGCAGTGGGTTTCATCATACCGGTCAACATTTTCAATGTGGTAGACTTTCCCGCACCATTCGGTCCAAGCAGTCCATAAATCTGTTTCTTTTCGATATTAAGTGAAACATTATTTACCGCTTTCTGCTTTTTAAAATATTTACATAGATTTTGTGTCTGCAACATCATTTCCATCTCTTTTATCCTTCCTTCTATATTGCATTTCTCACTGAAATATAATCTACCAGGGAAAAATAAAGATTTGATGAAGATTTATTCCCGTATGGAATAAACCATCAATTGAATATCATTATCAGAACTCGGCTTTCCATTAAAATCAGCAAAGCTGTTACAAATACGAAGTCCTAATTTACCGAATATCTCCGTGATTTCATCCAGACTATATAACCTTATAGGATTCCCTTCTGCTATTTCAGGCTTATACAGTGCTTCTCCATACATATAGTCTACCTGCCCATATATCAGTGTTTTTCTTTCCTTCTCCCATTCAAAAGCAGATAATGTAAGTCCCTTTTCTCCTGCATCCCATAACTTGCAAGGGAAATGTGTCTGGGCATAGCTTCCATTCATGATATCCATAAAGTGCTTTCCACCATTTTTTAATGCTTTCGCAATGACAGAAAAAATCGAGGCTTCGGGATACTTTGTGGGTAAAATCCCCGCCTGCGGTTATAACTAAACATTGAAAGGTCACCTCATTTTCGGTATCATTATCAGCGACTAAACATCAACGATAAGGAGAAACGAGATGACCTCTTCCAATACATTACTCAAAAAGATCATCGGTGTCAAGAACGTTGTTGTGACTGATGCCGAAATTTACAGTGATCACGATGGCGTTACACACCTTACGATAGATGCACGTCCGAACTCATGGAACCAGAACAAGTGCCCATTCTGTGGACGTAAAAAACTTCCCGGATACGACAGACCATCACAATCTCTAAGGGTGTGGAGAGGCCTGGATCCTGGCGGAGTAATGGTGGACATCAGGTCTCAGACCAACCGCATCGTATGTCCTGAACATGGTGTCGTAACAGCTGATAATCCGCAAGGCCTCCGCAACTCAGTTTACGATCAAAAAAACAAAAGAACAGCAGACAAATTGTCTGCTGCTCTTTTGGCTTATAAATGAATTTTTAGAGTTTCTGCGCTCAGGACAGCTCGAGCCGATAGCCCTCTACTGTTACGCTGGCGCCGCCCTCTGCTCTGACAGAAATCCCGTCCTCATCCTCTGCTGAGTAGTAGGTCATAGACATAACCTTCTCCCCATCTCCGAGGAAGATCTCTGCGCTGTATCTGTCAAGAATCAGACGAAGCGTAACGCTTCCATCCTCTGTCGGATACCCGGTGGTTATAGTGTGTGAGACGTTTCTTCTCACACCGGTATGTGAGCGGTCAAGTGTGATCGAGCGCTCTTTCGGTCTTATTGTAACGCTCGCATAGTGACCGCCGCCCTCGGCAAATCGCAGCTCGGCTTTAGTGCAGGTATCCTCCGGTCTTATAACCACCGTGATATCAGAGGTCCTGCCCGATAGCTGATCGAGTACGAGTGGCTTGTCACCAGAGACTTTAGGCTCATTTATCTCGCACTTTTTGCCGCGATACCGTTCTATCTCGCGGATCGGCGTCTGGATAAGCCTTCCGTTCTTTACACGAAGCTCCCTCGGAAGAGTCACCTGACCGAACCAGGACATGTTCTCTTTCCTGTACGGGACACCGTCCCAGTCCTGCATCCAGCCAAGCATTATCCTCCTGCCATCAGGGGAGAGTATGCTCTGTGTCGCATAGAAATCCAGGCCGTAGTCTATAGGAGATACACTCTTTTTCCTGAAGTGGCCCTGACCGTCACACTCGCCTATCATGCACAGTCCATCGTTTCCGGGTGCGAAGCCGTCATCAGTAGGCTGCATATCCTGCGGACTCATAAGGATCACATCAGATCCGTCGAGCGAGAAGAGGTCAGGGCACTCCCACATAATACCGTACTCACCGTGGTTTTCCAGCAGGGTGCTCTCGTACTCCCACTCGAACGCATCCCTGCTCCTGTAGACAAGGAGCTGTCCGGTCTTGTCAGCTGCCCTGTTTGCTATTATGCAGCGGAAGCTTCCGTCATCGCATTTCCAGATCTTCGGATCTCTAAAGTCTATCCTGCTGCCACCCTCCGGGAGGTCAAGCTCACTTATGACCGGATTCTTCTCATACTTCTCATAATCTATGCCATCTCCTATAGCCAGGCACTGTGTCTGTACATCGCATATAGTTCCGTCAGGCTGCCTCTCCCGCCTGGTTCCCGTGTACATCAGCAGGTGCCTTCCGTCATCAAGCTCCACAGCTCCTCCGGAGAAGCAGCCGCCCTCCTTGTCGAGAAAACTGTCCGGAGCCAGAGCACAAGGCAGGTACTCCCAGCGTATCAGGTCTTCACTGACTGCATGTCCCCAGTGCATAGGTCCCCAGTTAGTATCATATGGGTTATACTGATAGAACAGGTGGTACTTTCCCTTATAAAACGAGAATCCATTCGGGTCGTTCATCCAGCCAGTCCTAGGGCTCAGATGAAATGCAGGTCTTTCCTCTGCCTTTATCTGCCTCTCTCTTAGTTCCTCTGTTACTCTGGCCTTTAAAAGCCTGTTGGAGATGTGCATAGATTTCCTTCCTATTTATCCAGATCGTATTTATCCAGGTATTTCTGATATATCTTAATGTACTGGTTGAGTCCGTACGCGTCAAGCTTTTTTATATAGCTTTTCCATGACGCTTCTGTCATGCCGTTCATGATCCAGCCGGACTTTCTCGCATTTATCTCGGTTGTGATGTCCGCCGACAGATCCGAGATCTTCTGAGTGTCGTCCTGACTCATGAATACATTAGGATAGACGTACTTGTGCGTCATATACGGAGTATAGTATTCCTTGATCCAGTCGAGCCTGTACTGCGCGTCGTCCGGGCAGGTCACGTACTTGCCGTAGTAGTCATTTAAGACCGCCAGAGGGCCTCCGACACACTCTGCCTCTCTTACCTCTACAGGTGAATGGTCGCCCAGATCCATATGCTTAAGCATCGTCTCGCCCTCCTTGTTCTTCGAGAGCTCGAATATGTGGAATCCTCCGTCTTCTCCATAGGTGCCCCAGTTGTTCTGAGGTGACTGGAGCGGCGCATACATCTGGTCTATCCAGCTGGCTACAAGTGCAGGACGCTTTGCCAGTGCCGTAACCACACATCTGCCGCGGTCGAATCCGCTGGTGTAGGATCCGTTCTGCGGGGTGATATTTCTCACGTCTTCCTTCAGAGCAGGAAGCGGTTCATAGTCTGCGAGGTTTGCTATATTTGCCACATCCCAGGAGAAGAGTACTCCGTATCTGCCCGACTTGCCCTTCGACACATAGGTAGACCAGTCCTGAGTGAAGCACTCCGGGTCTATAAGCCCCTCAGAGTAGAGCTGATGCAGCCACTGAATTCCCTTCTTATATCCGTCCTGAGTAGAGGAGCAGATCACCTTTTTGTCATCTGTCACCACTATATGGCGGCCTCTGTCCGGATCTCCCAGACCATCACCGAAACCGTTTATCAGGATGGAAGGATCCTGATCGCCGTCATTTATAATGCAGGACATAGGGATGATGCTTCCCTCTATATTGAACTTCTTCTTAAGCTCCGGCGCGTGATCCTTAAATGCCTTAAGCACCTTTTCGAACTCCTCTGTATTCGTCGGTACCTCAAGTCCCAGGAAATCAAGCCATTTCTTATTGATAAAGCTCATGTCACCGACTGTCTGGATCGCCGTCTTGCCTTGTCCCAGCTGCTCGATCCACGGGAACGCCCAGATATGTCCGTTCTCATCGGTGCACATCTGCCTGTACTCAGGGTACTCGTCAAATACCTTTTTCAGGTTCGGCATGTATTTATCTATATAGTCCTCCAGCGGGATGATGATTCCCTGGTTTCCGTATCTCTGCAGATCGGTATCCGAGAAGCCCGCTGTGAATACGAAGTCAGGCAGCGAGGAATAGTTCGTCATCTGCAGCGAGATCTTGTCTCCCCACTGATCCGACGGTATGGCCTTCCAGTCCACATGGACATTCGTCTGCTCCTCAAGCCTCCTGAATATATCTCTCTTGTTCGGATCCGACTGTGTATTCGCCGGATAGCTGGTCATCCCGTGTATCGTCTCCTTCTCGCTGAGCGGAAAGCTGTAGGATGTCGGCTCCTTTACCTTCTCTCTGGCCTGCTTGTATCCGAAGAACAGCTCTCCGCATCCAGACAGCGAGGTGGTGCTTATAATCACTGCCATAGAGGCGGCCGTTAGTTTTTTAATCAGATTTTTCATATATTTTCCTCCGTATCAGCCCTTGATCGATCCTACCATGACTCCCGACTCGAAGTACTTCTGAAAGAAAGGATACATCGCTATCAGTGGCAGTGAAGAGATAATGATTGTCGCATACTTTAACAGCTCTGCCAGCTGTGCCCTGGCTGCAGTGCTCTGGATATCCGCTATCATACCCGGCTCCGGCTGGTTCTGAATCAGGATGGATCTGAGCACCAGCTGCAGCGGCTGCTTGATATCTGTATTGATGTAGATCATCGCATCGAAGTAGCTGTTCCACATGCCTACGAACTGCCAGAGCACGAGCACTGCTATAATAGGCTTGCACAGAGGCATCAGTATCTTAAAGAAATATATCACATCTCCCGCTCCGTCTACCGCTGCTGCCTCACGAAGCTCATTCGGGATCGAGCGGTAGTAGGTTCTGGCTATGATCATGTTCCACACCGAGAAGGCTCCCGGGAGAACCACTGCCCAAACACTGTCGATAAGCCCCAGATCGCTGATCAGAAGGTAGGTAGGGATCAGTCCGCCGCCGAAGAACATCGTGATCACGAATATAGCGTTGAAAAATCCCCTGCCCCTGAAGTCCTTTCTGGACATAGGGTAGGCGCACAGCATCGTAACCGCCACTGATATCACGGTAAAAAGCACCGAATAAATCACTGCGTTCAGGAACCCTATCCAGATCATATTATTCGAAATAACACGCTGGTAGGCAGTGAGTGTCCACTTCTTAAGGTCCAGTGTCAGCCCCTGATTCTGTAAGGTGACCGGATCGATGAAGGACGCCACTACTATGTATAACATCGGAATGATTATAGCTATCACGAACAGAGCTAAGAATACTCTGCTGATAACCTTGAATACCTTATCGGCCATATGATTTTCTCCTTATCCCTTATTCTTCAGATACCATTGCCGTCGTTCATCCTGGCGACTATCTTATTCACTGCGATTAGAAGTATCAGGTTTATCACTGTGTTAAACAGTCCGACCGCCGTCGAGAAGCTGTAGTCTCCGTCGAGAAGACCCTTTTTGTACACGTAGGTAGCTATGATCTCAGACGACTTCATGTTCATATCGGTCTGCAGGGCGTATGCCTTCTCGAATCCCACGCTCATGATACCGCCTGCCGAGAGGATGAACTGAATCACCACCATGTCCTTGATTGCCGGCCAGTCCACTACGCGAAGCTGCTGCCAGATATTCGCCCCATCGAGTCTGGCCGCCTCACGCAAATCCTTGCTCGCGTTCGACAGAGCCGCTGTGTACATGATCGACGACCAGCCGGCTCCCTGCCAGATACCCGAGATGATGTATATCGGTCTGAAGAACTCAGGTATAGTCATGAAGTTGATGCTCGAGTGAAAAAGTCCGTTCACCGGTCCTGTCACCGACAGAAGGATTCTCACCATACCACAGAGTACGATTACCGATACGAAGTTCGGCATGTAGAGGATGGTCTGTACCTTCTTCTTGATACCCTTGCTCTTTATCTGATTCAGAAAGATCGCCAGAATAATCGGAAAAGGAAATCCCCACAGCAGTCCGTAGACGCTGAGCTTTAGAGTGTTCACCAGATACCGCATAAAATCCGGTGATGACAAAAACCTCCTGAAGTGGTATCCTCCTACCCATTGGCTCCCGACAATTCCCTTGATCGGGTTGAAGTTCTGGAAGGCGATCAATATGCCTCCCATCGGGACGTACTTGAACAGTAGTGTAATCACCAATGCCGGTCCCAGAAAAATCACGTACAACTGCCAGTGCTGTCGTAAGTACAGCAGCAGGCTTCCCCGCCTTGCCTTTGCTTCCATTTGAATTTCCTCCTTTTGTGTGCAAATGTAAAAGCATCTCACTTCCGTTGACAAAATTCATTATAGGTTCTGTTTTTTCATTTGTCAATAATTTTTGTACATTTGCACAGTAAAATTTGTAAAACAGCCTTATTCTCTGTGCATGATTTTATTTTCGGGCTCCGTTATGTCACAGTTATTATTTTACATTTGACAAATATAGGTTGTGGATTTATAATACAAAAAGAAAAAAGATAAGCAGAAAGCAGGTTTCAAATGTCAAATAGAGTAACAATACAAGACATCGCCGACTCCCTGGGTCTATCGAGAAATACAGTCTCAAAGGCGATAAACAACACCGGTGTTCTCGCCGATTCGACCAGGCAGAGGGTTCTGGCGAAGGCTGTGGAGATGGGCTACAAGCAGTTCTCCTATATGGATATAGATGCCTTATCCGCTGTCTCCGCCCCTCAAGCCCCCGAGAAGAATGGCATCGCGCTGATCACTACCTGGGCGCTCAATGGCTCTCATTTCTCTGCCACCATGCTCGATAAGTTTCAGCTGGAGCTTTCCAAACGCGGATACTCGATGAGCATGCATATAGCCAGAGGCGAGGATATCCGCCTGAGGAGACTTCCCTCCTCTATCAGAACAGATAACTGCGCCGCCATCATCTGCATAGAGGTCTTTGACGAGGCATATGCCAGGTTTCTGAGTGAGTGCGGGATTCCTGTTCTGTTCGTGGATTCTCCCGTCGATCCGATGGGCGATCCGCTGCCGGCGGACATCCTTTTGATGGATAACCGTGACGGGATACTCTCATTTTTTAAATCCATGCACCAGAGGGGCGTGACGGATATCGGCTTTATCGGTGAGATGCTTCACTGCCGTTCATTCTTTGAGAGATATATGGCTTTTACCAGCGGCGTCTCCCTATATGCGATGCATACGACAGATGAGTGGTGCATCACTCAGAAGGTTCCCGCCCTGGCGAAGGGAGAAAAGGGGAATCCTTCGGTGAATTTTCTCACGAAAAGGTTCTCAGAGATGTCGTCCCTGCCCCGCGCCTTCGTCTGCGCGAATGATTTCGTCGCTATCGATGCGATGAACGCCCTGAAAAGTCTGGGATATGAGATTCCACAGGACGTATATCTGCTGGGATTCGACGACTCCTCCGAGTCCAGGGTCGTAAGGCCTCAGATATCCACTGTACATATACACAGCCAGGTCATGGGCTTTACTGCCACAGAGCTCATCCTCTCCCGGATCAAGAATCCTGATATGAACTATCGCACCTGCTTCTGTGAGAGCAACCTGATCCTAAGAGAATCCACCGGTGATACACCGGTCTGATCATCGCCCTGTCAAGGCGGAAAGGAGAATATATGAACCGTTTTTTTAATCCTGATAACCCTGTTCTGTCATTTCTCGGAAAGCTTCTCGACTGCATCATCCTCAATGCTCTGTGGTTTGTCACCAGCATCCCGCTCATTACGATCGGCTCTTCCACCAGTGCGCTCTACTACTGCACACTAAAGCTCTCTCGAGAGAGTGGTTCCTCAGTGATAGGTGAGTTCTTCCATTCGTTTAAGACGAACCTTAAAAGCGGAGCAAAGCTCTCTGTCATCCTGATCCCCTGTGGTATAGCAATCGCCCTGGCGGGACGATTCTATAGGAGAGCCCTTCTTCCGCTTCCTCTGGTAGCTTTAGGCTGTGGACTGTGCCTGCTTTTTGCTGTCATCTATCTGATAGAGATCCTGTATGTCTTTCCTCTGCTGGCACGCTTTGAGAACACTACAGCCGCCATGCTTAAAAACGCATTCATAGTCGGCATCCGTTTTCCTCTTTGCACTGTGATGATGGCCGTCATCCATATAGCGATCTTCTATATCGGTTACAAGTACTTCTTTCCGATATTTTTCCTGGGTGAGGGTTTCTGCGCCTTTCTCTGTTCCTATCTGCTAAAGCCTGTATTTGCACTGCTCGAGGCCGGTTCACTGCATAAGGAGAAAGAGCTATGACCTTTCGCCAAGCCACCGCGCATCTGAATCGCCGTGAGAAGGCCGGATACATCTGGGATTACTACAAGCTTCCGATTTTTGCTGCAGTAATCGCCGTCTGCATCGTACTCTCTTTTCTCGTGCACGCGCTTACCAAAAAAGATACCGCCCTCTCGATTGCCTTTATCAATATCTCTATGAGTACTGATTCTATAGACGCACTGACCTCGCCATATATCAAGAGTCTGCCCGGCGGAGCCAAAAAATACGAGATTCCTGTTCAGCGCTTCATCCTCTCCTCTGACGCTTCGGACTCTGATACCTACGAGTATTCCTACGCCTCATCAGTAAAGCTTCTGGCGATGATCACAGCAAGGGATCTAGATGTCGTTTTTATGAGTACAGACTGTGCCAGAGATTTCATAAAAAAGGGCTACATTAAGGAAAGCATCCCGCTCGAGGACACCGACTTTTTTAGAAAAACCGGTCTTTCTGCTCCGATCTGCGCCGGAATCATCGATAATTCCGAGAGAAAAAAGCAGGCAGAGGCCTTTATCAAAGGAATTAAGTAGTCTTGCCCTAATAAAATAAAATTTCTGCGGATATTTCTTTATATTATTTTGATTAGTCGCCAGTTTTTTCGCATTTATTCGTTTTTTATTTTATATATTTAAATTCAAAGATTCTTGTATTACAATGCATTCGTAAACAAAAAGGACGTGATGCAAAGGCGCATCGGAACCTCCGGGTTCCGTGCGCCTTTTTGCGTGCGCTGCACAGAAAGAAGGAAATATGTACACTACAAGACTTGAATCAGATTCAATCGGCTCCATGATGATCCCGGAAGACGTATATTACGGTGTCCAGTCTCTCCGCGCCAGCAGGAATTTTCAGATCACCGGTCAGAATATGAATACAGATTTCCTTCGCAATCTGGCTCTTATCAAAAAGGCCGCTGCAATCACGAATGCGGCCGCACATGATCTGGACACCAAAAAGGCCGAGGCTATAGAATGAGCCAAAGGCATCATCTTATAATGCCAGCAATAATACTATACGGGTGTCTTTCCCGGTATGCTGTTGCGAGAACTGTGAGCATCGTGACGAATGCAGGACATTTGAACCGGTAAATGGTTAAAAAGACAGGATATATCCTGTGATCTGACAGCTGTTATCAGTTGAAATATGATGACTAGAACTTTTTATAGACAGTATTCGGTTTTCAAGGTACAAACAAGCTATGAAGCGTCTCTCTGTCAGAGGGCTTTTGGCGACCTAATCATATGAATATTTCGGGATCACATATTTTACTAATGTCTCTTTCCTATTAGTGTGTAATGTAAAACTATTTATTGAACGCATAGTATTTCTAAGTTATAATATCAGTGTTGTTTTAATGATCTGCACCTTAAAGGAGGCAAAATATGAAAGGATCACGAAGGAACTTTAAAGCATTATGCGCAGCATGTCTGTCACTGTCACTGACGGCAGGAATATTTTCAGTTCCGATAACATCTCAGGCAGCAGCCGTCCAGGAAACTGAAGAAAACGACACTTTTAATACAGCAAACATCATTGAAGCAGATCAGCCTATAAAAGGCATGATCGGTACAGGTAAAGAAGACTATGACGTTACAAACGATAATGATTATTATCGTTTTACAATGCCGGATAGAGGATACGTGTCTTTTAAACTGTATTTTGATAATGTTGACATTGATGATATTTTAGACGGTAATGTGCATATATCTGTATATAATGATGAGATGCATGAAGTCACGGCAGCTGATGTACAGGAAGACGATTCGGCTGCAACATTTAAGATCGCATCTGTCAAAAATATGGTATATTATGTCCGTGTATATAATGATTATTTCAACGGTGCCGGAGATACATATATTCTTACAGCAGATTTTTCACATACAGATGATTATGAGACCGAACCGAATGAAAGCATTAAGGCAGTAAAAGGCCAGGAAAGCATGAAAAAAGGTATCCCGGTAAATGGTACTATAATTTCAGAAAAAGACAAGGATTATTTTAAATATCAGAATAAGAAAAAAGGCACCATAAAAGTGTCACTGTCAATAGATCAGTCCACTGATGATAATTATCTCAGCTACAATGTCTATCTGTATAACAAAAACGGCAGGCTTGTCAAAAAAGCTGAAGAGATAACAGATGCTGTCACGATAACAGCCAAGAAACAGAAAAAAGGAACATACTATGTTATGGTCTGTGCATATTTTTATGATAGTGATCCGGCAAATAATCACGAGTACAGTATTATGATAAAATAACCATATTTACATTATTTACCCAAAAAATCTTTCAATTTAATTATGGAAGATGAAAAATCTAAAACAGGCAAAAAAAATACAGAGGCAGAAGATCTGTCTCTGTATCATATATAAATAATCTTATTATAAAATTATCTGGCCTTTATCGTCTTCGTTCCAGCCCATTCGCCGAAATATCTTGTATTATCTACGACCACATAAGGCCTTACGCTGACCCAGTATGTAGTGCCTTTTTTCAGACCTTTGAAAGTTTTCTTTGTCGATGAAGTAAATCTTTTGTTCCACTTTGAAGCAGTAGACTTCTTTATGGCTGTCTGATATCTTATTTTATATCCATTGAGCGATATCTTTTTAAACTTCATCGTAACGGTCTTTTTCCTGGATGAGAGCTTTGTCACCTTACCCTTCTTTGAGGCGATATCAGGGACATCCGCCGTATCGTCAGTTATGTCATCATCAGTATCATCAGTCACAGTCTGGCTGCCGTTATCACTGCTGACATCAGCTCTCCAGTGTGCCGTAAACCTGATATCGCCCTTTGTGCCTTTGTATACCATTTTTGACATTACAGGCGTGCTGTTATTACCATCCGTCCATCCCGTAAATACATATCCGGTCTTAAACGGGTTGTTCAGGATGAACGAATCATTCTCGGTGTAATCTCCCGGATTTCCGAATGCCACTCCGCCGTCATAATCATATGTTATATAGTATTTTGTCTGCTCTGTCTGTTTTCCGCTGCCATTACTGTTGTTCCCTGTTCCGGCATTGCCTGAAGTATTCTTAGGAAGCCAGTTCGCCACGTAATAGAGATTTCCTGAAGTGCCCTTGTTTATCACGACATTTATCTGCGGAAGACTGCCGTTTGCTCCGGTCCATCCTGCGAAATCATAACCGGCTCTTTCAGGGCTTCTGAACACGAATGTATCCGTATCGGATGTATAATATGACGGATTGCCTGAAACCGTGCCGCCGTTAAGATCATAAGTGATGCTGTAAGTAACAGGTCTGCTTTCTGAAGGCTTATCGGTATTATTGTCGTTCCCACTGTTATCACCGCCTGATGCGCCCGTACCGTCAGATCTTTTTATCGTAAGTTTCCCGCCGATAACAGTCACATCATACCATCGTGATGATGCACTTCCGGTTATATAATAAGTCCCTGCAGTATCAGACGTATCTGATGACTGTAACATGATCCCGAGATCTGATCCGGTATCTCCTGAAGTAAGAGTACCGTCTGTTATCTTATATGTGAGCGTTCTCTTCTCACCAACGGCACGGCTTATATCATCAGCTTTTACAGTTATCTTTCTTTTACTTACTGCAGGCTTTATCGAGGCTGTCGTGCTGTTATAAGATGATGCATCCGACGGAGTGAATGTGAGCGTGATATCATTTCCGGCATTGCTTTTGTTTACAATACGTGAGCCGTCTGAGACTGTCCATCTGCCTGAGACTGTATTTCCATCAGAGTCTGTTACCTGTCCGCCTGAAACTGCAAATGAAGATAATCTGTCACCGTAAGTTCCTGTCACTGAAGGAACTATCCTTACCGTAAGATCTTTTTTTGTCTTTTCAGGCTTCGGATCAGGTCTGTAAGGCTGTACAGGAGTATCTTTTTTCTTTACCGTAAGAGTGCCCGGAAGGATTGTTACATTATAGTAAGCCGAATCAGAGTTTCCGGTTATCTGATAACTTCCCACACCGGAACCTGCCTTATACTCTGTTGAAAGCTTAACACCGAGATCGGCATCCGTGTCTCCTGAAACAAGAGATCCATCTGTAATCTTAAATGTCAGATCAGGACCGCTTACAGTATCACCCTCGTCTGCCGTCTTATCATCGGCCTGTACAGTGACTGCCTTTTTTATCAGTCCGATCGAAGCCCGTGCCGTAAGCTCCTTATAATCTTCTGCATAAGATGAAGGTGTGAATTTTACTTTAAAAGTATCACCTGCATTGCTCTTATTTATGGTTATGGCAGTATTTACCGTACTGTCAAAAGTCCATGTTCCTTTTACTGTCTTTCCGGTGCTATCGGTCACTTTTACGGCAGAGATCTTTCCGGTCGAAAGGATGCTTCCGTATACCGTCTTTATCTCCGGTGCTGCCGAGGCTTTAAGTGTTTTAAGCTCTTTATTTTTTACTGTAAGCACACCGTTCTTCACGGTCACGGAATAATTGCTTACGTCAGCTTTTGCCGTTCCGATGATGAGGTATGTCCCCGCAGCCGGAGTCTTACCCGCTTCGCAGCTTATATCGATGAGATCTGATGCCTTATCATTTTCTACAAGTGACGGGGATGTACGCATCGTAAACTCAGGAAGGCTGTCACCCTCTGTGATGTCTATATCATTTATGGTCACGGTCACGGGCTTCTTTGACACGTTTACGGTTACATCGATATCAAAAACAGTTTTATAGCTCTTCCTGTCATTCGGAGTAAATATTCCCTTTACAGTATGTGTCCCGGCGTTGAATATCTCATCGGTGTTTACTGATGATGCGAGCGTAAATGTTCCCGGAACATCAGCTCCGTTATATGAAGCCTTTCCCCCTGATATCTTGCTGCCGGAGATCTTATCTCCGTAAGTGATGTTTATGACCGGACTTTCTGCTATTACAGGTGTTACTTTTTCTTTTCCTTTTACGGTAAGAGTACCCGCAAGGACTGTCACATCATACCACTGTGACGATGATGTTCCCGTTATCTGATAGCTTCCTGCATCAGATCCGGCTTTGTATTTCGTTGAAAACTTTACACCAAGATCAGCATCAGTATCCCCTGAGACGAGAGAGCCTTCCGTGACCTCAAATGTCAGGTCAGAGCCGTTTACCGTATCACCTTCGGTTATGGTCTTATCATCTGCTTTTACCACAACAGCTTTCTTTGTGATATCAAGAGCTGCATCGACTGCCAGAGGTTCATAATCATCTGCGTTCTTTGAAGGAGTAAAGACGACTTTAAACTTCTTTCCGATATTAGCTTTGTTTATTATCTGTGTGTTGTCTACGGAGCTGTCAAGCGCCCATACGCCTGCGACTGCAGTAGCCTTTCCGTTTTCAGTGACTCTGGTGTTTGTTACCGTGCTGTCTGAAAGAGTGTTACCGTATGTGACTTTTATCTTCGGCGCGGCAGCGAATGTGAGCTTCTTTTTCAGCTTTTCCTTTACCGTAAGAGTGCCTTTTTCAACGGTCACGTTGTACCATCTGGAAGAAGGTGTTCCGGTGATGTCATATTTACCTGGCGTCTTACCGTCAGTATCAGTTGTAAGAATCACGCCGAGGTCGTCTGTGATATCCGCGTCTGCAAGGCCTGTGACAGGTGTCACAAGTTTAAATGTCGGAAGGGCATCTCCTACAGTCATTTCTGCATCAGCTGCCTTTACGGTTATGTCTTTCCTTTTTACCGTAAGAACTGCATCAGCCGTGAGCGCTTTATATTTATCTGCGTCAGAAGACGGTATAAAGCGGGCTTTGAATGTCTGTCCGGCATTTGACTTATCTATTGCCTGGCTGACATTTACCAACGGATCGAACTGCCACGTGCCGGAGACAGTATTTCCGTCAGGGTCTGTCACACTGTCAGCAGACGAGATCGTGAACGAGCTGAGCTTATCTCCATAGATTCCTTCTGCTTTTACCGTGCCGGCAAAATTTAAGGCAGTCTTTACTGTCTGCATTGAAGGGTCATAATCTGTAGTTGCTATTTTTAATTCAGAACCTGTAAAAACCGCTTTAGTGTTATCATCATAAGAATATGAAGCATGGATATCTCTGTAATATTTGTCGTCGTATACCTCGTGATATCCAGTATTACTTTTTAATTTATTTAAAGCATTCTGTGATGTAAAGACGTATACTTTCGGCTCTTCATCAGTTTGTGTGGGTAGCTAAAACGCTGTAACCCTTGTAAATATTGAAAAAGCATACATTTTCCTGTACAATTTTTTCGCCAAAAAAAATCTATAGTACAGAGAGGTAAATGTATGCT
>Ga0256404_1006797_pt1 | contig 18581 bp, 11 predicted proteins | sample RumenRJG_01DNA_FD_185990 | JGI IMG/M metagenome (GOLD analysis project Ga0256404, IMG submission 185990) | Bovine rumen microbial communities from Lethbridge, Alberta, Canada - RJG_01 | ecosystem: Host-associated > Mammals > Digestive system > Stomach > Rumen | place: Canada: Alberta | collected...
CAAGGGCGAGTCCGTCTCCTACCGCAAGGGAGACAGCTTCTTCCTGGCGGCGGGCAGCGGGGACTGGCAGATCGAAGGAAAGTGTGACGCGCTGCTCACTACGATCCGTGAGAAGGCGAGCCCGATCCGCGTCGGAATTACGATCGGAAGCTCTGAGACACAGATCGGCCTTGTGAATGACCGGCAGCAGATCATTGCAAAGCGCACCTTCCCTACGGATGTGGAAAAAGAGGCCGCCGCGTTTATCGCGGAGGTGGCGCAGGCCACGCTGGATCTTCTGGAAGAGCAGCATGTGCCGCTTGACCAGTGCATCGGCGTCGGCGCGGGCGTGCCCGGCACGATTGACAGGCGCAAAGGAAAAGTCCTCTATTCCAACAACCTCCGCTGGGAGGATGTGGATCTGGTGGAGGAACTGGGGCGCGTCATTCCCTGCCCGGTCCGCATTGCCAACGACGCGGACTGCGCGGCGCTGGGAGAAGCGGTCGCAGGAGCGGGCAAGGACTATTCGGATGTCGTTATGTTCACACTGGGCGGCGGCGTCGGAGGCGGCATTATTCTGAACGGCCAGGTCTTTGAGGGCGGCATTATGGGCGGCAGCGAAGTGGGCCACCAGGTGGTTCGCGTAAACGGAAGGCGCTGCACATGCGGTCGCAGGGGCTGTCTGGAAGCCTATGTCTCGGTGCCGGCACTGGTTCGGGCCGCTGAGGAAGCTACGGACCGAAAGCTCACGCCGGCCGAGATCTTCCGCGGCGCGGCCAAGGGCAACATTGACCTGCAGGAGACTGTGGAGCAGTACGAGGAGATGCTGGGAACCGGCATCGTCAACATCGTCAACATGTTCCGCCCGCAGATGATCCTGCTGGGAGGCGCAATGTCCGAATACGCCAAAGAGATGACCGGAGCGATCCGTAAGATGATGGAGAGAGACTGCTTCGGCGGAGAACACGGGATGATCCCAGAGATCGCGGCTGCGGAGCTGGGCAGCAGCGCCGGCATGATCGGAGCGGCGAATCTGTAAAGAGATATTCTGCAGGAATGCATTTAAGGCTCGCAAAGCGAGTCGCCGCGCCGCGTGCGGGTTGCCTATAAGGCAAGGTCTAACCGTTCTCCGCACGCGTGTGCATCGTGAACTCAGCGGGAGATTGGCCCCTGAGTTCAAAATAGTGTGAGCCCCCGAAATTGCGCTCATCGCCATAGCATGGCGGTGGGCGCTTTTTGATTGGTGGAAAATAACGCGGAAGTGTGGTAGGGTGGAGGTACGGCATAGAAAAGACTACAGGTCGCAGCATCATGGAGGCGCGACAGCATATAGGAGAACAGAATTGGACAGACAGAGGAAAAAGATATATTTGCGGGTTGCGGTGCTGGCAGCAGTATGCGTCCTGATCCTGATCGTCGGGCGTATCCTGGCCGGGAATCGGTTTGAGATGTGCGTACCGCTCGGCGTCATGGATATTCCGGAAGAAGAGAAGATCCGGATCAGTTGGGAGAATGACCGGGAAATTCCCGTCGAGGAGATGTCCCTCAGGGGCAGAGAGCTATTGATCGTTCTTCGGCCGCAGCAGCCCGGTGACTACGCGATGACCGTGATGAACAGCGATACGCAGGAAATGATGTTCTACGATGATCTGCACGTCACTGCGCTGGGGACAACTCATTCGATGCAGTCAAGAAACTTTACGGGTGACAATGCCGTCATCGCCGCGGTCGCGCTGTTCTTCGTGGGCCTTGCGGTGATCAGTATTCTGCATTTTGTAAGTCGCCGCGGCCCGCAGCTGTATTCTTACGATTCGATCTGGGCCTTCGGCGTAGGCATGTTCTGCGCGGTGAGCGGGCTGAATTTCACGTATATCCTGGTGCAGCGCCTGCTCCGGATCAATATGCAGTTTATGCGCTTTGTCTACGAGAGCTTCAGTATGTCGGGCTTCATGTTCTCTTTCCTGATGATGCCGGTGATGCTCGGATTCGCTGTTTTGATGATCGTGAGCAATCTTGCGCTTCTGCGGCATGAGAGTTTTCGTGTGCAAAATATTCTGGGACTGGGGATCGGCCTGGCTTTGATCGGCGGCGAAGCCTTCGGCATCTGGCTTATACTGCATGATTACGCCGGATCGCAGTTGAAGATCATGATCCTGTACACGCTGCAGTGCGTGTACTTTACGGTGTATACCTATTTTGAATGCATACTCATCGGCTCTGTGGTCAGTGGACTGCGGGCGGCAAGGCATGTTCCCGCGCCGGTACAGGATTACATTCTGATCCTGGGCTGCGGCTTTCGAAAAGACGGAACGCTTCCCCCGCTTCTTAGGGGGCGCGTCGATAAGGCGATCGAGTTCTGGAAGGCGCAGATGGAGCAGGGAAGGGAAGCTATCCTGATTCCGTCCGGCGGACAGGGCGGCGACGAGCCCATGCCCGAGGCGGAAGCGATGGGGAACTACCTTCGCTCGTGCGGAATACCGGAGCGGGTGATCCTGGAAGAAAACAAGTCCCGCAACACGTATCAGAACATGGCGTTTTCCAAAAAACTGATCGAGGAGCGGGAAGGAAACGCAAATGACAAGAATGTGATCTTTGTGACGACCAACTACCACGTCTTCAGAAGCGGCATCTGGGCGGGCCTGGCAGGACTCCGCGCGGAGGGACTGGGCAGTAAGACAAAGTGGTGGTTCTGGCCCAACGCTTTTGTAAGGGAGTGTATCGGACTTCTGGCCAACCGCGCGCTGCCGGAGCTGATCTGGCTTATAATCCTGGTTGTTCTGTTCGGAGGAATCGCGACGCAGGTCATCTGGTGAAATTATGTGAACACTGATTCGAAAGGGGCTATCACCGTCGCACGGAGAGCTCCGGAATGGAGATTATTATGAAAGGCTACAAGGAAGTACCCCTTGAGATCAGCGCGGGGAGACTCATACAGCTCCCGGCCGGCAGTTATCTGGCGGCAGATATGCGGGACGAGTATTCCTGCGGATACGGTATGCTGGACGGAGCTGTCAGGGTCGGGGAAGAGGAATTGCGGGCATTTTGGGAGAACGGGACGCCGATTCCGGCTCTGATACAGGCAATGGAGACCGGGATCCCCATAGTTCTGTATTGCAAATACGGGCGGATCAGTCTCGACGCCGCAGAGGCACTCAGGGAAAAGGGCTTTGGAAATTTCTGCAGTCTGGAAGGCGGGTACGGGGCCTGGGCGCTCGAGGAAAGCCGTCGGGCGGCAGCCGACGAGGAGCGCAGGCACGAGATCGAGAAAGCGCTTCGCAAGACATTCCGCCATGACCTGATAGGACGGTTTGAAAAAGCGGTAGTGCAGTACAGCCTGGTGGAGGAAGGCGACAGGATCGCCGTGTGTATCTCCGGCGGCAAGGACTCTATGCTGATGGCCAAGCTCTTTCAGGAACTGAAGCGGCACAACAAGTTTCCCTTTGAACTCTTCTTTGTCTGTATGGACCCGGGGTACAGTCCCGAAAACCGTAGCATTATCGAAAACAACGCAAGACTTCTGGGGATCCCGATCGAGTTCTTTGAGACAGATATATTTGACGCGGTGTACAACATCGAAAAGTCTCCCTGCTATCTGTGCGCGCGCATGAGACGGGGGTATCTGTATCGCTTTGCAAAGGATAACGGGTGCAACAAGATCGCCCTGGGGCATCACTACGACGATGTGATCGAGACAATTCTCATGGGGATGCTGTATTCCGGCCAGTACCAGGCGATGATGCCCAAACTTCGAAGCACGAATTTCGAGGGGATGGAACTCATCCGTCCCATGTATCTGATCCGGGAAAAGGACATCATACGCTGGCGCGACAGCGCAGGACTGCACTTTCTGCAGTGCGCCTGCAAATTCACGCAGAACTGCTCGAGCTGCGCAGACGACGGCACATCCAATTCCAAGAGACTGGAGACGAAAAAACTGATTGCCGCATTGAAGGAGACGGTTCCCCAGGTGGAGAGCAATATTTTCCGGGCGACGGAAAACGTGGTGCTCAATAAAGTTCTCGGATATAAGATTCATGGTAAGAAGCACAGCTTTCTGGAGGACTACTAAGGGATCGTGGCTGCTTTGTACGGATCAATTGCGGCGCAGGTCATCTGGTGAAATTATGTGAACACTGACTCTAAACCCCGCCATAACGACGGGGTTTTAAACTGTCAATACCAACTCAAATTTTTGGAACTCCCGGGCGCACAGACAGGGTGATTTTTCGTTATACAATAATGAGAAGACTTTGGGAAGGAGGGCGCGCAGTGAACCTGGAAGATCAATATGACCGGATCTATAAATATCTGTTCTTTCATCTTCACGACAGGCATGCGGCAGAAGATCTGACACAGGAAGTCTTCCTTCGTTTCCTGGGAAGCAGGACGTATCGGGATGAAAACCGTCAGCTGCAGTATCTGTATACGATTGCCCGCAACCTCTGTTACCAATATTACAGGGACAGGACAATAACCTACAGCCTGGATGAGGAGTCCGATGTACCGGAGATAAATTCTCCGGAGGCGGAAGGTTTCGAGCAGTCACTGACGGATCGGATGCTGCTGCGGGATGCCCTGCAGAGACTTTCACCGGAGGAGAAGGAGCTTCTATTTCTGCATTACGTGAATGATGTTCCGGTTTCCGTGCTCAGCGGTCTGTATCAGATCTCAAGGTTTGCGGTGTACAGGAAACTGAGAAGGATCCTTCAAAAGGTCAGAGTCGAAATGGAGGCGGAGCAGGATGAATAACGAAATGGTCAAAAGACAGATCCGGGAACTCTGCCAGGCACCCGGGCCTGAGAGGAAAGAAGAGTTCTTCCGTCAGCTGAAGGCGCAGGGACTTCTGAACAGGCGCACGCGGACTATAAGCCAGGTGGAATTCATTGCCGGACAGATCCCGTACATAGAAAAAAGGATATGGGTACTGTCGGTGCTGCTTCTTGTGTTTATCACAGAGGTATGCCGGCTGAGGCCGGGCAATTATCCGTTTGCAATGACGCCGTTTCTTGCAGCCGGGATCCTTGTCCAGACCGGAAGATCCTTCCGGTGGAAAATGGCGGAGATGGAGTATGCCGCCAGATTTTCGTTGCGAAGCGTCATGCTCGCGAGACTGTTTATAGTGGGCGCATTCAATACATTGGGACTCATGATCGTGATCCTGCTGGTAAGGCCCTGTTTCTCCTACTCCCTGATCAGGGTATTTCTTTATATGATGGTGCCGTATCTGACTGCCGCATGGCTTGGATCTGTGTATGAGAGAAAGCAGCGGGCGGACCACGGATGGGGCAGTGTGCTGATCTGTCTTTTGTCTTCCGCTGTCTTTGCGGCTGCTCCAGTATTTCTTGCGTGGTTATATGAAGAGAGATGGACGGTCCTATGGGCAGCTGCGATGATCCTGATGGTCGTTGGGCTGTCGGACAGTGTACGAAATTGGATATCCAGGATGGAGGAACCGGCATGGAGCTGATGGCAGACAGAATCACCAAACAATATAAGAACAAGATCGCGGTGGACAGGATGTCTTTTACGCTGACAAAAGGGGTGACAGGCCTTTTGGGATCAAACGGAGCGGGAAAAACAACGCTGATGCGTCTTCTCTGCGGGATTCTTGTGCCGACCAGTGGAACAGTGACATGTGACGGAATGGATGTGAGTTCCGAAGAATACCGTGATATTCTCGGCTATCTTCCGCAGGAGTTCGGCTACTATCCGGAGTTTACGGGAAGAGATTTCCTGCTGTATATGGCAGCAGTAAAAGGGCTTCCTAAGAGCAATGCGCTCCGTAAAACAGAGGAGCTGGTCGAACTGGTCGGACTGGGGCCAGCGGCCCGGAAAAAGGTCCGCACTTACTCCGGTGGAATGAAACAGAGACTAGGAATTGCGCAGGCACTGCTGGGTGACCCGCAGGTGCTGATCATGGATGAACCGACCGCAGGCCTGGACCCGCAGGAAAGGATCCGTTTCCGGGAGCTGATCGCAGGACTGGGGAAAAACAGGATCGTGCTGCTCTCCACGCACATCGTTTCCGACCTGGAACACATCGCCGATCGGCTGATGATCATGAAAGAAGGGCGCCTGATCTGGCAGGGGGAATGGAGTGCCGACGAGGGGGATCTGGAATCGTTTTATATTTCTAAAATACAGAGTTAGGAAGAGATATGCTGCTGACCATATATAAATTTGAACTCAAAAAGCTTTTCTGTACGAAAGTGAATGTGATTGCATTGGCGGGCTCTGTCATCATGCTTTTGCTGTTGGTGATTTCGTCCATCTCTGAAGAAGTGCAGGTGTCTCGTGAAGCTGTAAAGGAGCTGAATGGCAGGGTGATCGATGAACAGCTGCTTGATGAGATGAAACCTGCACTTCGGTATGAAAACGGAAAAACCACGATGGAAGTTACGGAGGAGTATGAGAAGTACGTACCGGTCATGGATACGCTGGATGTGCTGCTCACTGCTACGGAGCAGGACATTGATCTTACACAGGTGCAGGCGGCAGCTCTGTATGAGCTGAGAGAAAAAGAAATCGCGCAGCGCATGGAAAGACAGGGACTTTCGGACAAAGAAAAGGAGTATTGGCACCGGCTTGAGGCGGAGGTTCAGAAGCCATTTGTCTTTGGCACATACAGGGGGCCGGCGGGCCTGCTGCGGTCTTTTCAGGCGCTCGGATTCTTTATGTTGCTGCTTTCCGCCATAGGCCTGTCGGGCACTTATGCCAGAGAATCCGCGGATCGTATGAACCAGCTCCTTCTGTGCAGCCGCTATGGAAAAAGGGAGTTGTATGCGATCAAGCTTGCCGCCGGTTTCACGTGGATTCTGACTGCAGCGTTGCTCGTTCTGCTGTCCGTGGCAATTCCCTATTTTGGCCTTTACGGAACGGAAGGGACGGCAGAAATGCTGCAGCTTGTAAAGCCGCTGTCCATGCTGCCCTGCAGCATAGGGCATATGCTGGCTGTCTACACGGGGATCTATTTTGGGACAGCGATCCTGTTTGCGGCTGTGACTATGCTGCTGTCCGTAGTTACACAGAATCAGCTGGCTACAGTCTGTGGACTCATGGGATATCTCCTGATTGATCTGTTCGTGGAGTTTCCGGAACACTGGAAACTGATCCAAAGGATATGGTCTCTCAGACCGAATGCCGTCCTGATGAATTCCGGCTTTTCCAACTACAGGCTGCTCCATCTGGCAGGAAGGTTGCTTATGAATTATCAGGCGGCACCCGTCTTTTACACTATGATCGTCATAGCTGCGCTGCTGATAGGAAGGTGGAAATACAAAAGTCTGCAGGTCGGAAAGTGACAAGCCCGAATGAGAACGGGAATATGCGCTCGTCGCCATAATGGTGGCGGGCGCTTTTTTCGATTGGTGGAAAATGGGCAGGAAGTATGGTAGGGTGAATGTACCGCATTAATCGGTATTTAATGAGAAATACTATGAGGCATCATCTGAGTTACCTGATCAAGTGACAACACAGGAGGGCACTATGAAATATATGATCGCAACCGCAACCGCTGCAGCCGTCTGCATTCTGCTCGGGACCGCCCTGGCATGGCTGGTCGCAAAGCGCCGCAATATGCCGCCGCGCCGCAAGGCCCTTCTTGCAGCTGTTTTTTCGGTGCTGCTCCTTGCTGTGGTGAGCCTGGGATATCTGGAGACTTATTACCGAGCGGGAGAAACCGCGAAAGAATATCTGACAGGCGAGCCCGCTCAAGACGCCGCGGCGGTCTCTGTCCAAAAAACAGACACCGGTTACTTCTTTGACGGCCCCGGTGAATCCTCCGCCATCATTTTCTACGGCGGCGCCAAAGTGGAGGAGACCGCCTACGCACCTCTCTTGTACAGGCTTTCGCAGCGCGGGGCGGACTGCTTCCTCGTAAAAGCCCCTTTCCGCGTTGCTGTTATCGCCGCCGGAGCCGCCGACAAGATCATGCAAGAGTATGCCTATCAGGACTACTATCTGGCAGGCCATTCTCTGGGCGGCGTCACGGCTTCCGCAGCCGCTGTCGGGCACCCCGGCGCGGTCAAAGGGCTAATTCTTCTCGCCTCTTATCCGAACAGGAAAATTCCGGACGAGATCCCGCTCCTGAGCATCTACGGAAGTGAGGACGGCTGTCTGGACCGGGAGATGTATGAGAAGAGCCGCGGGAATCACCCCGCCGACACGCAGGAGGTAGTCATCGAAGGCGGCAATCACGCCAAGTTCGGCGACTATGGCCCTCAGAAGGGAGACGGAACGGCTCAGATCACACCGGAGGAGCAGTGGGAGAAGACTGCGGACGCGGTCATGAAATGGATCGGCGCCGACTCTGCCGATACAGCGGAGAACGCCCGGAAAGATAAGCCCCGCCTTGTCGAGAATGACGAGGAAGAAGCAACGCCGGACAGAGCGCTGATGAAAGCGAATCAGGTCCAGAATTCAGGCGACGAGATCATCTATCCGGTGGACAAGGATAAGAAAAATGAAAAGAAAGACTATTCTGTCTTTGTCTATATGGTAGGGTCGGATCTGGAAGCCTCCTATGGCTATGCGACCCGTGATATGCAGGAGATGACGGATTCCGGAATCGATTTTTCCAAAACGAATCTTCTGATCTACGCAGGCGGCTCCCGAATGTGGAAATCCGATATACCCAGTAATCAGAATAACGTGCTGGATATGAGTCTTGAGGGCGGGGACCGGGTCGTTGCCGCCACGGAGAACACTTCAGATATGGGCGCGCCGGAAACGCTGAAAGCTTTTCTGGATTATGCGGTGACGTATTACCCGGCAGACCATTATGCCCTCATTTTCTGGGATCATGGCGGCGGGTCCGTTTACGGTTATGGGAATGACGCGATTTACTCGGGGGATTCTCTTCTGCTTAAGGAGATGGACGCTGTCTTGGAGGAGTCTCCTTTTGGAAAGAACGGAAGCGCGCATCTTGACTGGGTCGGTTTTGACGCCTGTCTGATGTCAACCGCTGAGAACGCGGTCATCTGGAGTAAATACGCGGATTATATGGTCGCCTCCGAGGAGACGGAGCCGGGCGACGGATGGTGCTACAGCTTTATGGACGTCCTGAATGAGACGAATGAAGCAGAAGATATCGGTAAAGCGATCGTCGATGCCTATAAAGCATACTATGCGGCCAAAAGAAGTCCTCTGAATGACCCGGATATCACACTGGCAGTATTGGATTTAAAGCAGATGGATTCACTGGTTGACAGTATTGACTCTTTGGCCCTGAAGATGAAGACCGGTGTCGACGGAGAGATTTTCCCGAAAATGGTCAGGAGCCGGTCATCGACAAAAACTTTCGGTCTCAGGGACTCCAGAGCGACGGCTTATGATCTGCTGGATATCGGGGATCTCTCGTCTAAAATGAAACAGATTTATCCTGAGGAGTCGAAGGCGATTGAAACAGCATTGAAATCAGCCGTTATTTATAATACGGATGAAGTGGAAGGATCCTGCGGATTGTCACTGTATTTTCCGGGTGAGAACAGGGAACTCTACGAGGCTGTGGTCTCAAATGGGGATGAAGGTCTTTATATATCCGATGAGTACGCCTCTTTTGTCGATCTGTATACGGAAAAGTGGACAACGGTTTCCGCTGTCGACTGGAGTATGCCCGAACCCGTGAATAATGGTGAAGAGGTGACGCTTCAGCTCACGCAGGAACAGGTGGATAACCTTGACAAGGCGACTTATACGGTGTTGATCGATGAGGGGGACGGATTTTACCGCCGGGCGCTGTGCAAGGTTGAGGTCGAACCTGATGAAAATAATGTGCTCCACATACCGACGGACCCTTCTCTGATCTATGCGGCCGGTGACCTCGGAACTATGTCCGTACCGAGTGCCTTCGTCCAGTCGGAGACGCGTGATGGCAAGGCGACGTATGACAGTATGCGGATGTTCTTCTGCTATGGGACAGAAATGGTTTCTGAACCGTACGACTATGTGACGGCGACCGTCGAAGAAACAGACGGGACCTTCTCAGTCAAATCCTTCAGTTACAAAGATGCATCCGCTTTGTCGGGCGGTAAAAATTCTGTTGACCTAAGTCAATATGTAACACTAAACGAATATACTTCGGACAAAGTTTACCCGACGCGTTCGGAAGACGGCACGATGCTGCCTTATTATGAGTGGGATGCCCAGACAGGAGTATTTACGGCTTATCTGCTCCAGATTGATGAAAGCCTGCATTTCGAGGGCAAAAAAGCCAGTGCGCTAGGTTCGCCGACAGTCGTTCAGGTCATTCTCAGGGATATCAACGGTGCGGAGCATGGCTCTGAAATCTGTGAGATCAATAAGGGAACTGACGGCTATGTGGAATACAAAGAGGTCGTTAAGAATACAGAGAAGGGAAAACTGACTTTCGAGATCCATGACAGGGAAGCCTGGCTGACATCTTATTCCGGGGACGATCTGTCGATCGAGATTCCCTCCGAAATAGACGGATATCCCCTGACCCGAATCTGTGGGAACGCGATCCAGTCTGCATATTCCCTGCGTGAGCTCACGATCCCGGAAGGGGTTAAAAGTCTGGAGCATTATGCGGTCAGCTATGTTACTGCCCTTAAAGTACTGACGCTTCCCTCCACACTTGAGAACATTGGGAGGGCGCCCATAGGATCCGCGGAAAGTCTCGAGAAGATCATCGTCAACGGAAAGAGCAAAGCGGTCTGTGATAAGGATGGCGTCCTTTTTTCCGCTGACGGGAAGACGCTGATCCGCTATCCGGAGAGTAAGGGGCGGTTTTATACCGTACCGGCGGGAACGGAAGAGATCGCCTATCAGGCGTTTTATGAGGCAGATCTTTTTGAGGTCAAATTTCCGGAGACACTGAAAAATATTGATAATTATGCGTTTGAGGGATGTCGCAATCTGGATGCGCTTGTTTTGCCGGACAGTCTTGAGCGTATTGGGGCAGGAGCCTTCGGCGCAGGTTTTACTTTCTTTGACGATGAAGAAGCCGGACTGATTGATATGGTCAGGATCGGGCCTGAACTGAGAGATATCGGCCTCGAAGCATTTTCGGGATATCCGATCGTCGGTTTTGAGGTCAGTGAAGAAAACAAAGTATTTTCAACCGTGAACGGGATGATCACATCGAAGGCAGGCGATGTTTTGAACCTGTGCCCGGCAGAGATCGGCGGCTCGGTAATCGTGCCTGACGGGGTCGTCGGACTGACGCCCGGAATCTTTGCCCAGCTTCCGTCCAATACCTCTTTTTATTTTCCCGATTCACTGGTACGTATGAGCCTTGATGATTTTCCCAGCAGGCGGGGAGACGATTATGAAGCTGTCTATGACCTGACGATTTATTGCAGTGAAGGCTCGGCAGCTGAAACATTTGCCGTTAAGAACGGATTGAATTATGTGATCACCGAGCCCGGAGAAATAGACCTGAAGACTTATACCAATGAGTCTGTTCCGGGCCTTAACGGGGTATATAGTTTCAGGGTCTATGATGATCACGCTGTCTTTACCGGTTATAAAGGCAGTGACATCAGTATTGCGATCCCGGACACGGTAAAAGGTGTGCCGGTGACGGAGATTGGTGATGGTGAAAACGTTGTTTACAGTAATAACAGCAGTGATTCAAGCGACTTCAGCTTATTCAATTATGAAGATGATACAGCCGAGGTTGCCAATCTGGGCTGGTACAGTTCGGATTCACTGAGCAGCGTAGATATTCCGGACACCGTTACCCGTATCAATGACGGCGCATTTGCGGATATTTGGATCAAAATCGACGAATTCCGTCTTCCGGATCATCTCGAAGAAATCGGTCCGAAAGCTTTTGGCGGGACATATTCGGAAGCGTCCATCGGCAGTTTTATCATTACAGAAGACAATCAGGATTTCATGACGAAAGACGGCGTGCTGTATACAAAAGACGGAAAAACACTTGTGAAATTCCCGACAAGGGCAAAGACGGATCTGGCGGCCCTGACGATTGAAAAGGACGGACATGACTCCCATTATATTTATCAGATCCCTGATGGATGTGAAACCATCGGGCGCTACGCCTTCGCCAATACAGAACTGATCGATGCGGCAAGCAGCATGGAAATTTCCGTAGATGATTTTGAGGTGAGATTTTCACCAGAAATCGTAACGATCGAGGGGTATGCTTTTTACGATGCCTCACTCGCAGCTGTGGAAATGAACGAAGGTCTTGAGAGTATCGGTGAACACGCATTTGAGAGAAGCCGCCTTCAGACAGACGAGCTGATATTGCCGTCTACTGTGACTTCATTGGGAGATTCGGCGTTTGCTCATGTTTACAGAAGTGTAGAGGAAAGCGAGTCCTCGGATCTGGTCTATGGATTCAGACATATAGAACTGCCGGAGAGACTGAAGTCCGTCGGGAAGGAAGTTTTTGCAAGCAGCAGCGACTCACATTATACCTGTGACGCATTGGTTATCGGGAGGAAATTAAAAGATATCGCAGAGGGAGCTTTTAATGACTTCTATACGACAGGCTTTGAGGTGAACGCAAAGAATTCTTCTTACAGCAGTAAGGACGGATGCCTTCTTGATGGGGACGGTGAGACGCTGATCACCGTACCGCAGGGCTGGCAGGGAATGCTGAGAGTACCTGAAGGAGTGAAAAAGATCGGGAGGCACGCGGTTCATAACTGCACCGGTATAACGGACATCTATATCGGGCCGGAGGTTACGTATATCCATCCCCAGGCGATCTATGTTTATGATGCCGCAGAACCAGTCATTCACGGCGTGAGTGGGTCTGAGGCAGAGAAATTTGCAGTATCCAGGGGATATACGTGGAAGGAGGAAGAAGAATGAAGAGGTGGTTAACTATATTTTCATTTTTCGCATGGATGCTCCTTCTTCTGTCCATGACCGGGTGCGGAACCGGTAACAATGCGGTTCTGAAAGGAATATTGCCGTCAAGGATCGAGAATATTACGGACGACGATGTGATCCCGAAAGGGGCAGAAGGAGCGCGGCCTCCGGAAAATGATACCTATGATGCATCAGCTTTCAACCCCCGTATGTTTGTGGGCACATGGAAGTTTCAGTCCATAGAGGGTGAAATGCCGGCTATTGAGGTCCCTGTGCCGGCGGGCAGCGGGACAGAGTCCTGCAGTGTGGGAGTATTCCCGGACAGCATGATCTTCGGAGCTACGGTCAGAGGGAATGACGCGGAAGTCTACAGAATCGATTTTGATGATTACTATTATATGCAGGCGGCTTTTAAACCCGTAGAAGATTGTGAAGAGGATCTGTCAGAATTCAGGATGCTGTTCGATGTTGTCGGAAAAACGCTGGCGGTCGGATTTACCGGGGAGGTGACTGACGGGCGGTATTACAAAGAGAATGTTGATGCGGTGGATATTGTTGAGGTCGATTATGGCTTTGAATGGAGCGGCTATGAGCTGAAGTTGAAATACGGAGACGCCAGTGCAGTCTATGTTCCGTCGACCTTTGAAGGAGATATGCTCAAGGCCTGCGAAGGCTTTTCCGGAAGCAACGGACAGATAAAGATGCCTGGTTGGCGCTTTTCCCCGTTGAGCATGAATGGTGACGGCAAAGGATCGGTCGGCACCGTTTATGACAGGAATGTCAGTATGGAATACAGCTTTGGGGAAGACGGAAGTTTTTCCGTCACGACAGAGCACGGCGAAGTCTTTTCCTTTGACCGCTACTGGTACTCTGATTCCTGTCTGACTCTGCCTTCAGGGAACCTGAAAATGATGTATCAGCATGATCTTCTGAGTCTTTATCACGATGATCCATATCGGTCCAAGGTTATGGACAACGTCTTCTCTTTGGATGAATTGATAATGACCGGGAAAAAACTCGGCAGCCCGCTCTGGAATCCTGTTCAGGAACTGATCATGCAGGGATATAAAACGGACGTTGATATAGGACAGAGTATGATTCCTTCCGGCTGTGTGAGTCCGGAATTTGAACTCCGATTCAGGACGGCCGATATCATCGTTCAGGCAGTCAATCCTACAGATGCGGAACTGCCGCTTGGTGCCTGCATCATCTTCAGATACCGGTTTGACGAGGAATCAGGCAATATTTTGCGAAGGGCCACCTCTCTTATGGGCAATGACTATGTGAAATGCGGTGAAACGACAAAAGAGGACCTCGAAGTCTACAGCGATCTCTTTCCGGTCAGTGACCATGTGATGCGCACACAGTTGTCTACGATTGGAGGTTTGTACGATTATAATTTCAGTGACTATAATGTGCATGTTCTTGAGGGCCTGGATGGCAATGGATCGTCGCTTAACCTGCAGTTGGAGATGGAGGGAGGAAAGCTGCACTCGTTCAGCTGCGGCCTGTCCGTTTATGAGAACAGAAGCCTTGATCATAATGTTGCTTATGAAAATCTTCAGAATCTTTCACAGGACAAGTGTGAACGTCTGGCAGCACGCCGGGATGAGATCGCAAAGAGTGTAGGCGACGGATTCGCGGATCTCTCCGACGTGTCCTGCGATACTTATGGGACAATCTATCTCCCCTGGAGCAGTGTCTTTTCTTACGGCAAGGCAGAACTGTCGGAGGAAGGAAAACAACTGTTGGCCAAGGTGTCCGACCTGTATATCCGTGCAGTTAGTGCATATGATGACATTGTCGGGCTCCAGGTCGGGGTCAATGCACGGTGTAATCTGGTCGAAGGCGGCCAGTCCTTTACGGTGCCGAGGGCAGAGGTTGTCAGTGAATATCTGAATGATCATATGTCGCAGAAAGGTGGAAAATTCAACATATCTCCGGTGGGATACGGCGAAACCGGATATCTGCAGGAAGAGGGAACCGATGCCTTAGGAGGCAATCTCGTATCGATTCGTTTCCTTCTTGATCCGGCGAGCGTCGGAGAAACGACCGGAAAAGAAATCAGCCTGATCTATAAAGAGACAGAAGGAGACGCTTCTTTCCGCTATATGAAGCAGGACGCGGCGCTGGTTGGAGATGAACGGGCCGCATTCGCGTTAAAATATGGCGGTACTTATAATGCAGACACTTATAAGAATGAGGCGATCGGTATGACGTGGAAATTGCCGGAAGGATGGCATTTCTATGACGACGATGAATTGACTGCCTATAATGGGATGTCCGCCGAAGCGATGCTCCTGAAAAATCTGCCGATCTATATTTTTGCAGCTGTCAACGATGATTATGACACGATGATCGATATTCGTCTGTATCCCTGCAATGCGACGGCTTACGAGACAGCCGGTGAGGAATTTGCGAAAAGTCTCTTTGATTCTTATGCATCCGTCTGCCGGACGAATTACAGCGACGTCACGGCAGAAGCAGAGAATGTAACGATTGGAGGAAGGACCGTGAAAAAGGGAAGCTTCCGATTTACGGCAGACGAGCAGGAATTTGTCCGCAAACAGTATTATTTGGTCTTCCCTGACGCCGTCGCTGTTATCACGCTGTCAGGGACACAAGACAGCAAGATCCTTGACAATCCGGGTCTGAGGTGATCCGTAAATGGGTTGTCAGTGTATTAAATGATTATCACGAACTGTACGCAAACGAAGCGCAAGGAGGTGCGGTACAGCTCGAAATATATTTCGGAGTATGAGAAAACGATCGACAGCCTGCTTGCCCAGGGATCTGCAGATCATGAACCATCATCGACCGATGGCACACCGGTCTAAAAAAGCCTTGATGATGGCAGGAGATTCAGACGGACCGGATGGTGCAGGCGGTGTCATTGTATTTAAGAAACTGAAATACGGAAGAACGGGGCAGAATCGGGATTGTTGGAGGAGCACAAGTGTACAAATCTGTCGGAGGAAACAAATGAAGAGAAATGAAATCGTGTCGGAGTTGTTCCGCTTGCAGGATAAGGACTATGCTTTGATGCAGGCGAAAATCATCCCCACCGTATCCCGCGACAGGATCATAGGTGTCAGAACACCTGCCCTTCGGGACTTTGCAAAGAGCCTGAGCAAAGATCAGGACATTGGTGAATTTCTGTCATATCTGCCGCATCAGTATTTTGATGAAGACCAGCTGCATGCGTTTGTAATATCGTTGGAAAAGGATTTTGACAAGTGCATAGGGAAGGTTAATGCATTCCTTCCTTTTATTGACAACTGGGCAACCTGTGATCAGCTTTCTCCCAAAGTTTTCAAAAAAGAGCCGGAGAAGCTGCTTTCATCCATTCAGACATGGATCAATTCAGATAAGACCTACACAGTCAGATTTGCGATCGGTATGCTGATGAAGTATTTCCTGGATGAGCATTTTGACACGAAGTATGCGGATATGGTTGCGGAGGTCAGATCAGAGGAGTACTACGTCAACATGATGATCGCATGGTATTTTGCGACCGCTCTGGCGAAGCAGTATGAATTGGTTTTACCCTACCTGGAAGACAGGAGGCTGGCTGATTGGGTGCATAACAAGGCTATTCAGAAAAGCATTGAAAGCTATCGGATTACGGATGAACAAAAGGCATATTTAAGAACTTTGAAGGTGCGGAAGGAGCAGAACTCACGAATATGAGATGTTATAGATGCGGTGCCTTAATGAATGACCACAATGCGGTCTGTCCGGAATGTGGCTTCAACATTAATTCCCCTGTGGAAATCGAAACAAATAAATGGATGAAAGGCGTACAGATTTTTGATGCGGAAGGCGCTCTTCTATGGGAAAGCACAGACGGCGGGACGGCCCTCATCGAAGCGCCGACACGGAGGAGAATAACTATTCGCTGGTTCGATAGGGAAGAAACGCGCAATGTGTTAAACGGGGAAGCGTACCGATTTGAACAGACGAAATTCGCTAAAGGAATTGTAAGGCTGATCAAGACTCGGACAATACCAAAGAGGAAGAAGTGTGAGAATCCAATCGAGAAAGGCTTTACCCGGGGTACACCTCTGCGGACAACAGAAATAGGACAGAGAGGGAAAGATGAAGAAAGCAAGTGATTTTGTTGGCAGGAATATGGCATGGATCGTCCTGATCATTGCAGCAGCGGCACTTTTTGTGCCGGGGACGAGCCTTTGGATCCAGACAAAATGGATCAATTATCTTCTGATGCTCGTTATGTTCGGAATGGGACTTACGACGAAGCTGTCTGATTTTGCCATAGTGTTCCAAAGACCCAGAGATATCATAATAGGATGTGCAGCACAGTTTATAATAATGCCTTTGCTGGCTTTTGTGCTGGGGAAAGCGTTCAACCTGAACGATGAATTGCTGGTGGGAGTAGTGCTTGTCGGAACGTGCCCGGGGGGAACATCAAGCAATGTCATAACCTATCTGTCAAAAGGCGATACGGCGCTTTCAGTGGGTATGACCAGTATAAATACATTGCTGGCGCCTTTTCTTACTCCCTTACTGACATACCTGTATCTGAGAACATCTGTAAGTGTGGATGCCAAAGCAATGTTCTTATCCATAATACAGGTTGTGATCGTTCCCATCGGACTGGGAGTGCTGGTCAACAGGTTGTTTGGAAAATACACTCAGAGAATCAGAGATTCACTGCCTTTGGTATCCGTGACCGCCATCTGTCTCATTGTTGCATCGGTCGTATCACATAACAGCGCCAAAATATTGTCTACGGGAGCAATCATCTTTGTCGTTGTGATCCTTCACAATTTGCTTGGGTATCTATTGGGCTATCTGATCGGTGTTCTGTTTAAGATGGATCTTCCCAGAAAAAAGGCAGTTGCCATAGAGATAGGAATGCAGAATTCGGGGCTTGCAACAACACTTGCCGGATCTGCTTTTCCGAACCTGACTATGGCGACAGTCCCGGGAGCAATATTTTCCGTATGGCATAATATTTCCGGGGCTATACTGGCAGGATGGTTTAATCGCAAATCATGAATGATATGTACAGTTGGGGTGTGGTACAAATCGTTAAGGAAAGAATCGAAGATGGTGCAAACGAAAAAGCAGCATTACGCTTTTCAATAGCTGCCCTTTCGTTTGCATCAATTTCGATTTTTCCTGGTTGAACAAAGCGCGTCCGGGTTGTCTGTATATATGGACTTTCAATCAGACCGCTTCTGCTCAGAGTGTAGCATGGATTCTCTGATAAATGTACTGCCTTATATGAGAAAGCCATGATGATTGCATCAGAAATAAGCCTTCGTAAGGCTTCACAGGATCCCTATTCAGTTTTAAGGTGTCAACAGAGCAGATGCGGCTCTGGCCGGAACAGAGATGGATCAGCACCTACAGGAATGATCTTTCCGCCACAGGATGAGCACTTACAGACATCCTTGTTATAGAGAAGCCGGATGATCGCCGGGGCATCCAGATCCTTCAGCCGGGACAAATACTTTTGGCAGCCCAGAAGATTCCGGCACAGCGTGATCTTACGATTCTTGTTCCGTGAAGACAGAAGACCGTAGTGACGGATCCGTACGAACCTTTTTGGAGGGACATGCATCAGGAACCGGCGGATGAATTCTTCGCCGGTGATTGTGACCTCTTTCCATTGTCCCTGGTTTTTGTAATCTTTAGCAGTAAAGGTAACCGTGCTGTCCGTCATGCTTTTAATACGGTAGTTGCTGATTGCGATCCGATGGGTATACTTCCCGAGATATTTGATAACGGACTCCGCGCCATCAAACGGTTTCTTGCAGTAAGGAATCCAT
>Ga0256404_1006799_pt1 | contig 18579 bp, 14 predicted proteins | sample RumenRJG_01DNA_FD_185990 | JGI IMG/M metagenome (GOLD analysis project Ga0256404, IMG submission 185990) | Bovine rumen microbial communities from Lethbridge, Alberta, Canada - RJG_01 | ecosystem: Host-associated > Mammals > Digestive system > Stomach > Rumen | place: Canada: Alberta | collected...
TTTTCTTTCTTGGTCATCAAGAATCAGCTCCTTTGCGAAAAGTTTTTTATTAATTTTACCGCAAAAGAGCTGTAAATGGCTATATTTCTTATAATTTATTGCGAAAAGTTTTTATTCCTCAAAGCTGGTATCTTCCTATAGACAACAGTGCAGCCAGAGTCATTCATAAAATGCCAGAATAGATAACAGACTTAAAATGTACCCGATTATCTTGTCTACCTACAACTTAACCAATTTTTTCATCCAATGGTTCGAAAGACTGACTGTTATACGCCTTTACCATTTCTACAAATTTCTGATGAATTCTTACATCTTCATCTAATTCCGGATGGAAGGACATTGCTAATTGATTTTTATATTTTACAGCCACGATATGTTCTTCTACCGTTGCCAAAACTTCCACTTTACTATCAACCTTAGAAATATAAGGGGCACGAATAAATGTCATAGGAATTACACCAATGCCCTTTACTTCCTGCTCTGTATGAAAACTTCCAAGCTGTCTTCCATAAGCATTTCGACGTACCGTTACCGGTAAAGTCTTAAAGTAACTTCTCGTATCATTTTCCAACTCACCAGCCAATAAAATCAATCCGGCACAAGTAGCAAACACAGGCATACCTTCTTGTATCTGCTTATGTATCGTATCAAACATATCCAATTCTTTTAATAACTTTCCCTGTACAGTGCTTTCTCCACCTGGAAGTACAATTCCATCATAAGGTTGCTCTAAATCTTCTTTTTTTCTCAGTTCGATACAATCTACACCAAGCTCCTGCAATCTTTGTTCTTGCTCAATAAATGCTCCCTGTACAGCAACTACTGCTATTGTCATTTGCATGCCTCCTAATTATTTTCCACGCTCAGCCATTAATAATTCGATTTCCTGCTCATTGATACCTACCATTGCTTCTCCTAAATCTTCTGACAAGGAAGCAATCAATTTTGCATCTGTATAATTTGTGACTGCCTGTACAATCGCACTTGCTCTCTTCTTTGGATTCCCTGACTTAAAGATACCTGAACCTACAAATACACCTTCTGCACCAAGCTGCATCATCAAAGCTGCATCTGCAGGAGTTGCTACTCCACCTGCTGCAAAATTAACAACCGGAAGTTTTCCATTTTCATGTACATACTGTACTAAATCATATGGTACCTGTAATTCTTTTGCTTCCTGGAATAATTCATCCTCACGCATAGCTGTAATCTTAGCAATTTCACTGTTCATCATACGCATATGACGTACTGCCTGTACCACATCTCCTGTACCTGGCTCACCCTTTGTACGAATCATAGATGCACCTTCATTGATACGACGAAGTGCTTCTCCTAAATCCCTTGCACCACATACGAATGGTACTTTAAACTTTGTTTTATCAATATGATATACATCATCTGCCGGTGATAACACTTCACTTTCATCAATATAGTCAATCTCAATCGCTTCTAATAACTGTGCCTCAACAAAGTGTCCAATACGGCATTTTGCCATTACCGGAATGGATACTGCTTCCTGAATTCCCTTGATCATTTTAGGGTCACTCATTCTGGATACTCCGCCTGCTGCACGAATATCTGCAGGAATACGTTCCAAAGCCATAACTGCGGAAGCTCCCGCTTCTTCTGCAATCTTTGCCTGTTCTGGTGTTGTAACATCCATAATTACGCCACCCTTTAACATCTGTGCCAACTGTTTGTTTAATCCATATCTGTTTTCTGCCATCTTTTTTCTCCTTTTCTTTATCCTATTTCACATAATCTGGTAGACAATTTCAATAACATTCATTATAATTATTTCTGACCATATTAAAATACTCATTTTAAATATATTCAGAATAGTCAGTTTGGAGGAAATATCGATTATGCTTACCTACTCATTTACGAATTTAGGTTCAGATTCTTTATATGAACATTTATATAAATGTATTAAAAATGACATACTTCAGGAAGTTTTACATCCTGGTGATAAGCTACCATCAAAACGTAGTTTTGCAAAAAATCTGGGTATCAGTGTGATAACGGTAGAAAATGCTTACGCACAATTAATTGCAGAGGGCTATGTATACTCCATTCCCAAAAAAGGCTTTTTTGTTGCAGATATTGACCAATCGCCTTCGAAACGGGAACCTGTTTTATCCGCTGAAAATATGCATTTGTCCTCTGGAAAATCCTATTATCTGGCAGATTTCACCAGCAACCAGACTCAACACAATCTATTTCCCTTTTCTATCTGGGCTAAATTGATGCGTGAACTATTAAATGAAAAGCAATCTGAACTATTGACCAACCCTCCCTGTGGTGGAATTTTGCCACTTAGAGAGGCGATTGCGAAATATTTGAAGGATTTTCGTGGAATGGTAGTCTCACCCGAACAGATTATAGTAGGTGCAGGAACGGAATATTTGTACGGACTTTTAATACAGCTTTTAGGGTTTGATAAACATTATGCCGTAGAAAATCCAGGCTATCGAAAGATTTCACAAATTTATAAAAGCCATAAAGTATCTTGCCATTATGCCTCTCTTGACAAAACCGGGATTCAAATTAACGATTTAGAAGCACAGGAAATTGATATTGTACATTTATCGCCTTCTCACCATTTTCCGACGGGAATTGTAACCCCTATCAGTCGCCGTTATGAATTGCTGGGCTGGGCATCCAAATCTGATACACGCTACATTATTGAAGATGATTATGATAGCGAGTTTCGACTAACCGGACAACCGATTCCCACTTTACAAAGTATTGATGTGTTAGAAAAAGTCATCTATATGAATACCTTTACAAAAACACTGGCATCTACCATCCGTATTAGCTATATGGTATTGCCAAAACATCTGGTAAACCGTTTTTACTCCACAATGTCCTTTTATTCTTGTACCGTACCAAACTTTGAACAATACACTTTGGCACGATTTATTTCGGAAGGATATTTTGAAAAACATCTAAACCGTATGCGAAACTATTACCACAAAAAAAGGGATTGCTTTTTGCAGCAAATTACGAAAAGTCCGCTGGCTAACCGTTGTTCGATCTCAGAAGAAGATGCAGGATTACATTTTCTTTTGACTCTTAATACAAATATTGAGGATGCTACACTACAAAAAAAATTGGAACAAAACGGCATCAAAATGTCCTTTTTGTCCCAATATTTCGTAAATCCGCCTAAAAGTGCAGAACACGTTTTTGTGGTAAATTATTCTTCTTTAAGCGAAGAAGTATTTGCACAGGCTATTCAATTGATTTATGAAGCTCTATAAGCCTTCCCTTTCAGGTATTTCTATAACAATTCAACAAAGCAGAAAGAAGTGTTTCTATTACAAATAGCTACAAAAAATTCAAAAGTTATAGAATATTCTGTAACCGTTCATCCAGTGACATTCATAAAGTGCCAGAATATATAAATTAGCTAAAAATATTCTTTCTGCTTTGTTACAAAATTCCTACATACAATTACCTAAACTACTGTATTTTCGTTTCATCTTGGATACCACTGGCAGAATGTTTCCCCTTTTATTTACATTTTTTCTGTTTTTTACTTCTGACATTTTCACCAACCAATTGATAAATAACTGAGGTTAGTGGAATAAAAAATAACATTCCTAATATTCCAAATAAATTTCCACCAACAAACACTGCAATTAATGTAAATACTGCCGGAAGTCCTACAGAACCTCCTACCACTCTTGGATAGATAAACTGTCCCTCGCAAAATTGAATGATTTGAAATACAACCAAATACAAAATAACCAAATCCGGTTTGGTTAATACAATAAGAACCGCCCCAATAATCCATGCTAAAAAGGTTCCTACATATGGAATAAACTGAAAAATACCTGCCATAATAGAAATCATTCCCGCATATGGAATCCGAAGCACAGTTAACACAAGAAATATCAAACTGGCAAGAATACAAGACTCTACACACTGTCCAGACAAAAAATCACTATAGGTTTTTACAAATAATTTGCCTACATGCGTTATTTTCCTTGCAACTCTATCACTGCAATAAACATATAACAGATCTTTTCCAATTCTCAAAAAGCGTTTCTTATCCAATAAGATATAAATTCCGACAATCAAAGAAACACACCAACCCATCACAGAGCTTCCAACCTGCGGGATACTGCCAAAGATAACGGTAAATATGTTTCCTGCATTGTCTGTAACCTTCTTAAACACAGTTGACCATTTTATATTCATCAAATACTCTTCAATCGAAGTATTATTAATTTCAAATGCTGTAATCCAATCTATGACTGATTTTGCATTTTTATTAAATCCATTTTTTAAACCATCGATAGAATCAACTAAATAAGGAATAATATTCGCAATTATAACAAATAATAGTAAGAAAAATATAACCACTGTTATAAGTAAGCTAATTCCGTCCCTTACCTTTTCCTTTTTTAAAAATGACACTTTGCATGATAATTTTTTTAATTGTTTCGATATTGCCGACATAGGAACATTTAAAATAAAGGCAATTATAAAACCGTATAATACAGGTTTTACAATGCCAAAAAGATCAAAAAAGCCCTTCACAATTTCTGAAACATGAAAGGCAAACGATAATGCTAATGCAAATATGATTGCAATAAAAATGATTTCTTTTCGTTTTTTCTTATTATCCATTTTCATTTATAATAGCAAGGGTTTTTCCTTGTCACTTTCACCACTTGCTATACTCTCCTTTCTGTTTTATAAACATATAAATTTTACTACGTTTATTTTTCTTTCCTTCGCTTGCTATGCAGGACTTATATAATCCTTACAAAACATGCTCTTGGCAGAGCCCCTTCCTTGCCCTTTTATAAACTCATTGTATCTTCTCAGTCATATAAAGTCAACGTATTCTTTGCTTCTGATTGGTTGAACTGTTACCCTTTTTTCATTATACTATTGTTACTATACTTTTAGAATTTTTTAGATGATTGTAAAACCAAATTTACTCTGAGAATTTTTATTTAGGAGGAAACCTTATGAAAGACCCAATATTAGATGCCCTTTATATCCCTATATTACAGCAATGTACCTTATTTTCGCACATACCAGAAACAGCTTATCATAATCTACTTTCCTTTCTACACGCAACGGTAAAATTCTATAAAAAGGATACCTTTCTCCTTCACATAGGAGAACCTTTTCTATATGCAGGTGTCGTTTTAAACGGCACCGTAGAAGGTTCTTTTTTAAGTGAAACTTTTGATAAAATTAGCATGAATCATTTCAAAGCCGGTAGTTTCTTTGGGGAAGCGCTCGCCTGTAAACAAGTACCATATAGCCCCATACAACTTCGGGCTGTTACGGACTGTACCATACTTTTTTTAGATTTACACATTCTACTAGAAAATCATGATGTAAAAGATGGTTTTCAACAGCAGTTTTCCATCAATCTGATTGAAAGTCTAGCTATCCAGAATATTTTTTCTAATTTAAAACTTCGGATTATGGGACAGAAATCCCTGCGTGACCGTATTTTCCTTTATTTAAACAGTCTGATTCCCGATAAAGACGGCTGGTTGCTGATTCCATTTTCCCAAACAGTACTGGCTGAATTTCTAGGTGTGAATCGCAGTGCACTTTCCCGCGAACTTGGTCGCATGCAAGATGAAGATCTCATTCAGATAAACGGAAAACGAATTCAACTAAAAAGCACCTCTTCCCTGCCCAAACAGGAAACACCCACCTGACTGAAAGATATTGTTAATACAATTCTCACACAATATCCTCCCGTCGGTGGGCTTATGAAAATTTATAGAAAAACGTTTTCTAATACATCAAAGTCAATCGGATATTCCAAATCCGCTCTGCTACTTGCTTATAACACGATTCGCTGCTTGTGATAGCCTTATTTCAATTTTGCTAAGATATCCTCTAAATCTAACCCATGCACACTACATGCTTCTTCCAATGTTTCCGCCTGAGAAGTTGGACATCCTAAACAATGCATACCTGCCTCTAATAATACATTGGCGTTTTCTGGATTTCTTTCTACAATATCTCCAATCATCATATCCTTAGATACGCCCTCTGTCTCTACCTCTACTTTTTTATCAAAAAAGAGTTCCATATCTTCTTCCACCGTAGTAATACCAGCAATACCAAAATTGTCTACCAATACTTTTGCTACATTTGGAGAGAGAAAAGCTGGAAGTGTTGGTCCTAAATGTATTTTCTCCACACCCAAATATAGTAAGCTTAATAATACGATAACCGCCTTTTGCTCGTACCATGCAATGTTGTAAATAATTGGTAAGTCATTGATATTGGATAACTGGAATACTTCTTTTAACTTCAAGGCAATCAAAGCCAAGGAATAAGAGTCATTACATTGTCCTGCATCTAATACTCTTGGTATTCCTCCAATATCTCCAAGGTCTAATTTGTTATATTTATACTTTGCACAACCTGCTGTTAAAATAACGGTATCCTTTGGAAGTGCTTTGGCAAAATCTGTATAATAATTTCTCTTACCAGAACGTCCATCGCAACCTGCCATCACTACAAATTTCTTTATTGCGCCTGATTTTACTGCATCTACCACCGTATCTGCCAACGCAAATACTTGCTCATGTGCAAATCCACCGACAATTTCTCCCCTTTCGATTTCTTCTGGTGCTGCACACTTCTTCGCCAATTCAATGATTTCTGTAAAATCTTTCTGACTTCCGCTTTCTCCTTCAATATGCTTGCATCCCGGATAACCTGCTGCTCCCGTTGTAAACATTCTATCTTTATAAGAAGCCTCTGGTGGTACAATACAATTGGTTGTCATTAAAATTGGACCATGAAATGCTTCAAATTCTTCTTTCTGTTTCCACCAAGCATTTCCATAGTTTCCAACCAGATGTGAAAACTTTTTCAATTTTGGATAGTAATGTGCAGGTAGCATTTCAGAGTGTGTATACACATCTACCCCGGTTCCTTCTGTTTGAATAAGCAATTGTTCTAAATCAGAAAGGTCATGTCCTGATACTAAGATACCTGGTCGTTTTCCCACTCCAATGTTTACATGGGTAATCTCCGGATTTCCATAAGCGGTTGTATTCGCAGTATCTAGTAATGCCATACCATCTACACCAAATTTACCAGTCTCTAATGTCAATGCTACCAAATCATCCACACTTAATGAGTCATCTAACAGTTTTGCCAAGGTTTCCTGCATAAAAATGTGAAGTGCTTCACTGTCCTGTCCCAATGCATTTGCATGTTTGATATAAGCGGACAAACCTTTTATTCCATAAGTAATCAGCTCTCTTAAGGAACGAATATCCTCATCTTCGGTTGCAAGAACCCCCACTTCTTTTGATTCTGCCTTTTCCTTTAATATTGCATCTACTTCTTTTCCAGAATAATTTCCAAATACCATATTTTTCAAATTTCCAAAGAAAGAAGAACTTTTACTTTTTTCCGTATCCCAAAGTGCCGCATCCGACAATCCTTCTGTACTTTCCAATTGTTCCATCAGATTGTTTTTCATGGCTAACGTATCTTTTACTCTATGAAAAAAGAATTCCTCATCGAAGTTTGCATTGGTTATTGTTGCAAATAAACTTACGGTTACAAAATGATTAACTTCCTCACTTACCGTTTTCCCTTCGCTGCGCAATCTTGTTGTCACCTGGGATAACCCCTTTGTTACATAAATCAATAAGTCCTGCATATTTGCTAAATCAGGATTTTTCCCACATACTCCCATCTTTGTACATGCCTTATTTCCTGCTGTCTCCTGACACTGCATACAATACATTAAGTTTGTCATATTTCATATCTCCTTTACATCTGCTGGATTTTCATCCGTTTGTTTTCCTTTCGTTTCTAATCATAGTTTATTTTTTTTATTTTTTCTGTTGCCACTGCAACACTTTTCATGAAATTTTGCTTTCTCTATCTACAATCTAACTTTTTGTAAATGTGCAAGGTTAACCAAATAACCTTGTCTGCTCAATGATTACTGGAATCCAAAAAGGTTGTCATACTTTATTCCGTATGACAACCTTATCTCTACTTTTACTCTAGATAGTTTTTTCAAACTTTTCTACTTATCATTAAATTTACCTTTCACTAATATGACAAAACTATTTTTCTTGAAAAAACTCAATTTCTTCTCCCAGTGGGCCCTTACAAAATGCAATTTTGGCTTTTAAGACCGCATCCGCTGAAATCAGAATATCCTTTGGTTTTATAAACACTTCATATCCTGCTTCTGCAACAGCTTTTACACAGGCATCTACATCCTCTGTGGCAAGTGCAAAATGTCTGATGACACCTTTTTCCAGTGGCATATCTCCATCCGTAAATACTTCTATTACACCACTTCCAGTATCAAACATAATTCCTTTTTCCCAAGTTCTTGCAACTGGCATTTTTAAAACATCGCGGTAAAATGTTACAACTTTTTGATATTCCTGTTCGTTACAACAGGTCATTGAAACATGATGTATTCCCTTTATTAAACTCATTTTATCTACTCTTTCCCTTTCCTTATTTTGACTTATAAAGCGGACTTTACTATTCTCTTTACCTCTTACCCATAAAGATTGTCTATTTCCATTTCCTATTTATACAGATAATCTTTGTAATACCGAAAATGTTTCAAATGCAAACTTTTGGTCTATTATTTTTCCTGCAATACTTACGCCCTTTCCCATGGTAAAAGCTGCAAGAATTGTACCGATTCCCAATCCTTCAATATGATGTAAGCAAAAAAAGGTTAATCCTGCTGTCAATGCAAGACAAGATACATCAAAGCCAATTTTTATTTTTGAATAACTGATTTCTGTTATATCCGCTACCTCTCTTGGAAATAAATCAGTTGGCGTAATCGGCAACTTACAACGATTGGAAAGTGCGATACCAAAACAAATTACAACATAACTTATTATAAAATAGACAATACGCATGGACAATGTAGTTGGAAGTATCTTTATCCACAACTCATGTAAATCCAGTAGTTTACCAAAGAAAAAGCCAACTACAAAACTAAACAAATACGATGGTACAATCTGTTTTCGCATAAACATAAGACTGAGTACTAAAATGCCTTGAAAGATATAGGTCCACGTTCCCAGTGATAAATTAGGAAGCACCTCGGAAAAAGCATACGGCACACTGGAAATTGCAGATATTCCAGCACCAGAATAAAGCATAAGCACAACACCAAAGCTGTTAATGATTACTGCAAACAGCAAGGCAAGCTCTCCATGTAACGTGACAATCTTCTTTTGTGACAAATTCATTATAAAACCTCCTATTGAATGAAACCACTTTTGTCATTTCTGCAAACATATATTGCGAAACGACACTTACTACTGCATTTTTACACATGCATTTTCTATTCACGTAAGCATGTTTATCTTACTCCTCTTATTATTTTTTTTCAATATCTATGCTTTTTTCTTGCACTTTTATAAAAAATCGATTTCTCTATTATTTATAGAAAAATCGACTCTTCTTGCTTTTGTTCTTTTTTATAAAATTGACATAAACCATTCAACAGTTTTAGGGTCATAATGAGAGAAAAATAAGCTTTCTCCACTGTCTAACGCCTGAATCTCACTCACTTCTTGCTCACTTAGTTTAAAATCAAACACATCAAAGTTTTGTTGCATTCTATCTTTATGCACAGACTTTGGAATGACTACTACATCCATTTGAAGTAGGAAGCGTAATGCTACTTGTGCAGCACTCTTTCCATATTTTTGTCCAATCTTTGTAAGGACTGGATTGGTAAACATATTATTTTTTCCTTCTGCAAAAGGTCCCCAAGACTCAATCTGACATCCATATTTCTGCATATATTCTTTGGCTACTTTCTGCTGTTGGAATACATGTGTTTCCACCTGATTTACTGCAGGTTTAATTTCCGAAAAATGTTCTATATCCAAATAACGATCTGGTCCAAAATTAGACACTCCAATAGCTCTGATCTTGCCTGCTTTGCTACTGATATTGGGATAAAAAATGGCATCGCCTTTCACGACCGAATCTGTATCCCTATTACGGATGATCAGGCAAATGTAACCTTTTATTTATATCTTCATGCTAACTGTATACGAAATAATCCAAAACTAAAATGCCTACTTTTATAACATTTTTCACCCATAATGTTTTCCTGGCACTTTACTATTTTTTCTTTGTAAAATACTCCTTGGCAAATTCCATATCCTGCACCAATTCCAAGGTGCCGAGGTATTCACCTTTGTAGTTACGCACAGCCATGTATTTTACATACATGCATCTTCCACCTTTTTCCATCCAAATAGGCACTTCATCCAACGTTCCAGCTTTAAATTCACCAATAATTCGACGCACCTGTTGCTCTACCTTAGGTGGATGACAGGAAAATACCGGACGACCAATCGCCATAGCCGGACGTTTGAATACCTTAGGCCCTTCATTAAAAAAGCAATTGTTATCTTCCTTATCCACAAGTGTAATCTCGATTTGAATGGTATTTAACATAGCAACTAACTGTTCCACTGTCATATGACCACCCGCCATATAGATTTCTCCGTTCGTATATTTTTTTTCCTGTCTTCGCTCCACACATTCTGCCTGTTTCCACGTCACTGGTTCTACTCCAAAACACACTGCATAATCTTTTGCGTCTTGATAAATTCCCATCCATTCTTCTTTTGTAAAGTTTGCTGCACAATTAGGAAATAGAATGTTTTCCTCTTTAAAAATCATTTCTTCTGCACGAATCAGCACTTTTGAAAAACGTTCCATCCATGCCGAATCTCTTTCATTGATTTTTCCTAATGCCACAAGTTCATCACGTATCTCATCATCCACCGTCCACATAATGTCGGCCGGTCCTGTAATACCATATTTTTCTTTTAAAACAGGATACAGTAAATCTCCCTTTTTTGCGTAATGAATTGCCAACTCTCTTATAGCAGAAAACTCAGCATCTCCCACTTTTCCCTTTTCTTCTATGCCTTTTCTCACCGTCTTTATAAGCTTTAACAATTGGATATTTTCCCGCGTAAACATCCACAATGGATGCCCTTTTAATGCTACCAATTCCTTTGTCTTTTCTGCTCTTTCGGTACGTTTTTCTTCATTCTTTTTCTTTTCTTCTTGTGTCATTCCATGAAATAATGCAGCATGTACATCACATAATTTCTGCACCTCTGTAATCGGTGTTCCCTCCTTCATCATCTGTTGCTCTGCTTTCATAATTTCAGTGGCATCTACCTTTGCAAATTCCTTAACAAAATCTGCTCTGACACGCTCTAGGCTCTCCCCCTTCCCTAGTCGTTGTAAATATTCTTTTAACTTTTTTATACGTTTTTCCATTTAAATCTCCATTCCTTTTTCAACTACAATGTATAAATCTGCGATCCTTTTGCAAATGAAACAGTCCATAAGACATCTTTTTGCCTCTCACATTATCTAAATCCATACTTATCACATCTAATCATGCATAGTTTAACTCATTTGGAATGAATTTATACGGGAATTAACATAAATTAACTATCTCGAATATATTATTAAGCATCAAATACAATATTTTTATTTTATTGTTACTTTACATTTTACTGTTTTCACCTTTCCACCATAAAAAAGTACTTTACAACTAATCGTTGCCACGCCTTTCTTCTTTGCCACTACTACTCCTTTTTTAGTCACAGTAGCAATTTTACGATTGGAAGAGGTCCACGTTTGCTTTTGAATAACAGCATTGGATGGTGTTGCACTCACCTTCAACGTCACACTTTTCTTTCTTTTTAAAGTAACTTTCTTTTTATTTAACTTTACTGTTTTGGGTGCAACATATTTCGCCCCTACTTTTACACTATACTGTGCCACTTCCCCTGATGCTGTAACATGAATATAATATTTCTTATTTTTTACTAATGTTACTGTCTGAACTATTGTTTTTCCCTTTGCCGGTTTTACTGTTGCAACTGTTTTTCCCTTGGAATCTAACACGGTAAACACCATCTCTTCCTCTGTTGCAGATATATTGGTAGCAGAAATTGTATACTCTGTTGTGACACAATTCGTAGAAAATGCAAAATAGTCGATATCTGTATCTGTCTGTAAGGAACCACTAACCAATTTTTCTAATTTGATTGGTGTAGCTTCTGCAAGTGTATCGCCACCCTCATCTGCCACTGCTTTCACAGTATAATGATAATTTCCCGTTTCATTATTTGACTCGAACGCTAAATAATAATTTTTATTCTTTTCTAGTTTTAATAAAATAGTATCGGTCTTTCCTTTTTCTATTTCCGTAGAATCTACAATTCCATCCTCACTCCACAAGGATACCAGCAATGTATCCTCCACCGTTTCATTCGAAACCATAATTTGATAAAAAGTATTTGCTTTCGTAGCCGTAAATTTCACATAATCCACATCTTCCGTTGTTTCCAGACAACCCTTTACCTGCGTATTGATGGCTATACTATCTGCTGTTTCCATTGTATCTCCAGCATTATCCAATATTGTATCTATCGTATAATTATACACGCCTACTGCATCTACAGATGAAAACGAAATATAGTATGTTTTATTTCTTTCTAATTTCAATTGTAGCGCAGTAGTTTCCCCCTTTGAAACACTGCTATCATTTACAGCATTTCCTTCCGCATCCAACACTGTCATAGTTACATCTTCTTCCACAGATTGATTGGAAAGTGAAATCTTATAATAATTATTCTTATTTGATGTTGTAAACTTTACATAATCCGTATCACCTATAACTTCAAACCGACCAAAAAAATTTGTATCTAATCCAACCGTAGCTGCCTGCTCTATATTATCTCCTGCATCATCCGATATAGAATTAATTTTTATACTATATTGTCCCTCAGAATCCCAATCCGACGAATTCACATGCACATAATAATTTTCCCCAGATTTCAACTTAAGCGTAATCGTCTGTTCCTCTCCGTTCTCTGCAGTTGCATTTTCTACTGTTGTTCCTTCCGAATCTAAAATTTCTGCATCTAAACCGCCACCTATATTCTTATTTCCAAACGTCACAGTATAATACATTTCTTTGCCCAACGCATTGAAAACATAATAGTCTTCATCCGTTCCCGGTTTTATCCAGCCATTATTTAACACATTTAAACCAATCGGCATTGCTTCTTCTATCGTATCCCCTGCATCATCAATTGTAGTAGTCAATCTTATTTTATAATTTCCCGTTTCACTAGATACGGATGGCAAAACACACAAATAATATTGGCTATTTTTCTCCAATTTAACAGAAAACGTCACCGTAGTCCCTTTTTCTACTGTCCTACTTTCCACCGAACAGTCCTCAGAATCTACAATTGCCACATCTATACCACTTTCCACATCCAAATTTGTAAAAGTAGTTTCATAAATCAATTTCTGATTCGGCGTAGAAAGCAAACTATAGTCTCGATCCTCTGCTACTTCAAATTTACCGGATATATCCTTTCCTAATGTCATAAGGGTTGCAGTTTCTAAAGTGTCCTCATAATCATCTAAAATAGATGTCACCTTGAACTGAAATCTACCACTGGTCTCTATATCATTCATACATACCTGTACATAATATGTAGTTTTCTTATTAAGCTTATAGCACATACTTCCACTTTCTTCTGTGCCAAACATAATACTATCCACACTGCTTCCATCTTCATCCACCAAATCTAAGGAAAAATCCTTTTCCTTTGTAGTGGTTGATGCTGTTATAGAATAAAATGAATTTTTATCTGATGTAGTAAATTTATACCATGCTTCTTCTCCTTCTGTAGAAATCGTACCAGATACAGAACTTCCGACAGAAATTTTTGAAGCCACAGACATTTCTACATTGCTTCCAGCCTTAACAATCTGACCATACCATAAGGTCCAAGCCAACACTCCCATAATCACACATGATATTATTCCTTTTCCAATATGTTTTTTCATCAACACCTTCTCCTTTCAAACTCCTCCTTTATTGGGTATTTCTAAGAATATCCATCACATTATATATCGACATATATTCACAAAGAAACAATCTTTCATCAAAAAAAACGCCTAATGTATTTCCTCATTACATTAGACGCTTTTTCGTTTATTTGATCGTCACTGTAAGTAATATATGTCCCTTTTTTCCATCTTGTAAAGATGAATTATACCAAAGTAATATGTATGCTACCGTTCCCGATGCCGCTTTATTATTCTTTATTACGATTTTTCCATCTTTCCATGTTGCTGTTACCTTTTTTTGTTCCGTATCCGTAGGTTTTGTTACCGTAAGTTTATTGTTATGATAAGAATATGCTTTCGCATCTTTTATCACACTTACTTTTGCAATATCGGTTGTAGCACAATCTGCTAAAACACTTGTAGTAGTTACTTTCATGCTAGCTATTGTTGTCACACCCGATGTTGTATCTAATAAATATGATCCATCCTCTCCTTCTAAAGCCTCCAAATATTCTGAATTATCTGGTTCTACCGAAATAGAGGTTACTGGATTATTTACATTCACCGTATAAGATATCTTTTTTTGAGATTCCGTACAGCAAAAGCTTAGCTTTACTGAAGTTGTTTTTGCATTCTTCAATTTTTTACCAATAATAATAAAATGATATGGATTCTTTTCATCTGCTTTAACGGTTACATATGCCTCCATTTCTTTTGGCACAGTATAGGTATAATGTGCATCTTCTGTAATGACCCACGTATTCTCCGATTTATAAGTTGGATATAAATAAATATCCAATGCATTTTCTTCTCCAAGTGCTACGTTTTCTTTCGTACTATAGTCTACTTTTGATGCATTCATCGACCCGCCTTCTGTTATTTCAGTCGTCGAAAATTTTAAGTTTGTTGGTGCCGCCTTAATTTTAATTGGACAACAAACCAATGTTTCTGCCTCTGTATTACTCTTTAAACGCGCTACCCAAACATAAATCCGCTCAACTCCTACCCCACATGCAGTTATAGATACACAACCATTTTTAATCGTTGCTTTCGCAATCTTATTTACCGCTTTATCTGTTACAATCTTGCCCCCTGAGATTTTTGGTATTGCATTTGTTATTGTAACTCCTGCAACTATTTTACTAGTAGCAGATGTCACTTTTCCCGTTTTTTCATTATACTGATAAATATATTGCGGTCTCAAATCTGTATATAAATCTACCTGCTTATAATTAACAATACTTTGTTTTCCAGACTCTTCATCTGTAACAACAGCCTTCGTTGAACCATTTGCATAAATTGTTATTTCATCCTTTATGGAAACAGGCGTATGATAAGAATAATCTTTATATAAATGTTCACACGGTGCCTCTAATTGCACACCTGGCGTTTCTGTTATAACAGGAGTTGGACTAAGGGTTGGAGTTGGTACAGGCGTCGGTGCCTCCGTTGGTACAGGTGTTGGCACTGCTGTCGGTGCTGGTGTTGGTGTCCGACCTCCAAATGCTAAATATTCTTTTGGAACCACATTCATCTGACTATCCAAATTTGCAATACCATACATACATCCTATAAACATAAATATACCAATCACCCAAGCAAATATTTTTCGCATATTTTTTCCCCCTTTCAACACAATATTTTTTACTTTGCATGAACTTACTGCTTTGAGAATTTCATGCTTAGCTATTGTTGGAACAAAGTGGACAAATCCACTTTAACTCCTAAAATCCCTCACCCATGAGGTACTTGCTCTATAGAACATATTATTCTATAGATTAAAAACAAAAAGGGGTGTATACACACCCCTCTCCACATATTATAAAATGCTTTTTGTTTTTATTATTCACTTAATGCTTCTGCAGTTGTTACCTGAACAAGATCATAAACACCACCAGAATATGCTACAATGAAATATCCAGTTGTACCAATCTTTGCTCCTTTTTTCGTTTCTACAGATAATGTAGTGTTCTTCAAAGAAACTTTGATACCTGATTTATCCTTTGCTGCAATCTTGTAATCAGGTAATCCCTTTTTATCTGGTGCATATTTTCCATCTGTAGTAATCTTATCAAATTCAGCCTTTGTAATTTCTTTTACAGCTACTGTATCTGTTGTAACTTCTGTAGAAGTAGCCTGATACTTAATACCTGTAATATTTACATTACCCTTAATAGCTGATGCGGATGCAGTAACTGCAACCTGAACTGTTGTTGGAGTATTCTCCTCACTGTCAGCAGCAGTCACTTTTAAATTCTTAGCACTTGCATCTGCTACCTGCCATGCAAAATCACTTACATGGTTAACAGAAGTAGCCTTAAAGCTTACCTTAGCTCCACTCTGGTCACATGTAAATGTAACAGAACCAGTAAATGCTTTTTTATCATTTAGTTTGTTTGCCTGAATTGTAAAGTGATATGGATCTTTTGAATCAGCTTCTACTGTAAAGTAATCAGCAGATTTCTTATCTACAGCAGCAGTAAATGATAAGTTATCTGTAATTCTTGCTTTTGACTTATCTTTATTTACATTATATGCATCTAAATAAATGTCCTGTTTTTCTGTAATATTAATCTCACCAGCAGTAATATTTTTTACTTTCTCATCTGTGGCATATAAATCAACCTTTTTAGGAGCTTCATATACTGTAACAGGAATGCTTGTTGGATCTGTCTTTGCATTGCTATCTACTGTCCACAAATATACTTTTCCAGCTTCCTTCTGTGCAGTTACTGTAATCTGTCCATTTTTAATTGCTGCTTTTGCAATTTTTTCTGCATTTGCATCTTTTGTAATTTTACCCTTCTCATCTGCTTTAGGTGCTTCGTCCTTTGTTGTAACGTAAACAGAAATCTTACTAGTAGCTGATTTTACAGTTACTTTTCCTTTTTTATCTGTTGTTGCAGTGTAAATATAACTTGGAGTCATATCTGTATAAATAGTAGAAGCCTTTTTGTCCTTATTACCATTTACATATGCCACAATAGATCCCCCTGTTGCAGCTGTCAGATGTTTATAATCGGTATAATATCCCGTATAAGTATCTCCTTGTGCTGCTGTTTCTAGTTGATCTGCCTTTACAACCTGTGCTTTTTGTAATGCAGCTCCTGCCGGAAGCACACTAGCTGCTAAAGCTAAGCTCATAATCCCAGCTAAAACTTTTTTCCCAAATCTTTTTTTACCCATAATAATACCTCCTTGTAATGTTTGACTTTTGTCAAAAAATAAGTTTCCTTTCATTCACTTACTTCTGTAGCGATCAGGCTACTCACCGAAACAACAAAAAATTACTTTTATAGAAGATTTGTTGATAAGTCCTTGCAACTTCCATGCTACAAGTTCATCACCCACAAATCTACCGTCATAACGGATTGTAAGTTTCATGAAATCGAGTCGATTTGTCAACTCTAGCCCTCCTATATTCAGAAGTTGCAAACGAGAGAAAACGATACAGGGAATTTCGTATCTTTTCCAACATACTACTATGTATAGTCTGTACACTGTGGGATCGCATTGTACAATAGGAAAACAAATTCTCTAGCTTTGCTCCTCCATAAATATCTTAATCAAGCGACTTATATTTTATATCGGCTCATTCTTTCTAAATGTTACCAAATAATTGTTAATTTTCGGAAAAATTTATATTACGTTTTTGTTACGTTCTTTTACATTCGTGTGGCAATCTTCCGTTTCACCGCAAACTCCGGACATTTCATGCCAAAATATTATGTTTTAAAGCTTTCTATATTGTGCATCCACTCTTAATAGAGGGTCTATCTAAGCATCATTTCCTTGCTTTATATTTTATCCCAGTAAGAAAGCATAAAAATGGAATTCTAATACTTATTTCACAACAAATAAAAGTCCCCAAATAAGACAATAACATAGTACCTATAAACAGAATGAACGTGTGATTTCCAATAATCTGATATAATATGTACTGGAACAAAACAACCCATATATAATGATAAATATAAAATAGAAATGACCTTTTGCTCATGTAACTTGATATTTTTCCACTAAAATTCAAATATTTTTTTGCCAATCCTATCAAGGCAATTATCATAATCCACTCGGATATAAATTTAGTAATAGTATTAAGCAAAACAAATTCTTTTTCTACCCAAATAAAGAGAACTACATTCAGACTAGTTGCCGCTAATCCAATACCAGAGAGCAACCAACAATTCTTCTCTACTGTATTTATTATCCTTTCATCAGCAAATACATTAGGCGTTTGCGAAACGCCACAAGCCGCATAAATACGGCATATTTTTTGTTACAAAATAAAAATATCTCCTCACGGGTTATGGTATAATAGAATTGCCTAGAAACTAACAACCAAGCCCCGAAAGGAGACATTTATATGATACCACATAAACAACTAAACTTGGCAGATATTTTTGAAGATTGCCAAAATATTTTTGAAGAAGACAAACCTCAGTTTCTTTCTTTACTAGAGGAACACATTAACCTTAGTGATTAGTTTCAAAAAAGTTCCTGATGCTTCTAAAATCACTCGTTTCAAACAAGATTTTGAAGTTAGTGTATAATTTTTATTGGCAAAAATAAAAGGAAGTGGCAAAAACCACTTCCCAATCATACAGTTTTTCTTTATGATGTTAATTGTTGAGAAAAACAAGTAAAGGAGACTGTATGATGGAATCA
>Ga0256404_1006800_pt1 | contig 18579 bp, 14 predicted proteins | sample RumenRJG_01DNA_FD_185990 | JGI IMG/M metagenome (GOLD analysis project Ga0256404, IMG submission 185990) | Bovine rumen microbial communities from Lethbridge, Alberta, Canada - RJG_01 | ecosystem: Host-associated > Mammals > Digestive system > Stomach > Rumen | place: Canada: Alberta | collected...
ATCGACATCGAATCGATTTCACAAGATTCTGCCGTCGGCATGCGGTATTCTGGCACGGCAATGTCTCTGGCCTCAAAATACTGGAAGCTATGGCCAAATTCATGGGTTAAGACATCGACGTCTCCCGAGGTTCCGTTGAAGTTTGAGAAGATAATCGGGCAACGATGGATCGGGAATTCCGTCATGTAGCCACCGCCTTGTTTGCCAGGTTTGGCTTCTAAGAACAACAAATGATGGTCGACCATGAAACGGAAGAAATAAGATGTGTCAGGCGACATGGAATCGTACATCTTGATCGCCGCTTGGACTTTCTCTTCCGTCGATCCTTTTGGTAATGGGTTTCCCGAAGAGAAATACAAGTTGGCATCGACTAAATCTGGGTTCTTTAGGTTCAGGCGTTCAAGCTGCTTATGAACCAAACGATCCGCCAAAGGAGTAACGACTTTCCGAATGGCGTCACGATATTCCTTCACCATGCCAGGCGTATAGTCATAACGTTCCATCCGGTAATAAGCAAGTTCTGTGTAGGAAGAATAGCCAAGCTTCTTGGCCATCCTGACCCGTACTTTCACGAGCTTATCGTAGTAATCTTCCCATTCGTCGACGTGTTTCGAGACCTCTTGGTAATACGCCTCGGCTGCTTCGTGACGCGTTTGATAATCGGGAGAAGACAAGAACTTCCCCATCTGAGGTAAGTTATAGGTCTTGCCACGGAATAAGACGTTTGTCTTTGCCACCGCCGCATCGTATTGGGTGACTAAGTCCGCTTCTTCTTGCGCCTCTTCCACGACACGATCATCAAACGAACGGAAGGAATATTCGTATTTTTCAAATAAGAACTTGCCTAACTTCTCTTCTAAATAAGAACGATAAGGAGAAGACAACATCGCCTTCATGAACTTCTGTTGCTCCACCGTGAATAACGGCAGTTCTTGGTTTAACGAATCCATGTCTTTTTGATAGGTCGGATTCTGCGTTTCTAAGCTAAACAAGACTTGAATATGTGTCACATCATCTTGAAGATGATCCGACAATTCCGTCATCTTTTGATAGGCAGCTAAAGCTTCAGGCCCGCTTTTGGCTTCTTGGAAGGCTTTCGTTAAAGCCTCAAACTTGCTTTTTTCTTCGGCAAATGTCGGAACGTGATAGGGCCAAGATTCAAACGTTCCGATTTCGTTATCTTTTAACATCGTTAAAATCCTCTTTCTTTCGTCATTATTATCACTTTTCTTGCGGAAAAAGGGAAATCTCACTAGAATGTTTCGCGTTATGGATGATGCAGCAATTGAAAAACAAATTGAAACGGTATTAGACAAAGTACGTCCCTTCCTGCAAAGAGAAGGCGGCGACATTGAATATATTGGGTTTAAAGACGGAATCGTTTATGTCCGTATGGTCGGTGCATGCCAAGGTTGCATGTACGTTGATGCCGATATTTCAGAAGGTGTCGAAATCATCTTGATGGAAGAAGTTCCCGGCGTCATTAAAGTCGATGCTTCGATGGATGTGCCGAATGATGTCATGAACACCTACTTGGAACGCAAAGAAAAAGAATTAAAAGAACAAGAAGAGACGGCAAATCAAAATAAAGACGCCGCCGCTCCGAACAAATAACCCGTAAACAATAGGCCCTGCCAAGTTTGGCGGGGCCTATTTTGTTCTTAGAAGATTAAGCACGCGTGATTTCCATCTTGCCATTCGTAACCAAATCATCGCCTTTGAAAGCAATGTTTAAGCCCGAGACGCCGCTACTCGATAAAGCAGGGACCGCTTTGGAAAGATCCATCGTGATTTCGCCGCTTGCAGGATTCATGGCAAGCCAAGTGAGGTTTTTACTTTCTAAGGCACTGTCAATTAAGGTATAGAGACCTTGTGCCACTTCGGCATCCGCTGCTTCCGTTCCGGCATAAACCGCTTGCGGATCTAAGATGACCCCATAGGGCAATGTGGCAGACTTCTCTTCATTCACCAAGCTATCAATGATGAAGTAACATTCATAGCCAGCAATATCGAGTCCCACGTTAATCACCATACGGTTATCGAAGATATTCACATAAGCAGCATTGATGCCAGCCCATGCCGTTTTCCAACTGCCATCTTCTTGCTTGGCAGGAATCAGTAAGCCATAACCTAATAAACTAGAAGACTGCATGACACTAGAAAGATCATCTTCTGAGACGGTGAAGGTTGAACCGGTGAATAACGAGGTTAAAGAATCCGTCATATTCGTGGCTAAATCATAAGAGGAAGCGTAACGATGACCCGTGACCGTTTTAGGATCAGAGATGCCGATGGAAGAAAGGTCTAACGTATCCACATAGCTTTTGGCTTCCTCGACTAAGGCATCATAGCCGACACCGAATAATTGATAGGCATAACTGGCATGTAACGTGTTATTATCCACGACCCCATTCGTCAATAAGGTTTGGACTTTCGTGGCATCCGCGATAAAGTTCGGTTCTACGGCTGCCGTTTCTTTTTCGGGTGTCACAAAATTCGCATTCGTATGGACGTTTTCTAAAGATAAACGAAGGCCCAAGGAATCTTTGCCTTCTGTGAGGTGTATGGAATCGTGCCCTAACATGGCTTTTACTACCGGGGCATAACGGGCATCTTGCGATTCTTCTGCCGACAATAACTTGTTGATGTCTTGCCGCATGGCGGATTTTGAATAACTGCCGTGCATGGTCGCGACATCAAACGTCATTTGAAGTCCCGTGCTAGAAAGAATGGAGTCAACGGTGCTTTGAGGAAGGTGTTTTTGTAATAAGTCTTTCACAAGGCCATTCATCCAGGTGGTTGGACCGATTTGAAGATCGGTAACGTCTAACGTGAATGCGTCAGATGTTTCAGCAAACTTACTCACCGCGCGCGCTTTGGACTTAAAGGCCAGCACTTGGGTATCGATATAGAAGTCTAATGAAACGGAATTGTCCGTAAAGTTTGCTAAAGCGCCACGGAAATACTTTTGTGCCGATTCGTCTAGTTTTGTCTCTCGAATATTCGAGAGGAGTTGGTTTGTTTCGTCTTCTTTGATGGCAAACGTTAAATTGCCTGTCTCCTTCGTGTCAGAGAAGGCATCGACGACTTTGCGTTGGATGAAAGACGTTTGGTCAAAATCTGCGCTTGCTTCGGGGAACGCCGGATTCGAATCGTCATAAAACAAGAAATAGATGCCACCGACACTGATGCCAAGGACAAGGACGATGATGAATAAGGCGATCCAACCGCCATGATGGCGTTTCTTTTTGGAGGGCTGTGAGGTGGTTTCAGCTTCGGACATAAATAGTCTCCTTTATCTATCCAATGGTTATAGAGCTAAGTTCTTGATGTTATTCAATAAGACATAACCTTCGCGGTTATAAACATCTTCGCGGTTGTAATGCAGTCTTTCGTTCTTTGGAGGAACAATCATCACACCGCCGGCTTCCGTTAAAATCAAGTCACCGGCAGCCACATCCCATTCTTTGGTGCCCGCGCTAAAACGATAGAACACTTCGGCTTGTCCATCGGCAATGGCACAGAATTTCTGTGCCGCGCCCATCGGGGTAATCGAAGCATAAAGTTCGGGATGTTTATCATAGGTTTCTTTTTCTTTGCCGGTGAAGAAAGAAATGGAACGTAACGCGCGAAGATTCTTCCCCACGCGGTCAGAAACGTGGATGGCAACGGGGTCTTCTCCGCGTTTTTGTTTCCATGCTCCCTGACCTTTAATCGCAAAGAACATCGTATCTAACATCGGAATGTTGATTAATCCTACCACAACTTCATGGTCTTTTACGAGGGCAATATTTGTCGTGAATTGGCCGTTCCGCGAAACGAATTCTTTCGTTCCATCAACGGGATCGACGACAAAAACATATTCTTTGGTCAACCGTTCTTTCGTGTCTTTGCTTTCTTCGGTTAAGAAAGCGGCTTCAGGAAAAGCTTTGCTTAACGTTTCCCGAATGATTTTGTCGGCGCCTTTATCGGCCGAAGTGACAGGCGAGTCATCCGATTTGATTTCGACTTGGAAATCGCTGTGATACACCGAAAGAATCCAAGTCTCAGCCGTTAAGGCCGCTTCTTTCATTTTTGCTAATACGTCTTCGTACATTTTTTATCTCCTTAGGCGCTCACCCAATGGGTAATCGCATAGGCGACCCCATCTTCACGAACGTCTTTTGTCACAAATTTTGCGACGTCTTTTGCTGCCGGTATCGCGTTTCCCATCGCAATGCCTTGATATGCTTTGATCATGCCCACGTCATTTTCTTCATCGCCAAACGTGTAGACTTGTTCTTTTGGAATGCCTAGCTTTTGCCTTAACCATTCCACGGCGGTGGCTTTATCCACGTCCCGTTTCAACATCTCTAAGAAGCAAGGATCAGAACGGACAAAATGATAATGGTTTTCTTCCTCGGGCGTAATGGGGAACGGCGTGACGATTTCTTTGGGACCGGTAATCATGACTTTTAAGACGTTTGGCTCAGCTAGTATCGTTGATGGCTCTACGATACGAACCGGGATGTGATTGAATTTGATTTCTAAATTGGTCCAATCGCTGGGCTCAAACGCGACGACGGTTCCGTCTTGGGAATAAGCATAAATCGCGCCGCCTTGCGTCAAAAACGAACGATGCCGTTCCCGAAACGAGGCAAATTCTGAAAAAGGGAACCCATCTTGAAACAATAAACAGCCATCCGCGTCATAAATCGCAGCTCCATCGGCACCAATCGCGTAACGGGTCCCCTGGAATTGACTTAGATATTGCCCGATGCCACGACTTTCTCTCCCCGACGCAATTGCCATGACGTCTCCTTGATCGAGGCAAGATTGGATGGCGGATTTGTTACGTTCTGAGATGCTACCCCCATGATAGACCAACGTTGCATCGACATCGAATACCAAGAGTTTCATATGCAACATTATAGAGGTTTCACGGCGAAAAAGAAAAGAAGCCCAAAGGCTCCTTTCCATACCCTAAACAAAGGATTATTTTTCTAAGAGACTCTTGACGTCTTCGTCAGCCAGTTTTCCTTCGCTGCCGTCTTCGTCATCGTCTTTCTCATCGTCATCGCTTTCGACGGCTTTGCCTTCGACTTCGGCGTCGTAGGCTTTTTCTTCCTGCTTGTCTTCTTCGTCACTGTCTTCGTCGCTATTGACTTCGCTATAGACATCGTTCACATCGATGTGGCTACGGGCATAGGTGTGATTTTCCCGTAAATCCCAGTTGTTGTCACCGAGGTTCAAGAAGCGGCCATCCATCGTGAGTTCAGTGTAGAACTGACCGATATGGGCCATCTTTTCTTCCTCGCTCATGCCAAGGTTTTGGGTCACCTGTTGATAAAGTTCATTGAACGGATAGACTTTTCCGCTCGAGCGAATGACTTCATACGCTTCATCAATCATGCTGTTTTTCATCGGGGTTTCCTCTTTTCTTTGTTTTACATTTTTTCACGCACGCCGACACCGAGCAACGCTAAGGCGTTCTTTAAGACGACTTGGCACGCTTTGCAAAGGGCAAGACGCGACGCGGTTCCTGGGATGTCTTCACGATCAATGATCTTCGTGGCGGCGTAGTATTCATGAATCATACGCGCCAGCGTTTGGACATATCCGGCCACCTTGTAAGGGGCACGGGCCTCGGCCGCGTTCTCTATCATACTCGAAAAATCAGCCAGTTGCTTTAAAATCTTTGCTTCTTTCTCAGTATGTAATGTTTTTGCAGAAGGATCTAAGGCAATATCCTTGCCCATTTCAAGCAAACTTGCGCATCTCGCGTAAGCGTATTGAGCATAATAAACCGGGTTGTCTTTGCTCTTGGATGTCGCGAGATTCATGTTGAAATCCAAGTGCGCGTCACTGCTTCTTTCGCAGAAGAAATAACGAACGGCATCTTTGCCAACTTCTTCTACTAACTCACGATGGGTGATGCCTTTGCCCGTCCGTTTCGACATCTTCACTTCTTCACCGTCTTTATAGACTTTCACGATTTGATAGATTTCGAATTGGATGCAGTCCGGGGAATAACCTTTCATCATCAAAGCACTCCGCATCCGGTTGAGATAACCGAAGTGATCGGCGCCTAAGCAATCGACCAAGAGCTGATATCCCCTTGCCATCTTGTCGTAGTGATAACAGATGTCGGGCATAAAGTAAGTATATAGGCCGTCTTTTTTAATGATGGGCCGATCTTTATCATCTAAGAACGCCGTGGTTTTTAAATAAGTGGCGCCGTCTTTTTCATAGACATATCCTTTATCTCTCAAGAATTGGATGGTGTCTTGGATGGTCGTGCCTTTCCGAATATCGGATTCATAGGAGAAGCGATCGAAATGCACGCCGAAATCGGCCATGTCTTTCTTGATTTTGCCAAGCTCCTTATCGATGCCATAACGAATGAAGAAATCATGGGATTCTTTAGTATCGGTCAAATATTTATCGCCATATTCGGATTGGATGGATTTCGCAATCGCGATCAAATCGACGCCATGGTAATCATCGGGGCCGAGATTTGGGGTTTCGCCATAGAGTTCGTGATATCGTTCACGAATGGAGTGGCCAAGGTGTTCGACTTGGTTGCCGCAGTCATTCACGTAATATTCCCGCGTGACGTCATAACCGGCTTTTTGATAAAGGTTGGCAATCGCGTCGCCTAAGGCAGCACCACGGGTGTGGCCGAGATGTAAATCGCCCGTTGGGTTCGCCGAAACGAATTCCACATCGATTTTGAAGTGTTTGTCCGCTCCATCACCATAATGGTCGCCTTCGTTTAAGATGCGGCTTACGATGGAATTCATCGATTCTTTCTTCAAGAAGAAATTCATAAAACCAGGGCTGGCGATTTCGGCATGGTCAATGACGTCGCAAGAAAGATGATCGAGTAATTCTTGCGCGATGACTTTCGGGGCCTTATGAAGACGAGAGGCGCTTTTCATGGCCAAATTCGTCGCATAGTCACCATGGGCAGGGTCTTTTGAAGTTTCGATCGTGATATCCGAAGGGGCTACTTCTAACCCAATGGCTTTGGCGGCTTCCGCCAAGGCATTTTGTAAGAGATTTTCATTCGTCATTTTTCGTTTTCCTCCTGGGGACAAACTAGGACAAGCGCGACGGCACGGATGGCTTTGCCTTGCCCAACGGCATCAAAGCCTTCGTTCGTCATGGCTTTTAGAGAGATGGCTTCGGGTTCTATATGAAGTAACGAAGCAATGTTTTGCTGCATGAGTGGCAAGTAAGAGGCCAAATGGGGCTTTTCACAAGCAATCGCGATATCCACATTGCCAATCTGGTAGCCTTTTTCTTGCACTTTTTCAAAGGCAAACGAGACAATTTTCGAAGAGTCGATGCCGGTGATGCTTTGGTCGGATGGCGGGAACCATTTCCCGATATCACCAGCCGCAACGCTTCCTAGCAAAGCATCCGCCAAGGCGTGATAGACAACGTCACCATCGCTATGGGCATCTAAGCCACAGGGATAAGCGATTTTCACGCCGCCCAGAATCAAAGCACGTCCTGCTTTTAACGCATGGATGTCTTCGCCATATCCAATTCGCCAACGACAATTCATCATGTTCTTTATTTCTTTGTCACGTTGAAACGGAAGTAAACGACATCGCCATCTTTCATGACATAGTCTTTACCTTCGGAACGGACTTTGCCTTCTTCGCGAATCTTTTGTTCGATGCGTTGGCCTAACGAAGTATTGCCGACGGCATCGTTGCCCATTTCTTCTCCGACGCGATGGAATTCTTCAAACGGATAGACTTCCGCTTTGATGAATCCTTTTTCAAAATCGGTGTGAATGATGCCAGCACATTGCGGGGCAAGCATGCCGTTTCGGAATGTCCAAGCGCGGCATTCATCGGTTCCGCAAGTTAAGAACGTGGAGAGGTTCAAAAGTTTATAAGACGCTTTCACCAAACGGTCCAAACCGCTTTCTTCCACGCCTAACGTTTCTAAGAATTCTTTCTTTTCGGCTGCGCTGCCGAGTTGTGAAATTTCATATTCAATCTCGCAAGAAAGCGGGATGCAGACAGCGTTTTCTTGTTCCGCAATCGCTTTGACTTGCTGATAGTAAGCGCAATGCTCTAAGTCGCTATAGTCATCTTCTCCCACATTCGCGACATAAAGAATCGGTTTCAAAGTCAATAAGAAGAAATTCTTCCGGGCATAATCCATTTGTTCTTGGCTTAAGCCTTTGACCAAACGAGCGGGGATACCATTCGTTAAGGCGTCACGGAATGCCGTTAAGATAGGCATTTCATATTGCGCGACTTTGTCTTTGGCAATACGGGCACGGATGTCTTGCTTGCCAATGCGGTTTGTGATGCTGGCTAAGTCTGACATACAAAGCTCTAATGAAATCACATCGATATCGGCTTTCGGGTTCACGGGGTCATCGTGATAACGCACGACGTTCGCGTTTTCAAAGCACCGCACCACTTCTACGATGGCATCACATTCCCGAATGGCCGCTAAGAATTGGTTGCCTAAGCCTTCGCCTTGCGAAGCGCCTTTGACAAGACCAGCAATGTCGTAGAAATCAAACGTGGCATTCACTTTCCGTTTTGGCTGATATTTCTCACAAAGATAATCCAATCGTTCATCGGGAACGACAACGACGCCGTTATTTGGCTCAATCGTTGCAAAAGGATAATTTTCCGCCAAAACATGCGAGTTGGTGATGGCGTTGAAGAGCGTGGATTTCCCTACGTTAGGAAGTCCGACAATTCCTGCTTTTAATGACATATTCCGCTACTTGCCTCAAAAATACGAAGAGATTATATCTCTTAGGCTCAGGAAAAGGAACGAAAGAACAAGAAAAAGGCCCTGAAGCCCAGAGCCTTCCTTGTTGATACGACGAACTTAGTCTACTTTCTTGACGTTATTGGCGCGAAGTCCACGATCGGATTCTTCTGGATCGAATTCAACGTTCTCCCCAGGTTCCGCAGTCTTATAGTTGTCCATAAGAATCGCGCTGTAATGGAAGAAGTAATCGCGTCCATCTTCTCCATGGATAAAGCCATAGCCTTTATCCTTAAAGAATTTTTTGACTGTTCCTTTCATACAAACCTAACCTTCCCGTCTGTGTTTGTACAGACTAACAACGATAATAGCACCCTTCACGAAAAAAGAAACATGAAAAGTGAATGAAAAAATTAAACGTTTGATGAAATGACTTGATGGTCAATTTTTGAATATGAGATGCCGTGCGATTTTTGCGCTTTACGTAAAGAAAATGAATCTTATCCATTTGTTTTTCCTTCTCGCGAAAAATTTCGCCTTTCCACCCATCGCCAGACAAAAAATAAGGCGACTATAAGGCTTAAAACGGCTGCCAAGATCAAAAGCAAGAACGGAAAATAGTCCAAAGAAAAGCCTGCCCCTACTGCGCCAAAGTTAGATTGAATTGTTTGGTGAACCATGAATTCAACCAGGATTAACGATCCTGCTGCGCCACCCACCGAAAGCAAAGTTAAAAGAAGCAAACTTGCCCCGTAGAAATCCGTGATAGCAGCACGGCTTACCCCTAGCTCATAAAGCATTTTGCCTTGCTTCTTATGCTCAAAGGCAAAAAGGATAGTGGTGACAAATAACAAGAATCCTGCGGTACCTAGTGCAAGGATGGCTGCCCATTCTAAGGCGGTATTCACATAGAGAAGCACGCTGGCAATGGACTCTTCAGCAAGGCTTGAAGGATCGGTAAACCGATAAGCGGGGTAATGCTTTTCTAGTTCTTTTATCACTTGATTGCGTTTTTGCTTATCACCATAAAAGATGACTTTCTTAGGTTCCAGGAGAAACGAGCTCATCCCAAAGCTATCACGCCAATAATCAATGCACCAACGAGGTAAGCCATAGATAACGTCGCAAGATTCGGGAACAACCCCGGTAACGATGAGCTTCCCGGTACGATAGGTTTGAAGCAGTTCGTCTCCTTGCGTTTCGGAAGCAATGAGACCGCCAGCGTAAAGGACGTTGGCGTGGTTTAGCTTTTCAAACAAAGAAGAAGACACACAGATTTCGTTCATGCGCGCTGGCTTCTCTCCTTGTTGGAGTGAGGGGATATCGCTAGAAAATGTTAAGCCATCTTGCCGTCTTTTGCGGTAATGACCCATCAAAACGTTAGGGGGTCGCTCCACTTCAGGAAACGGCAAAGCGGCTGGCAAACGGCTACAAGCATCCGTGACGGATTCTAAAGCTGCTTTGTCGTCGCTCAAAAAGAAAGGAGAAGCAAAGCCATGTGTTAAAGAGGCAGGAAACGAATAATAAGACGATTCCCCTAAGACAGCATAAGAAGAAAACGAATATCGTTCCCGAATGGCGGCAATATCGGCATAAGATAATGCCCGTTTATCCGCTTGATAAACATAAAGACGAAGACTTTCCGTCGCTTTGTTCTTGCTTTCGTGGGAATGGTCGTAATCATAAGAGTTTCGTTCAAAGACGAAATCGTCTAGTAATCCGGTTTCTGCCGCTTTTGCAAAGAAGGTTTCTTTATCGTCTTTGGGTAGTACATAATACGTTTTTTGAAGAAGCCATGGCATCGAAGGATTTGGCTCATCCGCTGTAGGAAAACCCATATGGTCTTCAAATAGGGTTTCATTCCAGGTGTGACTCGTGTGATAAAGCGTTGGCACCACGTCTTCCACCACTCCAATGGCCGATAAGAACTGCGTGTCGGCATACCCATATTCTTCGTTTGCCAGTTCTAGAAATAAAGATAGGGGTGCTTCTTTTAAGGCAACGCCCAAAGAGGAATAGTCTCGTTTCACTTGTAAGTTAAGCGCAAGTTGGGTCATCGTGGCATAAGGTAACCCTAGAATCACTTGGTCTTCTTCCATGACCTCCGGTCGTTCGGGATAAATGGGATTTGTTGTGTCTTCGAGCCAACGATATTCATTGAACGAACGAACGCCGAATCCGGGAAGAACTTTCTTTTGCCCGAAGGCGTCGTAATTCAATTCATTTTGATCGGCAAAGAATTGCTCAAACGCACCAGAATAAATTAAACCGTGGTCGCGAATGAGTGTTGGATTCCGTTCTTCCAAGGATTGAATGGTGCCTTCACTAGCGGCAATGACGCGGCCAAACGTCGCTTCGTTCGGAATGGCATTTTCCATCACGATGCCTTCGACGCCGCTTAACGAAGAAAAAGCGTCGTTTAATTGTCCTTCTAAATCCCGTTTGACATAGAAGGAGGTTCCTAGCGATAGTAAGGCAAAGCCAAGAATACTAAGCGATAAAGTGGTGCGCGCCTTTTTCTCTTGCAAAGCATGAAATGCATGAGCAATCCAGGCTGATAACGGAAACGATACTTTCGGGCTTTTCGAAGGAACAAACGTTAAAAAAGATTCGGCTTCTTCTTTGGTGTCATTTTCTTTGATGATCTGCAATTTTCCTTCGTCTAAGCGCCATATTTTCATGGCGTATTCCTCACATAGAGCATGGTCGTGAGAAACGAGGATCACCAAATGTTTTTTGGCATAAGACGACAAGATATCCATGATACGGATGGCGTTTTTCGGATCTAAAGCACCGGTTGGTTCATCGGCTAGCACAATCGGCGGATCGCCGACGAGCGCTCTTGCTAAGGCAACGCGCTGTTTTTCACCACCCGATAATGTGTCTGCCGTTTGCCTTGCTTTGTCTTCTAACCCAACATAATGCAACATTTCTTTGGCTTTTCGTTTCGCAAGACGTTTTGAGACGCCCATGCCTTCTAAAGGAAGCATGACGTTGGCAAGCACCGAATCAAGTTCCAATAAGTCATAAGATTGACGAATGATGCCAAACGTTAGAAGACGGAAAGAAGAACGTTCTTCTTCCTTGCTTTTCTTCCAACAATGCCCCTCGGCATAAACGTCCCCTTCATAAGAAGTATCAATGCCAGCAATGACGTCCAATAACGTTGACTTGCCACACCCAGATTCTCCCTCAATGGCAATTAAGCCTTGGTGTGGGAAGGCAATGTCGACGTGGTCAAAAATCGTGCGACCATCGATGACTTTTGTGAGATTCTTCGTAACAATGGCTTTCATTCTTCTCGTAACTCCTCACATAAGTTCTTGCGGTTGGCGATATGAAGAGGCAATGCCACGCCAAAGAACGTCAGACATAAAGCGAATAAAAATAACGTGACAATCGGAAGAAACGGAATGCCAAACGCAGAAAGATAGGGAATAGACACCAAGGAAGACAAACCAAGTTTCTTGGCAAAAAGATGGGATAAAAACCATGACAAAGGATAGGAGAGTAGTAACGCCCCTAAAGCCGAAAGCAGATTCACCCCTAATGGTTCGGCTTCATAAATCCATTCGAGATCAGCTTTTCCTGCGCCTAAGGCGGAAAGAATAGCAGCTTCTTTTCGCCGTTGTAAAAACGAATGGTAAGCGATAGCCCCTTCCGTAAAAGCAACCCCTAGCACCGTAATGCCAAGAAACGGCAACAACGATAAGGCAAATGCATGCGTTAAAGACGCAAATGAAGTATTCACCATATGGGCAGAAGATTGGACCACATAAGAGGAGTTGCTTGTTTCGGCCACATCACCCCAACGAAACAACGCTTCCATCGCTTTTTCGTCTTCTCCGAATAACCATCGGGCATAGGAGGTGTAAGGCGAGTCGGCTGCCCCGTGTTTCACATAAGAAGAAACCGTGACGCCTTCTCCAAAGGAAGGCAACTCCGTTTCTTTCATCACAGTTTCTAACGCTTGGTAAGAATAATAGATCTTAGGACTTGCTAAAAATGAGAATTCTTTGACGATTCCGACAATGGTCCAATCGTAAGAAAACAAGAGTTCTTGCGTGGCTTCTCCTTCGCTTAATGTCACCTCTCGTTCGAAGTGAATGCGTTTCCCAAGCGGGGAGGCATCGCATTGCTTCACGTATTCCTCATTGACGAGGCATGCTTCGAAAGTCATACCTTTCGGCATGACGCCTTCTTTTAGGAAAGAACGGCCACGATCGTTTCCGGAAAGATCCCAAACCGGAACAAAATTGGTGGGTTCCTTGGGATAGCCGTTTAAAGAGTAGGCAGTGTAATTAGGCAAAAAATACGAATAGTCGTTCGCGATACGAATGCCTGGCACTTCCGCTAAAGCGGCCTCGCTTTCTTCGATGCTTGGGCAAGTGCTACGAACAAGTTTCATCGGGGAATGTTCTAACGTGAATTCTTCTTGTTTACTAAACGAAGCACAGAGGTAACCGAATGAATTCGTCTTTTCTGTCTCTAATGTGGTCTGACTGCCATGGTAGAATCCAAACGAGCAAAGCAAGGCGGCGTAACCAAATAAGCCACTAAAGAAGGCTAAAGTGTTTTTCAACCGATTCCGTTTTGCGTTGCGCTTTACGATGCGCCATTTCCAAGCGCTTTTCTTCTTTCGTTCTGGCTTGGCGACTAATGTCCTTTCTTTTCGTTCTTCTTTTGGCAAAGCGGATGCCGCCACTTTTCCTGCCTCTAACGTCAAAACGCCATCGGCATACGTCTCTAATAACCGTTGATTATGCGATACCAGAAGAACAAGTTTCGTTTTCGATAGTTCTTTTAAGGCGTTCATGACCAGCGCTTCGTTTTGATGATCCAAGGCACCGGTGGGTTCGTCGGCAAAGAGAACATGGGGATTTCCTATCAAAGCCCGAAGCAAGGCAACGCGTTGCTTTTCGCCACCCGATAAAACTTTAACAAGCTTCGATTCTAAGTAGGATAAATGATATTGGTCAAATAAGGCTTTTGCTTGCTTTTCAGCCGTCTCATCTCCACGAATTTCGAGCGGTAGCATCACATTCCGTAACGCCGTCTCCTCTTCTTCGAGATGAAAATGCTGAAACACAAAGGCGCAGACAAAGTTTCGATAATCCTCTTTTTCTTTCTCTTTCCACTTTGTGATGTCTTGCCCATGAAAAAAGATTTTCCCTTCGCTTGGACTTTCCATACCGGAAAGAAGATTCAATAAGGTGGATTTTCCTGATCCAGACCTCCCTTCAATTCCGTAAAGGCCAGTCGCAGGCAAGACAAAAGACACATCTTTTAACGCCCACTTAATCCCGTTCTTACCCGTATATTTTTTGCCTAGACCTTCAACGCGATACATCATTTCTCCTCTCAGTTATCTATAGGAGGAAAAACGAAGGTTCGGACAAAGAAAAATGTCACCGAAGTGACATTCTATTCTTGTGGGGCATCCGTCAATGGTTTTTCGTGATGGGCCACCACTTTTTTCACGGAATGATTGAAATGATCGCGGTCCATCAGAAGCACGGCGCCACAACCAAGGCAACGGATTTTGACGTCGGCACCAAGACGAAGGATTTGAAACCGCTTCGAATGATGAAAACACGGATGGGCTTTCTTCATCTCCACTTCGTCATAAAGCACGTAATTTGGTGGAGTTACCATGGTTCGTCTTCCATCTTAATGGCAGCCGGAATGGTTGGTAAGCCCGGCATCGTCATGATTTGACCGGTTAACGGGATGACAAAGTTTGCTCCCGCGGAAAGATTCACTTCCCGAATCGTAATTGGGAAGTTCCGTGGCGCCCCATAAATCTTTGGATTGTCCGTTAAAGAGTTCGGGGTCTTGGCCATACAAATATAGGCATCTTCATAACCCATCGAGGCGTATTGCTTGAGTTGCGCTTCCGCTTGGGGGGTGTAAATCACTTCTCCTGCCCGATAGATTTCGTGGCAGATGGTTTCGATTTTCGCTTGAAGCGCCATATGACGGTCATATAACGGATGATAATGCGATGGGGTGGTATGGAGAACCATTTGGACTTTCTTGGCTAGGTCCACCGCCCCTTCTCCACCTTTTTCAAAGCCATCCACAAAGCTATAGACATAGCCATGCGCATCACACCAATCTTCCACGAAACGTGTCTCTGCTTCTGTATCGGACGCAAAGTGATTGATGGCCACTACCACAGGCAAGCCATATTTCTTCATGTTTTCTAAGTGGGTTTCTAAGTTGGCCATACCTTCTTTCAAGGCGGGAACGTTCTCTTCGCTTAACGATTCGAAAGGAACGCCGCCATGCATCTTTAAGGCACGGATGGTTGCGACCATCACGACGGCATCGCAGTGTAATCCCCCTTCAGGGCATACGATATCTAAGAATTTCTCAGCTCCTAAATCCGCGGCAAAGCCAGCTTCTGTGATCACGATCGGCGCCATTTTCAGCGCTAACTTGGTGGCCATTAAAGAGTTACAGCCATGCGCGATATTCGCGAATGGTCCGCCATGCACAAGGCAAGGTTCGTTCTCTAAGGTCTGCACTAAGTTTGGTTTTAGCGCCTCTTTCATGAGTTTCATGACGGCATGGGTACAGCGCAAATCTTTGACGGTGACTGGTTTGCCCTCAAAGGTATAAGCCACAATAATCCGTGAAAGCCTTGCTAAAAAGTCTTCGGCATCCGTTGCTAAGCAAAGAATGGCCATCATTTCAGAGGCAACCGTGATCACAAAGCCATCTTTCCGTTCAACGCCGTTCTTGCCACCTTGCCCAATTGTGATTTCCCGTAACGAACGGTCGTTCATATCCATGGCCCGTTTCCAGACAACATGGCTCGGATCAATGTTTAAAGGATTGCCATGGAATAACGAGTTATCAAGCACAGCAGAAATGAGATTAATTGAACTCGTTAACGCGTGCATATCCCCCGTGAAATGAAGGTTGATGTCTTCTGAAGGACCAATGGAAGCTTTACCCCCGCCGGTAGCACCTCCCTTGATGCCAAATACCGGCCCTAAGGCAGGTTCCCGAAGGCAAAGCATCGAAGGAACACGAAGTTTGCCAAACCCTTCTTGCAAGGCAATGGAGGTCGTGGTTTTTCCTTCTCCGGCTTTTGTCGGCGTAATGGCCGTGACTAAAACGAGCTTCCCATCCGGACGATTTTTTAATGTTTCCGCATAGGCCGAATCGATTTTGGCCTTATAAAAGCCATAAGGTTCCACATATTGTTCTGGAATCGAAGCCTTGGCGGCAATTTCATTGATTTTCAAAAGAGGCATGGATTTTCCCTCCGATCTATGGCGAATGATATCGTCTTAACTATACGTTCTTCGTCTCTGGAAAGAAAGAAGAAAGAATTTCTTCCGCGTTCTTTACTGGCGTTGCCATGAATTGATGACGGAAGAATGTTTCTTGTCGCTTCACATAATGGCGGGTGTCGATTTGGATTTGTTTGATGGCGTCTTCTAAGGAGATTTCATGGTCCAAATAGGGGAAGAGCTCTTTGACGCCGATGGCTTGGAAAGCGGGAACATGACGGCCATAACGTTCGATTAAGGGCAACGTCTCTTCTAAGAGACCTTCTTGGAACATCTTTTCGACGCGACGATCTAACTTTGGGTACAACGTGGCCCGATCCTCGGTTAACACAAAGAATTTCGTTGGATAAAGCGGTTCGTGTTTTTGCTTGGCAAGCAAGGAGCTCTTGCTTTCGCCTGCCGCAAGACAAAGCGCAATGTCGCGTAATAGTCTTCTTCGATTCTGCACGGGGATTTTCTTAGCTTCCGCGGGATCCATTTTTTCTAATATGGTATGGAGTTCTTCATTCGTTTTGCCTTCATAAGGGCTCATATCGACCTTAGAAGTGTCAAGCGACAAGTCATAATCATATAAAGCTGCCCGTAAATATAAGCCACTTCCCCCGACAAAAATCGGCGTTTTGCCACGAGAAATGATGTCTTGCATCACCGCACGCGCATCGTTTTGATAACGGGCAATGTTATAACTTTCGTTTAATGAAACAAACGAATAAAGATGATGGGGCACGGTTTGTTGCATGGCTTTGGTCGGAACGGCCGTCGCAATATGAAGCCCTTCATAGACTTGGAAGGCATCTCCATTCACAATCTCACCATTTAAGGCTTTGGCTAAGGTGAGGGCAACCTCACTTTTTCCAACGCCAGTAGGCCCCGTCAAGACGAGAATCATCGTAAGTCCTCTTGCAGTTCTTTTAACGTATCTTCGACTGCGTCTCGTAACGCATCGCGATTTGTTAATAAAGGATGCTCATGGATTTGCTTGACCACCGCTTCGTATTGGGCTTTGGCTGCGGGGTACTTTTGATCATCGCCTTGCGCTAACGCAAGTGCTTTTTTCGCGTTGACTAGCGCTTCCCCTAACGCATGAATTTCTGGATTGTTCCGCACTTCTTCATCGAGTTTTAAGTATTCGCGTACCACCGGATCGGCATGTAACGTAAAAGCGACGTCCTTTGCTTTGACGATTAAGGGATCTTCCAAAAGTTCACCATGCAAGGAATACACATGGGATGAAGTGACTTTCACAGGAGCAAACGCACCCGTTAAATAAGCCGGTCCTTCAAAATGGATGAGTTTTCCATTCGGGGCGTAGCTCGTTAAAATATTTGAATCTTTCTTGGAAGGCCCTTGTACGAGAACCGTATACGTCTTTCCGATGCATTCGTTACTTGATTCCGTGGTTAAATCATCAATGAGTTTCTTTAACCGATTGAACCGTTCATGCGACACCTCGGGAGGAACTTGTTCCATCTTGGCGGCTGGAGTTCCGGGTCTTGGCGAATAAATAAATGTGTAGGCGCTCGAATAACGGACTTCCTCACATAACGATAAGGTATCTTGGAATTCTTCTTCGGTTTCGCCAGGGAAGCCCACGATTAAGTCGGTGGTTAAAGCGATGTTCGGCACCGCTTTTCGGATTTTATGAACCAACGCAAGATATTCTTCTCTCGTATAACGACGGCCCATCCGTTTTAAGCAAGAGGTAGAACCCGATTGCACCGGGAAATGTAACCAAGGATCAATGTTAGAATAACGAGACATCACGTCTAGCATCGCATCAGTAAACTGCGAAGGATAAGACGTTAAGAACCGTAAATGAGGAATGCCCGTCTCGGCGACTTTTTCTAAGAGTTCGGCAAACGTCGTTCCATCTTTGAAGTCTAAGCCATAAGAATTCACATTCTGACCTAATAACGTGATTTGTTTATAACCATGATTCACTAAGTCTTGGCATTCTTTTAAGACATCTTCTAGCCGCCTTGAACGTTCTCTTCCCCGGGTATAGGGAACAATGCAATACGTGCAGAATTTATCGCATCCATAAGAGATATTGACGAATGCTTCATAGGCATTCAAACGAACAGAAGGCAAATTCTCCACGACTTCGCTAGAGAACGAACGGACGTTCACAATCGTGGCTTTCTTGGCTAGCACTTCGCCTAAAAGCTGATTTAACCGCGAAACATCGTGCGTTCCAATGACCAAAGCCACCCAGGGATAGCTCTTTAAAAACGATTCGGCAACGCCGTTTTCGCCCATGACACATCCTGCTAACACGAGCAAGAACGAATGATCTCTTTCATAGTTGGCCTTGAAGGAACCGATTTCGCCATAAATCTTGTCTTCGGCATTTTCCCGAACGGCACAGGTGTTGATGATGGCTAAATCCGCCTCATTCGGATCAAACGTACGAGTAAAACCAGCTTCGGTCAAATAACCTGCCATGACTTCTTCATCGCGGACGTTCGCTTGACAACCATAAGTACGAATGAAGAAACGCCGGCCTTTCGCGAATGTTTTTAGATTTTCGGAAATGGCGGCATGG
>Ga0256404_1006804_pt1 | contig 18572 bp, 13 predicted proteins | sample RumenRJG_01DNA_FD_185990 | JGI IMG/M metagenome (GOLD analysis project Ga0256404, IMG submission 185990) | Bovine rumen microbial communities from Lethbridge, Alberta, Canada - RJG_01 | ecosystem: Host-associated > Mammals > Digestive system > Stomach > Rumen | place: Canada: Alberta | collected...
CCCTGGACCTGCCCTGTATGGTGGCGATGTTCGGAGCGAGGTCGGGGTTCTCCGCCCTGAGGGCATCTAAGGATGCCGCTGGATCGCGCCCCTCGTAGCGCCGCGCGAGCTCGTCGAGGATGGCGGCGGGATCCACGGTCGCCCGCGTCCCACGGATGATCCCCCGGTCGGCGAGGACCTTCGAGAGCACATCGCCGAACAGCTCCCTAGACCTGGTATTCATGTTGCTGAACTTCGGTGCAAGGTCGGGGTTCTCCGCCTTGAGGGCAGCGATATCCTCCGCGGGCTCGCGGCCCTCGTAGCGCCGCGCGAGCTCGTCGAGGACGGCTGAGGGGTCAACTGCTCCCTGGACGATCCCCCGGTCTGCGAGGACCTTCGCGAACGTGTCCCCGAACAGCTCCCTGGACCTGCCCTTTATGGTTGAGATGCTCGGTGCGAGGTCGGGGTTCTCCGCCCTGAGGGCATCTAAGGATACCGCGGGCTCGCGTCCCTCGTAGCGCCTTGCGAGCTCGTCGAGGATCGCCTCTGGGTCAACGGCCCCCCGAATGATCCCCCGGTCGGCGAGGACCTTCGAGAGCACATCGCCGAACAGCTCCCTGGACCTGCCCTGTATGGTGGCGATGTTCGGAGCGAGGTCGGGGTTCTCCGCCCTGAGGGCATCTAAGGATGCCGCTGGATCGCGCCCCTCGTAGCGCCGCGCGAGCTCGTCGAGGATGGCGGCAGAGTCAAGAGGATTTGGACGGTCGTAGTCTGGAACCTCATAACCGTAGTCGCGCAGCAGGTCGGCCCACGACTCGTAGCCGAGGGCCTGGGCGTTCCTGGACAGGTTCTCCTTCGTCTTTTTGTGTTGCATGACGAAACCGGTCACCACGCGGTCGGGGTACCATCCGTCGATCTTCTCGAAGTATTCTCCGAGCCTGCCCGTCACGGACCAGACGATGTGGTCGACGGCGTCCTCGGGGGCGATGCGGCGGCCGACCGGATGCGCGGCCGACCGCTTGTCGAGTTCGATGTCGAAGCCCTCGTTACGGAGCAGCTCCGCGAAGGACGAGTAACCCATGTCGCTCGCGAGGTTCCCTAGCCTGTCGCAGTAGTTTCCGTGTTCCTGTTTCAACCGGTCGGACGTGACGACCTTGTCCGGGTACCACCCCACGGCCTCGGCCAGCATCGAGGAGAGCTGGGAGCTGCAGCGCTCGACGATCCTCGCGCGACGCTCGGGCGTAAGCTCCTTCATATTCTCATGCTCCGTCATCGTTACATCGCCTCCTTAACGCTCGAAGCAAGCTTTCGCTCGGGACAATCCTTATTGAGCGACTCCCTGACCTCTTCAAGCACCGCAGTGAAATCATCGATTACGAGCGAGTCAAGACGTACGCTCAGCTTCGGTCCATCGACACCTTTGTTGCGTAAGGACATCGGCGTAAGCTCTGTGACAGTAGCTCGAACATGGGGCAGCAAAAGCGCAAGCACCCCTGGCGCGATTCTATTGACCTCGTAGTTGTCGACAATCGACAGCCAGCCTCCGATGCGCCCGAGCCGTTCTCCCGTAACGGCGAAAACGGTCAGGCCGTCAAAATCTGTTTTGTTCCATTCGCCGCTGACTACAACTGCGTCTCCAGGCATAAGGCCTTCTGCGGCTTCATTCCCCTCCGAGGTGAAGTCGTAGTAGACGTTGAAAACCAAGGGAAGCGCAGCCAGCACGTCCAAAGCCGCATCGGTGATCTTCTTCACATCGCCCGTAGTGGGCTTACGCCAGTTGACCGGTGGACGGTTCCAGAGGTTTACAGATTCGCCACCATCGTTGTAGTAGCCGTAGTCGTCGTCTTCTTCTTCGTCGCTCCATCCGAATTGATTCCAGCTGCCAAGAGCTGCTGCATGTGCCAACTCCGCAAGGTCATCGATTCCAGACTTAGGAACGCCCGCATATTCGCGCTTCTGCTTTTTGATCTCGGACGCGTTGCTCAATTCGACGTCATGCCCACCATCAAGCGTCATCATTCCAGCCAAGCCGTGGTGCAGCCCGAAGCACGTGCTTACCGACTCGTAATCGTCATACTCATCTGCATCGAAGAATGCGATGCCGTAGTTGCCTTTGGGAAGACCCATGAAGAACACGTCCAAGTCCTCTGAGTTCGGACGCCAGGCAGTGTCATACGAAATGGTGAGAACCCAGTTCTCACCATATTTCGTGAAGCCCATCGATGCGGTATCGCTCATCGCACGTGCGATTGGAGCGGTTACCGAAAAACTCATGCTCGTCCCATCGGGAGCACCGGCGTTGTATTTCTCGGTTGCCTTCACCATCGCTGCAAGCTGCAGCATAAACCCGCCCTCCGAGCTGGTGGGAGAAGACCATCCGGGTGTGTTCCCCTCGGCAATTTCTTTAGGGATGGGAGCTCCGGCAAACGCGAAGATGTAGTTATGCTCCACTGCCGGACCCACCTCGTAGTAGATGTCTCGGGCAGAATCCAGCCCATCGATGCTTTCGATATCGAAGTCTGTGTATTGCTTGTTTGCATCGAGATTCATTGCCATGCGCGCGAGGACCCTGCACATGTTCTCATCGTCAGCGGCAATGGCTAGCAGATTTTCGTGGAAGTTCGCCATCCTCATCCTCCGTTTTCATTCCGAGAAGACCGTCTCGGATTCATTGCCCGAATAAACGGTAAATGCAAATTGCGATAAGACTGGTCTAAGAGAGTCGAGAGGCATGAAGACAGCCGTGGCTGGTCTTCAGCTAGGCCACGCTTTCACTGAAGATCCGGTCTCTATCGCACCTCGAACCTGCGCACATCCACGCCAAGACGCTCGGCGATACGGATGAGCTCGTATCCATCCGCACGCTCGATATCTGCAACATCCAGCAGTGCAGGACCGAAGCCCGCGAAAACAGCAGTTCCGCAATAATCGAGCAGGTAATCCCTCAATGCATCGATGTCGATTTCCATCTCAACGCACCTCTTCGATCACAAGGCGGACATGGGGGCGATCGAACGATCGGAAGAGACTATTCGTCGAGCTCTTTCGGATCCTCGCCCCTGAAGTACCTGCGGACGAACTCCTCCGGATAGACAAACTCCCTACCCTCGGACATCGCATCGGTTGCATATCCCTCAGCCTCGTCGAGCAGAGCCTTGAGCCGAGGGTTCTCCTCGAGATCACCGAAGCCGCCCGCAAGATACTCGCCGAGCATCAGGTCGATCTCCTCGATCAGCTTGGGATCGTCGCAATACCGCATGTCGTCCATCTGTCACTCCTTTTTTTCGCCCGTAGCTTGCGCCTGGATCGGTGCCGCTATTCCCGAGGTGCGTTTCCGAGCATCTCGTCGGTAACACCCTTGGTTTTTGCCAGCGGGATGATGAACCGCTCGGCCAGATCCTGGTAGAACGGCTGCAGGGTCCCGCCTCCGAACAGCCCCGATGCCGGCCCGCCGACTATGAAGCGGTTCACCGCGGGAATTGCACTGGCGAGGAAGTCGTACCTGAGTTCCCCACCATCGCCCGTCTTCGCGACAAGCGCATACGAAGACTCGCTGCAGTCGAACGCTGCCTCGTCACCCGCAGAGACGAGGTCGCTGTAGACCTGGAACATCATATAGGCTGCGATCCTCTTGGCGACCGTTTGGCGTGCTTCCGCCTCGGTCTTGCCCTGCGTCTTGAGCATCATCATCGAGATCATAGTCGCAGGGAGGACATCGCCCTGGGTCTGCACGGTGAAGTCCAGCTTTATGCCCTGCTTGGAATCGACGGCCACATCATGAATGTCGAGCGCATGAGCTGCAGCGACGAAGAGCCACGGATCCTCTGGCGCGACGCCATCGGCAATGGCCTTGTTGCCCTCGTCGAGGATGCCCTTGACGACCTTGAGACCGTATGACGGCTTTCCCTGCTCCTTGCGCTTGGCCTTCTTCGACATGTGATCCTCCGTTCCTCAAGATGCATTCTGCACCCACCGTAGGACAAAAACCGGGTTCTGTCCTTGCGTACGCACGGGCAGACGCCTCCTCCACAATCGGCGGGAGCGGAGATGCACTTCTTACCCGACTGCCCCCACAAGCTTCTGCCAGATCTTGACCATGGCGAGCGTGTCGAGCTCGCAATACCGCAGGAGCTGCTCGCGCGTCACCGCGACCTCTTCATCGCTCATGCCCGCCATCGACTCGAACGCATTCATAGCCTCGCTGCCGTTGTGCACGCCTTCGAGCGCATGGTAGTCGAGTTCCGGATCGTCGGGGAACAGCGCCGGGAGCACCGCCTTGATGGAGTTCGACCCGCCCATCGCCTTCGCGTAATACCATCCGCTGGAGAACGGGACGAGCAGGTCACGCATGTTGTCCGCGATATCGAGCAGGTGCGTCGCGAGATCGGGGAACGCGTCGGCCAGCTCGCGGATCCGGCCCTTCTCGAAGCCCATGTTGTAGGCGAGCGAGCACACGCCCGTGGGGATATCGGCCACGAGATGCTCGGCGACCTCACGGCGGGGATCACCATGGGCGTCTGCGAGGAACTCGAAATGCTCCAGCTCAGCATCTGCGGAGCGCAGCACATGCAGCGAGTACTGGGTGGGAATCTGCTGGTAGGGCCTCACGCCGTCGAACGGCGGGATCGCGGGCTGCATGGTCTCGAAATCGAGGAAGTACAGCGGGAAGGACAGCGTATCGAGGAACCGCGCTACGCCCTCCCGGTCGATGATCTCTTCCGCGCCCTCGAGGTCGCACGCGATCTGCACCTGCTGCCTCGCATTCGTGGCAACGCCCGCCTCGGCGGCATCCTCGAACGAGACGATGCCCCGCTCCAGGAGCTCGAAGCCCTTCTTCATCTGGATCCTGTTGAGATCGAACACGCTGGGTTTGGGCAGGTGCCGCCAACACCAGCCGCGATAGCCGCACTCGTAGGGGTTCTTGCACTGGAGACCGATGCCGACGTTCGGCTCCCCATCCTGCGCCGCGACGGACTTGAGATCAGCGATGCACTCCCCCACCTCATCCTGCATGGCGAGGACCTCGTCGGTACAGTCCTCGACGACGAACAGCTGCTGCAGGTCCAGCTCCCCCTGACGAACGTACTGGTTGTTGAGATGCATGAGCGAGACGCTCTTCACATTCAGTCCGCACCGCATGAGCACCCAGGTCTGGTACGCCATGTCGTGGTAGTAGATGTCGTTGATGTGCGTGGACGACTTGACCTCGACGATATGCACGCCGTCGGACACCACCCGCAGGATATCGACCATGCAGAGGTTGCCGTCATACGCAAACGTCGCCTCGCAGACGTTGGGCGTGCCCGCAGACACGAGCTCACGGGTGCGGGCGATCATGCCGTCCCAGTCCGAGGGATCGAAGGGTATCTCGACGTAATCGCCGTAGTAGCCCATCGCCACATCGCCGACCTCGGACCCCGTCTTGAGGACGGCCTCGTTCATGACCGACTGGTCGAACTGCTCGGGCATGTGCAGGTCCATCCAGAGCATCTTCGGGCACTGGACGCCCTTGGTGTAACGCGACTTCGAAAGCGACACGCCCATTTCCATCCGACCTCTCTTAGGCTATTCGAGCTCCCTCGTGGCACTCGCCAGCATTGCGCGGAGCTCCTCGACGGAGAACGCTCCGCCGCTAGGCTTGCTATGGATCGCCCGATGGCAGTTCGGGCAGAGGGGGACAAGATCATTGACGGGATCGACCACATGGTCCTCGCGGATCTCGCTCAGCGGCACCCTGTGGTGCACATCGATGATGCCTGCAAACCGAGGACCGTACACCTTGCCGGAATCGAAGCCGCAAACGACGCAGGTTGTCCCATGCGCTGCAAGGCACAGCTCGCGCGCCTTCTTGTTCCGCTCGAAACGGTCGGAGATGACCGACAGCTCCGCGCCCTCGAACAGTTCCTCCTCATTCGAGGGTTCTTCGGACTCCCCTGCAGCATGGAGCATCTTCGACGCGAGATCGCGCTCGAAGGGGATCACCAGCTCGTTCCAGGCCGCATCAAGGGCACCCACGGCTTCGTTGGCGTTCGAGGAGCCAGTAATAAGCTCCCAGGAACGAAGGGCGCACGCCCCTCCCTCATCGACGGAAGGCTCCCAATCAACCTGGGAAATGACAGCGCGGATGCGCTTGGCGGTCTCCGCGGGCATGCCCTTGCGACTGACCGAAAGCACCAGCCGCACGCCGTCTGCGCCATTCTCGATCTCGTAGAACGCGAGTCTACCCAGACCCCAGCAATCCCCAGAGCCGCGCCAATCACCCACAAGCCTATCGATGGTGTCCGTGCAGAACCGTATGGCCCGCTGGCCCGAGCACCATCCGTCATCGAAGTCGACCGATTCGTCTCTCAAGGCAAGCTGGCGGCACCAATCCCGCAGCAGCTCGCCGCGGAGCCTCAGCTCCAACTGCTGGCGCATGTCCTCCCCGGGCATCTACAAGCTCCCGTCCATCGAGACCACAGCTCCGTACGGCTCGGATACCGAGAGGTACGATCCGCTGGTCAGAACCCACAGATTGCGGTAGGTGCGGGGCCGCAGGATGCTCCTTTCGCCCCACCCGTCGGTGAAATAGATGAGCAGTGCATCGCGGAAATACCGATCGTCGTTGATGTACTCGATGACCGGCGTGAACGCGGTGCCGCCGCGCCCGAGCACGGAAAGATGCACGTCGGCCTTGCTGCGGACCCTGTACACGCGCTGCACCTCGGCATCGCATTCGATTACCGTCATCTCGAACTTGCGGTGCGCGATGATGGCGAAGATCTCGTTGAAGATATGGGCAACCTGATCGTCATCGACAGATCCCGACGTGTCGATGGCGATGACCAGCTTGAGCGTCTTGTCGTCCATCTCGCCGGACAGGTCGAAGCGATTGGGCTGGCGGCGGTTGAGCCGCGAACGCGTTTTGCGCTTGCCCGCCTTGATGGTGCCGACGTATTTCTTGAGGATCTGCTCCCATGAGAGGCGCGGTGGCTCGTTGATACGGGCGACCTGCTCCATGAACCCTGCGGGCATAAGCCCGCGCGACTCCTCATTCATGAGATCGACCGCAGCGTTCACGAACTCACGCACCGTATAGGTCATCTCTTCGGCATCTAGCTGACCGTCTTCCCATTCGTGGTCGATGGGCTTCCCACACGTTGCGGCAGTCACCACGTCGCCCGAATCAGACCCTTCACCTGCGGATTCGTTCTGTTCCTCACCCTCGACTCGACCTTTACCGTCACCTCCTGCGCCCTCGCCTTCCCCTTCGGAGAACTGCGACAGCAGCTGCTCGGGCTGAGACGGCGGCGGATCGATGTCGGTGCTCAGAATCTTGTCGTAGTAGTACTGGTAGTTCTCCAGGTTCCTGAGATATTTCAATGAGAACATCTCGGCCAGCGTGGTCGAGTTGATCACGCCGACGGGAGCTTTCATGAACGGATGCCCATGCGCTGCCTCGAAATCCAGCCGGTCGTTGACCGAGGCGTCGGCTGCAAGGTTGAACAGCTCGAAGAGCCTGGGATCCTTATCGGGATTGGCCTTGAGCATCTCCGCAGGGTGGTTGAGCACCACGTGGTCGATCTCGTGGCACACCACGTAGAGGATCTCCTTCAGCTCGAACTTGCAGAGCAGCAGCGGGTTCGACACGAAGAGCGGTGGATACTCCCCCAGGCGGATGCCCGCGATGCTCCTGCTCCCGAACTCCGCCTTGAAGCGCATGCTCATGAGGAAGTACCCGTAGTAGGTGTCGCGTTCCGAGATCATGAACAGCTTGATGAGCTCGAGCATATCGAGGAAATCCCTCTCGATTCCCTCGAGCACCTCCGGGGACGGGCCATCGTCCTCGACGGAGGCGATGCCGTCCTTGATGCGCTGCAGCAGTATCTGGATATCGGCGGCGGCCACTAGCTCTCCTCGATGAGCTTGCGCGTCTGGTCGGACAGGTCGAGCATGCCGATGAGGTCCTTCTCGAACACATCGAAGAGGAGCTCGATCATGGGGCTGCCGTCAGCCGTGGTCGCTGCGGCGATGTTCTGGGCGAAGAGGAGCTTCGTCGACGAATCGAGGCAGCCCACCATGACGGAAAGCTGTTTCTTGGCCTTCTCGAACCCGCGCGGGTTGAGCATCATGAACTCGATGTTCTCCTTGAGATACGCCAGCATCAGGTCGCAGGTCTGCAGCTTTTTGGCAGCGGACATCTGCGCGAGCTTGCCCGCATGCCCGCTCAGGCTTTCGTCATCGGCGAACAACTCCTCGGGCGCGATTGCTTTGGCCTGCTCCACCCTGCTGGCAAAGAACATCGTGGCGACTGACGCTCCGAGCTTGGCCGAGACCAGCGCCTTCATATCGTGCTCGACGGTCTTCGGGTCGTTCTCCTTTGCGGTGAAGAATCGCCTCAGCGCAGGCTCGCTCGACATGATGACGTCCACCATCTCCCAGCCTCGGGGCGACGGTGTGGGCTTCTCCTCATCGTCGAGGCCCGCGTCATCCGAGGTCAGGCACTTGGGATTCGACTTGATGAATGCAAGCACGTCGTCGGAGATGCCCGCACCTTTCCCGTACTTGAGCCACTCGCTTGAGCTGCTATCCACCTTGATCTTGAGGAAGCGGTCGAGCTGCGCCGGGTCCATCTCGTTGGTGGCGTACATGCTGTTCTGCGTGCTGGGGTTCATGGCGCCGACGAAGAGCACCCACCACGGGAACACGTAGCCGTTCACGCTGCGCGTGAGCAGGATGTTCATCAGCTCCTTGTACACCGTGTTTTCGGTGCGGTTGATCTCGTCGATGAACACGAGCACGGGATGCACTCGACCGGAAAGGATGCTCTCGATTTTCTCCTCTGAGGTGAGGTCGTTCATCGCGAAGCGGTTCTCGTCGCCCTCGAGGGCAGTCTCGGCAGACACCTGCCCACCCGCGGCGCGGAAGATGCGCTCCTCTTCCTTCTGGATACGATCGACCGCATAGTACGGCAGGAACCGGAAGCCCACCTTGCCATCTTCGCCCACGTACTGGTACGGAAGACCCGTGATCTCGCCCTCCTTGAGCGTGCCGCCTTCGACGGTTATGCACACACCGCCGAGATCGGCCGCGATGCTCTTGATCATCTGAGACTTACCGATGCCGTGTCTGCCCGACACGAGCGGGGTGATGGCGAGGTCCTTCTTGCCGCAGGCGATGTTGGCTAGCAGCACGCGCTTGATGAGCCTCTTGGCCTCGTTGATGGTCGTCAAATCCGGACTCCCTTCAGTCGAAGGAATGTATCGAGCTTACGCGAGCGGTTCTCCTTCTTGCGCCACGGATTCTTGCCCTTCTCCAGCACGGTCGCTGGATCGAACTCCGCGAAGTGGCGCATGAAGAACTCCTCGGAGAAGAGCTGCGTCTTGGCAACCCGCTCCGTATCGAGCGTGGCGAGGTATCTCTCGAGAAACTGCTCCGAAAGCTGCCTAGAGCCGAGGATAGCCTTCACCTCGTCCTCGTTGAACAGCGAGAGATGCTTGTCGAGGAATGCCTCATCGATGAGGAGCTGACTCTGCAGATACTCTCGGAACATCTTATTGCTGTTCTCGGCGCGGCGTATCACGCTCAGATCAGCAGCAACCGTCTCATAGGGCGTTTTTTCAGGCAATGCAACGTCGTTGAAGGGAGACAGGCTATCGGGAGACACCTGTACGCTCGCCGCAAGGGCGGAGGGTAGCGTTATGTTCTTTGCCTTTTTTCCCTCCTGATTGACTGCCCGCTCGGCTGCCTTCTCTGCCTCGGCCTCCGTTGCACCTTCGGCCAGCGCCTTCGCCTTGAAATGGGCGATCTTGCGCACATGGCGCTCTTGATCAATCAGGGCACGGCACTCTTTGCGGTAGGCCGCGTCGTAGTCTCCCGCAGCCAGCTCCTCCTCGAGCATCTCGAGCTCTTCGGGAAGCAGGCTCGCAGGGTCATCCAGCAGGATCTCGCGTACGTCCATGCAGTCCTCCTACATCACGGGCCGATGCAGGCCATTGACCAGCTGTTGGACATAGGCGATGTTCGAGCCGAAGAAGCCAGCGAAGTCGATGTCGGAGAAGGGGCTCGTCCTGAGCAGGTCCTGGAAGGTCACGTCACCGTTGGTACGGGCGAAGGAGACAATCTGCTTCATTAGGTCGAGCTGGGCGGACGACAACACCTGGGAGTTGAGGAACGACCCGAACTTAATTTGAATCGCCTCGTCGGCGATGCCGACCTGTTTGCGCAGAAACGGGAGCAGCGGCGCGTTGTTTGACCACGCCACATAGTCCGCCTGCGTTCCGAGCTGAGCCAAGAAGACATCCTCCAGCGCCTGCTTCTCAGCAGCATCGAGGGCGTCGAGGTTGCGCAGCTTCATCAGGGACGGATCCCCGCTGTCAGCAAGGTATTCCTGGGCCTTCTGCGTATACGGCTTCTGCCGCTCCATCCCCTGACCGCTGCCATCGCCCAACAACTCGTCCTTGATATCGAGGATGTAGTAGCGCCGATCATCGGGTATGTACTGCATCAGCCCGCGCAGCTCTTTCCGCACATACTCGCAGCGCTCAAGCGAGAAGTCCTCCAGGATATATTCGCCATCGATCATGGAGATGATCAGCTTCTCCTTGGCAACCACCTCGGGAATCGTCTTGAGCTTGAGCAGGGCCTCCATGCGCTGCGTGAAGATCGTGGGGACGCCGTAGAACCCATGGCGGATGGCGCGGGGGTCCTTGCCCTCCGCAAGCCTCCGCATGTACTCCGCCTCGACCGCATACACCGCAGCATCGAAGCTACGCACGCGAACAGGATCCTTGCCCGCTGGAAGCAGCGGGAGGATGTGCGTGACGATCTCGTCCTTGGAGTCTTCGGAGATGTCCTTCCAGTTCTCCGCCGTACGGTACTTGCTCACCAGCGCCATATCGTACTGGACCCTAACGTCGTCGTTGGTCAGCGACCGCACCTGCATGATGAAGTCGTTGCGCAGCTCCTCGCGGTAGATGATGTCGAACTTGGCTGTGGACAGACCCTCGTCGAGCTCGCGCAGGATCTCGAGCCTGTATTCATTGATCACCTCGGACTGGGATCTCCCAATCCAGCCGCCTCCCGATCCCTTCCCGTAGTCGACCATCGACCAGGTTCCCGTGGTGGAGAAGTAGCGGAAGTTGTCGTAGTAGTCGAAGACGAGGAAGCCCTTCTTGTCCATTCCCGGTCCGAAGAGGTTGGGCGAGAGACGCGTTCCCCGCCCCACCATCTGCATGAACTTGATCTTGGACTGGACCTGCTTGAAGAAGACCAGATTGACGGCATCGGGCACGTCGATACCCGTGTCGAGCATGTCCACGCTCACGGCCACCTGAGGCAGCTTGTCGCGCTCGGAGAACGCGTCGATCAGACGCTGGTTGTCGACCACCTGGCTGTCGATCAGCTTGCAGAAATCGGCGCCCAGATGCCCGTACATCGTCTGGAAGCGCTCGACGATGACCTCCGCCTCCTTATGGCTCTTGGCAAAGATGAAGGTCTTGCCCAGCGTGTCGCCCGCATCGATCTTGAGACCGTTCTTCATAAGGTCGGCGAGCATGGTGTCGATGGTGCCCTTGTTGATGGTGCGCGATGCGACGTGGTAATCGCTGCTGAGATCAAACTCGGTATCCTCGAAATCGGTTGTTCCGTTTCCATCGTCGAAGATGTCCTCGAACTGCTTCTTCTCCTCTTCGGAGAGGTCGTTGTAACGGATTCCGCGCTGCATGAGCTCGGTCGTGCGGTCCAGCACCTGGAAGCCCACCAGATAGCCGTCCTTGATGGCTTCCTCCAGCTCGTAGGCATAGTCGGGCTCGCCCGCAGGAAGCTGAAACACATCGTAGGTGCTCTTGTTCTCCTCTGCTCTGGGCGTGGCGGTAAGGCCCACCATGAGCGCGTCGAAGTACTTGAAGACCGCACCGTACTTCTTGAAGATAGAGCGGTGCGCCTCGTCGATGATGATGAGGTCGAAGCGCCCGATGGTGAACTCGCGCGAATCATCGTCGATGAGGTTGACCATGGTCTGGTAGGTGGAGAAGATGATGCGCGCCTTGGAGTCGCGCTCCCCCTCCCCGCCGGTGTAGATCGAGGTGGGAACATCGGGAAGCAGCTTGTTGAAGTTCTTGTGCGCCTGCTTCACCAGGCTCGTACGGTCGGCCAAAAACAGGATGTTCTTGACCCAGTTGGCTTTGAGCAGCACATCTGCGATGGAGATGGCCACGCGCGTCTTTCCCGTACCGGTTGCCATGACCAGCAGGCTCCTGCGGCGGCCGTCCATGAACGCCCGGCACACGCTGCGGATGGCGTTCTTCTGGTAATCGCGATTGGTGACCTCGTCGCGGATGACCGGGTTGGAGATATCCTGCCGGGCGGTGGCGCGCTGCTTGAGCAGCTCGAGCTCCTCGATGGTGTGGAAGTCGAACACGCGCCTGACCTTGTAGCCCAGCTGGTCGATGCAGTAGATGCGGTAGCCGTTGGTGTAGTAGGCGATGGGCTTGTAGCCGAGCTTGACGCCCATCTTGTCCGACGCCTGCTCGACGCGCTTGCGTGCCGCAAGAGGACCCTTCTCGACCATGGTTGAGTAGTCGATGATGGCGAGAGGGCGGTTGTCGCGACCGTAGAGGATGTAGTCGATCTCCATGCCGTCCTCGAGCATGCACTGGATGCCGGCGCTCGCAGGCATGGCCTGATTGGGCCTGTTGACGATGGGCCAACCTGCCTCGCGCAGCGACGCGGAGAGGAAGAGCCGCTTGTTCTCCTCCTCATCGCGATCCTTGCTCACGTTGAAGTGCGTGTAGCGCATGCGCGGGGCGAGCTCGGCGATGAGCTGCTCGGAAACGACGACCTTCTCGGTCTTCGCAGTAGCCTGAGATTTCGCAGCCTGCTGAACAGGGGCCTGCGCTGCAACGTGCGCAGCAGACTCCTTGCGCACGAACGACGGGTAATCGTCAATCAGTCCCAGTGTGATGCAGGAATCGCCCACCACGAAATGCAGCAGCTCCAGCACCTTCTGCGCCTGATGGAAATCCATCGTGCCGTCATGGGCGGCGAGATTGCCCATCTTGCGGATGGTGTGCATCGCGTCGATGGTGGGGTCGTCATCGATGAACGCCACGAAGGAGGGGTCGTTGAGCACCTCGAAGAGGTTGAGGTTGCTGCAATCCCCCACCTTGATGCCGTAGATCAGACGCGCGACGTACTCGAGGGCCTTGCGAGAGGCTGCGACGCTGCTGGTGGGGCTCACCGGCAGGAGCATCTCGGCCTCATGGCAGTAAGAGGCCAGCTTGCCGAGCTGGGGAATTGAATCCAAGAAGTCGAAGTTCACGTTAGTCTCCAACGATCAAAACCATACCCGCTTTACGATACTCCTCCATGCCTCAAAACCGTCCAATCGCCCGAGATGAATCGGTATATGAGAGCCCTACAGTGAGGTTAGCAGAGCCACTGGACAGGAACGCAGCCCACTTCTCACAAGAGCGGCTGCTCCGCAAAGGCTAACTCAATATCTTGCGATAGGCAGTCGCCCGTGCAGCGCCAACCTTTTCAATATAGCCCTCAGCCTGCATTTTCTGGAGAATGCGCTCAACGGTGCGCGGGCTCATGATGGGATTATCGTCTAGAATCTGTCGCTTGGTCACCTTTCCCATCATCCCATCAAAGTAGGCACGCAGGATGTCTTCATTGCTCCCACTTGAGGACAGCGCGGCAAAGCGCTCGTCCAACATCCGGTAGCACGATGCCATCACGCCCAGCATGTACGTTACAAACGGCAGGTAGTCATTCGTACCCTCGTGCCATCCGACCGAACTCGCCTGTAAGGCCTCGTAGTACGTCTCCTTCGTTCTCTCAATCTCGGCCTCGATGGACACGTACTTGCCCACGGTATATCCACAGCGGTACGCAAGAAGAAGCGTCATCAGGCGGCTCATGCGGCCGTTGCCGTCGTTGAACGGATGGATGCTCACGAAGTCGAAGACGAAGACCGTAGAGACGAGAAGCGGGTCATAAACGCCCGCATCTAGCTCGCGCGCATACTCATCACAGATTCGGGAGACTGCGTCCGGCGTCCTCGCGGCACTCGTCGGGATGAAGCGGGCAATCATGGTGCCGTCGTCCGTCATCTCCCCGATGTAGTTGTCGGAATCCTTCCATCGACCTGCAAACGATACATCCTGGAAGCGATACAGGTCACGATGAAGCTGGAGGATGATGTTTGGGGTTATCGGGATGTCGTCATGGCTCTCGTGTATCAAGTCGAGGACGTATCGATACCCGGTAATCTCGCGCTCGTCGCGGTTCTTCGGTTCGACCGTCTGCTGCATGAGACTTCGCAGGCGCGCGTCTGATGTCGATATATTCTCAATGCGATTTGACGAACTCGTGCTCTGGATCTTGGCTACCTCGCAAAGCTTATCCAAGACATCTGGCTGTGTGGCAAGGTAGAGAGCCTGTTTGCCCCGATGCTCTCTCACATTACCGAGAGCGGACATGACCTCTGGGGTCATGAGGGTTTGTAAGATCCTGCGATAGTCAAATTGTGACATGTGTATATCTCCGCCAATCAAATAGTATCTTAGCCATTCTGTTTATATTGACGATTATACTTGTTTAGTTGACGAGGATTATCGTCACCGCTGCAGAAAGGCAAAGGGGCTCCTTACTTCTTCTCAACCAAACGATTCAGCAGCAAATCCCCGGGTTGCTAAGGTTCTGCGGAACTTGTGCGGATGCACGCACTCCACTCCAGCTTCTCTACCAAGCATCTTCAGCCGCTCTTCAACACCGCTCACCTTCAACCCTCGGACTGGCTGAGTAAGCGACGCGAACAACGCGGGAGAACCGTCGTGACGAGTCGTCAGATACGCTTCGAGATGCACTTTGGTTCGCGCATCAAAGTACACGACCCTTTGCTTGTTGCCCTTCCCGAGCACGACGCACTCTCGGCGATCCATATCGACATCGCTCCGGTTAAGTCCGACAAGCTCTCCCACGCGAACACCCGTCGACGAAAGGAAGCCAATCATCGCAAGATCTCGCATCTCCTCGCAATGATCTCGCAGACGCTCGAGGTCCTCATCGTCGTACGCCTTCTTGACTGAAATGCATGACCGAATCTTGTGTATGCGTCGCGCAGGACTCTTGACTATGTAGTCCTCATCCTCAAGCCAGGAGAAGAACGACGAGAGCACACGTCGCACGTTGTCCACCGTCCGATTACCCGCCTCATGGTTTTGAGGATAGTCATGCAGGTATCGCCGCAGGTCGTGGGTAGTGATCAGGGAAGCATCCTTGTCCATCGATGCTAACGCCTTGCACAGCGTCGACTCGTAGTACGAGATTGTCCTGGCTGAACAGCCCTCCACGCTTTTCGCTGCGAGAAACGACCTGATCAGTTGATTGTTCTCCTCTTCCGGGAACGCGCGAGACGCAGGCGTTTCAATTACCTTCACGTTTGCAAGTGCAGTATGAAGCGAGTTCACTAGCCTCTTAAGCTGCCAGTTATTGAGCGTGGGCAGCATGTCCTTCAGAATCAAAGCGGCAGTATCGTCAACAGTCATCGTTGTCTCCTTCATGTTGTTGCAGAGACCACCATGCTGGACGATCGATGCTATTATCAGCCTCCCAAGACGCGGGGATTTGAAGACCCTTGGAAGAGTTCACAGGCTTCCAGAGTCAAAGCAATGCCGCTTAAGCACTGTTTGGATTACCCGAAGTACTCCTGCATGAGCGATGATCTGAGGAGCTCGAGCCGCTCGACGGACTTCTGGACGGCAGATCTCGATTTGTCGACCTGGGAGATGAAGTCTGCGAAAGCCAACTGCATGCCGAGTGGAGGCATCGGCGTCCTAAAGTGAGCAAGCTGGCTCTTGTTAACTTTGGGCATATTCGATCTTGTCGAGAACCCTAGTATCTGGTTTAAGAAGAAGTCCGACCTCATTACGTGGGCCAAAAAGACTCGGTTGCATACTTCTTTCTTTGGAAGTATTGGATAAGCATCTGCAGAACAGACCCCTTCAAAGTCAGGCAAGGCAACCTTATTAAGATTTGGCCTGATCTTGCTATAGATAATGTGTTCAGCTGTAAAGGGGTACTTACCGCTAATCACATTGTCCTCGGCTACTGTTCTGTAACCCTTGAGCTCACCCGTTCCGGAGACAATGCTATCAATCCCGATATGCGGATAGTGTGCATAGTATTCATAGTCGGTCGTCATATGCGTATCGATAGTTGCAAACTCATCGAAGCCGAGCTCCGGCCAGCCAAGTGGATTATCTTGAAAGTCCCCAAACATCTCGACAAACCGGGATTTGACCAAGTCGTCAAGCTTACCAAGCTTCGCCTTGTTTATTCGAATGAGGTTTTCAAGCAAATCGAGAGTCTTGACAATGCGCAGCTGCGCTTCCTTGTCACGTAGAATAATCGGAAACTCACTTAGAATTGAAAACTTAAGATTGTCTCTAACGCTACCGGAAGCCCTCTCTCTGATTAGGTGCAAAGCGATGTCGCTCTTTAGGTAATAAAGCAGGTATTGCTGGTCGATTGCATCGCTGACCGAAAAAACAACATATAACGGGCTTACAATTACCCTATCTGCTTCTCGTAGCCAGTCTATCGAACCCACATTTACTCTCGAAGGGTTGTATGCGAAATAGCCATGAGGAACAATTTTATATGTACTTTTGTTCTTACTAGCTACATCCTTACTGAAGTAATCCCCGCAGAAGCCCTGAGTATTCGTGACGCTATACACAGGAATTTCATCTTGCTTTATATTACGAACAGAGTATTCCTCTATATAGTCACCCAAGCGAACTCTCATCACGCCAACCTTATCTCTCAGGGAACCCTGTCATAGTGGTGCTCAGTTTCATCATGAACCCACGCACATGGCTCTTTGTGTATCACTCATCCAGCATCGCCTCCAAGTCCCTTAGCCCTTGGGCAATCTCGTCCTCGAGCCGATGCAGCTCTGCCAGGATCTCGCTGGTGGGCGGATACTCCACGGGGACGTACTCAACCTCCTTGTACCTGTTGATTGAGAGGTCGTACTCGTTGTCGACGATTTCTTGCTTGGGCACCATGAAGCTCTTCTCGGTGCGGGCGCGCTCCTTCTCGCCCTCCAGGTTGTGGAAGCGCGCAATGATATCAGGGATGTCGTTGGCCTCGATGGGACTACGCTTGTCGTCTAGCGAGAAGCCGTCGGCTGCCATGTCGTAGAACCACACATTGTCGGTGCCACCGTTGCCCGTCTTGGTGAAGATCATGATGGCGGTCGACACGCCGGCATACGGCTTGAACACGCCGGAAGGCATAGAGATGATGGCCTCCAGGCGGTTGTTCTCAACGATCTCCTTGCGGATGGCCTTGTGCGCGGTCTGCGAACCAAAGAGAACGCCGTCGGGCACGATTGAGGCGCAGCGGCCACCGATCTTGAGCATGCGCAGGAAGAGCGCCACGAAGAGCAGCTCGGTCTTCCTCGTGGGAGCCAGGGTCGTCAGGTCCTTGGAGACGGTCTCCTTGTCAAGGCTGCCGGTGAAGGGCGGGTTGGCCATGATGAGCGAGAACTCGTCGCGGTGGGTGTTGTCCTCGGAAAGCGAGTCCATCCACGTGATGTGAGGTGCCTCCACTCCGTGGAGCATCATGTTCATGGCGCCGATGCGAAGCATGGTCTGATCGGTGTCGAAACCAGTGAACATGGTGTTGGAGTAGTGGGCCTTGTTCTCGGCCTTCAAGAGCTCGGTTGCATAGTGGTCCTCGATGTACTGTGCGGCGGCGGTGATGAAGCCCGCGCTGCCCATGGCAGGGTCGCAGATGACGTCATCCAGCGACGGCTGCATAAGCTCAACAATCATCTTGATGATGTGGCGCGGCGTGCGGAACTGGCCGTTGGTGCCGCTCTGGGCGATCTGCGAGAGCAGGTACTCGTAGACATCGCCCATGATGTCCTTGTCGTTGAGGTCGAGGTCATCGAGGGCATCGACCACGCGCACGAGCACGCGCGGCGTGGGGACCAGGAAGATGGCGTCCTTCATGTAGCGCGCGAATGCGGTGTCCTTGCCCGAGCTCAGGTCGTTCTTGATGAAGGGGAAGACGCTGTTGGTCATGTTGGCGAACATGGTCTCGGGGTCGTAGTTGCGGAAGATGTGCCAGCGGCAGTTCTGATGGTCCGCATCGAAGATGGGATCCTCGACCTCCATGCCGAAGAGCGCGGCGTTGGACTCCTTGCGGGTCTCGTTGTCATCGAGGATCTTGATGAACATGAGGTAGGTGAGCTGCTCGATCACCGTGAGGGGGTTGGTCATGCCGCTCGACCAGAAGATGTCCCACATGCCGTCGATCTTGTTCTTGAGTTCCCCGGTGATCACGTTGCTCTCCTTCTTCTGAGTGGTGCTCTGGTTGCTCCATTGTATTTCGGCGCTCGGTGCGGGCGCAGGGATTGGCTCCTCGGGCTCCTCGGGCTCCTCGGGCTCCTCGGGCTCCTCGGGCTCCTCGGGCTCCTCGGGCTCCTCGGGCTCCTCGGGCTCCTCGGGCTCCTCGGGCTCTTCGGGCTCTTCGGGCTCTTCGGGCTCTTCGGGCTCTTCGGGCTCTTCGGGCTCTTCGGGCTCTTCGGGCTCTTC
>Ga0256404_1006805_pt1 | contig 18572 bp, 17 predicted proteins | sample RumenRJG_01DNA_FD_185990 | JGI IMG/M metagenome (GOLD analysis project Ga0256404, IMG submission 185990) | Bovine rumen microbial communities from Lethbridge, Alberta, Canada - RJG_01 | ecosystem: Host-associated > Mammals > Digestive system > Stomach > Rumen | place: Canada: Alberta | collected...
AGTTGTTTCCAGCATATGATATACAGAAGAGCCGTGTTGTCAGTCAGCACGGCTCTTTTTGGTGGGAATAATTTTTTTGGGGGATTGGTTGGCGGTTACTCTTGTCGAGCTTTTCTTTTGCCGGTATTTTATCATTAAGCACACATCTGATAAGGTATATCAGGTAGTATGCGTTTTGCTTGTAATCGTGTTTATTCATACTCCAACCTGTCAATATCCGTTCAAGTTCATTTTCTGCCAATTCCAACTGTCACGGCACATATCTTCAAGGTCATATTCAGCCTTCCAACCAAGCTCATTCAAAGCTTTTGTCGGTGCTGAATAACAGGTGCCTATATCACCAGGACGTCTTGGATCAATAACATATGGTATCTTTATACCGTTGGCTTTCTCAAACGCTTTTACTATATCAAGGACGCTGTAGCCCTTACCTGTTCCTAGATTATACACTTTCACACCGCATTGTTGCTCAATAGCATTAAGTGCACTCACATGTCCTCTTGCCAAATCAACAACGTGTATATAGTCTCTTATGCCAGTCCCATCAGGAGTATCATAATCATTTCCAAAAACGTGAAGCTTATCAAGTTTCCCTGCAGCAACCTGAGTAATGTATGGCATCAGATTATTTGGAATACCTTGAGGATCTTCACCGATAAGTCCACTTGGATGAGCACCGATAGGATTGAAGTACCTAAGCAATACAACATTCCAATTATTATCAGCAGTATGCATATCCGTCAAGATTTCTTCAATCATCCACTTAGACCATCCATATGGATTGGTGCACCGTCCTTTAGGACACTCCTCAGTGATCGGTATCATTTCCGGATCACCGTATACTGTAGCTGATGAACTGAAAATAATGCTCTTGCAGTTATGTTTGCGCATAACATCAGTAAGTACCATAGTTCCGCCGATATTATTGTCATAATATTCCCAAGGCAGTGATACTGACTCCCCAACTGCCTTAAGTCCAGCAAAATGAATGCAGCAATCAAATTTATGCTTTTCAAATACAGCAGTAAGAGCAGTTTTATCTCGCACGTCTATATTGTAGAACGGTACCGTCTTACCTGTGATCTGCTCAACTCTCTTAATTGACTCCTCCGATGAGTTAGTAAGATTGTCAACTGCAACAACAGAATGTCCTGCATTTATTAATTCAATTATAGTATGGGAGCCAATAAATCCAGCTCCGCCAGTTACAAGTATCTTCAACCAAAATCATCCTCGATTTGTGTTTTCTATATTATCTAACAACTCACATTAAGAAGTTGCGCTCTTCCATGTATCTTCAGCTCTATGCTGTCAGCCGGAACAAAAATGCAGTCACCTTTGAAGAAGTTGAGCATAAAGCCTTCTCCAAACAACACGCCGCAACCATCTACACAGAGCAAAGCATGAAAACTGTTGCTGTCAGTTTTGAACTCGACCAGATCACGCTGTGTTTCGGTATTCAGCAACATTCGCTCAACTTGGAAATACTTACAGCGTGTAAGCAATTCGCTCGCACAGCCTTTCTTGTATTTCAATACTCTCATCGGCTGACGTGGTTTAGCTGATGATCTCAAATCTGAAACTACAAGTGCCTTGTCAACATGAAGCGGACGTTTGGTTCCGTTTTTATCGACACGGTCGTAATCATACAGTCTGTACGTTATATTCGAGTTTTCCTGGATCTCCGCAACCAAAGCACCTGCACCAATCGCGTGTACTGTTCCTGCCTGGATAAAAAACAGATCGTTTTTATGAATGGGTACATGATTGAGCAGCTTTTCAAGCTTTCCGTTCTCTATTGCTTTACGCACTTTGTCCGGTTCTGTGTCCTGATTGAACCCATACACAAGACTTGAATCAGGCTTTGCATCAAGCACATACCACATCTCAGTCTTACCCAAAGAGTTTTCTACTCTCTTTGCATATTCATCATCAGGATGCACTTGAACACTCAAGTCTTTCTTTGCATCAATAAGCTTTATGAGTATCGGCAGCTCTGCCTTTCCTTCCGTTGTAGCTAACGGATGAGTACCTAGCCATTGTGGATTTTCAGACAAGGCAACTGCTAATTCTTTACCTTCATATTCTCCCGATGCGATAATTGACGGACCGTCGGGATGAGTAGAACATTCCCACGTTTCAGCCAAAGGCGACATATCAATGCCTTTAGCAAAATCATCATTGAGTCTCGAACCGCCCCAGAGGTAATCCTTAGCTGCGGGTTTAAGCAAGAACGGAGTATTCTTCATACAATTCACCCTCTCCGTTATAGCTCATACTTGTGCTTATCAGATGCACTTATCTCACTGCCGAGCTGGACTTCGATAAGCTGAAGTGTATCATCTCCTGCGATTATCGTATGCTTGCAGCCAGCTGCCATTGTAATAACATCGCCAGGCTTTACAAGCTGTTCCATACCGTCAACGATAGTCTTTCCTGTTCCCTGAACAATAGTCCAGACTTCATCTCTGTACTTGTGGCTGTGGTAGTTCATCTTATTGCCGGGATTAAGAGTTACCTTTATCGTCATGCTGTTTTCTTCAACATCGAGAACTCTGTAGCTTCCCCAGCTTTTCTCAGCAAACATAACCTGCTGATCTATCTTATCAACAAACGGCTTTATGTAGCTTGACTGCTCCTTATCACTTACAAGAATACCCTCCGGGCTTGCAGAGATAACAACATCTTTAAGTCCCATTGCAAGAATAGGTACGCCCATCTCATTGATGACATGGACGCCTTCACAGGTCTCATTGAGTTGTGCATCACCGACAACATTGTCCTGCATCGCCTCAGTAAGAGTGTTCCATGTACCAAGGTCTTTCCACTCACCCGCAAAGCGAAGAACTGCAATGTCCTTTTCATGTTCAACAACAGCGTAGTCAAAGCTTATCTTTGTCAGCGTGTCATACTTTGCAAAGAGGTCAGAGTAATCCGTGAAATCAATAAGCTCGTGAGCTCTGTCAAGCACATATTTCAGCTTGTATGCAAACACGCCGCCGTTCCACAGGCCGCCCTGGTCTATGTACTTCTGCGCAGTCTGTGCATCAGGCTTTTCCTTGAACTCATTTACCTTGCTTACTTTATCCTTTGTAACAGGCATGATGTAGCCGTACTTCTCGCTTGGATAAGTCGGGTCAATACCCATAAGAACAAGGTTAGCAGTGTCTTTTTCAGCAAGCTCACCAAGAGTTTTTACAGTTTCAAAATAATCATCATTTACATATGGATCAACAGGACAAACAACAACAGCCTCATCAAGACCAACGCCCTGCACATAATGCAGGTATGCAGTAGCAAGAGCTATTGCAGGGAATGTGTCTCTCCTGCATGGCTCAACGCTTATGCCGACATTCTCGCCAAGCTGATTATGTATTGAGGATACCTGCGATTTTGATGTTGCTATTGTAACAGTTGCATCAGAGTCAATCGTCTTTATCTGACGGTAAACTCTCTGTACCATTGACTCGAGTTCCCCGTCAGGTGTTTTGAATATCTTGATAAACTGCTTTGAACGTATATCATTGGAAAGAGGCCAAAGACGCTTGCCTGAGCCTCCAGAAAGAAGAACTATATTCATTTGATAATATCACTTTCTAATTTGTAATCAACTATAATAATCGTTATTCTATATTGTCCATTTATTACTTTCTGTTTCTACTCTATCCATCAAAAGTGACAGCAATAATACCAAGCCGTCATTCTCATTATCAACTAGTCCATATTTTCGACTCTCATTGCCTTCAATGTAACCGACATAATCATGATAATACATATTAAGCGCCTCTTTATCATATATGCTATTATCGAATTCAACAAGCATTTCACTCTTATACTTGTCAGCAATATAATCAACTACATCTAATGATTCAAAATGCTTTTCAATTTCCACAGTATTCTCGGTATAACCAACCGAAATTAGATGTGCAATACACATACCAAATAAACCTATTCCTTTTAATGATTTTTTATCCACATTGATTCCTCCAATCTTTATTTAAGATACTTTGAATGTGCCCAACTAACAATATCATTACCTCTCCGCTCTCATAGGATTGTTGAGGAAATCCTCATATGACAGCCTTATTCCGTCCTCAAGTTCTGTTTTGTATGTCCAACCAAGCTTTGCTGCCTTGCTTACATCAAGAAGCTTTCTCGGTGTACCGTTTGGCTTGCTTGTATCCCACTCGATCTTGCCTTCATAGCCAACTACCTTTGCAACAAGCTCGGTAAGCTCCTTAATAGTCAACTCTTTGCCTGTACCTGCATTTACAGTCTCATTTCCGCTGTAGTTGTTCATAAGGAACACGCAAAGATTTGCAAGGTCGTCAACATAAAGGAATTCTCTCAAAGGAGAACCATCGCCCCAGCAAGTAACACTTGTCTTGCCCTCGACTTTGGCTTCATGGAAACGTCTGATAAGTGCAGGCAGAACATGGCTGTGTTCGGGATGATAGTTATCGTTAGGACCATAAAGGTTTGTAGGCATAACGCTTATGTAATCAGTTCCGTACTGTCCGTTGAGATACTCGCAGTACTTAAGTCCCGATATCTTTGCAAGAGCATAAGCCTCATTGGTCTGCTCAAGGGCACTTGTTAGAAGGCAGCTCTCGGGCATCGGCTGCGGAGCCATTCTCGGATAGATACAGCTGCTTCCGAGAAATTCAAGCTTTTTGCACCCGTTCTGCCAAGCAGAGTGGATAACATTCATCTCAAGGATCATATTGTCATACATAAAGTCAGCCTTTGCAGTTGCATTTCCCATAATACCGCCGACTTTTGCTGCTGCAAGGAACACATACTCAGGCTTTTCCTCAGCAAAGAACTTCTCAACTGCATCCTGCCTTGTGAGGTCAAGCTCCTTGTGTGTCCTTGTTACAATATTGGTATATCCTTGTTTTTGAAGCTCTCTTACTATAGCAGAACCGACCATTCCTTTATGTCCTGCAACGTATATCTTCGCATTTTTCTCCATCATTTCAGTTTGCCTCCTTAATAGCTTTCTCACGCTTTGCAAGCATTCTGTCATGTTTTGCCATTATCTCGACGAGCTTTTCATAAGAGGTCTTCTGTGGGTTCCAGCCAAGCACAGTCTTGGCTTTAGTAGGATCACCCCAGAGATTATCAACGTCTGTAGGTCTGAACCATGCAGGATTTACACATACAAGCATCTTACCTGTTTTAGCATCGTAACCCTTTTCGTCAAGACCTGTTCCTTCCCAACGAATATCTATTCCGTTTGCTTTGAAAGCCTTTTCAGTAAAGTCACGGACTGTATGCTGTTCACCCGTTGCAATTACAAAGTCCTCAGGCTTGTCCTGCTGCATAATGAGCCACATGCATTCAACATAATCCTTTGCATAGCCCCAGTCACGCAGGCTGTCCATATTGCCAAGCTCAAGGTGATCCTGCAGACCTTCTGCGATTCTGCCTGCTGCAAGAGTAATCTTTCTTGTAACGAAAGTCTCACCACGGCGCTCAGACTCATGATTGAACAGTATACCGTTTACAGCAAACATTCCATAAGCCTCACGGTACTCCTTTATCATCCAGAAACCATACTGTTTTGCAATAGCATATGGGCTGTATGGGTGGAAAGGTGTAGTTTCCTTCTGCGGAATCTCCTCAACCTTACCGAAAAGTTCAGAAGTCGAAGCCTGATATATCTTGCAGGTCTTTTCCATACCAAGCATTCTCATAGCCTCAAGCAAACGAAGAACGCCGATAGCGTCAACATCGCCAGAGTACTCTGGAACATCAAACGATACCTGAACATGGCTCTGAGCAGCGAGATTGTAGATTTCATCAGGCTGTACTTCTTTAATAATTCTGATAAGAGAAGTAGAGTCTGTAAGGTCGCCGTCATGAAGCTTGATCTTATCGATGATGTGCTCAATACGACCGGTATTCGCTATCGATGCACGGCGAGTAATACCGTGTACCTCATATCCTTTCTCAAGCAGAAACTCTGCTAAATACGATCCGTCCTGACCGGTGATACCGGTGATTAAAGCTGTTTTCATATTATCACCTCTTAATTAAAATTTGTCTCCATACATTTTATCATAGTAATTCTGGTACTCACCGCTTATGATAGTCTCCCACCACTCACGGTTGTCGAGGTACCATTTGATTGTTTTCTTTATGCCGTCCTCGAACTTCGTCTCGGGCAGCCAGCCAAGCTCGTTATGTATCTTGGTCGGGTCGATAGCATAGCGCATATCGTGTCCCTTTCTGTCCGTAACATGTGTGATAAGGCTTTCGGGCTTGCCGAGCTCCTTGCATATCAGCTTGACGATGTCAATGTTCTTCATCTCGTTGTGTCCGCCGATGTTATACACCTCGCCAACTCTGCCCTTGTGGATAACAAGGTCGATTGCCTTGCAGTGATCCTCAACGTAAAGCCAGTCCCTGACATTCAATCCCTCGCCATAAACAGGCATCGGCTTGTCATTCAGACAATTTGCTATCATCAGTGGTATCAGCTTCTCAGGGAAATGATACGGGCCGTAGTTGTTTGAGCAGCGGCTGATCGTCACAGGCAGACCGTAGGTGCGGTGATATGCAAGGACAAGAAGATCTGCACCTGCTTTTGAACTGCTGTAAGGACTGCTCGTATGTATCGGAGTTTCCTCAGTAAAGAACAGATCGGGTCTGTCAAGCGGCAGATCGCCGTAGACTTCATCGGTGCTGACCTGATGATAACGCTGTATGCCGTATTTGCGGCAGGCGTCCATAAGCACGCTGGTGCCGATAATATTCGTTTGCAGGAAAATGCCCGGGTCTTCGATAGACCTGTCAACATGGCTCTCCGCAGCGAAGTTCACCACGATGTCGGGGTGCTCCTCTTCGAACAGTTTGTTGACTGCATCTCTATCGCAAATGTCAGCCTTTACGAACCTGAAGTTCGGGTTGTCCATAACAGGCGCAAGCGTTGAAAGATTGCCCGCATAAGTCAGCTTGTCCAGACATATAATGCGGTAATCTGGATATTTCTTAAGCATATGGAAAACAAAATTGCTTCCTATAAATCCGGCACCGCCGGTAACTATTATTGTCATCTGAGTCCCTCCGAAAGTGAAAGAATATACTGACCGTAATCGGTCATTTTAAGCTCTTCGCCAAGCTTGTGCAGCTGTTCAAGCGTGATAAATCCACGCCGCCAAGCAATCTCTTCAATGCAGGAAATGTAGAAGCCCTGCATCTCCTGAACTGTCTTTACAAAGTTTCCAGCCTTCTGCATACCCTCGGGAGTACCTGTGTCGAGCCAGGATATTCCACGCTGAAGCAGTGTAACTTTCAGCTTACCCTCTTTGAGATAGTGGTTATTGATCGAAGTGATCTCTATCTCTCCACGAGGTGAAGGCTTAACATTCTTTGCGATCTCAACGACCTCATTATTGTAGAAATACAAGCCCGGAACAGCATAGTTCGACTTCGGGTTCTCAGGCTTTTCCTCGATTGAAAGGACATTATTGTCCTTGTCAAACTCAACAACACCAAAAGCCGTAGGATTTGCAACAGGGAAACCAAAGATCGCAGCTCCGTTCTGCTCGGCCTCCTGCATTGCATTCTTAAGCATTCTGGTAAAGTCCTTGCCATAGAACACGTTATCTCCAAGCACAAGGCATACACTGTCATTGCCTATAAAATCGGCTCCGAGAATAAACGCATCAGCAAGACCTCTCGGGGTGTCCTGCACTTTATACTCGATATGTATTCCAAGTCTGCTGCCGTCTCCAAGCAGTTTTTCATAATTGGATGTATCATCAGGAGTCGAAATGACAAGCACATCACGAATTCCAGCAAGCAAAAGCACCGACAGCGGATAGTAAATCAGCGGTTTGTCATATATCGGCAGCAGCTGTTTGCTGACTGCAATCGTATTCGGATAAAGGCGTGTGCCTTTTCCGCCTGCAAGAATTATTCCTTTCATTTCAAGACCTCCTTTATTTCTTTAAGCTAAGTATAGTTTCGCATATCCTATCCACATCGTCCATGCTCAAATCAGCATACAATGGAAGTGTCAGGACACGAAGCGAAATATCAAGTGCTACCTGGGTATTATCCGCATTGAACATATCCTTGTAGCAGTCAAATGTGTTGGTCAGCGGATAGAAATACTTTCTTGCACCAATGCCGTTCTGAGCAAGCGCATCAAACACTTCGTCACGGTCGGCACCAAACACTGCCTTGTCAAACACCACAGGAAAATACGCATAGTTCGGCGTAACATCCTTCTGAACTGGTGCAAGTTTTATGCCGGCAACCCCGTCGAGGTGACTTCTATAACGCTCAACAACAGCCTTGCGCTTGGCAATTTCTTCATCAAGATGACGCAGATTGCAAATGCCCATAGCCGCACAGAACTCGTTCATCTTGGCATTACCGCCTATGTAAGCGACCTCCTCGGGACCATGGATACCGAAGTTTTTAAGGTCGTTAAGTTTCTGAACAAGTTCATCATCGTGAAAACAAACCGCACCGCCCTCTATGGTATTGAAAACCTTTGTTGCGTGGAAACTGAACATTGATGCATCACCAAAGCAGCCGGAGCTGATGCCCTTGTACTTAACTGCAAATGCGTGAGCAGCATCGTAGATAACTTTCAGTCCGTGCTTATCAGCGATAGCCTTGATAGCCTCAACGTCACATAGGTTGCCGTAAACATGTACCGGAACTATTGCAACTGTCTTATCGGTGATGAGCGACTCGATCTTGGTTACATCTATCGTGTAATCATCAGGGTTCACATCGCAGAACACTGGCTTTAATCCGCTGCGCACAATAGCGTGAGTAGTCGATGCAAAGGTGAACGGTGTTGTGATGACCTCACTGCCCTTCGGGAAGTCCATTGCCTCGATAATGTTTTCAAGAGCAAGGTGACCGTTGCAGTAGAGCGCAACGTGCGGAATGCCGAGCATCTGCTCAAGCTCCGCCTGGAACTGCTTGTGCTTCGCGCCCATATTCGTGAGCCAATGGGTGTCCCAAAGTTCTTTTATTTCGTTTTGATATTCCTCCTGCGTAGGCATCGAGGAACGGGTGACTAAAATCATTGCATTACCTCTTTACTCAAAAATGCTTTCTCTAAATCTAGTAGTTTTTTGCTTCTTTCTTTTATAAATCTAATCGGTATTCCGGCATATATCTTCCAAGGTTGTGTAGATTGGTTTACTAAGCTCATAGCTCCAACTGCTGTTCCTTCGCAAAGTTTTACTCCAGGAAGAATTGTACTACCCGATCCCACTATTACATGTCTTTCAATTGTTACAGGAGAATAATTAACATGTTTGAACTCATCCGGAATCATTGGATTAGTCATTGTCTCACCAGAATAATCATCAGATAAAGCATAAACACATACTCTCGAAGATATATTTGCAAAGTCATTTATCGTTATACCCATGCTTCCTCCATACAACGCGCTGTAAGCAGCTATATGTATATAGTTTTTCAATTCGATATTTCCGCTCAATATACAAAAATCATCAATTCTAACATTGTTTCCAATAACAATTCTTTCCCAACCATATATGCTTGCTTTTTTACTGATTAGCACATTTCGTCCAACAGATTTGAAACCAATATTCTCGAGTTCTTCACGAGTATAAAAACTATTCACTAATATTCTCCTTTTTCCTTTTTTTGAATAATCCTTTAATCGTTGAAATCATATAATTATAACTATCAATATGAAAAATCTTTGATAACGAAATATATACTAACACACCCAAAGGAATCTGAATCAACAGCGTAAGCCAGTTGACTAAACCAATCAGTTGAACACTATAAACTATTACCCCCATAACAGTTGATAGCACAATCTGTGGTAACATATCCATAAGTTGATTTTCATAACTATATCCAAGCAGTTTTCTATTTGGCCAAGAATTGATAAGCTGACTTAAAACAGAAACAATCAACAAACTATATGCCATAGCCATAGGGCTTATAAACATTGTCGATACAATGGCTATTGTACCTACAACCTTTTTTATAATTTCAAGAATTAAAAACAAATCACTTCGTCCCATAGCCTTTATTGCGTTAAGATTGGCAGTATGTATGGGCCAAAATGCATATGAAAAACAAAAAATCCGTAGGAACGGCACACACGGAAGCCATTTATCAGTAAGTACCAAGCTAACTAATGGTTTTGCACATACAGCAATACCAACCATAAACGGCATCATAATATATGTACTAATTTTAATTGAACGCCTTGTCATATTCTTAACAGTTTCCGGATCATCTTGAGCCTTAGACATTGTTGGCAGAAGAACACTATCTATGGAAGTATTAATATTCGTTACAATAAGCTGAGGAAACTTTTTCCCTTGATTATATTGAGCTAGATCACTTTTTGAATACCTTTTTCCAATTATTAATTGTCTTACATCATTGTATACTGTATCAATCAATGATGATATCAATAGTTTCCACCCATAAGAGAACAATCCCTTTAACCTTTGCAAAGAAAACATTTTCTTAGGACGCCACTTAACTGTAATCCAAAGTATAATCGTATCAACAGTAGCGTTAAAAAGCATTTGTGCAACAAGTGCCCATACTCCGAATCCTGCATATGCCATAGCAATGCCTACCACAGCAGCACCAATTGTTCCACCAAGTGTAGCAAAGAAAAACTTTTTAAACAGCATATGCCTTGATACATATGCTTGCTGAACATTCTTGATACCTGAAATAATAAGAATAAGGCTAAGCACTCTGACAATTGCTGTGAGTTCAGGCATATCGTAGAACCATGCTATGAGAGGAGCTGTAAAGAACATAAGTATATACAACCCCGAACACATTATCATATTGAAATAAAAAACACTTGAAAAATCAAGGTTATCTGCATCTTTCTTCTGAATTAATGCATTACCCATTCCGCTGTCAACAAAAACCTGCATTATTGTTGTGAATACAGTTACTAGAGCGATAGTCCCGTAAAGATCAGGGTCTAACAACCTCGCTAAAACAACGGAAACGATAAAAGTAACACCTTGAGCACCGCACCGTTCAAAAAAACGCCATAGAAGATTTGATGTTACACTCTCTTTGTTTCCCATAATATAGTTTTTAATTCAATTCAAATAGAAATGAAAGAATTATCCTTTCCGTTTTATTTTTCTTATTATTCGATTAAACAGAGATAAAAAACGAATTCTAAATATGTGAAGTTTGTATAATTTCGAAATCGTTTTAATCAATGCATAGTCTTTAGGGTTTAAGGAACTATGGTTCGAACGATTATATAACTCAGAATAATCGTAATAACAATTGCTTATATTTTTGTAATAATCAAATGACACCTGAGACTTTTCCAGATATTCTTCAAACGGCATCTTTATTGTTCTCTCTATAAACTTTTCAATAGGTTTACCAGACTCTTTGCTTAGTAATGAGTTGTTACCTTCAGGCAAATAATCATATGTTTCGCAATTATATGTGTAATGTCTAACAGGTAGTGATAAAACCCCCAATGCAGCACCTTTTAAACAGCAACCTGCAGCACTTATGTTCAGGTTTGCATCTAAATAGTATTCATCCAGAAGTTCAGGAGAAACTTGACCTATAAGATGGATAGCTTTCTTGGTTTCCACATCAAAGCTGTCAATCAATGACTCTATTCTATTTTTTCCATCTCCATAACCTATTACTGTTAGATGAAGATTGGGGTGCTTTCTTTTTAGGATTTCAAAAGATTTTAACAATCCTATTAAATAACCTTTATGCGGGAACTCAAATCTAGATACTGTAACAATGTTAAAATAATCTCTATAAAAAACTTTCTTTCTGCTTGATTTATCGAACTCTCTTTCATTTAACCCCTTTTGTGGTACCCACAACCGATAATTGTTCAATTCTAGTTTTGTATTATACTTAGAATTTAAAGTTTTGATATGAGTTGTTTCAAAGAAACGAATATTACTGTTTTCAATCATTTTTTTGATTATCTTCGAGGTGCGCTTTTTTGTTTTTTTCTTTAAGTATGAATTCTTAAAATTTTCTTCCAAATAATAGGTCCTTCCAACAAAGTGTGGAATAAAATAGTATGTTTCTATTAATGCATTTTTAACCCTTGCTTTCAATATATCTGCAGAAGCAAACTGAAACATATCAAAAGTGATAATAATACAACGTTCAATGTTTTTTTCGCTGATCAGCTTTTTTATCTTTTGAATAGTTATGGAGTTCCAAATTATAACCTTACCATCATATAATTCTGGTTTGAAGCTTTCACATACCCTTGCATTATGCTTTTTAACCCAAACCATTGTATTATTGTCCTTCTTAACCTTTTTTATGAGATCGAAAACATACGTTTCAATCCCGCCTATCATCATATTTTCTTGAATAACAATAACTGCAATTTTATGTTCCATATTCTTTCTCCACATAAACCCACACGCAATAAGCAAAGGGGCAGATTAATACTTATATATGCTTTAAGCCAATCGTATTATAAATTACACAAGATAATGGTCTACGGAAAAATCTAGTGTCATGTATTATTCTACAACTACAAAAGCGCGTATCCATGTCGATAGTAAAAACAACAATCTCAATCTTTAAAAGTTTAGTCGTTATAAATCATCAGTCCTAAAAATACACTTTAGAATAGTACTCTGATACTTGAGATATTGTGATTTTTTTAGGATTAGGATTTAAATAAGATGCCCACCATCCGAAAGAACTTTTAGTAAAAATATTATGTTTACACATCGACATTAACTGCATGTCCCGATAACTATTAACGTCATTATTCCAATCAATAAAATACACCTTGTCGTTTTTGTTCAACCCTAGTACACTCATGTTACTGCGACACCATTCTGAATCCTCCGAGAAAACAAAAAAAACTGGTTTTTTAGTCTTCGCTTTAATATAATTAACTGATTTTTTAAAAAAACCGAATCTATAACAATCATTGTTATACTGCAAAAAATCAGAACGACGTGCGTGAATTGAAACAGAATTTGTGGATTGTATTAATCTACTAATTCTTAGGTTTTCTTCATCACTTATCACTGGAAATACAAAATCTTTTTTCAGTTTTTCTTCAACTGGGTCGAGCATATGAACATCTTTCATAATGTCAAATGAAAGAGGATAAAAATAATTTCCGGATCGATTATTATATACTGATACATTTGGTTTTTTTGTTTTTCTAACAACTGTATAAATCATTTTTTTTATGACATATCCTAAATGTGTTTTACTCGATTGAGTTATGTATTTTCCCAGGGAAGCTTTGATTTTTCCTTTTAAACCGTTCTTGTTCTTAGTTTTATTCTTATAACCAATCATCTTTAAATTCATACCGCACTTATTCAAGGCGGTAACTGCAGATATACTATTATTGTGTCCGCCATTTATCTTGTACTCTTTTTCCATTTGATTCAATAATAGGCTTTTATCCTTCACTATATCTATAACATCTTTGAACCTTAATCCAAAAACGCTCTCAAGCTCAAACCCATTCCACTGAAAAATACCGATATTGTTCCTATCAATTGCGTAAACCAAGTTTTCAATGTATATATTCTCTTTTGGATGATTTTCTTTAACTAATAGATAGTTTGCATAACACGTCATTTGATTTCCTAAACCACATTCAAAATGAACAACTTTCATATTTCACCACTCATCAATTCTTTATATACTTCACAATATTCACGATACTTATCATCTGCAATAAACATCTGTGCGCGTTTTATACAGTTTTCTGAACTAATCATGTGTCCCTCACAAATATTAATTATGTTCTTTTTTATGCTATTATAATCATTGCAGGGCACCGATACTCCTGTATAATCATCAATTATTTCCGCACATCCTCCAACGTCAAAAGTGACAACTGGCGTACCACAAGCAAGGGACTCAATGTTAGTTGTAGGAAAATTATCCTCTCTAGTTGGATTTACAAACACATTGGCAGCTGAGTATATTTTAGCTAATTCTTTTTGATTGCTCGTCCTTCGTATTGTAATAATATCTTTAGGTAAGTCTTTCTCTATCATTTCTGAAGTTCCAACCAAAACTATCGTATATTTATCTTTGTTTAAATCCATATATAGTTTTTTAAATACATCCAAACCCTTTGAATGTCCCCACTGAAATGCTACGCCTAATACAATAAACTTATCGCCTAACGCATGCCTTGTTCTAAACTTTGATGCGATTGGGTGGAAAACAGTTAAATCTATCCCATTGTTTATCACTCTAACTTCATATGATTGTAAAAAGCTCTTTCGTACAATTTTACTTAACCAAACCGACGGAGTAATTATAATGAGATTTTCTAAATCTGAAAACCATCTTTTCTTTTTGTTCCACATTTTTGCGCTTTTATCACGATATGAGAAAGGATATCTTCTTAAGCTGTTACAATCATAACAACCACTCATCCATTTTGAACACCCAGTTTGTAAAAAATGAGTACAATGGCCTGTAAAAGCCCAACAATCATGTAACGTCCAGACAACTTTTATATTATTCTTTTTTATATATTTAAACAACAATGGAATATTAATAGTCCACAAATGAATATTATGTATATGAATAATATCAGGCTTAATTCTTTTCAGTTTTCGAATTAACAGTAGCGTTCCTAAAATAGAACCTTCTCCATGAATGCCGGCAAACCTAGAAAAAAGGCCACTAACAGCATTTTCAATATAGAATCCGAAACGACGTCGATTAAAGCATCCTTTTTCTTTTGTTTTCCAATTTCCCCAAAAAGCATATGTTTCAGAGCCTATTTCCTTTTCCGCAACATCCAGAATGCTTATCATTATATTTTTGGTACTACCACCTGGATGAGAATTGATGCCTACAATTTTCATTTCATTCCTGCCTTTCCTTACACATTCGTTTACCGTTTTCATATTTCAATCCATAAAAAACGAAAACAAATGGTAAAAATGAGAAGAAGCATTCTGCATAATACAATGTCATCAAAACAAGGAACAATCCAATAGCTAAGATACGAGCATTCGAAAAACTCTTCCAAAAGAACAAAAAAGTACAAATTGTAAAAATCGCACCAAATACCATTCCATAATTTGCAAATTGATGCACCACCGTATTTGTAATCATTGAATTTCGACCATAACCTGAAGCTATAGCATTACGAACCATTTCCGTCTCAGTTTGTCTACCCAAGCCTAACAACGGATGTTCTAGTGCAATTTGAAGTCCATTAATCGTTGATGAATATCTTGTAATAGCTGTTCCTTCTCGATTAAAAATCTTTGAAAAATAAGTATTATAAAGCACTGATTCGCTGGCAAAAATAAAAAAGCTCAAGATACTTACCATAAATAACGATGCGAGTGTTTTCAAAATGTGATTCACATGATCCTTTTTCACTAATATATAAACAAGCATTATTTCAATCAATCCAATTATTCCAGTAGTGGAAAAGGTTGTAACTACGCCCAAACAATAAATCACAATTCTCTTTATCTCTACTTGTTTACTATAGAAGCAATGAAATAGTAAACCTAAACACAAATAAATAGCATAAGCTCCAGGTTCCCAGAATATGCTGCTCATTCGTGACAAAAAACCTCTCAACCCAACATTAGATAAAACACTACAAAAACCGACAGTGTATATTCTCAAATCATTTTCATTTGAAAAAGAGGGCAAGCTTTGAATTATTATTGGTACTATTGCGCAAATTCCATACACTACTAAAGATATACAAGCTAAAGGATATAATACTTTTTCAAATGCATCAACGAAATAACGAAAGCCATATGCCTCAGCAATACAGTATCCTACTAAAACAGGCAATACTCTAGAAATGACAGTTTCTGCTTTTGTTCCATTATATAGTCCTGAAGCTATAGTTATCGAAGATAATAAAAACATTATTACAAAGCTTTTATTCAAATAAAGCTTAACCCTTCGAACCATAAAAATTTCATACACGATAAACAGTACTGCAATAATACGAGGAATATATAAAAAAAGCCTATTACCGTTTGTTCCAAAAAGTACAGTATCCACTGAAGTAAGTAACAATATAATTAAAGGCCATATTTTATCTTTTTTCTTTGAACAACAATCCATTTTTTCTCCACTTATCGTCATAACTCTATTGATATGTGCAACCATAGACTTGTGACCTCTTTGATGCAAATACCACTTTGATGATTATATATACTTGAAATCATATGTGGAATGGTACTCATCTTACGAATCTTTATACTTAAACAGTTTTCTGAATTCAACAATGTGTTTTTTCCATATCTATAGGTACAATAACGTATCACATATTTTAATCATTCTTTAGGTTATACAATAGCAAAAATCATTAATTGGTAATACTATCTAGTATCACTATAGTTCGTTCGATACCACTTTTTATATCATACCTTGGTTTCCATCCAAGGTTCTTTAGTTTATGTCCATCAAGCCTTGCTTTAGTTGCTGTACTATACCCTGCTGCCTCTATAGAATCGGGGGTGTCAAATACAACTTTGGTTCCCGTAGTGTCAGCAATCGTTCTTGCAAGATCTTTAAGTGTTATATCTGAAGCCTCATCTGCTATATTATATGCTTCACCATTTTTACCACATAGCAGAATATAGAGTAGCCCACTTATAGCATCAGCAACATAAGTATAACTATAATACTGATTCCCTAATGATTTTAACACAATATCTTCCCTTTTTATTGCATTATTTATAAACTGACTAATTGCTTTAGTATCAGATTGCAACATTGTTGGACCATAAGATCGAGTAAAACGAGGTATTACAACATCGAGGCTTTTTTGCTTTCTATATGCTTGACACAACGATTCACCACATCGTTTGCTTTCAGGATATCCAGCTCTCATCGTATTTGGATTGATATATCCACAATAATCCTCTAAAAAAAGCTCAACATCTCCTCTATTCTCACCATATATCTCATTAGAGGATGCAAAAGCAAACCTTGAAGCATTATGGTTCACTGCATAATCGAGCATATGATTAAGACCGATGATATTTGTTGTAATCGTACCGATTGGATCAGTGGAGTATTGCATTGGATGTGTATTGGATGCAAGATGTAAAACATAATCAACCTTTTCAATCTTTCCGTCCTCTAATACTGTTTTCACATCATAAGGGACAAAAGTGAGATTCGGATCATCACAAAGCTTATCAAATCTTAATCTAAACCTTTCTTCACTCCTTCCAAGTGCAAAAATCTTGCAATTCAAGTCAGCGAACGCATTTTTTTTCATTAAAACATCAACAAGGAAACTTCCAAGAAGACCCGTAGCTCCGGACAATACTAATACTTTATTTCTTAGTTTCTCCCACGGGAGCTCTAATTCGCCAACATTCAATACATCATCTGTGTATAATGAATTATCATATAACCTCATGGCGTACCTCATCTTTCTCAAATGAAATCATATCTTTGTTTTCTAAGAATTATTCTATCAACAAACGATTTGATGACATCTTTCTTTTCTAGATACATTACCGCATTCCTTGTATTCTTTTTGTCAAAAGGCATGATTTCAGCAATATCCAGTATTGGATTATAATCATCTCCTAAAGTCGGTTGATTCGAATCATATCCTGTGAAATCTTTGCATCGCTTTACCAATTTATCTCTAATTGCAACATATGTACTTGGGTTGCTTGGCGGATTGTTGATATCGTATACTTCAGGATGTTTAATAAAGTCATCAATTCTCACATTGTTGAATAGTTTTTCAAGTCCTTCAAATCGAGTGCTTCTTTCATAATCACCATTGTCAATGACACACACGGGAGTTTGAAAAGCTGTTGATAGAATGGCTGCATGCAAAGCAATTGTAATAACACATGCGGCATTATGATATAGGAAAAGAGTAAAATAAGCTAACTTCATTCTCTGTTCTCTTGATAAACAAATCTGTTGATGTCTACTTATTACAACGACTCTCTTATTTGTTCTTTTTCTAATCTCTTTCAGTATCTTGTCTGGGACATCTACACACAAAATGTAATCACTGATGAATTTATTCTTTAAAGATTGATTAGGCAAAAGAGTTGTGGTTAAGCAACCACTGAAATACGCATCAATGCCGTTTTTTTTAAGGAAACTTGCTGTTCCAGTGTCACGGCAACCTATTGGTTCATACTTTTTGAAGTGTTCTTTTACATCCTTTTTGAGAAATTCAGCTGTCCTTAATGGGTACTTCAAGTGAAATGAAACATATAATGGAACTAAACATTTTGATGGAGGAAAATGCTTGTTTTGATGGAGCCACCAATGATTCATTATAAGCTTGACTTTTTCGTTGTTATTTGATACAAATTTATCAGTATACTCTCTGTTAACATAATAATCAATATGTGGCAAAAATCGTTTTGAAGCAATGCATTGGATTTCGTCACCAATATTATATGAACCAGTTTTTAGTAAGCCGTATTTCATCATTTTCCCTCCTGTTACAATATAATTGACGGGTAAAACCTTGCACACCAGTAAGGGTTTACACGTACTTGTTACTTAAGCTATACTGAAAGCAGTAATTGGACTGACGGATCCCTCCTTGGGACAAAGCG
>Ga0256404_1006806_pt1 | contig 18568 bp, 9 predicted proteins | sample RumenRJG_01DNA_FD_185990 | JGI IMG/M metagenome (GOLD analysis project Ga0256404, IMG submission 185990) | Bovine rumen microbial communities from Lethbridge, Alberta, Canada - RJG_01 | ecosystem: Host-associated > Mammals > Digestive system > Stomach > Rumen | place: Canada: Alberta | collected...
AATGAAAAGGCCCCGCAGGATCTCTCCTTTGTGGCCTCAGAATGACAATCAGTCAACCTCAATAGAATATAAGCGAGAGGCAGTAGCCAACCAGCGTTGAGGTGATGACGCTCACCAGCCCCGGCATCATAAAGCTGTGGTTCAGCAGGTACTTTCCAATCATGGTCGTTCCGGTCCGGTCAAAGTTCACCGTCGCGATATCCGAGGGGTAATTCGGTACAAAAAAGTATCCGTAGACGGAAGGGAGAACGCCTAGAAGCACCGGCCCCGGGATGCCGAGCGAGTAGGCAAGCGGCAGCATCGAGGCGACAACGGCGCCCTGCGAGTTGATGAGCACCGATACGGTGAAGAACGCGAGCGCGATGGTCCAGGGGTACTCGCTCACGATGCCGCCCAGCATGTCCTTCATCGTTCCCATGTAGTTCGAGAAGTAGGTGTCGGCAAGCCAGGCGATGCCGTAGATGGCGACAACCGCCACCATGCCGCTCTGCCATACGGCGCCGGAGACGGCCTTCTTGGGGGACGCCTTGCAGAACATGATCATGAGGGCCGCTGCGGTGAGGATGACTATCTGAATGACAACGTTCATCCTGATGTCCTTCGACACCTCTTCGGTTGCCCCGGGAAGGAGCACTCCGGCCTTCGCAAGCTGCACCGCCGAGATGTCAGCGCCTTCCGCAAGGCTCACTGACGCGGCGCCCTTCACTGCCTGTATGGTGGTGTACTCGGGAAGGAGCCGCGGGAACACCGCGAACATGACGATTACGGCAAGGGCTCCCAGGAAGACGAACACCGCGGCCTTGGCGCTCCGGGGGATCTCCTTATCGAGGGTCGTGGCACTCTCGTCACCGAGGATGTACTTCCTCTGCTCCGGATCGCGGAGCTTCTCCTGATAGACGGGATCCTTGTCGAGATCAAGGCCCCTCCTGTAAGAGCAGGCGGCCGCGGCCATGATGCCGCAGAGGCAGGAGGGGATGGTGAGGAAGAGGACCTGCGGGATGGTGATGTCAAAGCCCGACATGTTCGAGATGCCGACGAAGGCCACGACCGCTGCCGCGATGGGGGAGCAGATGATGCCGACCTGGCTCGCGACGGAGGCGACGGCGCAGGCGCGCTCCGGGCGGATGTTCTTCTTTATCGAGATGTCGACGATGATGGGCATCAGCGTGTAGACGACATGCCCGGTTCCGACGAGCACCGTGAGGAAGAAGGTGCAGAGCGGCGCGAGGAACACTATGCCGCCCGGGTGGCGCCTCAGGAGGCGCTCCGCGAGCTGTATGAGCCAGTCCATGCCGCCTGAGGCCTGCAGTATGCCAGCGCAGGTCACCGCGGCGATGATGATGTAGATGACCTCGGTCGGCGGCGTTCCGGGCTTCATGCCGAAACCGAACACCAGAACGGCAAGTCCGATGCCCGATATGGCGCCGAGGGCGAGGCTCCCGAACCGCGATCCGACGTAGAGCGCCAGGAGCACGATGAGGAGCTGGACGATCATGATGAATAGAGTCATAGGCTTTCCAGGTTGATGAGTGGAGGCGCTTCTTCAGTGATGGAGCGGGAGGAGCGTGATTAGTCATTATCACACCGGAAAGCTCAGAAAAATCAGAGAGATACGGGTTTTGCGAGGGCAATCAGCATGCGTTATCTGAAAATGTGATCTGCCTGCGCCGCAGGGAAAAATGAAAAGGCGCCGCTCCCCTCTCTGAGAAACGGCGCGTGGGAGAATCAGACAGGGCTCATTTCTGAATGAATCCGATGGGATTATGGGCGCTCTCCTTCGCGCTCTTCTCGATCTTGTCCCGGAGGCTCTCGTAGTACCTGATGTCATCGGGGCCGACAGACGGGCGGGTTCTCCCGATGGCATCCTCAAGCATTCTTTCCGTAATGTCAGTTCTCTCCTCGAAGGCCCTCTCCGCCGCGTCATTGACGATCCAGGCGATATCGGCGGCCACGTAGTTCTCCGTGAGCGAGGCAAGGTGCCCGAAGTCTATGCCTTCCTCCTGCGGCCTCCCCTTCATCTGCACCCTGAACATGCCCTCCCTTGCAGCGGCATCAGGCACCGGGATGTAGATCATCTGGTCGAGCCTCCCCTTCCTCCTCACCGCCGGGTCGATGAGATCCGGCCGGTTGGAGCTTGCGATGACGAATACCCGGTCCTTTCCGCAGCTGTTCATCTGCGAGAGGAACTCGTTCACCTCGCCTGCCATGTGGGCTCCCTGGGTGCTGCCGCGGTCCGGCACCAGCGCGTCGAACTCATCGAAGTTGAGGATCATCGGGGCGTTCTTCCTCGCCTCGTCAAAGAGCTGCCCGATCTTCTCCTGCGAGCCGTGGATGTAGGTGCTCGCGAGGTCCGATGACTTCACGAACCTGTAGTTCCAGCCCGCCTCCTCGGCGAACTTCTCGGCGATGAAGGACTTGCCGCATCCCGGGGGGCCGTAGAGCAGCATGCCGTTCGGGATCTGTATTCTGTACTTCTCCGCGCGCTCCGGCTCTTTCAGCACGTCGATGATTTTCTCGCGCATCATGGACTTGATGTCCTCCATGCCTGCTACATCGGCAAAGCCGCCGCCCTTCTTCTTTTCGGCAGCAGGCCTGCTTCCTTCTGCGGCTGCTTTTGTCCCTGCCTCTGAAGGCTTCTGCTGCGGCCCTGGCGCAGGCAGATCAGTCTTCTCCGACAGAGCCTCGCAGAACAGCAGGGCGCCCATCTCCTCATGAGTCACCTGCGCAGGTGCATCCGGCTCATCAGCCTCATCATACGGATCCGCCCCGGCCGGGATGGTCTCACGGAGGGCGGAAAGGAACTCGCCTGCAGTGCCGAAGCGTCTCGCGCAGTCAGGCTCAAGCGCCTTTGCCATGACGCTGAGCATCGCGTCATCCGCATCGATCAGACGTCTCCCGGGAATGGGCAGAGGCTTTCTTCTCAGAGCGGTGACTGTCCTGACCTGCTCAGAGAGAGGCATGTCGCCAATGTCTGCCTCATGCCATGGCTCAGTGCCGAAAATCAGCTGATACATCAGCACGCCCGCCGAGAATACATCTGAGCTGAATGAGCCGCCTCCCTCAAGACGCTCCGGAGCCACAGAGTACAGGTACTGCCTCTGCCACGACAGGGGATCCGGCCCGAGATCAGCAAACCTCGCGAGCCTGAGCCCTGTAAGCCTGATTCTGCTGAAATCCCCGCTGTGATCGAGCATGATATTGCCGGGTGTCACCGCATTGTGGATAATCCCCCTGCCCTGCTCCAGGCTGTCAAGCGCGGAAAGGAGCGCCTCCATTGCCTGCACCAGCTCCCTCACGGTCATGGGCTTTCCCTTATTCATGAAGTCGCAGAGGCGCCGGAGGCCCGCGTACTCCATGACAAGGCAGAGCAGCCTGTGCCCGTCCTTTTCCAGAGGGAAGGATCTGATGAACCGGCACGTGTTCCTGTGCTGAAAGGCAGGAGCGGTCAGGGCCTCAATCACCCTGCCTTCAGGGTCGTACTGGGCAGGCTCCAGATCCTCAGTGCGTATCAGCTTGAGGAACCTCGGCACGCCGTCTCCGTCCGCCGCGATGTATGACTCATAGTAATTTCCCCACAGGTATTTGTACCTGACGGTATACCCGCCTATTCTGTCACCGCGTCCGAACAGGAAAATCGAATCCAGAGAAGCCATGCAATCCTCCATCAACCAGAAAAACCGGCAGGTCTCCTGCCGGCAGAAAACACTGCTGCGGCCGTCAGGCAGCCGCGCACAGGAACAGGCCCGGCTCACTCACTGATGAAGCCGATGCGGCTCCGGGCGCCTTCCTTCGCGGACTTGTCGATTTTCTTCCTGAGCTCCCCGTAGTGCCTGATGTCATCAGCGCCCACGGAAGGGGCGGTTCTCCTGACGGCATCCTCAAGCATCCTCTCCGTGATCACCGCGTCATCCTCCTCGAAGGCCGTCTCAGCGGCATCGTTGACGATGAAAGCGATGTCGGCCGCCACATAGTTCTCCGTGAGCGAGGCAAGGCGGCTGAAGTCGATGCCCTCCTCCTGCGGCCTCCCCTTCATCTGCACCCTGAACATGCCCTCCCTTGCGGCGGCATCAGGGACCGGAATGTAGATCATCTGGTCAAGCCTGCCCTTCCTTCTCACTGCCGGATCGATGAGATCAGGCCGGTTGGAGCTCGCGATGACAAAGACCCGGTCCTTGCCGCAGTTGTTCATCTGCGAGAGGAACTCGTTCACCTCGCCAGAAATGCTTACATTATCAATACGGCTCCTGTCCGGCACCAGCGCGTCGAACTCGTCGAAGTTGAGAATCACCGGCGCATTCTTCCTCGCCTCGTCAAAGAGCGCGCCGATCTTCTCCTGCGAGCCGTGGATATACTGGCACGCGAGGTCAGATGATTTCACGAACTTATAGTTCCACCCCGCCTCCTCCGCGAACTTCTCCGCGATGAAGGACTTGCCGCATCCCGGGGGACCGTAGAGCAGCATGCCGTTCGGGATCTGGATCCGGAACTTCTCCGCGCGCTCAGGGTTCTTAAGCACATTGATGATTTTCCTCCTCATCAGGTCCTTGATGTCCTCCATGCCGGCGACATCCGCGAAGCCGTTTCCCCTCCTCGGGCATGAGGCGGCCTTTCCGCGGGAGACATCTGCCTTTGCGCCTGCATAAACACCTGCTGCAGACTTTGCACGGCTTTTCCAGGCCGCGCCGGCACCGGAATTTCTGCTGGTCTCACTCCACGAAGGAACCTCAATCCTCCCGAGCAGCGCGTCAAGGAACTCCCCCGCTCCCGCGAAGCGCTGCTCAGGATCATGCTGGAGGGCAATGGCCATCGCATCGGTCAGCCGGTCCTCAACGTTAATGAGTCTCTTTATGCAGATAGGGAGAGGCCCCTTTCTTCTCTCCCGGAGGATCCTCTCCTGCTCCGCGGCGGTCTTTCCGGAAAGATCCGTATGCCACGGCGTGAAGCCGTAAACCAGCCAGTACATCACGGCGCCGGCGGAGAAGACGTCGGATCTCACGGAGCCGCCGCCATCAAGGCGCTCGGGGGCCGCATAGTACAGCTCATCCCCGCTGCCTGACGCCGGCACGGGCCCGAGAGCCTCATACTGCGCCGAGCCGAATCCGGTGAGCTTCAGATCCCCGAGATCCGACGGGGACCTGATGAGGATATTGCCGGGATTCACCGCATTGTGGACGACCGGGCTTCCGGGCCACTCCATGCTGTCAAGCGCCCCGAGGAGCGCAGTCATAATCTGCATAAGATCAGATTGCGACAGGCGCATGCCTGCCCGGATGTGCTCGGCGAGGCTCTTCCAGGGCACATGCTCCACAGCGGTATAGATGTACATGCTGCCGCCTGACTCGAATGACCTCATCGCAATGAAGCGGCAGACGTTCCGGTGCACGAGGGCGGGGGCAGCATCATACCCGGGCCGGTATTCTCCCGCCCTGACGCATCTGACCCTCAGGTCAGCAACAGTCCCGTGCGTGCTGTCCTTCGCAAGGTAGGTCTCGCAGTCCGTGTATTTCTCAAGCCGTCTGACAATTATGAATTCGTCAACCCTGTCGTTTTCCCTGAACAGAAACAAAGGTGCCTCCCGCGTTCTGAGCTTATTTCCTTTACTGAAGGAATGATATCCGCGGGAGGCGCTGCCTTCAAATTTTAGTCAGGATTCAGATGTCATAGTCAGTCGTCTACCGGAACTTTCCGCCGGTGCACGGGCGGAGGCGGCCCATGGCTGCTGCGGCAGGCTGCCGGGAATCCTCAGTGAGTTTTTTCAGGAACGGGAGTGAAAGGGGCGCTCAGAAGAGCATGAACCGCGGGCCCTCGAACTTCAGGCCGCCCGCATCGCCCGCTGCGCCCGGAGCACCGCCTGACGACGCGCCGTGTGACTTTGACGGAGTGTAGGCCGAGGCATCGCTGCCGTCTGCGGAGAGCATGTAGAACTGCGGCATGTTGAAGCTGACCTGCCCGTCCGCGCCGTCAGCCCTGCGGCCGTTGACCTCGGCCGCGCGGCGGTTGATGAACGAGACGAGCTCGTCAATGCTGCCGCCCGCGTCCTGGTAGAGCGAGATCTCGTCACGTCCGCGCGCCTCGTAGATATTGAAGCCTCCGCCGGGCAGCACCTGGAAGAAATACTGCGTTATTCCGCTGCTGGCGCACTTCCTGATGGCGCCCGGGATCTGGCTCGAGAGCTCGGACCCGATTCGCCTGAGCGTCATGTGATCGAAGTTGTAGTAGTCGAGGAGGCTTGCCACCTTGCGGAACACCGCCCTCACGTCGTCGATCCCGACGGTGATGTTCTCTCCGGCAATGGAGACGACGAAGGTCTGCATGCCCTCCTTCCTCGATATCCGCCTCATCTCGAGGCACTTGAAGAGGAAGTTCCGGAGCGTGTCTATCACCACCCTGCTGAAGCGGCTCCAGCAGTAGAACCTGAGCTTGCCGTCAGTGTCGCCCCTGCTCACCCTCACGTGATCAAGGATGAACGCGGTGACCTGCTCGAGCACTCCCTCGCCCTCGAAGCGCTGGGCATAGCACTCGCCCCAGGAGTTGACGTAGGCTATCTCGATGTTCCTCACGAGGTTCCGCCTGTCGGCGCCGAAGGAGAAGGCATAGCTCATGTCGCCGCTCAGGATGTCGTCAGAGATGTCATCATCTCCGTCAGTATTGACGAAGATGCCGACCATCCTGAAGGTCTCCGGGGCCATGAGCTCGGCGTTCGACGGCATGACCTCCATGGCGCTCACTGTCTCTGAGACATTCCTCGCAAGCTTCCTGATGATGCCGGGGTCAATGCCGCGGGGCTTCCTGCCAGCGATATGGATCTCGGTTGAGGAGCTTATTATGCGGTTGATGGTGAGCCAGCAGAGGACATTGACTATGCTGGCATCGTAATAGAGCGGGGCCGTGCCTGCGATGCTCAGAGGCCTCGGCTCCGCGCCGTAGACGTACCAGCCGGCGGCGCAGAGGTGCCCCTCAGGGACATGGACAAAGGTGAGCTCCTTCTCCGAGATGTCCGGAGCCAGGTTGAGGTTGATTCTCATGACCTTGTGCGGCGCGTCATTGAACGAGGCGAAGAGCTTCCTCGAGAGGATGCCGAGGTCCTGATCGCTGAGCGCCGACGAGATGCCGCTCTTCTTGACGAACTCGGAGAGCGAGCGGTAGCTCTGCATCAGCGTCTCGGTGATGACATGGTAGGCGAGGCGCACGTCGGAGACCCGCCACGCGCTGCGGCTGTCGACAAACCTCCTTGCGGCATCGCTGATGTTCTCGTTCCTGATGAAGTCCTCGACCTCGGCGCGGCGGAAGCTGTCAGCGGTCGTGCGCCCGTCACGGGACAGGCCGTCCGTCATCTTCAGGTAGAAGCTGCTGGCAGCCAGCTCCATTCTCTTCCCGTCATTCCTTGACTCAAGGTAGTTCTTGACCTTGATGAAGGTCTGGTAGTAGGGATCCATCTGGTTCGAGTAGGCGGAGTCGAACTGGTAATGCCTTCTCACGATCTGCGAGATGAGCCTGGTCTCGGGAAACTCTGCGCTGTACGCCTCGGTGAGCAGGATCTTGAGCACTGCCTTGTAGGGCGAATGAATGCCCTTGTAGATGAGCCAGAGCGCCGATCCGAAAAACTCCTCGGCGGATATGGTGTTGCATGTCCCGAGGTCGAACCAGTCGCTGCTCCCGCTGCCTAGCTCCTTCATGATGTCCGCGACGCAGCGGTCATAGCGGTCAATGGTGTCATACTCGTCTGGCACCAGGTACCAGACCAGCCACCTTCCGGCTATATGCAGGGCCGAGCGGTAGAACTCGTCAAGCAGGAGGAGGCGCTGCGCGCTGCCGCAGTCCTCACTCGAGAGCGTAGAGGACTCCTCCTCCGGGCTCGTGAACTTGTCGTCAGGGACCAGGAAGAAGTTCACCTCGACGCCGCGCCCTGCCGCCACGTTCGCGATGATGCCGCATTTCTGCTCGAGGAGGAACCTGTCGCGCTTCGGCATGGTGTGCGAATGGCACACCCAGATGTCGAGATCAGACTTGCTGTTCTGCCCGATTGAGCCGGTGCTGCCCATGGAGTGGACGGACAGAATGTCGCTCCTGCCGGGATCAGCTATGCCGCTGTAGCCGGTCGCGGAGCACAGCTCGTCGATATAGCCCTGCTGGTAGCGGTTGAGCTCGAAATGCTCGATGCCGCAGGGAGCGTCCTGGATGTAGCCGGGAAGGAGGGGATGGTTGAAATGAAGGAGGACGGGAAGCTGCTCGAAGAAGATTCTCTGCTTCTCCGACATGAGGATCACGGCGCGCTGCAGCCGCTGCGCGTTCACCTGCCTCACGCGCCTGACACGCTCGGCAAGAGATGGTATATCCGTCATATGTCAGCCCCGGTCCCATGCAGCCCGCACTGCAGTGCGGGTATTGCGATAATTCTGGTAACTATATCACAAAATTTAAGGAAAACATCAGGACGCGGGGAAACAAAATTACACCGGTACAGCGGGGACGGAAAGCGGAAATACGGCCGTACAGGAGGTTTTTTGCTGCTGGTGCGGCATAATCTAAAATATACCCCGCGGAGTGGACACGACAGAAATTGGGTTACCCTTAATTTGAGGTGTACCCCGTGTCAAGGACATTTTACAAATTGGGAATGATCTGTTTTACTCAATGAACCCCTAATAGTGTACACCACCAAAACCATGGAAAAGTTCACCAAAAGCTCAGGAAGGTTCACCAAACATTGAAAGTTCACCAAAAGCCCCGGAAAAGGTTCACCAAACATTGAAAGTTCACCAAAACACAGGCAGTTTCAAAAAAGGCAAGTGAATGAGTTGAAACCGAAACAGTCACGTTCCTATACTTCAGACATGAATCCGAAGGAGCCCTATGGCAGCGAAAGATATACCTGATACCGGGATTATGCCTGATTGCACAGAAGCTTTCTGCACTGACAGGCCTGCCGTTGACGGCATCTGTGCTGACGAAGGAAAAACACACCAGCTAAAGCTGACGAGGCATCAGACTTATATCCTCAATTTCTGCTCTGTTCCGCGCACTGCACGTGAAATCCCTGAGCATATCGGGTTCGTCAGTCAGTCAAGGGCAAGAAAGCGCTGCATTCACCAGCTGATTGAAAGCGGTGCCCTTGAGATGACAAAACCAGGAGCTCACTGTGCGCCAAACCAGAAATACAGAACTGTATTAAGGAACCCCCAAACAGCATATGGCTCAGGATCAGAATCTTCTCCTTCAGCTTGAGGAGCTCAGGGCCGAGAACAGGCGGCTCCGGCAGCTGCTCGCGGAGCACGGCATCCCCTTTGAGGAAAGGAAGCCAGCCGCAGCGGAGACTGCCGTGCATGAAGCTGCCGCCCCCGGGAAAGCGAGGCTCAGCACCAGGGAGAAGATGTCACTTTTCCGGAGCCTCTTCTGCGGCCGCGAGGATGTGTTCGCGAAGCGCTGGCACAGCATGAAGGACGGGAGGGAGGGCTACCAGCCGGTCTGCGCCAACGAGTGGCGGCCGGGCGTCTGCAGCAAGAAGAAATACAGCTGCGCTGTCTGCCCTTTCAGGCAGCTCCTGCCGCTCTCTGACCGGGATATCTACTTCCACCTGAAAGGCGCGGATGAGTTCTGCCGGGATGTCGTAGGCGTCTACGCCATCTTTCCTGACGACACCTGCCGCTTCCTCTGTACGGACTTCGATGACAAGAGCTCGGAACACGGCTACAGGGATGACGTCATCGCCTTCACAGGCGTCTGCCGGGACTGGGGCATCCCCTGCTCAGTCGAGCGCTCGAGATCCGGCAGGGGCGCCCATGTCTGGATCCTCTTCGAGAAAAACATTCCGGCGGCGAAGGCCCGCCGCCTGGGAGACGCCATACTCACCGAGGCCATGAACCGCAGCGGGCGGATGTCCTTCAAGTCCTACGACCGCTTCTTCCCCAATCAGGACCGCATGCCTGAGGGAGGCTTCGGCAACCTTGTCGCCCTGCCCCTCCAGGGGAAAGCGAGGCGCAGCGGCAACAGCGTGTTCGTGGATGAGAATTTCGAAATGTACCCCGATCAGTGGGGATACCTGCTCTCGGTGCGGAAAATGAGCGAAGCGGCCGCTGACGCCATCCTCGCCATGCACTCAGCCGGAGCTGATCTCTTCGGCGCAGAGTCCCGCCAGCCGGAAGAGAGTCCCCAGCAGGAGAAAAAAACCGCTCCCTGGGAAGCGCCCATTAAGGATGACATTCCGAAAGCAGCGCTCCCGGAGAGCATCACCCTCACAAGGGCAGACAGGCTCTATATTCCCCTGGGCGGCCTCCCGCCGAAGGCAGTTGCCTGCCTCCGCCGCCTCGCATCCTTCAAAAACCCGGAATTCTACAGCAGGCAGGCCATGCGCCTCCCGACCTGGAATATCCCGAGGATCATCTCCTGCGCGGAACTGGATGGAGACTATCTTGCCCTCCCGAGAGGATGCGGAGAGGCCGCGGCCAGCTTCTTCAGTAGCCATGAAACCGCGGTAACCATCGAGGACAAAACAAACCACGGAAAAAACATAAGCGTTGAGTTCAGGGGAGAGCTCAGGCAGGATCAGGACTTCGCCGTGCAGGAGATGCTGCGGCACAATACCGGGGTGCTCTCGGCCGCCACGGCATTCGGGAAGACGGTAACAGCCATAGGCATGATCGCGAGGCTTCACGTGAGCACGCTGATACTCATCCACAGCAGATCGCTCCTCCGGCAGTGGGGCAGCAGGCTGAAGGAGTTTCTCATTATTCATGAGAAGGTCAGCCATGTTAAGTGGCAGCGGAGCGACAGCCCCATAGGCTGCCTCTGCTCGGGGAAGAGCTCACTCCGCGGAATCATCGACATTGCCCTCATCCAGTCCTGCATCTCTGATCATGAGGCAAAGCCCTTCCTCAGGAACTACGGGCTCGTCATTGTCGACGAGTGCCACCATGTACCGGCAGTCGGGTTCGAGGAGGTGCTGAAGCGCGTCACCGCGCAGCGTGTCTACGGGCTCACCGCAACGCCTGTCCGTAAGGACGGACACCAGCCGATCATATTCATGCAGTGCGGCCCGGTGAGATACAGCTCGGGCGCTAAGGAGCAGGTCCGGGAGCAGTCCTTCTCGAGGCAGCTCATCCCGCGCTTTACCTCGTTCAGGCCGCTCACTGATGAAAGGCAGACCTACCTTCAGGTGATCAAGGATCTCGCGGCTGACGCCCTCAGGAACAGGCAAATCGTGCATGACGCAGTCTCCTGCCTCAGGGAGGGCCGCTCGCCTCTTGTCCTCTCGCACCTGACTGATCATGTCGAGACGCTTGCCGCCATGCTCCGCCCGTACTGCAGCCATGTCATCGTGCTCACAGGATCAAAGTCAGCCTCAGAGCGGCGAGAGGCGGAAAGAGAGCTCGAGGGCATAAGGAGCGGTGAGCCGATGGTCATACTCTCTACTGACCGCTACATGGGAGAGGGCTTTGACTGCCCGCGCCTCGACACTCTCTTCATGACGCTGCCGATTTCCTGGAAGGAGAACGTGAAGCAGTGCGTGGGCCGCCTGCACCGCGACTTCGAGGGGAAGAGGGAGGTGCGGGTATACGACTATATCGACATCCACATCCCGCTCTGCGACGTGATGTACAGGCGGCGGATGCGCGGGTACAGGAGCGTCGGGTATGCGGCCTGGAATGGGAATGCAGAATGCTCGCCTGAGGCTGACAGCCGGTCAGTCCTTATAAGCGGAACGGAAATCATGAAGCAGCTGTCTCACGATATTGCGGGAGCCGGCAAGTCCGCTGTCATTGCCTGCCCTGAAATAAGGACCGGGAGCATCTCCGCGATTGCCGGGCTCCTCAGGAAGCGGCAGACAGAGGGCATTGAGACTCTCATTGTCACAGGAAGGGAAAGCGATGGCGCCGGGAGGCTGCGCGCCGGAGGGCTCATCGTGAGAGTCAGTCCGGGGCTCTCCTTTGAGTGCGCCGTAATTGACAGGACAGTCTGCTGGTACGGCGAGCTCGGATTCACTGGCTATATCTCTGAAAACGGGAATGCCCTGCGGATAAAGGGAGAGGAGATTGGAGGAGAGCTTCTCGCGGCAGTGCAGGATGATTCCCCGGGGCAGCAGGCTCAGGAGCCTTGAGGAGCAGGGGCACCTGAGGAAGAGCACGTCCCGCCGGGGCGGATGAAGTCGGTCAGAGAACAGATCGGGCAGCATTTCCTGCCAGTTCTTCATGCAGGTCGGCATAATTCAGATAACTATTTGATTTTACTGGGAAACACCAGGTCATAACAGAACATCTGTCTGAAAGCCGTGGAAATCTTCGTTTTTCAGGCTCATTTCCACGACTTTCAGCCTGCTGAAAATAAACTGGTATATCATTGTTTTTATTGGAGAATATTCCGGTTTTTACAGATGACAAAAATAAAGCCCGTGGAAATCTCTGTTTTTCAGGCACATTTCCACGGCTTTCAGCAGAGACGATGAGCCGCCCATCCCATTGTCTGAATCTTTGAACGTTTATATGCGCTCAGAAGGCCGGCAGGCCAGTCCCGGCGCGGGATTCAGGGCTTTTTCGTTTTATTTTTTTGTAGTTACACAGCATGGGCCGGAAACACCGGCTGTTTCCGGACATTCCGCTCACTCTCTGACAGTGACCGCTATCCTGCCACTCGCCGCGGCCGCACAGAATCGGCTAATCCAGCACCTCACTGAGATTCCATGCCTGAATATTCCTTATTCCATTGTTGCTTGGCAACGTGAAATCATCCATGGAGACAATGTATTTCTCATAGCTGTCACTGATCGCCTCTAATGGTGCGTACTCTCTTCTCGCCGTGTTCTCATCAGCAAGACTGTAAGTAGCCTGGATATAAACTTTGCGGTCACCCCTTATGCCTATAAAGTCAATTTCCCTACCTTCCTCATATCCCGTATAACAATCATACCCGTGCCGCCTGAGATCAAGGTATACGGCGTTCTCAAGAAGATAACCGTCACCATAGCCAAATCCGCGGTACAGGTAATTCCGGAAGGCAAGGTCGTTGGCATAGTACTTTGCGTTTCCTCCCAGGACTGCCCTGCCCCTGATGCTGTAGCGCTTAGTGTGGAAAACCAGAAACGCTGCCTCCAGATACCCGAGGTATATTGCCGCAGTGTCGTATGAGACTTTTCTGCCAAGGCTCTTCATGTAACCGACAGCACTTTGTACTGAAATAAGATTTGATGCGTTATTTACTACATAGGCAAACAGTGCGTCGAGCAGGGGAACATCACGGACCTTATTGCGCTCAACTATATCCTTGATGATGACGGTATATTTCAATGATTCCACATAATAGCGGCGCATCTCATCATCCCTGAGGCTGTAGAGATCAGGCAGTCCTGATGAGTGAATATACTCATTGTATGTGCCGCGTCCGCGCTCTTTTTTCAAAAAGCCAAGGAACTCATCATATGAAAACGGCGAAACTTCAATTTCCACGTATCTCCCGGAGAGCAGTGTGGCAAGCTCGCTTGAGAGCAGCCTTGAATTGGAACCGGTGATAAAGAGCTCATATTTGCGCGTATAGTCCTGTGAGCAGGAGTTGACAAATGATTCCCATTTCTCAATATTTTGAACCTCATCGAGGAAAAGGTATACTTTGCCTTCAGGTTTCAGCTCATCAAGATACATGCGGAAAAGATCATTAAGATCTTTGTCTGTCCTTACAAAGCTAAAATCCTCAAACTCCCTGTTCAACATGAAGATATTCCTGCGGGGCACGCCGTTTTCTATGAGCCTCCGCGCGAGCTGCCGCAGAACAAAGCTCTTTCCGGCACGGCGCTGTCCGACAAGGACTTTAACGAGACGGTTTCCGGTAAGCTTTTCTATTCTCTCTGTATAGCCAGTACGCATGAAACCAAGATCAAAAGCATTGTCACTCCAGAAATTGTATTTCCAAAGGGCTGTCATTTTTTCATTCATAATCGAAAACTCCGGCAAAAACAGACATTATTTCGAGTATAATCGAAAATTTTAGATAAAAACATGTATTTTTCGAATATAGTCGAAAATTTTAGATAAGAACGTCATTTTTTCGAGTATAGTCGAAAATTTCCTAAAAATTAAACATTTTTTCGATTATGGACGAATTCTTAGTTCTGATATTCTGCCTTGCCTGACATGATCACGTGTGTCTGCCGCGCGATGCCTCTGGCAGTGAACAAAGCCTTCTGCCATGGTTTTGACTCAGTGCCGGCAGCATCGCCCGAACGAAAACGCTGTGCTCAATCAGAACGCAGAAAAGAACACACTGATGTGAGTGAGTGCTTCCTGTTCCGGAATCCGGCCTGGGGCGCATCTGATGTTATTCGTCAGAACCAGGAGGAGCATTAAGAAGGACTGCAGCAGACAGAACACCAGCGTCAGCACGCTGGCCGGCCATGCAGGAACAGAATTGTCATAGAAGAATCAGAACAGCCTTACGGACTGTGGTGAGAAACGGGTTCCGGTACACCCCGTGTAAGCCACATATGATTACAGCTGTACTCCTGAGCTGACACCGTGGAAATCTCCGTTTTTCAGGCACATTTCCACGGCTTTCGGCAGAGAATGGCGGCCTCAGACCATTCACTGAATCTTTGAACGTTTCTCGGCGGCAAAAAACCGTGAGACCGCTCCCGGCGCGGGTTTCCGGACTTTTTCATTTTATTTTTTTTGTAGTTACATTCCGGGCTTTCAGCACTGACGGGGGCCATCGGCCGTATACCAGTATCTTTGAGCGTTTCCCCGCGGCAAAAAAGCCGTGAGACCGCTCCCGGCGCAGATTTTCTGACTTTTTCATTTTATTTTTTTGTAGTTACACAGCATGCGCCGGAACCGCAGGCTGTCCCATGTCTTTCCGCTCACTCTCCGACAGTGACCACTATCCTGCCCATAGCCGCGCCAGCATACTGCTCCCCGCAGGCTTCGCGGAGCCTCAGAATGCGGAACGCTGCGGATCAGGTCCGTCTGCCAGACAGCAGAAACAAAAAAGCACCTGTTCCGGAATACGGACCGGCGCTTTTCTGTGATGACTGACTCTGAGCCGGGATCAGCGGATGAAGTGCATCGGCTGCCAGGGCTCGCGCTCCGGGGCCTCCTTGCGGTGCAGGGACTTCAGCATCCATGCCATGTTGTTTCCCAAAGTGCGCATGGTCTGCATGCCCTCTGTATCCTCAGCGGCCTGTCCGGGCACTCGCCCGTAGGCAATGTTCCAGTACTGTGAGGTCACGATAGGCATGTTCATCATCTGGAAGGGCATCTGCAGCGCCTGCATGGCGGCGGTCGCGCCGCCCCTCCGGCAGACGACAACCGCTGCCGCAGGCTTGTTCTGAACATCCGCTCCTGCAAAGAGCATGCGCTGGATGAGGGAAATGATCTGTCCGGTAGGCTGCCCGTAATAGGTCGGTGAGCCCACGATGAGCCCGTCTGACTCATTCATCTTCCCGATCATCTCGTTGCAGATGTCGTCATCAAACCTGCAGATGCCGTTCCCCTTCACCCTGCAGCTGCCGCAGGCAATGCAGCCGCGGACCGGCCTGTTCCCGATCCAGGCAATTTCTGTCACTATGCCCTGCGCCTCAAGGGCCTTCGCGGCCTCGCTGAGCGCCGTGAAGGTGTTGCCGTCCCTGTGAGGAGAACCGTTTATAAGAAGTACTTTCATTCAGTCATTTCCGTAATAAACCAAACCGCATTCCTGCTGCCGCATCCGGATGAACAAAAATAAAGCCCATTCCGGAGCGTCAGCATATAAAAACCGCACTGTCAGTCTCTGAGACACCCCAGAGGAACAACATATACCCCGTCCTTTCTCTGGTAGGCATAGCTGTCTGTACCTGTCAGCACCATCAGGAACGACGGAGCATGCATCCTGCCGGTATCAATCCTGCCGGCAAGCTCCTTCAGGGTTTTTGCCCCATGCTCAATCAAGGTATCTCCGCAGAGCTTAATCTCTATGAGGCCGTAATCACCATTATTCAGGTGCAGAACAGCGTCGCATTCAAGCCCGGATTTATCCCTGTAGTGATACAGCCTTCCCCCGAGCGCATCCGCGTATATCCTGAGGTCCCTTATGCACATGGTCTCAAACATCAGGCCGAATGTATTCAGATCATAAATCAGGTCTTTTGGAACGATTCCCAGAGCCTGGGCCGCAATGGAAGGATCTGAGAAATACCTCGTATCAGAGGTCCGTATAACGGTTTTCGATCTGAGACTGGGCTTCCAGGCAGGAAGATCCTCGATGACAAAAATCCTCTTCAGCGCATTGATATAGGAACTGACAGTATCTTCATCAATGCTTACTGAATCATGTGCTTCCATGTCAGCCCTGAGCGCACGGATGCTTGCCTGAGTCCCCTGGTTTCTGGCGTAGGAGCGCATGAGAGCCCTTGTTCTCTGCTCATTTCTCTTTACTCCGTCAGACCTCGATATATCAGTCGTCACCACTGATTCATAATAGTTCAGAGCCTGATCAAGCGCAGTCTCCATATCGCTCTTCAGGACAGCGCGCGGCCACCCTCCCCTGCACACCAGGTATGCTAGAGACTCAATGCCGATAGCGCTGGCAGATGCCAGTGATTCCCCGGGATTATCCTCAAACAGGGACTTTATGCTGACTTCCCCGTTCGACTCACCTGATTCGTACAGTGACATCGTCCTCATCCTGATCCTGGCAAAGCGGCCTGTCCCTGAATGCCAGGTCTTTGAAAGGCCTGCCGGAACAGAGGAGCCGGTCAGGATAAAGCTTCCCTCCCCGCCGCCGTGATCCACAGCGAACCTGATGCTGTCCCAGAGGGAAGGGGCAATCTGCCATTCGTCGATCAGCCGCGGCTTTTCGCCTGAAAGCAGTATTGACGGCTTAATCTCTGCCATGCGGAGATTCTGCTCTCTCCTGTCCGGATTATCCATATACAGAATGCTTTCTGCCATCTGCTCTGCTGTCGTGGTCTTTCCGCACCATTTGGGTCCTTCTATCAGAACAGCGCCGGCGCTTTTTAATTTTTTCGCTAAAAGCCTATCTGCAACTCTCTTTCTGTAATCATCCATAAGCCGTATATTTTCTCTGTTTCCAGCTGTTATATAAGGTGATTATATATCATTCGGTAATTTGGCACGTTTTCATTCGGTTAAATGGCTGATTTTCGTTCGGTTATTTGGCACATTTTCATTCGGTTAAATGGCTTGGTTTCGTTCGGTTATTTGGCTTGTGTTCATTCGGTTAAACGGCCGGATTTTATCCGGCAATCCGGCAGGTTTTCATCCGCCTGAACGGCAAATTTTCATGATATGACCTGCTATGACATATTTAATGCCATCAAAATTTGAACGGCACCGTCCGGCAGGCTAATATTCCTTCCGCAGACAGCAGGTGCTCCGCTCCCGCCAGTAAAACAGTGCGCAGCGGCTGCTGTCCGCGTCCCGGACTAAAGCCCCGGACATGCGGAAAAAGACTGGAAAACACGATAAATCAGACTACAGAGACATTGACTGAGAAGGAAGAAAAGACAATGACAGACAGAAAGGAACTTGAGAGTGAAATTCAGGAAGAGCTCGGGAGAAAGCAGTACAGCCTGATGAACGACGAGCTCTTCGGCTATGTGTTCGGCAGAGAGGAGCGCAGGGATCTTACGGCAGATTTACTGGGCGCTGTGCTTGAGGAGTCATTCGGGCACAGCATCACCGGCATCTCGTTCAGGCCTGCCGAGGAGTTCCCCATTCACAGCGACAAGGATCAGTTTTCACGCATTGCGGCAAGGTGCGAGCTCGGCGGGGACGAGCACATTTTCGTCGAGCTGCAGCTTGTGAACTTTATGGAATCGACAAAGATGCCCCTTATCTGCTGCGCGATGATGCTCAGCGCGCAGCCGGAGTATGACCTTCATCCGGTCGCCACAGTAAGTCTCCTTTCGTACAGCCTTCTGGACGAGGAAGACTGGCGTTCCGACTTCAGCGTCTGCAGAAAATCAGACGGCAGGAAGCTGAGTGACGGAATGGGGATTCATTTTCTTGAGGTCCCGAAGTTCGCGAAGACCGTGAGGAAGCCTGTCAGCGAAATGACCAGGCTCGAGCGCTGGATGGAGTTTTTTGCGAACCGCCTCAGTGAAGAGGAAAAGGAGGAGCTCGCGAAGATCGATCCCGCAGTCGGCCGGGCGTATGCCGCTGCTGAGGACTTTTTCACTGACAGAGAAAACTGCCGGAAGTACATCAGGCGCGAGGCTGAGCTCAGGGAAGCCCTTGCGGCTCTCCGCTCATCAGGCGACCTCAGCTGAGAGGCCTCAGGCGTCAGAAGGAAAGCCTCATCTCGTGCCACTGCACATTGCCATGCGTGGACCCCGAGATGCCCTCATCCGTGAAGCCGAACTTCGCGTAGTAGTGAACCAGGCGATCCTTGCAGGTGAGCACCAGGCCTTTCCTGCCCTGCCCGCGCGCCGCGGCGATGACGTGCCGGATGAGCATGGCTGCAAAGCCTCTTCTCCGGCACTCCGGCACGGTGTCGACGCCGAAGATCATCTGCCAGGCGCCCTTTTCATCGTGCATGGAGGCATCGTCATACATCTCATCCCGGAGGTGCGGCTCATCGGTCGCGAGCC
>Ga0256404_1006807_pt1 | contig 18564 bp, 20 predicted proteins | sample RumenRJG_01DNA_FD_185990 | JGI IMG/M metagenome (GOLD analysis project Ga0256404, IMG submission 185990) | Bovine rumen microbial communities from Lethbridge, Alberta, Canada - RJG_01 | ecosystem: Host-associated > Mammals > Digestive system > Stomach > Rumen | place: Canada: Alberta | collected...
GGACCTTTGTACATCTCTTTTTTATCTACCACTTTATCTGCCATATGTGTTATAATATGGCAGATAAAGTGGTAGATAAAGGAATGGTGAAAATTATGGATACAGAAATCGATGTAGTACTTGATTTGGTTTCTCGTGATGATGAAGAGGAATGGTTTGAATTTAAAGAAAATTGGTTTGAACCTTATGAAATAGGCGAGTATATTTCAGCTATGTCAAATGCGGCAGCTATGCATGGCGAGGAGATGGCATATTTTGTTTGGGGTGTTAATAATGATACACATAAAATAACTGGAACAAATATCAATTATCAGAAGGATTATAAGAAGGAACCTTTTCAACATTATCTGGCAAGACAGACATCGCCCGATATAGGCTTCAAGTTTTGCGAGCTAGAAATAAATGAAAAGAGGGTAGTCCTTTTAAAAATACCTGCAGCAACGAAGGTGCCAACGTCGTTTGACGGAACAAGATACATTCGTATTGGCTCAAGTAAGGAAAGTGTGATTAAGTACCCAGAACGCGAAGCCCAGTTGTTTGATGTTCTTAAAAATGGTTTGCCAACGATTGATAAAATGGAGTCAGAGTACCAGGATTTAACCTTTGAGAAATTATTTACATATTATGCAGGTAGAGGAATAGAACTTAAGACTAATACATTCAAGAAAAATCTTGGCTTACTTACAAAGAGTGGAACGTATAATATGCTAGCACAGTTGTTGTCTGATGATTCTCATATGCCGATTAGAGTATCAGTCTTTCGTGGAGAAACTAAGGGAGCACCATTGTTTTCAGTTAAGGAATTTGGGAATACATGTATCCTTCTTTCTATGGAAAAGATACTTGAATATGGGGATGTGATTAATCTCATACAGGTAGATGAACGAAATCGAATTATGGAACGGAATGACGTTAGTTTATTTGATCAAAATGCTTTTAGAGAGGCGATTATTAACGCATTTGTTCATAATAAGTGGGTAGACGGTAATGCACCAATGATTACTATTTACAGTAATCGAATAGAGATTCTTTCTCGAGGAAATCTTGCTCCGGGTCAGACAAAAGAGGGATTCTATGCGGGCGAGTCTATTCCTGTTAACCAAAAGTTGTCAGATATATTTTTGCAGTTACATATAAGCGAACGATCAGGAAGGGGTGTTCCGAAAATCACCGAAGTTTATGGCGAGAATGCATTTGAATTTAGAGAAAATTCAATTGTTGTGACATTGCCACTAAAATATCTTGATTCAGGTGTGGTAGATAAAGTGGCGTATAAAGCGGTAGATAATGTGTTACTAAATGCGACACAAGAGGGATTGTTGCGGGAATTACGAAACAATCCTAATCTTACACAGCCACAGTTAGCATCTATCATGGGGCTCGGAAAAACTGCTATTCAAAATAACATATCATTTTTAAAGAAGAATGGCTATATAGAACGTGTTGGAGCAAATAAAAGAGGATATTGGAGAATCAAAGAATAATAGGGGGCTTAGCAGTATGCCAGAAAAAACGGTTAAGAAGAAACATCGTGTGGTCAGAAAACATTCTGTTGTAGATAGTGCTGCTCGAAATGCAGCATCACTGACGGATGGTTGCAATCCTGAGTTTGTTATTGGAGCAGAGTTCGATGGTGTATTTGAGATGCCTATCATTAAGAGACCAAAGAAGATGCTTATTCCTGATAATCTTGTCCCTTTTAGTAAAATGGATAAAGCGGATCCTAAATCATTTGCAGTATGCGAGTATGAGAACGATGCTGAGTTCAAAGATATATTGGTTCATCCGGATGAGTATATTGATATTTTAAAGAAGTATCAGGGATTTATCGCACCGGACTGTTCGGTATATAGAGATATGCCACTTGCTATACAGATTACCAATATTTATCGAAGCCGAGCAATTGGATACTGTTTTCAGAAGCATGGAGTATACGTAATCCCGTGTGTAAGATGGGGTGATGAAAGGACGTATACAAGAAAGATTCTACCGGAGAAAATAGCTTTCAGTGGAGTAGAAAAGCATTCTATTGTATCAGTTGGAAGTTATGGGCAACTCAAGGATAAGGTGAATCGTTACTATTTTGAAGCGGGTATGGATTCCATGATGGAAGAATTGGAACCGGAAATAGTCCTGGTTTACAGCAAGATGCCAGATCATACTAAAGAAAAATATCCGAACACTATATTTGTTGAGTATCCTGATTGGACCAGTATCGTGAGGAATGATTAATGGGAGCTGGACAATGTGATTTATATAAAGGAACTTATGGGGACAATCCTAATAATATTCCTGATTATCTAAAAGGGAAGATAAAACTTCCTCAGAATGATGCTCAGATTAAACACATATTTGAAGAAAGGGAGGGGCATCTTGCGGATACTCCTGAAAATCGAGAGTTGTTGGTAAATCTGGCGAATGATTCTAATGCCTATATGGGTAAGGACAAATATGGGAATGATTGGAATGTCAAGATGAATGAAAACGGAACACAGGACTGGGTAAGAAGCCAGAATCAGACAATCAATGAAGGAGGAAGAAATCTAACGCCGAAAATATGGGATAGGGAGACTGGACTATATAGAAATCCGACAAAGAGGAAATAGATATGAATAGTTTTGAATTATTTACTATGATATTTTTTACATTAGATGCATACTGGGACGAGCATAAAGGCGAAGAATTGGGAAATTTCTTAAGTGGCATGAACCCATTTTTGTTCGAGGGAGAAGGCTCTGCTATTTCAAATGTATATTCGGAATTTTGTGCTTTTTTGGATGATATGACTATTACAAAAGAAAATAGCTACAGTATTGCGAAAGAATATGTTTATAGTTTGGATAAGGACTATGTCTTAAGAGCATTTGATTGGATTGATAAGAAAAAATGGGATGACAGTTGTGAAGATTATCTGGCAGAACCACATAAGGGAGGCGAGGCAAGAAAATAATGGTAGTTATAGTATCACTGGAGACAGTATAGTGATACTATAATGATACTATTTCTTCGAAAAGCACAAGAAATACAAGGCATTTCAAGGAAAAGTAGAAAATAAGAGTGCCGTATTTAACATGATTTACCATGAGAAATAGATTTAGAACTACCGAGTTTGAGTAGACGATAAATTGTGGGAATCCGCTTAAATAGTGGGTTCCCATTTTTTATGGTTGCAAAATGGTTGCAATAATCAGCAGTTTAATATCCTGTCTCGTTTTGACCTGTTTTGTCTCGTCTCGTCCGACATTGGACATATACGAGGGAAAAGAATAGTGATAATATTAAGATAGAAAAAGTAAAGGCATTTAGTACCATAAAAGTGTAGTTGTTAGAGAGTAATTAACTCTGACATCTGCACTTATTTTTTATAAAAAGGGGAGTAATTGGTATGGCGAGGCGCTTTTTGGATTATTACATCCGGCAACAAAAACTGTCAGCCAACTCCTTATTATAAGTATTCGCTTATGCAGGTAGGGATTCGCTCCCGCGTAACCAACTAAAATGAATGGTAATAAGTGTGGGTGGTAAACAATTACTAATTCAAGTACAGGAGGTTACCTTACTGAAGATAATAACACGAATGAAAGAACTGGCAAAGACACTTCCTGAATATGAAACTGTACGAGCCGATGGGAGGCGTTGGCGATGTCTTGGCTCCTAAACTGATTGCGGAGATAGGCGATATAAGAAGATTTCATAGTGGTAAGGCACTGATTGCATTTGCAGGTATAGATGCACCGCCATATGAATCCGGCCAATTTGTGGGTACCAATCGAAAGATAAGTAAACGTGGCTCAAAGGTGCTGCGTAAGATTGGTTATGAGACCATGAGAGTCTTAAAAACGCACAAAGCTCCAGAGGATGATGCGGTATACCGGTTTATTCTGAAGAAAGAAGCCGAAGGAAAATCGAAACGCCAGGCTAAGATAGCAGGACTAAATAACTTCCTGAGAATTTACTATGCTCGTGTAAGCGAGGTTTACAAAGCATAAAAAAGTAGAAAATACAGCTTATTATTGGCTGATGAAAGTCAGCCTTTTTAGTGTACACAAAAATAATAAGAACAAGGCACAAAGAAAAATCTGCTGGGAAAAGCAATTTACGCTTGATTTTTCTTAGCAGGTTTTAGTTGCACCATTTAGAATTTAAATATCATTATTTGTGTGAATATGCAGATATTGAAGAATTTTTGCTTGGATTGAAATATTCAATTTTAGACTGATGAAATCTAGCCGCTCTGTTATAATTAAATTCGTGGTGAAATGCCTTAAATTTGAAGCTTGAGAGCAAATAGGAAAGGTAAAAGTTATGGCAATTCGTTATAACAAATTATGGAAACTTTTGATTGACAAAGAAATGATGAAAAAAGATCTCAGAGATTAATCAGGAATTACTACAAATGCATTAGCTAAATTAGGAAAAAATGAACATGTAAGTACGCAGATTTTAGAGAAAATTTGCAGAACGTTGAATTGTATTATAGAGGATATCTGTGAATTTGTTATTGATGGGGAGGGAGTAGATGATGAAGCTAGATAGTGAGAAACTTACTATTCCAATATACCTAAATACGAAAATAGTATTTGATATGTTAGCTACTATAGAGGATGGCTTTTCAGAAATCAAAAATGTACAAATTTCTTCTGAAGTAGGGAAAGAAACAGCTGTAAGTGCTGATATTGGATCTGGAAATGTTTTTGCTTGGTTGAACTTTGGAGCGAGCGCAAATCGTAAAAATAATAATCAACAATCTTCTGTGATAACAGAACAAAGAACACATACTACTGTTTCGTTATTTCAGAAGTTTAGAAGCATTTTGGAAGAGAATAAGTTGATCAAGGGGGATTCAGATACAATCGTTGAAGGTGACTTTGTAGAGTTACAGGGAACTTTAAAAACGAATCCGTTGATAGATTTTTTGACTAATATGCAAGAACTCATGAGACTTGCTACAGTTTTTGATGAAAAAGGTGGAAATAAATCTAAGGCAAGAAAGATGATGGAAAATCAGAAACTTAATTCACAGATAGAAGCATTGATAAATGGACTGCGAGTTGATGGAAAGATGGATATAATTTGTAAAACAGAATCGAAAAATGTTGTTGTAAATACCGATGCAAATTACTTTTTGAACAAAAGTATGAGTGAGATTACCGATGGTAATTATAAAATTCTTGGTAAGGTTACAAAAATCTGTCTAGAAAATGAAGAAGGAATAAGTTTGCTTAGGAATACAGCATTTTCAAAACTAAAGATAGATAAAATGAAAGAATTTCAGGAACTTTTTAATTCAGCAGAATTAAAACCATTCTTTGGTAATGAGAATGTAACATCTGTTATTGAAGGCCCTGCAATGATGGTTATTCCAATAGCAATATATATTTAGACTCTTATGAAAAAATATGGTAGAGGTGATTAATTTTGAGAGGGAGAACCAAAAAAATTATCATATTAGGTAGTACTGCATTGGCATATATGATAGTTGCTATTTTATATATTTTTCATATAGGAACAGGAAAAACATTGCTGATTTGTTCAATAATGTCTTTTCTTATTGGACTATTTCAGCTTGCTGAAACGATAATTCTTGGCTTGCAAAAAATGGAACTAAACATCTATAATACTTCTCTTTGTGGGCAGTTTGAGTGGAACAAATCGGGTGAAAAGAAAGATTCGAATGAGACGATTAAAATAAATAATCAGTATAGGGAAGATCAAAAACAGATTGTAAATACATATGAGAGAATAATAAAAAAGATTCAATGGTCTGAGTATATTATTCTTTCAGGGACAGTGATTGGCTTTATTGTTATGGTGATTTATCTTCCTAATGACGGTAATAGTAGAGTCGCAGATGTTGTTTCACTTTTTGCCTTTTCGATATTGTTCCTTTCACTAACGGTTCAAGCATATATAAAAGAGTTCGTTGATGAAATTAGTGTAAATATAAAAGAGATTGTTGAGGGGATTGAAAATAGGGATGGAAAATAATGATGTATTAACTGATTCTGTAAAAAAACTGTATAAGTCGGTTTCTGAAGGACTTGGAACAATGATGGTGCCTAAGAGTTTAAGGCCTGTTATTGATAGCGAAGCAAAGCTTATAAGCAATGCTGAAGAAGTGGATATAGGTTGGCTTTTAACAGAGGAAAACCAAACGGGGATAAGCATTGAAGAGACGATGGAGTTATGCAAGCGGGCTGGCTCTCGGTTATTGTATCAAGAGGTAAAGAAGCAAAAAAACATAGAAGATGTAATAGCTGGAGCAGCTAATATTTTGGAAGAAACGCCTACAGTTTCGAAGGATCCTGTAGATCCTGATTGGATGACACGTTTCTTTAATTCTGTACAGGATGTGGGTAACTTAGAAATGCAAAAATTATGGAGTAAACTTCTTGCCGGTGAAGTAAGAAGGCCGTCTTCGTATTCTCTTCGTACGTTAGATATACTTTCTAAACTGTCGTCTGAGGAAGCAAAATTATTTGCGGAGATTTGCAAATATATTGTTGAGTATAGGGGCACAGCTGCGTTATTAAATGATGAAGACATCAATAAGAATTACAATTTGAATTATGAAAAAATATTGAGACTTGATGAGTGCGGTTTAATAGATTCAAATGGAATAATGTCATTAACTTTAAAAGTGGCTCCTGGGATACCTTTTGAGGCTATATATGGGAATTATTTAATACATGGTGAGTCAAGTAGTGAACAGAGTATCAATCTACCAATTTATAAACTTACGACGCCAGGAAGGGAACTATATAATATTGTGAGTTATGAATTAGATGTTGATTATTTGCATGAAGTAGAGAAAACAATATGTAATCAAAATAGTGGAATATCTTTTTCTGAACATTCAATAGTTTCAAAGAATAATGATGGTACAGTTCAGTATGTCAGACAGGGAAGAGTGCTTAATGACTACAATACAAATCATGAAAATAGCATTGTTTCGCAAGAGTAGTGCACTAATTATATTTGAAAAGACAATTGCGATGCAGAAAAAGATTATGCTTGCTTAAGTTTATAGAGAATTATGGGAGTCAAAAAATTATATGCGTAAAATAATCAGAAATGCCATTCAGTGTAAACATTGCGGCGAAACATTAGAATCAGTAAATGTACACGATTATGTGACCTGTAGTTGTGGGGCATGTAGTGTAGATGGAGGACACGATTATCTTCGCAGAAGCTATGAGACATCTCCAAAGGAAGATTATATTGATTTGAGTGAGTTTATGAATATACCACCAGATACTTCTGACGAGGTATTAAAGGAAGATTTTTTGAATTTATAGAAAGGGTGACAGTATATATGACAGTTGAAGAAATTCTTCAAGGTGAATCAAAAGACTTGGAGTTTAAAGAAAAATTACCGGAAGACAGTAAGAAATATATGAAGACAATTGTTGCCTTTTCTAATGGGGATGGCGGTAGACTAATAATTGGTGTCAATGACGACAGAGAGGTAGTGGGAGTTGATCAAACGGCCGTTTTTACCATGATTGATAAAATCACCAATGCTATTAGTGACAGTTGTGAACCATTGATTATTCCGGATATTGCGCCACAAGCAGTGGGAGATAAAACGGTTATTGTGGTAGAAATTAGTGCAGGAAGGCAAAGGCCTTATTATCTTAAATCTCTTGGAATGGATAAGGGTACTTTTATCCGTACATCTGGTTCTACGCGGCTTGCTGACCGACCATTTATCCAGGAAATGTACTATGAGGATGAGAACAGATCTTTTGATAATGTTGTGAATAAAGACATTGAAGTAACAGATGCAGATATTAAAAGCTTCTGTGAGGACATGAAAAAAGAGGCACAGCGTAATTGTATGGATGAGAAAGATGCTAAAAAGGTTAAGACTCCTACCAAGAATAACTTGATAACTTGGGGAATTCTTAAGGAAGAAAACGGAGTTATTCGCCCAACGTATGCATATTATTATCTGAGAGGCTTAGATGGCGTAATGTCTAAGATTCAGTGTGCTGTATTTAAAGGCAATACACGTGGGATTTTTGTGGATAAAAGAGAGTATGAGGGTAATCTTTGGGAACAGGTAGAGCAGGCATATCAGTTTGTTCTTCGTAATATTCATCTTGGAGCAAGGATCAAGGGTATTCACAGACAGGATGTTTATGAACTGCCACCGGAGAGTATACGAGAGCTTATTATTAATGCTGTTGTTAATTGCAGTTACCTGCAGGGGAGTCTTGTACAGGTGGCAATATATGATAATAGACTTGAAATCTCGTCTCCTGGCGGATTGATGCCGGGAGTTACGATTGAGAAGATGAAAGAAGGTTTTTCGAAGGTTAGAAATCATGGTATCGCGAATGCTTTTGTTTATATGAATCTTATCGAACAATGGGGGAGTGGTATTCCAAAGATATTAACACAGACTAAAGAGTATGGACTTCCAGAGGTTGAGTTTATCGATATGGAAAATGCCCTTAGAGTTAATATGTACCGTGCCTTTTCAAACGATGAAAAACAAACGATAAAAACAAACGATAAAAGCAAACGACAAACGATAAATACAAATGATAATGATAAACAAAAAACGGCAAAAGAATATGCAATACTTGAATATTTAGGCAGGGTGGATAAGGCTAAAACAGTTGATATTGCTGCAGTTATTGGTCTTGGACCTGATCGAACAAGGGTTATTCTTGCGTCTATGGCCAAACGTAATATGATAGTAGCAGAGGGTGCAAATAGAAATAGAATTTATCGTTTGCCACAAACGATAAATTGATATATAATTCTTTTATCAGAAACGATATTAATGGTTGCACTTTGGTTGCAAAAAGTCGTAAAAAGCAAAAGAATCGATGGAATAAACGTAAAACCACAACAACATATAGCTATAAAAGAAAATCAATTTCGCAAGATATTGATGCCTTTCTAGAGATGGAGTAATAACGTAATGAAAATGTAGTCTGACAATGCTACACTTAATAAAAATTTTTTGACTAGAAAGGAGCACATAAATGTCCTGGAAAACAGTAAATTTAAAGCTTAAAAAAGGTGCTATTTTTGCTGCTGACGGGGATAGTGCGCTCTTTTTTAGGAATTTAAGCGAATGATGACGCGACATATACAGTTATAATGCACCTTTTTATTTAAGGATAATAATTAGGTTATTTCTTTTTCTTGATGAAAGTACCTTTGTATATGCTAAAAAGATTACACTATCTCCTTGATTTTTATGAAAAAGATTAAGGAGATTTTTTTATGAGTAAAAATAATATACAAACAATGAACAATACAAAAATAGAAACAGTAGACAATACAATAGTAAAGGACACATGTAAGAAAATATCAAAAGCACGTGGGCAAATAAAAAAGCTATATTTGCTTGATGGAGTAGGGGCCATGATGATTGCGGGAGCATCCTGGGTGGCACTTCTAGCAGCAAGGGGATACTCCACGGTGGAAATAGGCTTTCTTGAAAGCATATTTCATGTTGCAAGCATGATTTTTGAGGTGCCATCGGGAGCACTGGCGGATGTTTTTGGAAGAAAGAAAATCATGGTGGCAAGCAGTGTGATGGCAATTATTTCTTCACTTATCATGGTGCTTTCAGATTCATTTTTTACAATTGCACTTGCAATGATTACAAGTGCTTTTAGCTATAATCTTGCATCGGGGACACGAGAAGCCCTGGCCTACGATAGCTTAAAAGATGCCGGCATTGAGAATGAGTATGATAAATTTGCCTCAAATGATATGGTGATTTACGAGGTAACAAGCTCAGTTGCTACACTTTTAGCAGGAGTAGCTTTAATGCTTGGATATAAAAAGGCCTATATTATAGACGTTTTAGTTGGACTGCTTGCAGTTATTGTTGCAAGCTCTCTTTCGGAGATAAAAACAGAATTACATAGCGAAACCAGCATAAGAAAACGCTTCAAGGAGGTAGCCGATAGCAGCATCGAATTCATAAGGGAGAATCGAAGAGCAAGACTTATAATTGTTTTTAATGCGCTGATTGGAACCGTTGATATTCTTATATTGTTTTTCCTGCAGGCGAAATTGCCTGAGATGGGGTTAGGCACAATCCTTCTTGGTCCTGCTCTTTTTGGCATGGGACTAGGCGCCGCGGTCGGGGCAAAGGCTATTGAATTTTTCCCTGATGTGCGCTATAGAAATATTTGTATTTTTAGCTTTGTCGGTGTGGTGATAGCTTTTTCATCGATGTTTACACATAATGTAGTTGCCATGATTATCGGAGGATTCATTGGCGCATTTGCGGATGATTTTTTAGAGGTTCGCACTGATGTTGTTTTAAACAATATGATTCCATCCAACCAGAGAGCGACTTTGATGTCGATTAATTCGTTTACATTTTCAGTGGTAATGATAATTTTGTCACCGATATTTGGCTGGTTGTTTTCATAGAAAATTATAATTAATAAATGGAGTTAAGAAATGATAGTACACCCAATACCGCCTTTATATGACGAGAATTCAACAATCCTAATACTGGGGAGTTTTCCTTCCGTAAAATCCAGAGAGACACAGTTTTTCTATGGCCATCCTCAGAACCGTTTTTGGAAGGTCATGGCTACAATTTTTGAGGAGAACTCGAAATAATAGAATGACAAATAAGACAGGGGGAGAAATCTCTGAAAATAAACGATTTTGCAATGACAAGCAACCAGAGACAGGGATGAAATCCTTGAGATGGAATAGACCTGAAGAGGTTTAGAGGTTGGTATAACAAATCTTGGAAGTCTCTTTTGAAGACGGGAACGAACGGGGTGGCCTCATCGAACTATGGAAGAAAAATAATACATGAAATGATGATGACCTATGATGGGGATCAAAAACGGTATGCAAAAATATCAGGTCATGGATTTCGAATATTGGCGGAGGCAATGGAGGCAAATTTGCCCTATGAAATTAAGTGCCCGGCCCTTTTGATCTGCGGAGAAAAGGACCATGCCGGCTCCTGTATCAGGTATAACAAGGCATGGCATAAAAATACAGGAATTCCTATAGAATGGATAAAAGACGCGGGGCATAATTCTAATACAGATGCACCGGAAATTGTAAATCGGCTGATTGAAGAACTGGTCAAGAAATTATGGTTAAGAAAACAGTGAGTAGTATCACATTAGAAGATGTGATTCTATAATGATACTATTTTTTCGAAAAACACAGGAAATACAAGGCATTTCAATGAATTGTGGAGATAAAAATGTCGTATTTAACATGGTTTACTATGAGAAATAGATTTGAAACCACCGAGTTTGAGTAAATATTGAAAGTCCGAAACCCGGCATAAACACTGAGTTCTCGGACTTTTTCTATGCCTCGTGAGTACATTTTGAGTACACTTTTCAAAAAATAGAATTATCGTTTATCGCCTCAACTTTTGTCTGAAACCAGAGATTCCTATTTACCTTGGTCTGTGAATGTAAATAATTCCTCGACAGTAACATCAAAAACTCTTTATATTCAGATATACCGTAATATGCGGGTTACGCGATTAACCTATTGTGGAATGAGCTTTTTTTAAATACTATAGAACAAAAGCGTAAAGGAGAAACCCCATGTTAGATAAAAGATTTTTACAAGATGTGCTGCGCATCTCCATACCGGTGGCATTACAATCCATGCTGCAGTCTTCCTTTTCCATGGTCGATCAGATCATGGTCGGTCAGCTTGGAGATAAAAGTGTTGCTGCGGTTGAAATTGCCGGAAAGCCAAGTTTTATTTATGCGTTCGTCATTGGAGCAATCAGTACGATCACAGGAATCATGATCTCGCAGTACATTGGTAACCACAACAGAGAAGCGGAGGAAAGGAGCATCTGTATCAATTTTCTGGTGATGATATTAACCGGGCTTACCTTTCTATCTGTTTTCAGCCTTTTCCAGAATCCGTTCGTGGGAATGTTTACGGAAGAAGAGCAGGTAATCGCTGAGGGCAGCACATATCTCGGGATTATCTCATGGACATTCATTCCACTGGGAATCTGTAATATTTTGGGGACGACTCTTCGATGCAGGGATAAATCAACCTGGCCGCTTTATATCGGTATTTTTTCCGCTCTGCTCAATACAGGTTTAAACTACTGTCTTATTTTTGGAAATTTTGGTGCGCCGCGTTTTGGAATAGCAGGTGCCGCATATGCGAGTGTCATATCCCAGGCAGCAGGAGCACTGATTTCCATCCTGTGTTTCTACAGGTTATATGGTCGAATTCGTATTTCGTTAAGCCTTGGAAAGGCAGGATATTCGCAGTACTTTATGATGTTGCTGCCGATTGTTTTGAGTGAGTTTTTCTGGTCCGTGGGACAAAGTGTTTACACATATGTTTATGGGCACATGGGGACAAATGAACTGGCAGGGATGTCATTGACGGGCGCAGTTCAGGGTCTGACCATGGGAGCACTAAGCGGCCTGTCTCAGGCAGCCGGGATTCTGATCGGCAAAAGGCTGGGCAGCAGGGAATATGATGCGGCTTATGAGGATTCCAAAAAGCTATGCGGTCTTGGAGTGGCTGGATCACTGGTCTTCACGTTGTTATTGATTTTGATCAGAAATCCGTATGTTCAGCTGTTCAATGTTTCAGGAGATGTTCGCAGAATCGGCGCGGATATTCTGGCAGCATTTGCGATTCTGATGCCTGTGAAGGTACAGAATATGATACTGGGAGGCGGAATCATCCGAAGCGGCGGAAAAACAAAGTATGTCATGATGATTGACATGATGGGAACCTGGCTGATTGGCGTACCTCTGGCACTGCTTACAGGACTGTATTTAAAGATGCCGGTTATCTGGGTCTACTTTATTTTATCGCAGGAAGAACTGATCCGTCTGATCGTATCTGTTTTTATGTTCAGAAGCAGAAAATGGATGCATACACTACAATAATTGGAGATGAGTATGTGGGATGAAAAGAAAATCCGGATTATTGATATTGCAGATGAATTAGGCGTCAGTACAGCGACTGTTTCCAATGTCATCCATGGCAAAACAAAAAAGATATCCGACGCAACTGTCAGACGTGTGCAGGAAAAACTCGTTGAAAGAGGATATATTCCGAATATGGCCGCGACGCTCCTTTCGCAGAACAATTCGAGGATTGTCGGAGTGGTCGTAAATAATCATCCGAAATATGAAGGACATGTTCTGGAAGACCCGTTCGTCAGCAGCGCGGTCAATGCGTTATCGGACACACTGGAAAGCCATGGGTATTTTTTAATGCTGAAAAAGACAAACAATATTATGGATATTGTCCCCTTCGCATCCATGTGGAATATGGATGGAATGGTAATCATGGGTTTCTGCGAAGATGAGTATCAGAAACTTCGTGACCGCATCAGAATACCGTTTGTTGTATATGACGGCTTTTTTCAGAATAACAGAAACATCTGCAATCTGATGCTGGATGATTATGACGGAGGAAGGCAGGTCGGCGCGTTCTTCAGGGAAAACGGCAGAGAGAAAATATTATTTATAGCGGATAACCGGCTGAAACCGGATTTTGACAGATATGAGGGGCTTTGCTCCGGTTATGGAAGAAAAGTTGATTTTCTGGAAGTACCTATGAGTAAAAAAGAAAGACAGGCACATTATCGGGATATCTTACCGGTATTTCAGGATTATGATTCGGTGTTTGCTGCATCGGATTATTATGCGGTTGAAATCATGTACTTTCTGATTCACGCAGGGATACGTGTTCCGGAAGATATCTGGGTTGTGGGCTTTGACGACATGGAGTTGTGCAGAAATGTCATGCCGCAGTTATCATCCGTCCGGCAGGATGTGTTTTTGCGCGCGGGAAAAGCAGTGGAGTATCTGGATCGTATGAAAACAGACAGAAGCTATTCCGTAACGGATAAAATTCCGGTACAGTTCGTTCCGCGGATGAGCTGTGGGAGAAGACAGGATCGAGTTTGAGTAGGCCTGAAGTGGTTTAGAGGTCGGTATAACAAATCAAGTATTATTAAGGCTTGGATTCTTTTTGGCCTGTGGTATGATTGTCCTAGAACTTACAAGCCTAGGACGAAAGGAAAATAATATGATTACGATTTATGGATTAAAAACCTGTCCTTACTGCGACTATGTCAAGGAACAGATCAAGGGTAGAGAGGATGAGTTTCATTACATTGATATCGGAAGCCATGTAAAGTATATGCATGCCTTCATGGATCTAAGAGACAATCGGCCGGAATTCGACCATAGTAAGGAGATTGGAGATATCGGTATTCCTGCTTTTGTTCTGGAAGACGGCAGCATTACTCTGGATCCTGCCCAGGTCGGCTTGAAGGAATATGATCCGAATACGCCGTCCTGCTCCATTTCCGATCACAAGAACGGAAAACAGGGTTGTTAAAAAATCAGATAAAAAGGGATTCCTTCTTTTTTTAATATTAGAAGGAATCTCCTTTTTTCTATATGTGGGTTCTTTTTTTAGAGCCCCAGATCCCCATAGAAAGATTCAAGAAGCTCTGCCGACTTTTTTAAGGCCTTCTCGATTTCTCTTCTTTTCTGGGCTTCCGTTACTTTTACGCCGTTTTGATATCCTTGGCGTAGAACCTGTCATATTTCAGGCCCGAGATGTCGCAGACCGGTTCTTCGCCGGCAACCAGCTGGGATACGACGGTGCCGACGCCCGGGGCAATGCCGAAGCCGTGTCCGGTGAAACCGCAGGCCAGGATCAGGCCGGGTACTTCGCTTACCTTATCAATGACCGGGACACCGTCCTTCATATTATCCGACCAGCCTGCCCAGGCCCGGACGATCTTGGCATCCTTCAATAATGGGATATAACGGATGATGCCCCGGCAGATACAGGGAACTGTGTCGCTGTAATTTACGGGCGTTCCGTTATCCTTCTTATAGAGTTCAAAACCGGTGGAGCCGCCAATGACGAAAGAACCATGGTCGGTCTGATGGCCGTAGAAGTCGGCCTCTGCCGTGCCAAGCATCTGCTCGAACATCTTCGGCTCTGCCTCGGTGACCAGGCATTCAATCAGCTTTTTGACCATAGGAATGTCGATCCCGATCGTACCGGCGATAGCACGGGATGCCATACCTGCGGCGAGGACAATATGATCGCCTTCATAAGTATCTGTCTGGGTGATGACTTGTCTGGCCCTGCCCCGGATCTTTTTGATCTCCTTTACATCTTCTCCTGTGATAAATGTAACCCCCATCCGTCTTGCCGCCATATAATAGGCAAGTGTCGCCTTCAGAGGGTTAGCATGGCCGTCGGTCGGACACCAGCTGGCTCCGATGACTTCCTCGGAAAGGTAGGGATTGATTCTTCGGACTTCATCACCGTCGATCATCCGGACGTCGAGTCCGCAGGCGCTGGCGCTGTCCGCTAGTTTTTTCAAGGTCTTCAGGTGTGCTTCTGTCTTTCCGAGACGGAGATTCCCCTTTTTGTGATATTCCACATCATATCCAAGTTCGTCGGAAAGTGTGGGCCAGAGATGCTCTATGCCATACATGGCAAGAGGAAGCTCTCTCGGATCACGGCCGGACTGACGGACGCCACCGCCATTTCTGCTGGATCCACCATCTCCGATGATGTCGGACTTCTCAAGAACGATTACATGATATCCTCGTTTTGCCAGATAGTAGGCACAGGCATTTCCAATGATCCCGGCACCGATAATTATTACATCACTTGTCATCATAGATCCGTATCCTCCCTCTCATCTGCGTAAACATGCATTTCTGTGGGTCTCATGGGAGCTCTGGAACTTGCCGGCTCCAGGAGGGCCGGAGAACATTTCAGTTCTCTTGCCACGATGCCCTTGACCAGTTTCGCACATGTCTGGCCCTGGCAAAGCCCCATGCCGCATCTTAAGTAGCGGCGGATCTCTGCAATGGTCCATAAGCCCTCATGTACGGCCTTCCGGATCTCTCCTTTGGTAACTTCTTCGCATCGGCAGACGATCATATCATCGTCAGGCATCGGAACGAAGTCACCGATATCTCTCGATCTGTTACTTAATTCACTCATCTTCTTTCCTCCTGACTTTATACTGCGGCTTGAAAGAATCTTGCCTTCATGGCAAATTCCTTCGGGACAGAGATGGTAAGCAGAGCGGTACTGTCGTAAGCCTTGCCGGTACGAACCTTTGCCACTTCTGCATCACATACGACCTGGCCGTCACGCCCCAAGGCTTTTCCCTTGCTGCCGATTGGCGGCAGAGGCATGAACTCGTAGGGAAGGGTGATGGAAGCTTTTCCGTCTCCACTATCCTCATCGATCAAGAAAATCGCCTGGCCCGGGCAGGAAGCAACACAGAGACCGCAATTAATGCATTTCTTATCTGCCACTGAGATGGGAAGGGAGGTGATATTGTTGCCGATGGAAATGCAGCCCTGACTACAGGCATCCTGACATGGGTTACATGGGATGTTTTGTGTGCATTCCAGAACCGGATGGACACCGACCTTGTGGATTACGCCCGGGAAACGCTCGATTTCATCATCGGAAATATAACCCTTCCGTAAGAGACTTTGTGATAGATCAATCCCTTCTTCCGTTTCGGTGATCTCTTTGCCCCGGTTCTTTGGAGCAAACATCCCCTGACGGAGGGAATCCAGGGAAGATTCGAGTTTTTTTATTTCCGCCTCCTTTTCTTCTTTATCAATGAATCCCAGATATTCAGCGGCTGCGATCCCGGACATCCGGCCTTCGATCATAGCAGAAGAGGCCTCTTCAATACCGGAAACATCACCTGCGGAATAGATACCGGGAACAGAAGTCTTCCCATAGTCTCCGACGATCGGCACCTGACCTCCTCGCCTAGGATTATCCTCCATCTTGCATCCGGCCATCTTCAAAAGCTGAGACATGGGAGAGAGACCGACGGCGACACAGACCGTATCGACATCGAAGTGCTTGTCTGTCCCCTCGATGAACTGGAAGTGATCATCGATTTCTCCGATGGTAACGCCTGTGACATGGTCCTCACCCTCGACTTTCTTGATCGTGTGGGAGAGATAGAAGGGAACCTTGGTGCGGGCTACCTTTGCCGCATGGACGCCGTAACCGCCGATCTTAGGAGCAGCATCGACCAGGGCTACGACATCACATCCGCACTGGATGAGCTGGAAAGCAACAACGAGGCCTACATTTCCGGTGCCAAGCATGAGAATCTTCTCGCCCGGCTTGACGCCGTAGAGGTTCAAAAGGGTCTGGGCGGCGCCGGCGCCCATGACGCCCGGCAGATTCCAGCCATCGAAGAGGACCATATTTTCGGCTGCTCCGGTTGCGATGATAATGGCGTCACCTTTGAAATGATGGACTTCATCTCCCATGCGGACGACAACTTCCCGATCCTGGTAGAGTCCGATGACAGTGGCATTGAGCTCGACTTTGACTCCGGCTTCACTGGCTTCTGTGAGGAGCTGTTCGCCGATGTGGAAACCGCGGATCTTGGCCTTGTGTTCCTTGGATCCGAAGAATTTGTGGATCTGCTTGAAGAGCTGGCCGCCGGGGCGGGCGTTCTCATCGAAAACGACAACATTCATTCCGCGTTTGCTGGCTTCAATGGCGGCGGATAATCCGGAAGGACCGGCGCCGACGATAATGAGGTCAAATCTTTCTATTTTCATTTCTTACTCCTCCGGTCTTATTGCTGGTCAAAAGGTTTGTCACTGACTCCATATTGGGTTTTTACATCCATTCCTGCTTTCAAAGGAGTCATACAGGTCCTGACATTGGGCTCGCCATCGACGACCATGACGCAGTCGGTACATCTGCCGATTGCACAGAAGATGCCTCTCGGCTTATGTTGCTTCATGGTATACCTGTGTACCATGAAGCCGTTCGCTTTTAAGGCAGCTGCGATCGGTTCCCCCTCATATCCCTGCATTTCTTTCCCATCGTAGAGAAATGTAACAATTCTTTTTCCCTCATTCTGTTCGCCGAGAATGGGATGCACTGCAATCCTTCCTGCCATCTTTTACTCCTTTCCATACAAAAAAGGCTCCGCAAGATTTTCTCGCGACGCCTTTGTCAGTTGCATGTGTCTTATATCACTTGCAGCAGGATCCTTATTGCCGATTCCCTGCTACTTGTTGAATTAGCTGTATGCTAAAACGAAAGAGGATTCATTGATTGTATTTTTCGGAAGTGCCTTTCCACTTATGTGGGGAAACCCGGGTCGTGGGCGTAGGCGGCTCTCTTCTGATAATTGCCCTTTTTGATCAGTTTCTTATATTGCCCTGGCGTAAGGCCGAGATACTTCCGAAAGTCCCGGATACATTGGGCCTGGTCATAATAGCCGAGAGTGGCTGCCCAGTCACAAGCCTTCTCATCGAAGCCATAGTTTAAAAATTCAATCGCCCGCTGGAGACGGAGGATATTGCAGAAGATTTTTGGTGAAAAGCCCATTTCCTCCTGGAATATTTTTCGGATATAGCGATCACTGTAGCCGGTTTTTTCGGACAGCTCAAAAATTCGGATCTGGCCGTCATTTTGATAGATCATATCGCAGACATATTCGAAGAGAGCCTCCTTGCCGAATGGCTCCGGTGCCTTTTGATCCAGTTTCGAATATTCTTCCAGAAAGAAGCG
>Ga0256404_1006809_pt1 | contig 18564 bp, 16 predicted proteins | sample RumenRJG_01DNA_FD_185990 | JGI IMG/M metagenome (GOLD analysis project Ga0256404, IMG submission 185990) | Bovine rumen microbial communities from Lethbridge, Alberta, Canada - RJG_01 | ecosystem: Host-associated > Mammals > Digestive system > Stomach > Rumen | place: Canada: Alberta | collected...
CTGCTGCTAAAAACCTCTGAGAGGTAGGAGGCGTACAGCAGATGCATTCGACCAGCGGACAACATTGGCGAAGTGGACCACCGTTACTGCGATCTTCGTGATCGTAAGTGCGAGATGCTGCAGGTCTATACGACTGCAGAAAGCGTAAGCTGCCCTTAACGGGGCACAAAGAAAGCGGCTAAGCCGCAGAAAGGAGGCATCAGAGAATGTCTGTTGCAGTACTATCGAGCACCGGTCAGAAGCTGATGCCGACTTCAAACTACAGAGCGCGAAAGCTCTTGAAGAGCGGACGTGCTGCGATTGAATGCTATCGTCCGATTTTCACGATCCGGTTAACCGACCGGGAGGAGGGGAAAACACAGCCGATTGAGTATGCCTGTGATACAGGCTATCAGCATGTCGGCGTATCCATCAAGTCTGAAAAGCACGAATTTGTCCATGCACAGTACGACATGCTGAGCAATGAGACAGAGCGGCATAACGATCGCCGCAAGTATCGTCGTACAAGACGGAATCGCAAGCGGTACCGGAAGCCTCGGTTTGACAACCGGTCCAGAAAGAACCAGGAGATGGCGCCTTCCCTGCGGCATCGCAGGGAGAACCAGATCAACCTGTTCGAATCGTTCTGCAAAGTTATGCCGATCACCTCAGCGACATTCGAGATGGGAAAGTTCGACACCCAGCTTCTGCAGGCAATTGCAGATGGAAAGCCGCTCCCGGAAGGGAAGGACTATCAGCAGGGATTAAAATATCTGTTTCAGACCGAACGGGAAGCAGTGTTCAGCAGGGATCACTACACCTGTCAGGTGTGCGGTAAATCTGTCAAAGATGGCGTGATTCTGCATACGCATCACATTGGGTACTGGAAGGGATATCGGCCAAATCGGATCAGCAATTTACTTACGGTCTGTGAGCACTGCCATACGGCAAAGAACCACAAGCCAGGCGGTGCACTCTGGGGTCTGGAGCCGCAGAGCACCAATCTGGCCGCAGCAACCTATATGAGTACCGTGCGCTGGGCGATATATCGGGGACTGGTGCTGAAGTACCCAGAGATTGATATTCATATCCAGTATGGTGCAAAGACATCTGTAACCAGAAAGTCGCTGCATCTTGCAAAGACGCATGCGAACGATGCTTACTGCGTGGGTTCTCTGCATCCAAGGCATCGGACAACAGAGCTTGTCTATCAGAAGAAGCGCCGCAACAACCGGATTCTTGCGAAGTTCTACGATGCAAAATACATCGATATCCGGGATGGCGCCAAGAAGTCCGGCGCTGTGCTCTCATGTGGACGAACAAACCGCAGGGAGAGCCGAAGATCGGACAAGAATCAGCGCATCTACCGGGGAAAGAAGTGCTCTTCCGGACGCACATCAGTTCGGAAGAATCGTTATGCCTATCAACCCGGCGATACGATTGTGTTTCACTCTCAGACGTTCGTTGTCAATGGCTCCCATTGCAAGGGAACTCGTGTAATTCTAGGCACAGGGAAATCAGTTAAGGCGACTGATTTGACATGCATTAAAAAGGAAGGAGGATGGCGCTTCCTCCCCGCCCAAGCTTAACAGCTATGGACGGGGTATCTGCGCCTATAACATGAAAGTGAGGGCTTCGATCGAGTATGGATTCGACCGCTTCCAGTGAGAATTTAACAAGGCAAGTTAAGTTAAGTTCCGCAAAGCACCATTTCGTGAAATCCGCATTGCTAAGCTGAAAATCTTAAACAAACCTGCATGCCCGGAACTGAACATAACATAAGTTCTGTTAAATTCCGGAGAGCACAGAAAAAGGAGAAATCATGGAAAAGAAGAAGACGGAAACCGAGAATGGAAAATACATCGACAAAGGAAAAGTAAAGGCACTTTACGAAGCAGGATGGCAGATCCCGAATATTGCCTGGGACATTGGAACGGATGAGAAAACAATCCGCGAAATTCTCGGGAAACTGAGAGAAGAAGGAATAATCCGGTGATAGATGAGAGACTTCAGAACGCTGATCGGGAGCTGAGAACTTTCCTGTATTACTGCCAGGATATGGCCCGCCTATATGAACAGATCCGGGAGATTGACCTGAAACTGAACCATTATGGAGTTTCATCACCAGTGATCCGATCTGCCGAGGAAGCAAAGTATCAGAGGGGAACGCCGGTATATTCAATTCAGCCTCTGCTGGAACTGTTTTCCAGCCAGGATGAACTCATTGCGGAATATCGCAAAGAATCATTGTTCTGCCGAAGCATCCAGAGAAAGCTGACAGAACTCACACCGGAAGAGACAGAATATCTATATTTCCGGTATGAGAAAAGAATGACGCTTCGTCAGATGGGAGATCAGTATTGTTCAGGAAAGGAAATGATGTGTCGAAAATTTGAGAAAATACTAGAAAAGTTTATCTAAGTTATGTTAAATCTTGTTTAAATGCTTTATAATTCCCCTAAGCGAGGGGAAAATTATGAAACATAAGCTTGAATCAAGCATCTCAAAAGGCATCATAAAAGCGGTTTCTGTCGCAATGATGCTCTTTTTTATGGGGCCAGGATCTGGAATGTCTGCTTTTGCCGAAGGAGAAATAGAAGGATCTCCAGAGCCAGTTGCTTCGGAGACTGCAGAGGACCCTGCTGCTAGTACGGATACGGCAGCCCAGCCAGGTGCAACCGTCGAAAAGGCCGGTGAGGAACCCGAAATCACGGTAAGCGAGGCGGCGCCTTCTTCTGACGACAGCACGACCAATGAACAGGACGAAAAGGACACTCCGGAAGCAACATCTGATGAAAACCCTGAAACAACTGCTGAAGACAGCCCAAAATCGGATGATGTAATGGCTTTGTCGGCATACCGTGCTCCTGCTGCATCAGGACAGGTTGTTGTTCTTGGAGATATCGCAGTTCGAAAAGCTGGTGAAGCCGATAATGCTTTTGACACTGAGCATTCTGCTGTTTATGAGGTAGCAGCTGGAGATACCATTGATTTAGCACTGACGCTGAATACTACTCAGATTAAACAGCAGATGAAAGACTATTATGATCAAGCAAAAAGTCTTTCTGAAAATGCTGGGGCCGCGGTTCTCCATACAACTTCGAGCAAATTTGTTGCAACTGTCACTTTCCCGGAGACAATGGATGTCTCAGGGCTTGATCTGAACGCAATTAAGAATGCTAACCTTACCTACTATGATCCTGGGGATGGCAGTTACACTCATACATACACAGACACTTCTCATGCAGTAATTGACAGCAACTATCAGCTTGATCAATGTGGGAAGTTCAATATTACGGATGTGAGCCTTGACCAGTCTACCAAGGTAATGACAATTACGATGAACCTTGATGTGAGCAAGCTTAATTACACTGGCGACAATCCTTTAGGAACTTATCCATATGGTCATCTGGTTTGCCTTTATGAGGCAGTTGAAAATACACCCGATTATCTTTCTGCGATCATTCCAGGTATCAAGATCAATGATGATTACAATGGTTCTGAGACTACAATTGTCGGGACAATTAAAGGAGAATTCCATACTATCGTGGGTGGTGGAAACTGGTGGCAATGGTTCGGAACTCATCTCGATTTTGAATGGAATGGAATTCAGGACACTTCCATTAATGGAGGAACTGATGCTGCAGGAAGTGAAGATGCCATTACATTAACTGTGAAGTCTGCTACTCCAACACCTACTCCTACACCGGAGCCAACACCTACTCCTGTTCCAGACCCGACTCCTGCAACATGGGAATATTCCAAATCAAAGACAGCGACAAATCTGGATAAGGATTATCAGTCGGATGTCAGCCTCACCCTGCCTTCCGCGGAACAGCAGCTGACAACAGAGATCTGTTTTGTACTGGATGGTTCCAGTTATTCCAAGACCAGCGAGAGTGCGCTTAAACTGCTAAGCTCACTAAAGGATGCGGTCGCGGAAAGTGGAGCAAAGGTTCAGGTTGATATTGTGGGATTCAAGAGAATCGCCTACGATGATGGCTCTTATGATCTTGCTACTCAGTATGACGAGATTGCCAGGGCATTTCAGCAGAAGCATTCCGGCGGTACAAACATGCATGCGGGACTGTTGCTTGCAAAGGAGGTCCTGGCAAGAGATACCTCTATTCCCGACAGCCGGAAGTATATGATTCTTGTATCAGATGGTGATACCTATCTTTATTGCAAGAACGGAGATTATACAACGCCATATTCCCGCTCGTTTATCCCGGTTGCCAATGCAGGGGGGACTGCATATGGAGGCTTCTATGATGAGAGCTGGTATTATCCAAGCGCACCATATGGAACGAATGTCGGACGTCCGAAGACCAATGATGTGACGGCGTGGGACAGTTATTTGAAGGATGTAGCTGATCGGAATGCAGAAAGTAATGGGAATTCCTACGAATACGTGTGGAATTATTATGATCATAACTGGCAGTCTATGACTCCGGATCAGGTTTCCGCGGATGGTTTCAAAACGATGCCGACGGGAAATGCCCCTACAGGAAAAAACACCAGACAGGCATCCAATATGGATATGGCCTACCTGTATGCCGCAAGTACCTACAGCGAACTGGCTCAGAAATATAATTGCTGCGCGCTGCAGGCACAAAGCCTGAATACAGCAGACGGAGGCAAGTCTGCCTTCATGGGGTATTTGAACAATGTAGGTAATGGAGGGACAGTAGATTTCCGTACAATCCAGAATGAGATTGTCTATTATCTGGGCGCCGGAAGTACAGTAGAAGATTACATGGGTTATTCGGATGGAAATTACAATTTCGATCTGGACGATCCCAAATCCATGGTGATTGCCGTCAAAGGTGCAGATGGGAACCAGAAAACGTATGACGCCGTTAAGATTGGTGAAAATAAGTATGGATTCAAACCTGTTGCGGACAGTGGGAAGGACACCGCATACAGCTATATCGTGGAATATTTCCCCGGAGATCAGCAGGAGACAGAGCATCTTGTCTGGATAATCAATGTCCCGGTGACCAATTTTGAACATGTCAGCCTGAATTACAAAGTGAAACTGATAAATCCGAAGACAAAACCGGGTAATTATGGACAATATGATGCTAACGGCTCGCAAAATTATGACGGCCTTTACACCAACGGAAAAGCGGTGCTGAATCCGATTGATTCAAAGGGACAGGCGGGGGCACCGGAAGAGTTCGCCAAGCCTACGGTTTCTTATACTGTGAGTAGCACTCCGACGCCTTCGCCAACGCCAACTGCTACTCCGACCGCGACTCCTTCCGCGACACCGGCACCAACTTCTTCACCAACTGCAAAGCCAACTCCGACTGCGTCTGCAAAACCTTCAGTGAAAGTGACAACTGCAGCTCCAGCAAAGAATTTGGTTCCTATTACAGCGGATGCTATACATGCAGGGAGAAACAGTATCACTCTTGCCGGGAGTATCTTCTGTGCAGTGCTTGCAGCAATTATCTTGAAACGCCATTAATGAAAACATTTTCATAAAATAGTGACATGTCGCTTGAAAAAGTGTGCTATAACAGCGGTGTGTAAAAAGATTAATGAAGCACGGTGAAAAAGCCGTGCTTTTCTTATATAGGAACAAAGCAGACCTATTGACGCTTACAGAATAACTGGGGAGCATTTATACCGGGCCTCGTTTGCTCCATGGAAGAAGACATGGCAAATGGCGGAAACGTTGATCCTGATATGATCACAAGCGTGAAAGTTGGCTTGATGGGACCTCTGGCGGGAATTGGAGACACCATTACTCAAGGCTTGGTGAAAACGGTAGCACTGGCTATTGGTGTAGACATGGCTACCAAAGGAAATGTCTTTGGCACAATTCTGTTTATTCTGCTGTATGGTGCTTACTTGATGGCAATGGGAATCTTCATGTTTAAGCAAGGATATACAGTGGGCAGAAACATTCTTAGTAAAATCACAGATAAAAAGATAATGGGGAAGATCACAGATATCCTCAGCATTATCGGATCAACTATTGCTGGAGCAATGATTTACAATAATGTGAATATCACCACTCCTCTCCAGTTTACAGTGGCTGAATCAACGGTCGTCGTTCAGGATCTGTTCAATGCAATTGTTCCGGGTTTATTAAGTGTTTTTGCTGTATTCCTGGTATTTAAAAACCTCAGTAAAGGGACAAGCGTATTCAAGATCATGCTCTGGATGTTCGTTGTTGCAATTGTCTGCAGTTTACTGGGAATTCTGTAATCAAATATCGTATTAGAAATCATTTCTAACTTTACTTTATTGCATGAGTGAACTTTCACCATGAATAACTAAAGCGTTCAAATAGTATTGATGACTAGAACCCAAAATTGGATGAGTAGAAAGGAAGGTGGTAGTCCTGAGGCTGCGGGTTGAAACTGTCTCCTTGGGATTGCCAATTATTGCTTAATTAAGCAAAACGGATAAAACAAATGCATAAAACTTGGTTAACTGATGTAATAGGAACTGAAAAAGCTGCTATTGGAGTTGTTCATTTTAAGGCATTTCCTTCAGATCCAATGTTTTGTCAGGAAAAAGGGATGGATTATGTTATTGAAAGCGCAAGGAAAGATCTGCTTGCACTTGAAAATGGCGGAATTGATGCGGTACTGTTTTCAAATGAATTCAGCTTTCCTTATGTGACAAATCCCTCGGAAGAAGTTATTTCTGGAATGGCGTATGCAATCGGCTGCTTGAAAAATGATATTCATGTTCCCTTTGGAGCCAATGTAATTTCAAATACTCATGCGAGCATTGCATTAAATGCAGCTATCGGAGGAGTGATCATGCGTGGAACATTCTCAGGTGCTTTCTCCGGGAATATGGGACTTGTGGATGCTCACCCTGGCGATTTATTACGCCATAGACATAATTTGGGCTTAGATAAGAAATTAAAGATGGTTCAATATGTTGTCCCTGAATCGAGTGGAGACATTGGCGGAAGAGACAAGATGACAATCGCTAAATCAACCGTTTTTTCTGACCTTCCTGATGCATTAGGATTCTGCGGAGAGTCGGCTGGAAAACCTATTGATCTTGAGTTCATGAAACAATGCAGGCTGATGTGGCCAGATATGGTAATGTTTGCATCAACCGGAGTTAAGCTCGAAACGATTGAATCTATTTATTCAGTAGCAGATGCAGCCTTTATCGCGACATATTTCAAAAAGGATGGCATTTTTGAGAATGAAGTCGATGAAGAGCGAGTAAAGAAGTTCATGGCCAAATTGAAAAAATATAGAGCAAATTTAGAGTGAAGATCAAAGGAATTATTTTCGACTGTGACGGAGTGTTAGTTGATAGCGAAGTCTACTATTTAGAAAGCCTTCTGAGTTATCTCTGTTCGAAAAATATTCAAGCTAGGTTAGAAGATGTCGTTGGTGTTCTTGGAATGTCCTCTCCAAATATCATCAGATATTTGCGTAAAAAATTTCCTTTAGAGCAATATTCGGATGAAGAACTGTTGGAAGGGCCACGCAAAAAAATGTCCTCCAAAATGCAGAAAGTTCCTCTCCAGCCGATGCCGTTTCTGAAACAATTTATGATGGATTGCTGGAACAGGGAACTGAAAATCGCTGTTGCTTCTTCCTCAAGAAAAAGCTATGTAAATGCAATTATTCATCAAATTGGTATTGCTGAATTGATAAACACGGTGATTACTGGAGACTCAGTTATATGTGGGAAGCCAGCACCAGATATTTATCTACTAGCATGTAAGAGATTAGAAGTAAAACCTGAAGAGGCAATTGCGATCGAAGACTCTCCAAATGGTATCAAATCAGCAAAGAGAGCAGGATTATTTACAGTTGGCTATAAAGGATCAAGAATTATCCAATGCACTGATGAAGCCGACATGGTAATTAAATCTTATGATATAAGTGTTCTGGCAATGCTATCAGTGGCAGAAAATTACGGAACGTAAAACTATGCTCAACGAAAACATATAGTAGATCAATAACCGAAACGGTTGACATGCATTGAAGAGGCTGCTAATAACAACGATGGAAATTCATTGTGTATTGACAGCTTCTTTTAATTTTTGGGGTCTCGTCAAAAGTTATTAGAGCGCAATAATATGGCGAATAAAAAACTTCGTACAATAACAATTTTACGAAGTATTATTGCATGCGTGCAAATATTAATTCACGCACTATTTTGCTTTTTGCATGAACAAAATATCTTCTAGATTGGTCGATGCTTAAGCTTTGCATAGTTTCAAAATTCACGATTTTTTCCTTAGCAGTTTGAACGCTTTCTGTTCATAAAACAGCTCTATCCATACTATAATCATCTTATCTGATGTTTAACAAACGAATAAAGTCGATCAAACCACAATTTCTCTTACTGCTGTTTATCATTATGCTTGTTATCTACGGCCTCGGCAGCAGCTTCCTGTACCGCACCTTCGGTCTTACCGGCTACATCATCGGAAGATTATTCTTCGCTCTTGCGTGCTATTTCTGGTTTATCCACTTTCACAAAGGAAACCGCCTCTTAACAGAAGCACATCCTTTCTTCCAGGCACCTGCTTTCTCACTCATATTCCTGCTCATCTTCGTCGTCCTGTACATGGTACATTTATTCGATGTACCGGGAAATATCACTGCACTGCTGAAACAAGACATCTCTTCCATCCTTTGTAACACCTTCATTGCCCTAACTGCTGGCATCTTTGAAGAAACAATATTCCGCGGCATCGGTGCAGATACCTTTTGCGCCTGGTACAAAGAGACAAACCACCCTCTCTGCCACAGTGCTATCTGGACGTCCCTCATCTTTGGACTGTCGCATTTGTCCAACATGAACGGCACAGATAGCAGCCAGGTATGGATCCAGGTATTCTATGCTTGCATGCTCGGCATGGCGCTCTATGCCTGGCGCATCTTAACCAACGGCATGATCCTGCCTATCATGCTGCACTTCCTCATCGATCTGCAGCCAAACCTCCTTACAGAAGACGTTGCGGCTGGTTCCTTCTGCATCTACGTCGTCATCTTCCTGCCTCTTGGCCTGCTCTCCTTTGCCCTCATATACCAACTTGAAAAGAATTTGAAATGATAACGATCTCAGCAAGAAGAAAAGAAAGGCTGCCCCTTTTCTAGACAGCCCGCAGTTATACAGAGATCAGAACATTCCTGGATCGTAATTTTCCTTAGGATCATAATCATCTGATTCTGGAGTTATCCGTCCATTAATTATGTTTCGCGCAGCAAAGGATTTCTTCAAAGAGCAAAGCAGGCAGAATGGCCTGCACCCCTTTCTCCTCCAGGAACGGATTCCGATGTACAGTGCATCCATGACAGAAATGTAAGCTTCATTCATATTAGTATTCTCCTTTCGGGCAATCATCGCCCTCTGATTTCCCTATTGCCTAGCAGAAAGGGATTCCCTCGAAAAAAGTTGTAATATTTATTGCTTCGTATAATGACCATCTTCTATAAGAGCGTTCTTGGCTTTCATTCGTTGTTCACTACCAAAAATTTGTGGTTTTCATTACTATAAATTTATAAAATTCATTACCACATATTTCTGGTTTTCATTACTATATATTTTTATTTTTGGTAATATATGCGTAGATGGAGGAAAGCCTAAATGGATAATGACAGATACCGCAGCCGTCTGATTGACAAAAAACTGAGTACTTATCTGAAGGCGTTTGGCGCCGTATGCATCGAGGGACCGAAGTGGTGCGGCAAGACATGGACTTCCGAACATCTTGCTGCCAGTGAGATCAAACTCCAGGATCCAGAAAACAATTACCAGAACCGCAGACTTGCTGAGCTTTCCCCTCTGATGGTTTTACAAGGAGAGAGCCCCAGGCTGATCGACGAGTGGCAGGACGTTCCGCCTATTTGGGATGCTGTCCGCTCCGAAGTTGACAGGACTGGAAAAAAGGGGCAATTCATTCTGACGGGGTCATCTACTCCAAACCGAAAGGGTATAAAGCATAGTGGAGCTGGAAGAATCGCAAAAATTCATATGCTTCCGATGTCTCTCTTTGAAGCAGGTTACTCCGATGGAAAAATTTCTCTGAAAGATATCTGCTACGGAAGAGCCGATGACGTAATGACCGGAGAAGTCAATCTCAAAGATTTGATTGATTTTATTCTGCGAGGCGGCTGGCCGGACAACATTGGCGTTCCACTGAATATTGCTTCACTTGTTCCAAAACAATATATCGATGCTATCATCACAGACGACTCCTTTAGAATAGATGGCATTCAGCGCGATACCTTAAAAATGCAGCGCCTGCTCAAATCTCTAGCAAGAAACGAAAGCACGACAGCAACGAACCGCACCCTGATTCGCGACATCAAAGATCAGGATGGGGCCGAAATAACGCCAAAAACTGTTACCGATTATCTGAATGTTTTCGACCGTCTTTATCTGTTGAATGATCAGCCGGCATATTCCTCATCGATGCGGTCCTCTGTCCGCATCAAGCAGCAGGCCAAGCACCACTTCTGCGACCCGTCAATTGCTGCATCGCTGATGAATTGCACCCCTGACAATCTGATGAATGATCTGAACACATTGGGATTTCTTTTCGAAGGTCTTGTGGAGCGCGATCTGGGAATATATGCCGAAACTTTCGACGGAAAATTGTACCACTATCAGGATTACAAGGGCCGTGAGATCGATGCAGTAATCGAACTTCCAGATGGGAACTGGTGTGGATTTGAAATCAAGCTTGGTGCTGGCGAAATTGATGCCGGTGCTTCAAACTTGTTAAAAATCAGCGATGAATTTGCTGCAGATCCAAAAGCAAAAAAGCCACAGGCACTCTGCGTTGTCTGTGGGATGTCAAACGCAGCCTACCGCAGATCAGACGGAGTGTATGTGGTACCAATCACTGCACTGAAGGATTGACGTAGTGATCCTTTTGATGATTTTTCAAATGTTTATTGAATGTTCTGGCAGTCCTGCCCGCTGTCCCAACCAACCTCTGATTGAAAAAAGCCAGTTCATCTTTCCTATGCAGATAGATGAACCGGCTAAGCCTGATATCACAATTTCATTGCAACTTCGTATGCTCTCCAGATGACAGTTTTCAGATTGCCAATTGATCTGCAGTCACCAACGGTATGGATATGATTATCCTTTGCAATGTGGTGGAAACGATCTTCTTTTTCGATAGCCAGCGGGTTCGGAATATAGCCGGCAGATGAGATTACAGAATCACAGCTGAGCTCGATTCTTTTTCCATCTTTAATGCATACAATGGAACCATCCCCGACTTCCTGCAGTGCTGTATTTAAATATACAGGCACATCATGAAGCTTGAAGTACTCACGCAGATAGGAGCTGTTTGCAAGGCATACTTTCTGCTGGATCAGATCACCCATCATTTCAACAATGATTGGGTGCTTTCCTTCAAGACACAGTTCATATGCAATTTCACATCCGGTCAGACCTCCTCCAATCACGGCTGGATGGTCGCCAACTGTCTTTTCGCCCCTGAGGAATTCACAGGCTTCGACCATTTTTTCGTGCCCCGCTACTTTCCTCAGAACCCGTGGTTTTGACCCTGTTGCGATAATGATCTGATGACCTTCAAATTCAGAAAGATCTGTGATTTCAGTAGAAAGATGAATTTCAATGCCCAGGTCCTTCATCTGCTTCTGATACCATGCAAGCAGCTGACGCATCCGGCCTTTATAGGATTCGGCAGATGCAGGAACCAGCGTACCGCCAAGGTGATCAGTTTTTTCGTAGATTACCGGCATATGTCCGCGTAGTTTGAGAACACGCGCAGCTTCCATGCCGCCGACACCGCCGCCGATGATGATAATCTTCTGAGGATGTTCTGCCGGCTTGATGTAATGGACATCCTTAAGCATCGTTTCAGGATTAACCGCACAGGTTGATATCTGAAAATCATCAGGCTGAACTTCCGGGCTTGTATTCCATTTGCCCATATTGAAACATGCATTATGGCAGTTGATGCATGGACGAATATCATCTTCCTGATCATTGATCAGCTTTGTTACCCAGCGCGTGTCGGCAAGGAAAGGCCGAGCAAATCCGGCAGCATCAATCTTATTTTCTGCAATTGCCTCAGCCGCTGCATCCGGGTTCATCTTGCCTGCACATACTACCGGAATATCCACGAACTGACGGATATGTTCCGCATCCGCGAGGTTGCAGTTTTCAGGCATATAAATCGGCGGATGTGACCAGTACCACGCGTCATAGGTGCCATTATCGCAATTGAGCATGTCATATCCAGCATCCTGCAGATACTTCGCTGCCCATTCGGATTCTTCCATATCTCTGCCGGCCTCTGTATATTCCTCGCCTGGCAATGCGCCTTCCCGGAAACCCTTCGTCTTGGAGATGATACTGTAACGGAGAGACACCGGGAAATCATTTCCGCATTCCTTCTTGATTGCTTTCACAATTTCGACGGCAAAGCGATAACGATTTTCACGTGTTCCGCCATACGCATCAGTCCGATGATTGACGTAAGGAAGCGTAAACTGATCTAGAAGATACCCTTCATGTACCGCATGTATTTCAACACCATCGACGCCCGCCATCTGCAGCAGTCTGGCACTCTTTGCAAAGCCATCGATTAATTCGCGGATTTCCTTCACTGTCATTTCTCTGGAAGGAAGATGATCGGACCAACGGTTTGGAGATGGAGAAGCGGTTGCAGTAATCCGGTCAAGATCAAGAATCGGCTTCGTCAGCTGACGGACCACCGGGTTTTCATACATTTTCTCGAACTGTCGTGAGACGGTAAAGGAGCGCCCGAAACCTGCAGTCAGCTGCACAAACAGCTTGGCACCTGTTGCATGGAATTTTGGCATCCATGCAGCAAGATCTTCATACATTTTTTCATTCTTATAGAGCCATTGTCCCATGACCGGGTTCAGCACCGGCTGACATCCCGGAAGGACCAGACCGGCATTGTTTTCTGCAGCTTTCAGCAGAAATGCTGCACCTTCTTCGTCAAAATGATGCTTTTCCATCCATCCGAACAGATCGGTACCGCCCATGGACGTCAGAACAATCCTGTTCTTGATTTCAACGTTTCCGATATGCCACGGAGTGAATAACGGCTTGTAGATATCTTTCATGAATTGTTTTCTCCTTATTTGCCAGAAGGCAGTTTTTTCAGTGCATTCAGGACAATGGTTGGAATCTTGTCATACCCTGCGTAGACCTGATTCTGATATTCCTGAATCGGTGTTGCCTTAATATGTGCCGATGGATTCTCCGGTTCCCATTCCGGTTCGACACCGTTTACCTTCCATACCGGTGCACTTGATCCGCGCGGGACAAGGACCGGATTATATTCTTCTTTCAGAACAGACATCTGGATCTGATCTGTGTATCCCTGATAATAGCCAAGCGGTGTATGGGCGTGGAACAGATCCGGGTCCAGCTCTCTGTGAATGCCCTTCCCATATACACGTTTCACATAATCCTTATCAAAGATTCCCAGCGACATCAGCCACAGAGAAACACGACAGAGTGATACATGGACCCGATAGCTTCCGCCTTCTTTTGCTCTTCTGCACAGTGCTTCCATCACTCCTGCTGCAGCCAGCCAGCTGACAAGGAAGTCATTGACGACATTGATTACAGGGAGCTGCGGTCGTTCCATTGTTCCTTCCAGCACAGCCATTCCAGTAACGCAGCCGGCAACCTGATCGTATCCTACACGGTCTTTCCAAGGCCCTCTGTCCCCGGCAAATGTAGTATTGCAGTAAATAATACCCGGACGGATCTCTGCACATTTTTCGGCAGTGAGACCGCATTTTTCCATCGCCGGCATGCGGCGGTTGGCAAAGAAGATATCGGCATCCTTCAGAAGATCCTTCACTTTATTGAGACCGTCTTCCTGCCGGTAATCAATGCGGCAGGAGCGCATTCCAACATCAGCGCTATAGTATGTTGCGTCATATTCGAATTCATTTGGTTTCCAGATATTCAGGACATCTGCTCCATGGCAGGCAAGTGCTCTGCCAAGTCCGGCGCCAGCGATAATATGTCCCATGCCGAGAGCCCGTATTCCTTCCAATGGAGAGGATGGATTCATGCTGAGAGGTTCCGGGACGCTGTCGCCGATTTTTTCGATCTCAACAAGCGGAACATCTTTCAGGTAATCCTTATAAACAGGTTCCTGCATGAATTCTTCCAGGGAACGCACCTTGCCCATAACCAGCCCGCGAGCCACAGCTTCCCTTTCAAGCTTTGTGCTGTCCTGCTTCAGAATTGAGGTTGCGACACTGGTCAGATTGTTATTGCAGTGGAGCAGCTCCTGCATTCGATCTCTTAGCTTCGGCATATTGTTGTCGGGGCATACAAATCGTCCATCCCGGGTTCTGAACAATAACATTAAAGCGCCAAGATTGAGATCACTTGAGTCTGGATTATAGCCATTTACTGTTTCAAGCATCCGGTACAGAGCGCTGAGTCTTGCAATGCATTTTGAGATTTCGACGGACATATCCTGTCCTTCTCCTCCCCGCATTCTCCATACCTTCGTTGCGGCCAGTGCCTTAAGCATCAGGCTGATCGCCGCACCTGTACCCAGCGGGATCGTGCTGTTAACAATCGGATCCATGCCTTTAAATGTGATGGTTCCTCCGGAATCTTCTGGAGAAAGACCAATCTCCTCTGCGGCAAACCTGAATTCGTTCATAATGTCGATCTTGCCATCTTCTGCGATTCGGCTTCCACATGATTTCTTCAGACGTTCGTCCAGTAAACTGTTGTTCATGCTGTATGATTTTCTCCTTCTTAAAACTGCTAATTTTTTTATATTGTCAAAAGTAAACAATCTCAAGATAGGAAAAAGATTGAGTGACATTAATCTGAAAAGTAGAGATATTCATAGTGATTTTGTGTTACACTTTGTAACATGAGTAAGCGATCAGATGATATAGAAAAAGGAACGATTCTGGATTCCTCTGCTAAAGCTGTTGCAAGATTGTTGTCCAAAAAGGCCATCAGTGAGATTACAGTGAAAGAGCTCTGTGCTGAAGCCGGTATTTCCAGGATGACCTATTATCGAAATTTTTCGTCTATTGAAGATATTTTGAAGAAATATCTTGTGAAGCAGACAGAAAGATTTAAAAAAGAAGTCATGAAGGAAGAAAGATTCGGCTCCTATATCCGTCGGGAAAATATTCTGATCGGCTTCAGATACCTGAAAGAAAACAGTGATCTGATTCTTTGCATGCTGAATCAGAACCTTGGCGATCTTCTACGGAATAATATGGTACAGGAGGAACTGAATCTCTCGTACAGGAGTCAATGCAGCGAAGAAGATCGCTACATCACTGTTGCATATGCCAATACTCTGTTTGGTATTTATACGACCTGGCTCAAAGATGGAATGAAGGAGAGCCCGGAAAAACTGACTGACCTAATCCTGGACCTGTTTCAGAGCCGTTTACGGCGTTATTAATGTTTCAGGATTGCCACTCGCAGATATGGCTCGCCAAATACTGTTCAGAAGTAGCGAATTCTTAGATTCCAAGAGATCAGAAAAGTGCACAGTCCGTTACGAACCGTGCACGAGAACTTGATCCTTTTCCACTGCAATCTCAGTGTCAAAACTGGAGTGAGATCTTTCCTGTCTGTAATTGTTTCCAGTCAGGCTGTTAATTCCATTTTCTCTATTTTGACACAGGCATATATTTATCGAGATACTGCTCCACCGTCTGAATCCATTCCAGTGAGACCGCGTTATCGTTCTGAAGACCATGGCCAGAATGAGGCAGTACAAAATACTGATAATCCACATGATTTTCTTCCAGGGCAGCTTTCAGACGCTTGGAAGCCAGGAATGGCTGCATTTTGTCGTATGCTCCATAAGCAACAACCGTAGGAACAGGATTGTTCTTCACCCATTCTGCCGCAGAAATCGGCTTTACCTTTTCCAGATATGATCCATCTGCGATCATGTCCGGTGTAATGGCTTCACCGCTCATAGCACTGAACAGTGCGGCCGCGACTGCTCTCTGCTGTTCTGTTTCTGTTCCAGCTCCGAAGATGCCCCAGTCTTCTGCATAAAAGCTTGAAGGACCTACACCTCCGAATGTCAGCACAACAGGGACCGGCGCATCTGCCCCATCCCGATATGCATAGATCATTGCCAGGGCATGACCAGCAGACCCGCCGGCAATCGTCATCTTATCAATCGGATAACCTGCTTCCTTTGCCGCTTCCACTACCTTCGGCATTGCGGCCTTGATCTCCTCCGACTGTGTCAGAACACTTGCATGGGTCTTTTCATCAGCGAGGGTATAGTTGATTCCTGCTGCAACATATCCTTTCGAGCAGAGCCACGAAAGCATTTCTTCATCTTCGCTCTTATCACCAGAGGTGAATCCGCCAGCATGCAGGTAAACCGCAAGTCCATAGGTCTCCTTTGTATCATCCTTCGGCAGATACAGATCAAACTTCTCTGCCTCACCATCACCATATGCAATATCTGTTTCCTTTGTGCCAAGATCATCGCTCCACTTCACAGAATACTTCTGCAGAGCCGGAGACTTGATCATCTTAGATGCAGCTCCAAGACCGAAGGATACCAGAAAAGCAAGAATGCCAACCGTAATAAATGGACCCTTCTTCATAAGATATTCCCTCCGAACAGTGTTCCGCCAAGGAGCAGATTCCCGATTGCTCGAAGAACAAGTCTTCCGAGCACGAAGCCTGCTGCAATGATAATGAGCAGAGTCACAATTTGTTTTCTCGTCATGACAATCATTCCTTTACTTTCCAATGCAGCAAATGTATCATCTTACTGCAGGTACAAATGTACCAGCGAAAAGAACGTATGTAAATATCTGCGATGAAAATGGTACAAACCAGGAGGAAATGTTCCATCATGGGGAATCAGGAACGGAATACTTATGTATGCAATGCGATTACAGACGCATTGCTTGAAATGCTGAAAACCAGAAGTCTCGACAGCATCAATATCGGAGAAATCACAGAAGCAGCAGGGGTTTCCAGAAACTCCTTTTATCGAAATTTCGAATCGAAGGAAGACATAATCCGTCAGCGAATTAGAATTTATCTGAATGAATGGCGAGAGCAGGGAGAAGCTGATCATTCTGATGACCCGAAACAGATCTACTGCCTGCTATTTGAAGCTGCAGAAAGGCACAAAGATTTCTTCCTGCTATTAAGAAATGCAGGACTTCTGTATTTATTGCAGGATGAATTCTTCCGAAATTTCGGACCGAAAGATGAAGACGATGATATTGCGGCTTATTCCAAAGCCTTCTTCACGTACAGCACCTACGGATTCCTCGAGACATGGATCCGAAGAGGCATGAAACGGACAGCCCAGGAGATGGAGCAAATGCTGAGAGGAGCAAACAAAGCATGACTACAGCAGGATAACCATTTCGGCAGCTGTGGAACCAGAGAATGACATGGAACAGGAATAGGCAAACTATCCTCCAAGGCAGAAAGCTTCACTGGTAAAATATATATCAGCTATCTTTGACGATATCCCTGGCAGTGAACAAATGGTCTCTCTGAAATCTCATGCGGACAGCATGCCTCTCCCCTATTTCTTGAGAGCAGCTATTAATTCTTTTTCATGCTCTGCCGAAAAACTGCTGAGCTTATACGATCTGATCCGTTCTTTCGCCAGAACAGGTTCTGCAAACCCATTCTTTACCAGCGTGGATAATCTATTGATGATCGTTTTGTTCGTTACGCCGAATTCTCTGCTGATTTCGATCGGAGTAAATTCTCTTCTGTAGTGCGTCAGCAGAAACAATAGAAGCTCTTTTTCTTTCTCTTTCAGGTAAGAAAGACTGCTTGTAACTGCTTCATTGCTTGATCCTTCTGAAAGCTCACAGACCTTATCGGAATATAGCTGAACCATTCTGAGAAAATAGTTGATCCAGATTTCCGGATGAGGCGGATTATCTCTGCCGGAATAGTAAAGTGCCGGCAACCCCATCTGGATAGATTCATAGTATTCATTCACATCATACGCAAAATATTCTTCCAGCGAGCCGATCCCGTTAAACCCATATCCGTTAATATCAAGAATATATCCGGAAAGAAGGCGGGCAGTTCTCCCGTTGCCATCTTCAAACGGATGGATTGTCACCAGCTGGTAATGGACGATAGCTGCAGCAATCACCGGATGATCATCCGTCGTATTCACATATTCAACGAGCTCATCAAGCAGCTTGGGAACATCAGAATATTCTGGCGGAATGTAATCCGGATTGCCCGTCTGTGAATCATATACAGCAAAAAGCACCCCAGGAGGCATCGGCCCGCGAAGACCGATCTTTTCCTTTGATGCCCCTTTTTCTACCAGTTTCTGTACATCCAGAATCAGTTTCTCAGAGAACTTTTCTTTCTTCTGAGCCTGCTTCTCCAGGTAGTTCAGCGCAAGAAAATAATTCCTTACCTCCTGCTCAGGTTTCATGAAATGTTTGTGTTCATCTCGATCGATCACTTCATCGACCGTAAGCGTCTAATACAGGGTGAACTTATTTCATAAGAGCAGGACAATATAATGAGCGCGAAGGCGACCGGACTTTAAAGAACCCAGTGCTGGGTCAGTAAAGCTCGATCGCCTTTTGATGGCGAATC
>Ga0256404_1006810_pt1 | contig 18564 bp, 23 predicted proteins | sample RumenRJG_01DNA_FD_185990 | JGI IMG/M metagenome (GOLD analysis project Ga0256404, IMG submission 185990) | Bovine rumen microbial communities from Lethbridge, Alberta, Canada - RJG_01 | ecosystem: Host-associated > Mammals > Digestive system > Stomach > Rumen | place: Canada: Alberta | collected...
ATCTGTCAGTATCAGTCGGGAGGAGTCGGAATCGATCTCTTTTCGAGTCATACGATGGTCTTCTACGAACCGACAATGAGCAGTCTATTGCTGGAACAGGCGAAGGCCCGTATCATGCGTAAAGGTCAGAATCAGAAATGTGTTTACTACTGGATATCGACTAAGGGAACAATCGAACAGAGGGCAATGGAAACCGTCAGAAACGGAGTCGATGTTACCCGTGAGATGTTAGATCAGTGGGCAAAACAAAAGGCCATTGCTGATAATATGATATACCCTAATGATTAAATACTATACTGACCTATACTAAAACATAGGAGAAACCTACAATGCCTATATATGAAAAAATCCAAGAGATGAGGGAGGACTGTCTAAAGGCCGATTGGTCAACGGATAAGACCTTCCCGAAAGGAGGGAAGATGATTCCCTTCGTATCTGGCGAGAAAATCAAGAGGACATTCGCACCCCTGTTCGCTGAACATAAAGTCGATCTGTCGGTGGAAGTCTCCAATGTCTGCATCCATCCAGAACTGTCTGCGAAGCAGTACACTTCTACAATGTCGATAGATGCCAAATTCATTCTGACCGATACGGAGGACGGTTCTAAGGATATCTGCATCGTCCCTGGATTCGCACCAGCCGATGATCTACACGGCCCTAAGACTGCGCTATCCTTCGCATATAACACCTATATGACGATGAAATTCCAGATTTGTGACCGTACCGATGATATGGTTGATGATGTGGAAGGAAGCGTTATCTCTGAACTGGTCAAAAAGTCCGTTCCCGAAGTCGGAAGCACCCCTAAGAGCGAACAAAAGCCGAAAGAGGTAGTCGTACCTACCCCTGTCAAACCGATTCAGTCTAAGGACGGTTCTAAGGTCTCTTCGCTGACATTAGCAGAGAAAAAAGCAGTAGCCAATTCCGTTGATACTGCAACCAAATGGCTGGAAGAGGGTAAGATCATAGAGTCCCAATTCGAAGAGGTCAAGAAGATGGCTGATTCGGTAACGGATTCAAACGGAGTCTGCGATCTCATAGGCCATATCCGTTTTCTCAAAAAGAATATCGGTACTAAGGAAGTGGGAATGTGAGCCGTAACTGGGTTGCTACCCATGTCCCGTATGAGATTGACAACGGAGTTGTCAAGACCGAAGGAGTCCATTACAAGGTAACTGGTACGTTCCTGGGTGGACTGCTGGGAATGTCCCCTTATGAGACTCCGTTCAGCATTACTTCCAAGTTGATCGGAGCTTGGGATGATGATATCAGTAACGAACCCCCCGTCAAGACAGGTAAACTGCTGGAAGACCGTATCATTGATTACGCTATCGCAAAACACAGTGATATCGGTACGATTTTCAAGGCAGAGGAGATATTCGCCAAGAGGGAGGGTCATCATAAGGACTGGGTATCCGACTTCGAGGATGATGTATTCGCTGGCCATGTGGACGGAATCGTATCTAAGGACGGAAAGGATTACATTCTGGAGGTCAAGACCGCCAGGGATGCTTCGGCATGGCTCAACGGCCCGCCCCAGCACTATCTCCTTCAGACGATGCTCTACAACCACTTCATAACCAAACAGGATAAGGTCTATTTCCTGTTGGGACTGGTTGGAACGGAGCATTACAACAACCCTAATTCCTGGGTTGCCAATCCCAACAACTGCTTCCTCTTCGAAGTCCCCGTTGACAGGGAGAAGGAGAACGAGTACATAGAGAGGGCAAGAGCGATCTACAAGGAGACCGTAGCGAAAGGGATAAGCACTATTGCTACCGATTCTCCGATTGACCAGACTATCCTAACGTATCTGAAAGATACGTCTGGAACGATGGACGATCTGCATAAGCTCATCGAGGAATATGGAGTGATTCGTACTGCGAATAAGCAGTATGAGGATGCCAATAAGGAGAACGTCAAGAAGGAAGACGAACTGAAAGAGAGAATCAAGACCGTTATGGTTCAATGGGGAATCGTCAAGGACGGCCCTGTGAGTATCAGACAGTCAGAGAGGAAGTCCTTCGACTTCGCAAAAGCGGATGTTGAGGGATTCGATTACGCAAACTACCTTACTAAAACCACTGTGAACACACTTAACTACAAGGAGGACAAAAAATGCAACTGAAAATCATTGAGTGGGAACTGGATAACCTGGAAGTCAAGGCACTTCCCGAACTGTCGGAGGGAGAACACATCCTCTATATCGAGGAAGCATCCTATCTCCCCGATGATGTTTATCAGAGGTTCACATTCACTTTCCGCAGTATGACTAAGGACGAGAGGAGTACCGTATCGTTCTTCCTCTCCAAGAACGGAATAATCAGCGAGACCACATACGGAACTCTTAACAGTATGAAGCACGCACTGGCTGGCCCGAAGAGCGGAAAAGGGATTCTGTCTCCCCCTACCGTTCTTCACGGACTGGTCAAGGCCACTGTCAAGTTGAGCAAACCCTATAAGGGCAATGACGGACAGGAGAGGGTCTATCGCAACATCTACCACTTCGAACCTGTCTCCGAATCCGACTATGAGATCATATCGGCAAGTGAGGAGTGCATCCCCCAGTATGTAGAGGAAACCGACAAGGAGTGAAGATGTATCTAAGATCGTTCATCGTGAAGAAATTCGGCCCAGCATCCAAAATCGTGTGGCTTCCGAAAGCGTGGGGATTCTCCAGGGGAGAACTGGTTCATATCGAAGCCAAGATTGACGGCAAACTCTGGCATGAGACCTGTAATGTTAAAGCTGGTTCTAAGACCGCAGTCTATGTGACCATCCCCCACTTCTGGCCTGTGGAGTGGGGAGACATTATGGAGCTGGGTATCGCCTATGCAACAGTCCCCGTTAAACCGACTGCTTATGAAAAGCCAGTCTTCATACCCGCTACCGAACCTACCGAACCCACTGTGAGGGAGGATGGGAAGGACGAGTACCCAGGAGCAATTGATTAAAAAGGATATCAAGGCATATCTCACTGGAATAGGAGCATTCTGGTCTATCGTCCAGGGTGGCTCTTATTCCAAACCTGGAGACCCCGATATAGTGGCCTGTGTAAAAGGGAGATATGTCGGTATCGAAGCCAAGACCCCTACTGGGAAACTATCGGAGTTGCAGAAGGTCAGAGGAGCAGAGATTGAAAAAGCTGGAGGTATCTGGATAGTAGTTACCTCTAAGGAAGCGGTAGATCGGGAGCTGAAGGAGAGAGGATTGGTATGAATCTTGATGAAGAAGTGGCTTATAAATTCCAACAGGATAAGAGATGGACGGACAATTCGATTCCATACGACTATGCTTACATCTCTATTGCGTTGGGATTGAGTTATGCACAAGCTTTAGGTGGATTCCATAGCCGTAAGACTCCCGAAGAGGTCTATTTCGCTGAATAGGGATTCAATGAGGAGCAGATAAGATATTATAATTCATTGTAAAATCATATAATATTTTGTCAAACTTTTTAAAAAATACTCTTAAATACATATTATTTCCATTATTCAACTATGGCAGACATGATGGATAAAACCATTAACTCGATACTCACGGCCTTAATTGCCGTGGTATTGATCGCAAGTGCTTTTATCCCTGTTGTCATTAAACAGATTAACAATTTGTCTAAGATTGAGGGTATGGATAGTACCTACACTACGCTGATTTCGGTCGTAGTGATTATGACCATCATCGGAATCATTATCGGAGTCATCAAGAGCTATTCTTCCGACTCCGACAGTGGAGACCGCTTCAACGAGGGCAAACGTTGATTTGAAAAAATACAAGAGAGGTAATTATTATGGCAAAAGAGTACGACAATTTCACTTCTGACATTGTTTCCGTTGTTGTGGCCGTCATCGTGGTCGCGGCCGTGGCCGTTCCTGTCATCACTTCTGTTTCCACAGATGCAACTGGAACTACCAAGACCATCCTCGATATCCTTCCCGTCTTCCTTGTCCTGGCAGTCCTTATGATGATCGTCTATATGTTCATCACTAAGAGGGGCAAGAAAGATCAGAACTGAAGGTGCTGACAATGGCTAAGTACGAAGACTTCACTGGCAATATCATTTCCGTTGTTATTGCCACTATCGTGGTCGCGGCTGTGGCCATCCCGATTATCAACGGAATGGTCGGAGAGAACAAACCCGCCCAGGGTACTCCTGGTACTGATGGATATGTTCCCGCAGTGACCTACCCTATCAACACTGCTGACCCTGGAATGGCAACTCTGGCAACCATCATTCAGATTCTGCCTGTTTTCCTTGTTCTGGCAGTGCTGATGATGATCGTCTATCTGTTCATCTCTAAGAAGAACTGATTCCGAATAACCTACGGGGGGAGGTATAACCCCCCAACCTTTTGTTCTACAACCTTTTTATAAAGATAGTGCTATTTTGATAGTATGATAATAGGCCACAATATGCAAAATGGTCAAGTTGGCGTATTAATCGTAATTATCGCTGTTGTAATCAGTACTGCGGGAGGATATCTGTTCAATGCGAAGGATACTACTGCGTGCGGTACAAACTTTAATTATGTAACAGATATCGCTGGAGCATTTGAAGGGACTGGAGGGGATATTGCAATAGATCATACCCCTCTGGAAAACATCAACGGATATTCTGTATTCAATCCGACTAACCAGGCACAGTGGAATAGCAGTACTGTTTCTGGTATAGACTATCTCAAAACAAGCTCTAACGGATATTGGGTCTATAAGCAAACAGGAGAACCAGTAAGTCAGACACTGACGATATCCCATAACCGTGCTACCAACAATGGTAACGATGGGACGATTACCTACGATTTCGGAGAGGGAACTCCTTCTACCAGTACGATCAACGGAGACTGGGGATTGAATAATGCTGAAATAAGGACAGTTATCTTCGTGGATGGAACTACCCATACCAGAGTAGCGGGTACAACCGTTACTTCTCTGATTAAAGCATATACAGATTGGGCGGGTGCAAACAGTCTAAACAATATCAGCTCGGTCAGAATTTATTTCGATTCATCTACCGATGGTTATCCTGGGTTTGTAAGTGATATGTCTTTCAATGTATATCGTTCTTCATCTGGAGGATATTACGGAATCAATAATGAGGTAACATACTCCAATATTCAGAATGATATCGTAGTAAATCCCATGACAGGTTCGGTCAGTATGGCCAATTCTACCTATTCCTGGAATAATGTTTATCTTGTATGGGGAGATAGCAATGTTACTTCTGCAAATCTCACAATGATTATCGGAGGAACTGTAGTAACCGAATACATCGACCCATTGAACGGAGTAAGACCAATCTCTATGGCTGTGAGTGACCCGACTCAACAGGGAGAACTGACTAACTCTACACATATAAGCGGTTCATTCCAAGTACCCGCAAGCGGAGAAAGAGCGTTTAGAGTCAGTGCGGTCTATAAATCCGATGAGGGTGTACCATATAATACCCTGTTTACGATTGAGATCGTTCATGCAAGTAACGGGTATTATGATGTATCCAATAGCTCTCCGTACACCACATTGTATAGTGGCAACCTTACCTCCGATCTATATGTCTATTGGGATTGGAATCAATCTTCATCCAATATTGTGAGTATATGGGTATCCAATAGCACTATGCCAGATAATGCTAAAACCGTCCCTACGATAGATATTCCCCCTAATGGGACTTATTCGGTAGGTATGCGTTTTACCATATTGGGAGATACGATGAATAATGTAGTCTCTATCATCAACAATAATTCGGCAACTCCCGTAGAATCTACAACTAATACTGGAGGAGGGAATTTTAATTTTGTGACACAATATGCACTTCCTCTGGAAGTCACATACACCACTACCTATTGGAGTAACGGAGGAGAGAATAGCAGTCTCTCTATGATCTTCAAAAAACCTACTGGGGATATAGATAATACCTATAACTTCACTTATGTTCTGAAAGATGGGACTTCTGTAACGGAATCTGTAAGATTGGGATATTCAGATAATCATTGGTATTTTTACAATGAAAGTAATACTGCGGTCAATCTGGGAAATTGGCAAGGATTAAAACTCACAATTGGAATTCAGAACAACAAGCATTATTATACGTTGACCCCGATTGACAGATTCAATAATTTCCAGGATTACAGTACAGTCAATTATACCTATACTTATGAATCCAGTATAACTGCCCCAGATACATCGAAGATGTATCGTTCACTCAAATATATTCAATTCAATAATACTGACCAGCCGTATCTATGGCATCAGATACAGGATACTACTATCTTCCTCTCCGCTGGGGGAATCTACCTTACTGATGGGAGATTCAGTCCTTCAACATCTTTCCCTTCCGATCAGATAATCCAATTCAGAATCATGGGTTCTCCCCATGCGGGGGAATCGGTCTCATTGATTCTTCCGAGTCTTGACCCAGACAATCCTTCGGAGGTACGCACCTATACCTATTCTGTAAACGAATTGGGAACAGGACTGATAATAGATGATAAGTCCTATGAATTCAATGAGATCGGATTCTATTATGTCGATGCAGATACACCTTCGGTCACAATTGCGGGAAAGACCTATAGTGGAGGACTCTATATCAACGGACAGATTCTTGAAAAAGGACACATTTATCTGCAAACTGGGAAGAACGGAGAGTTTGTCGATATGGGAGAAACCGATAATACTTGGGTCATTCAGCTCAATGGTATGTGGGCATTCTCTTCTGCATATTATACGGGAGAGAATATCGCAACTACCGTTTTGGAGTGGGATGAACCAGGAGTTTGGCATTGGGATAAGACCCTAACCATAATAGTATTCATCGGTGCTACAATCATATCCGTTATCTGTTGTTCGAGAATTTGGGATATGGGATGGTTAGATTGGGCAATATCTATATGTGCCTGTGTTATTGCATTCATGTTATTAGGTTGATACAATGATTAACTTGTCGCAATTCCAAGAATTATTGGCAAATTCGTTATTCGGAGGAGACCTTAGTATTGCGGGGATAGTGATCTATGCGGTAGTATTGGCATTGATTTTTGTAATTTTCAAGAGGGATTTCCATATCGGTATAATCATCTCTATTCCTGTGACACTTGTATTCAGCTTATTGAATATCGTTCCTTCAGAAGCAATGTTATTGATGATCGTTATCGCAGTGCTTGTCCTCGCAATGGGTGCGAAGAAGACATTCGGAGAATGAGAACATGATGGGCGGTGGCAATAATAGCGAGTATTTCGTTAAGGGTGCATTGACCTTTTCGATAATGACAATGCTACTGATGACTTCCTTTTTGATTGTATTCGCACCTCCTACACAGGAGGTAAAAGGATATCAACAGGAGATGGACGATCTCTTATCTGCATATTATGATGCTACAGGGAATACGGTTCAGAATGAGCAGATATGGGGATTGACAGGGATTTATACTCCCTATGGAATCTCTGCTAACGGTTCTGCATCCACTAAGCAATTGGTACTAAGAGATGGATGGGTAGCGGGAGATAGAGTAGAATCCTATTCTCCGTCCCAATACAGTACATCCAATCTGAACGGTAAACAGAATTATACAGTTACTTATGACAAAGAAAAAGGGTTGTATTACTATACGGCTCGTGGAGATGATTTAGGAGATATTGAACCTGGTACTGTTGAGACTCCCCATACAGGAACATTATACACATCGGTAACAATGGAATTGACTAAACGCAGTAATGTGTTTTTCACGGTAGGCAGTAAACAACAGATGGAGAATGGAACATTCTATTACAACTATACGGGATACAGATATTGTTTCCAGAGTCTATCGGATTATTACTACGATTCAGCGACTCCGATTTCACATACGGATACTTCGTTGAGTCTGATCTGGTATAATAACGTCATAGGCGATTCGGGTATCAGTGGGCAGATGGTTCTGGCTGGGTCTGATAGCGGAGTAGCTTATATTACTGCGGATCAGATTGTTCACGCATTCAATTCTGCGAATTATACCTCTAAATTCACTATGGCATTCAATGGTATCCAGATGAATATCTATGTGCAATTGTCAGCGTATGCGGTCACACACGGTTATTCTGTAGAGGATTGTTATAACAATGGTTGGTGGAGTGTATTGGTCACTTCCCCCATGATTAGTTCTGGCGCAGATAAGCAGAGTAATTCGTTTGATAAATTTGACCCGCACAAGGTATTTGATATCGTCATCGGGTTGTTATCATTTAAATCCGAAAATTATGGATTGACGGGAGTTGCGGGAACAATAGCCAGCACGGTATTTTCGGTCTCTCTATATACTTCTCTGATTGCGGTTGGGTTGACCTTCTGGCCTGTCTTGTTGATAGCGGCCGCTATCGCCACATTGCAAACATTGAGTATTACAAATTTATTCCCACTATAAATCCAGGGGGGATGATTCCCCCTTAAAAACTTCTTTATATAATTCATTATAATTTAATATGCGAAAGGAGTTCTGAAAGTATGGATACATTCAGTGAAGACGATTTTACCCCAGAGGGAGTATCTCGTCACATCGTATTTCTGCTGATAGCGGTTATCCTTGTGACTGCGATCTTCATCCCTGTCTTCTGGGGAGTCACAGGAGAGACCGTTATCCATGAGAATAACGGGTCTGGTCTGGGTATGCCTATGACCTATGATGACGGTAATCCTCTCGGTGCATCGTACACATTTTCTGTCGAAGGAACAAATGTCAATGTGAACGGCAATTACAGTTATGTTGTCGGAGAGGGAGAGAACCAGAAGACCGTTAGCGGTTCTTACACAGGTTCTGTCTCAATGGCGAAAGATACTGTTCTGTTGCTTACCGACAAGTCGGCATTATTCGTCTCTGACGGAAAACTGATCTGGTATGACGGCACTGACAATCAAGAGGTAACTTCCGTCACTCTGACTATGGAGAACAACCAGATCAACGGTCAGAATTACAATTGGGTCTATCTCCCAGATTCCAACGGAACGTTCAGAGCATACGATTCTTCCGTACCTTACGATACTGACAATAAAGCGGTAGGAGTAGGGTACTCCTACGATAAGACAGTTATCTCCGTCAACAACTCTGCAACCAATACCAACGGAGTTGTGGTCATCGTAGATCGCACAGACGGAGGTATCAACAATATCAGCTATACATGGAGTGAGATTCAATGAACAAATTGATTCCTGTAATATCTCTTCTCGCAGTCCTTATGGCCACTGCGATATTCCTTACACAGTCCGATGATTCGGAAGCAGAATATACGGAGAATGCGTCTCATCTGGAAGGGTCTATTACTTGTGGGTCTTCGAGTGTTGGAGTTGTCACATTCATTACCAGTGATGATACTACCACATCGGTATTGTCGTATAGGATTGTTGTTAGCGGAATGAATTCGCAGATTAATATCAATAATTCTTCCTATACTCTATCGACTGCTCCATTTACGACTGGTACGGTATATTGGGACTGGAATAGTTCAGATTCTACCAATATATCTGTGAGAGTAGTACAATATGGCACAACACTCCTGGAGGTTACTGTCCCCATTACCAGTTCTACAAGCGGATTGAGTGGAGGAGTGAAAACTGTTTCCGTAGATGCAACAGGTGGAGGAAGAACAATAACCGTTACCAATGTGGATCTCCCTACTGTCACTACGTCTGGGACAGGGACTATTGCAGATTGGGATTGCAGAGTAACCTATTATACTGTCACATTTGCGGATGACGGTTACGGAAGTGTTGATGCAACCACCGTTACTGTTCCCCAGGGGAGTACGATCTGGTCTGAAGGAGCTACCGTGAAAATCCAACCCTCCAACTCTGCTTTACAGACCTATACTGCGACTCCTCTTCCCGATGATACAGATTACCGTTATTCTTTCAAAAATTGGACTGGAGTGACTTCTACTGCAACCACAATCAGCAGTGATATTACAGTTACTGCCAATTTCAACCGTGAGGATAATACTCTCATTGTAGCCATATCCAGCAGTAACACTGCTTACGGTACTGTCGATAAAGATATGGTAATCGTACCTTATGGGACTGCTTATTCCGTCTCTGGTAACGAGCTTACTATCGGTTCGACAGTGATTACTGCTACTCCTACCCCTACCGTTGTAGGAGATCAGTATCAATACTCTTTAAGCGGATGGAGTGTAAGTAGCGGTACTGTGACTGGCAATATGAGTATCATAGCCAACTTCGATCAGACTGTCAGAGAATATACCGTGACGATCAATGTTAACAACCCTTCTTACGGAACAGTCAATAAGAATTCAGTTACCGTTCCCTATGGTTCGACTATGACAGTCAGCGGATTAGGTCTCTATATCGGAAACACTATCGTTACTCCTACCCCTACTCCCGCAACAATAGACACTAACTATTGGTTCGGCAATTGGACGTTCCCCTCTGGGAATCCCTCTGGAAGCACCATTACTCACGACATTACCGTGACTGCCAATTTCTATAGCGGAGTGAGATATTATGAGATCACATTCGTAACTCTTCCAGATGGATACGGTACTCTTGATATCGACTATCCTTATTCCACCAGTAACGGATATCGTGCTTCCTATGGCTCTTCCATAACCGTATCTGGGAACGTCCTTACCATTGATGGGGAAAGGGACTTTACCGTGACTGCTTTATCTGGTGCGCAAGAAGTGGATTGGACTTACTCATTCGATAATTGGACTGTCTCTTCATCTACCGTCACTGGCGATATGACCATCTATGCCAATTTCACAAGGACTGCGAACACTGTTGTCAATGTGACGGTCAGCACTCCCCAGGGACACTTCTACGAGGGAGGTAACGCATATACCTCTCATGTGTTCAGAGTGCCTATTCCCTCTTCCGTATCACAGGATAGGGACACAGGCACATTATATCTGTGGAACTATGAGATCACTGCCGATATGACTGTTTCCGATGAGTTATACGACTACACCTTCTTTATCTGGGATGGAGTCCCCGTAGGAGGAGGGTCTGTCTCTGACGGAATGACTATCAATGCGGTATATCACAGTGAAGACAGGTACTATGAGGTCAATTTCTTAATCGCAGACGGATTCGGTACTCTGACCACTGAAAGGGTACTGGTGCTTTACAACACTCTGATCTATTCGGAGAACAATGTTATAGTAGTCGGGTCTAACACCATCACTGCTACACCTACTCCCGATGGAGACGGTGCAACCTATGAATTCATCCGTTGGGACGGTCTTCCTATGTCGGGAAGGATTCTGGAGGATACGGACATATCCGCTAAAGTTATGAGAACCGTTACGGCAGATGCGTTCAACATCGTTGAGATCGAACACGGAGAAGTAGAGAGAGTATGGTCTGTTCCAGACGAGTATCTTCCTCTGATGCTGGTCATCCCTATAATGTTGCTTATCGGAATGGTTCTCCTGTCCCTTAACCGCAAGTCGGACGGAGACGATTACGAGAGCTATTGAAACCTTTTCTATCCCCCTACGGGGGATAAATCTTATTTAATTTTATAAAATAATATAATTCCAACATACATATTTTAAATGGAAATCATAATGTGTTTTTTAGATATCATGGAAGACACTACGACTAATTACTCCACCATAATCATCTCGGTATTGATGGCAGTAGTTATCATAGCAACAGTGATGATACCGATCATTACTGCAACTACTCAAACTACTACCACTACAGAGATTGATAATGAAGGAGCTGGATGGCTCAAATTAGGATATAGCTCTGGAAACGATTTCGATTTTGAGATCACTAATGACAATAGTAATATCATTATCGGAGATCAGACTGGAACGATGGGGGATAATATATTCTATGCAGATAGCAAGAATGTAATTTTTGCTGATTTCGATAAAAATGCGATTTTCTTATTAGATACTGAATCCTCCTCTATTCACAAGTTCTCCAATACTGTATCTGTTGAAAATACAGAGGGTACTCTGAATATCTCTGACGGTACTGAAACTGTTGTCAGTTCCGAGTCTCCTACTTGGGCATATATCCCAGATACTAACGGAGTGTATGGGTTCTTTGCTGATGGCGGTTTGAATCTTGAAGAAGGTAAACCTACTGTGGCCGTTGGTTCTTATGCGGGGGTCTTTACCTATAATGATACTGTCGTTGCTCCCGAGAACGCTAATCTTGGATTAACCATGTCTGGGGATTATGCAGAGGGAGAAGTTATCTGGGAGCATACCGCCCCCGCTGATACCCAAAATGAGCCGAATATGGTAAGATCGCTTAATCCCTCTGGTTCAAAGACTGACGATAGCGGATTATGGACTTTCCAAGTATTTTCTAACGGCAGTCGTCTTTATACTTATCTCGGACAAGATTCTACAAATATCACAGTTCCTTCACAAGTTGTTAGTAATGGTGTAACATATACCATCAATATGTTTGGTAATGCTACTACAAGAGGTAATGTATTAACTAACGATAATTTAAGTGCGGATGGTTGTACTTTAAAACTTGAAGAAGGAATACAATATATTAATGGGTCTGTTTGTTCCGGGGCGACTAATCTAAAAGGTACTTTGGTATTGCCCGAATCCCTATTAGGGTTCTATGGTACGGGTGCGTTTACATCTTGCGGTTTTGATTCGTTGATTGTAAAGGGAAATACAGAATTTACCGGGGCCACATATTTTTCAAGCACTTCGATTAAAGAAGTTTTAAATCTCGGAACAACAGAAATAACGACTACATCTTATGGCCTTAATGCTGATTCCGTTCAAGATCATATCTCGGCCCTCGGATATATTGCTCCTGTCGAGATTCGTGAGACGATCATCGTTGAAGATACTTCTCTTTCGGCTACATTGCTTAAGCTTCTTCCCGTATTCATGGTATTGGCAGTTGTGATCTTCATAGGATATGCAATGTATAGGCCAGACAGTGAATTTGTTCAGTCTCTGAAGAACAAACTTTAAACAATATAAAGGGCGCACTCGCCAAAAACCTCTTCCCCCTCACCCTGTGGGGAATAATCTTATATTATTTTACAAAATAATATCAAAACATCATAGGGATTTTAAATAATCACTGTAATGTGATTTTTAGATATCATGGAAGATAGTCTATCTACGAATAACCTTGTAAGGGTGGTGGTCTCCGTCCTTCTCGCAGTCATTCTGGTAGGAGTCGTTATGATGCCTATCATCTCTGGCATGGCAGAGGATAAAGAAGTGACCCACACACTTACCAATACTGGTTCTACGTTTGCCCTGGCAAACGCAGATTCCGAATCGCATCCGATCATAATGTCTGTCGATGGGGACAAACTGATTGTCACATCTGACGGTTCTCCTGTCTCTACTGGACTCGGTAACGTACTTCCCTCTATTGTTGCACCCGTCAATACAGGGCCTTTCAATACCTACTATGTCGCTATCAATCTGGCAAGCGGGGATAATTCCGATGATGCAGGAGAAGAACGTCTTAGCAAGGAAAAAGGAGAGATCGCATACTATCTCAATGCAGATAACCTCCATCAAACTATGGCGGGATATACTTTCGACCCTACTCTCTACAATGTGATGTTAGTCATACCTCCAGTCTATTGGTATTCCGAACTTGATTCTGGCTCTACTACCAATGGTAAACTCTACATGGCATCTTCGCCCGATGCGTTTGTCTCTATGGGAATCACGGCAGACAAACTCAAAGACTATGCACATACCTACACTTCTGAAGGAGTCGTAGGCCATGCACCCGCTATCGCTATCGGAGTTTATGAGGGATACAATGACAACGGAGTATTGACCTCCCAATCTGGCCGTGCCCCTACCACAAATATATCCTTATCAAACTTCGTTTCTCGTGCTACTGCGGGCAATACCGACAACGATTACGGAACGTATCAGTTGTGGAACTATTATATGTGGACTCTCTACAAGATGATGGGATTCACGGTAATGGGTAACATGGATTCTCAGTATATGATGGGTCAAGGGCCTACGTCTCTATCTACGTCAACTGTTACGGGATTGACCTCTTCGGCCTATGAGAAATCCGCTACCGCACGGAATCCTGTCTCTCTGTTCCTTGAGAATTCCTGGGGATCTGTTTCTGAGTGGTTAGGGGACACTACAATAACTTCCAATAACCTGGTTGCAGGAAATGTATTAGGCGGAGCAACCTCTGACACCAGGATTGTGAATACACTTTCGGAAACTGTTACTTTCCCCACTTCTAATTATTATGCTACCTTTAATCCTCTTAGCGAGGTATTCGGAGCACCATCGACTACTCAATCCTCTGCAATGAGTCCAGGAGAGGGAATCAATGACATTGGCGGTGGATCCAGACCAGGGAACTATGTAAGTGGTTCTTGGAACGATACCTCTAAGGCGGGTCTATCATATATGGATACTACTCTCAATTGGTCTTTTACAAGTGCAAACGTTGGTGCTCGTCTGGCCTATGTTATTACTGACTCACAGTATAGTGCGCCAGCCAATACGGTTGGCGATTATGCCTACATCCTGTCTTATAATACTAATGGTACTGTAAGTAATGTTCAGAGTATCGAGAACGGAGTATCTACTTCGTATATGCCTGATGGCACTACTCTCAACAGTTATTGGGATTTCGAGGTAGATGCAGTTCTTCCCCAACTCTCCGATGCCACCAACTCCGTTGATATCGCAGTCGGTTCTGACAGTCTTCTCCAGTTCTACAACTCTGGTAATGTCGTATTGCAGACCGCAAGCGGAACAGTCGATCTGGGCAGAGTGAACGATGTTACTCCTACTCCTGTTACCGTGACTGTGCAGAACGGAGTTATGACCTACACCCAAGCAGACAGTACCGTAGGTACTGCGAATGTCCTTCTCTACAAGGCAAATGAGGGAGATTATGTCTATGGTCAGAACGTAAAACTTCTGAATGATCTCTCCCAGGGCAATGTATATGTCGGACAGTACCAATACGGAGTCACTACTGCTAACGGCACTAAGGATATCGGAGCAATCGGTACTTTCACTTCGCAGACAGAGACTGTCGGGGAAGGAGAGGATGCTACAGAGGTCACTACCGTAGTCCCCGATGTTGCACTGTTCAATACTGCGAATGTCAGCACTTCGACTGTCACTACTTCCATAACCCAGGGACAGTATTACGCTACGATCAACAGTATCAGTATCGCTACCGAATTCAGCGATTCCGATTCCGTGGATTATACCGTTACTGGATTCTACGCACCCAAGACACAGACCTACGTTACCATTGAACAGGGAGGAGGTCTGGCCTACGATATCCTACTCTATCTTCCCGTACTGATTCTGGTATCTGTGATAACCTTTATCGGGTATGCGACACTGCGCCCAGACAGTGACTTCGTTAAGTCTCTGAAGAACAAACTCTAAACCATTTAAGGGGAGCAATCCCCTAACCATATCTTTTAAATCTAAGTAAGATATTGTATTATTATGGACTCCTATAAAGAAGCCAAAGACGTATCTTACAAGAAGCAACTGATTGTTCCTCTTGTTATACTCGTAATCAGCATGATTACGCTTAGCGCACTCGGATTTGCGTATTCGCACGCAACCGAGCTTGAAATCGAGAAGAACAGTCTCGATTCCGAATATTATGAGATCGACTATACCGATAAGGACGGAGTTACATTCAACGGTAAACTGGATGCGGTAAAACTCTCTGCATACACCCAGATCGCAATTGATACCTCTACCACTCCTCCTACCAGGACTTTCGATGCACATCTCCGCGATGCGGTTATCACTAAGGACTTCTACGTTACCATCCGTTCCGATATGAGCGCAAATACCGTTTTCACTCTCAATACCACTGTCGAATTGGGAGATGTTCTCGGTAAATTCATTACCTACGATGTTGCTTACGATAAGGCAACCATCCATGCTGGGGATACCGTGAAGGTCACAATCACTCTGCATATCGGAAATACCGATATCAAGACCATCAAGGGCATTACTCCTTCTGGAAATGCGATTGATGATGTTGGCGATCTCGATTCTGCCCTTGACAGTATCTGTAGCAACACCTACAACATCAAGGTAACTGCAACTCCGACTGCTTGAAACCTCTTAGGGGAGCAATCCCCTTCTTTTTTTTTTGAAAAAAAGTACCTGTGACGGAGTGATGGGCTGACGAGACCCGAATGATACCACAGGCAATAAGATAATGTCTTATGTCCTTTATAAATATTTCTGGCAACAATCTAAATAAGATAAGACAATATCTTATCTAACAACATAAGGATGAGATAAGATGTTCACTTGTTGTCTATGTGACCAGAAGACCGATAAAGAGTATTGGATTCCCCACTATATCGGCAAGATCAGAGAAGAGATTCTTGTCTGTAAGGACTGTGCTAAAGCCGATGAAGAAGAACGTAACGTCCGAATTGTGAGCTACTATCAATTGCCGTATAAGAGGTTGGAATGACACCGACTGTTGAGAGCAGAATCTTAGATTACATCTACGATTGTAATCAGAATAACGAATATGTCTGGCATTCCAAACTTCTCAATCATCTGTCAGACATTGATTCTAAGAGAGTCGGAAGGAAGATCGACCAATTGTTCGATTTAGGTTGTCTCACAGGGCATTGGGAGATGATAGACGGTCAATGGACGAGAACTTACCATTTGACCGAAGGAGGACTCTGTTTATGCCATCTCCCTTTAAAGAGAAATTAAATCTGATTATACCCTACTATAACTATATATACTAAAACTGCTATCAAGATACAACAACAAAAAAGGTGCTGAATATGGCAACAAAATTTACAACCGAAGGATACGGATACAGGGCAAGGTACTTAGAATCCAACAGGGAAACTGCACTGATTATCAAGTCAAGAGACAAGACTACAATCTCCTTCCTTTTTGCATCTAAGGGAGGAGCATCTTATGATTACTTCGAACTGATTGAGGATATAATCTCTCTCGAAGACGGAGTAGAGAGGTTCTTATTCAAAAGTCCGTCTGGCCGTACTGTTATCGCTTATGCAGACAACAGACTTTATGACAACAACTATCTCAAAACTCACAAGATAAAATTCTGAAAGGAGGATGAACAAAATGACCAGCAGTATTGCGAGATTCGAAAAGAACCTGTCCTATGACAACTTCATTGTCATTGGAAGATGCCAAAACGAAGTGACAATCAAGACCTACGATTCGGAGGGCAAGATCAACTACTACAGATGCCCTGTCAAGGTCTGCGAGATTGACAACAGGAAGATGGAAGGTCTCTGCTTCGAGGGACACAACCATTTTGCCGACACTGACCGCAATACCGAGTCAAGGATAAACGGCAATGATGCGTTTGATTCAATCATCGAACAGAAGATATCGAAGGGAGAATCAATCCCTATGGGATTCGATTTGAGGGATGTTCACAGAGCAGTAAAGCACGCTTACAATGCCGAAAAGGTATTGAGAGCAATCTGCTGAAGGAGGGATGGGATGCACGACAACGAACTGAACAAGGTAATGATAGACCGTACTCACAGATTGTATTACGATTCTGATATGGAACTGGCTACTATTCTGGATGAACGGACAGGACGTTCAATCAATCTGTCGGAGACTGCCGTTCTGAAGGTGCTGGAATATATGCTCAATCACGGATTGAAGTCTAACATCAATATCGGTACGGTCAGAGACGAGATCGCTTACAGAGAGAAGCAACAGGAGAAAAAAGACCGTCTGGAAGAATATATCCAGGAGAGGATTAAGAAGGAATATTATGAGGATATCCCCAACCGCCAGTATATCCATATCGTCACTAAGGAGAGGGTCAATCCCCAGGAGATCAGAGAGAAGATTCTGAAAGAGATCGAATACGTCTCCAAATTGATGTGATACTATGGACGATTACTCTGCACTGATAGTCTGCTGGGGATGTATCGCACTACCTACGGCAATAGCTTTTATCACATTCGGGCCAGCTACCGTATTCGATGCGATTGTAGATGGATTCAAGACTATGTTAGGAGGACTGTTAGGATGAGGTATAAGGTAGCTCCGATTGGTAATTCAGATAATATCCATTATATCGAGGGTTCATCCTATCTGGATGCGATCAACAGATTCGATAAGTGGCTGGAAGAGAACCGTTATTGGAAGGTAACGGATGCTACACAGTTGACCGATAAACAATGGCACATAAGAGTGGAGGGGATATCGGAGAAGTCCTGTGGGTTCGCTATCTACAATGTGACAAGGTGCGAACAATGAGATATTACTGCCCTAAATGTAATCAGTATTGGACTAACAGTGAGGAGACCTATACGATAGTAGAACCTGTCAGATTATGCGCTGACCATCTGAAGGAGATCGAACACAAACGCTGGATATGTGTATCCAAATGTATGACAGAGGATATCAATGACGAATGAGAAAAAGGACTGTTATCATTGTCAATTTCTGAAACAGAATTGGCGGTACTGCTACTGCGAGTACCAGAAGAGTGAGATCATCTCCCCTGGGTTGGGATGCCTGTATTACGAAGAAAAGGAGGAAAAGAACGATGCTGAAAGAAATCTGGGAATGTGACTACTGCCATTG
>Ga0256404_1006812_pt1 | contig 18559 bp, 13 predicted proteins | sample RumenRJG_01DNA_FD_185990 | JGI IMG/M metagenome (GOLD analysis project Ga0256404, IMG submission 185990) | Bovine rumen microbial communities from Lethbridge, Alberta, Canada - RJG_01 | ecosystem: Host-associated > Mammals > Digestive system > Stomach > Rumen | place: Canada: Alberta | collected...
TGAAGGTGGCGCAGTCGAAGCTGGAGGGCGGGTTGGAATGCTCCTTATAGGGCGCGCCGATCAGGTTCTGGGCCACATAGATGGTGTACTCGATCCGGGACGCGCTGGCCTTGGTGGTGGTGGAGCGCAGCGAGCTGGGCATGTTGGTGGAGGAACCGGAGCTGGAGGAGTAGGTGCCGGTATTGCCCACAGAGACCGAGGAGCTGCCGCCGTCGGAATAGCTGATCTTGTTCTTGGTCAGGTCGTTGGTGCGCACGTAGCCCACCGTGGAGCCGGACTTCGACTTGCGCACCCGGGCGTATTTGCCGTCCAGGCCCACCACGTAGACCGTGGTGCCCGCCGCGATGCTGCCCTGCCGGGAGGAGCCCGCCTTCTTGTACACGTCGGTCTTGCAGGCGGTGTACATCTTGATGGGGCTGGTCAGCGTCAGATACTTCAGCTGGACGTAGGCCACCTTGTTCTTATAGGTCACACGTCCCCAGCCGTTGGAGTAGTCCGTCAGCTTAACCTTGTAGGACTTTGACAGCTTGACCGACCTGGCACTCGTGGACGGGGATTCATAGATCTTCGTCTTTGACGGGATCGTGGCGTATACGGAGGACGCCAGCGCCGTCGAGGCAAATATCGACAGCACCATCACCGCGATCAACGCGGTGCGCAGCGCGCGCGCAGCCCAGTTTTTCATAATAAAACCCTCCAAAACTGAATTCCCCTATATTATATTGCAAAATTATGACAAATGCAATAGCAAATGTGACCAATTAGAAAATTTTTTCCTTCAATTTGACAAAATAGTGTCGATTGTAAATGAAATATTTCTTGGCAAGGGAAAAGGGAACAGGGAATAGGGAAAAGGGGAACGAGGGGGTTGGTCGCGTAGGGATGGCGATGCGCCGCCTGCCGGGTTGAACGTATCGTGTCGGTATTGGGCGGGCGGCGCATCGCCGCCCCTACAGGGTACGCGGCAGCCGCACTTCCTGTTCCCTGTTCCCTGTTCCCTGTTCCCTGTTCCCTGTTCCCTCGTCCCCCTTTTCCCTTTTCCCTGTTGCCTTTTCCCTCCTCCCCATCCTTGCGCTCCCGTCGCAAAAATAGTATAATAGACCCGAGCGAGGTGCATCACATATGATCGCTGTGATTGGCGGGGCGAACATGGATATCGGGGGCTTTCCCTCGGGGCTTTGCGCCATGGGGGACTCGAATCCGGGGAGGATTCGGATGTCGGCGGGCGGCGTGGGGCGGAACATCGCCTGCGCGCTGGCACGGCTGGGGGTGGAGACTCAGCTGGTGACGGCGCTGGGCGGGGACGCCTTCGCGGAGGCGCTGCGGCGGGACTGCGAGGCCTGCGGCGTGGGGCTGGAGCATGCGCTGTCCTTCCCGAACGCGGCCAGCTCGGCCTATCTGTTCATCTCCGACCCCTCCGGGGACATGCGCCTGGCGGTAAACGACATGGCCATCTGTCAGCGGCTGACCCCGGAGGCGCTGGCTGACAAGCTGGCGGCGCTGAACGGCATGGACGCGGTGGTGCTGGACGCCAACCTGCCCGAAGCCACCCTGCGATACCTGGCCGAGCGCCTCACGGTCCCCCTCATCGCCGACGCGGTGTCCGCGGCCAAGGTGCGGCGGTTAAAGCCCATCCTGCCCCGGCTGTGGGCCTTAAAGCCCAACGCCCTCGAGGCCGCCGCGCTGACGGAGCTGCCCGTGGGCGACGACGATGCCGTGGCCTGTGCCGCCCGCAGACTCCACGCGCTGGGCCTGCCCCGGGCCTTCATCACCCTGGGCGAGCGGGGCGCGTGCTGCATGGAGCGCGGCGAGACCCACTTCCTCCCCGCCCCGCCCGTGCGCATGGTCAACGCCACCGGCGCGGGCGACGCCTTCACCGCCGCCATCGCCTGGGCGTTCCTAAGGGGCTTCGACGCCCGCCAAACCTGCGCCGCCGGCCTCGCCGCCGCGGCCATCGCTGTGGAGAGCGAGGCCACCGTCAGCCCCGACCTGACCGAGGCGGCGCTGCTTCAGAGAATGCGCTCTGCCTGTTAGAGGAGCAGCAGCCCCGTGCTGATAATGGGGAATGGAGAATGAGGAATGGGGAATGAAGGATGAAATCCTTCGGATTTCCCTGAATGAAGGCTACGGGCCGTCGCAATCCCGCCGAACATCATATTGAATCAAAACAAATCCCGCAGGGATTTGCACCGCCATTCCCCATTCCCCATTCCCCATTCCCCATTCCCCATTCCCCATTCAATATAAATCCCGGCAAGACCGAACACATATCTATTTGAAAGACGGAGGTACAAGCAATGAATTCCTATCTCGACATCAGTCCCGAGGTGAAGGAGGCGCTGGCGGCGGGAAAGCCGGTGGTGGCGCTGGAATCGACCATCATCTCCCACGGCATGCCCTATCCCCAGAACGTGGAGACGGCGCTGAACGTGGAGCGCATCATCCGTGAAAACGGCGCGGTGCCGGCCACCATCGCCATCATCAAGGGCCGCCTGAAGGCGGGGCTCTCCAAGGATGAGATCGAGTATCTGGGCCGCAAGGGCTATGACGTGACCAAGGCCTCCCGCCGCGACCTGCCGGTGCTGGTGGCGCGGGGCGAGGACGGGGCCACCACCGTGGCCACCACCATGATCATCGCGGCCATGGCGGGCATCCGCGTGTTCGCCACCGGCGGCATCGGCGGCGTGCACCGCGGCGCGGAGGTCACCATGGACATCTCCGCCGACCTGGAGGAGCTCGCCCAGACCCCGGTGATGGTGATCTGCGCCGGGGCCAAGTCCATACTGGACCTGGGGCTGACCCTGGAGTACCTGGAGACCAAGGGCGTGCCGGTGATCGGCTACGGCACCGACGAGCTGCCCGCCTTCTACACCCGCAAGTCAGGCTTCGGCGTGGACTACCGGCTGGACACCCCCGACGAGGTCGCCGCCGCCTTCCGCGCCAAGCTGGAGATGGGCCTGAAGGGCGGCATGCTGGTCACCAACCCCATCCCCGAGGAGTACTCCATGGACCCCGACGTCATCAACAAGGCCATCGACGAGGCCGTGGCCGAGGCCAACGCCAGGGGCATCAAGGGCAAGCAGACCACCCCCTTCCTGCTGGCCAGGATCAAGGACATCACCGGCGGCGACAGCCTCGCCTCCAACATCCGCCTGGTCTACAACAACGCCCAGCTCGCCGCCCGCGTCGCGGCGAGGCTGTAGAGGGACAAGGAAACAGGGAACAGGCAACAGGCAACAGGGAGCAGGGAACAGGGAACAGGAATAGCCCGGAAACGCAGGGGCGGCCAATAGCCGCCCCTGTACTATGCGCGGCAGCCGCCATTCCTGTTCCCTGTTCCCCGTTGCCTGTACCCTCGTCCCCCCGGTTCCCCTGTTCCCTGTTGCCTGTTCCCTGTTCCCTCGTCCCCCCGGTCCCCTGTTCCCTTTTCCCTGTTCCCTCGTCCCCCCGGTCCCCTTTTCCCTTACGCAGGTTAAAAATATATTCCCCGTCCAATCTTTACGCTTACGTGCATGCTTAGGGGGGTGGAAAAGAGGTATAATATAGAATAAGAAGAAAAAATTTTTGAGCGCCGTTTCGCAGGCGCGTGAAAGGCATGTTCATGCAGAGAGAAAATCACTACGACGAGAGTCAGATCCAGGTGCTGGAGGGGCTGGAGGCGGTGCGCCGCCGTCCGGGCATGTACATCGGCTCCACGGACGAGCGGGGGCTGCATCATCTGGTGTATGAGATCGTGGACAACGCCATCGACGAGGCGCTGGCGGGCTTCTGCGACAACATCGAGGTCACGCTGGCAAAGGACGGCTCCGTGACCGTAAAGGACAACGGGCGCGGCTTCCCGGTGGGCATCCATCCCAAGATGGGCCGCCCCGCGGTGGAGGTTTGCCTGACGGTGCTGCACGCCGGCGGCAAGTTCGGCGGCGAGGGCTACAAGGTATCCGGCGGCCTGCACGGCGTGGGCGCGTCGGTGGTGAACGCGCTGTCCAGCCATTTGCAGGTGAACGTCTACCAGGACGGCAAGATCTATCAGCAGGAGTACGAGCGCGGCAAGATCCTCTACGACCTCAAGGTCGTGGGCGAGACCGAGCGCACCGGCACCACCATCCGGTTCTGGCCAGACGTCAAGACCGGCGAGGTCCCGGAGCCCGGCATCTTCGAGACCGGCAATTTCGACTTCGACACCTTAAAGACCCGCTTCCGCGAGATGGCCTTTTTGAACGCCGGCATACGCATCGAGCTTCGGGACGAGCGCGGCGAGGAGGTCCGGGAGAAGGTGTTCCACTACGAGGGCGGCATCGTGTCCTTCGTGGAGTACTTAAACCGCCACAAGACCCCGCTGTTCCCCACGCCGGTGTACATCTCCGGGGTCAAAAACGGCTCCACCGTGGAGGTGGCGCTCCAGTGGAACGACAGCTTCAACGAGTCGGTTTTCTCCTTCGCCAACAACATCCACACGCCCGAGGGCGGCACCCACCTGGCGGGCTTCCGCAACGCCATCACCAAGGTCGTCAACGACTACGGCCGCAAGACCGGCATGCTCAAGGCCAACGACGCCAACCTCACCGGCGACGACGTGCGCGAAGGCCTGACCGCCATCGTGTCCGTGAAGCTGGTAGAGCCCCAGTTCGAGGGCCAGACCAAGACCAAGCTGGGCAACTCCGAGATCCGCCCGCTGGTGGATTCGATGGTCACCGACAAGCTGTCCACCTACTTCGAGGAGAACCCCGGCGCCGCCCGCACGGTGATGGACAAGTGCCTCTCCGCCGCCCGCGCCCGCGAGGCCGCCCGCAAGGCCCGCGACCTCACCCGCCGCAAGACCGCGCTGGAATCGGCGTCCCTTCCCGGCAAGCTGGCCGACTGCTCCGAGCGCGACCCCGCCAAGTGCGAGATCTTCATCGTCGAGGGCGACTCCGCCGGCGGCTCGGCCAAGCAGGGCCGCGACCGGCACTTCCAGGCCATCCTCCCCCTGCGCGGCAAGATACTGAACGTGGAAAAGACCCGCATGGACCGCGCGCTGTCCAACGCCGAGATCAAGGCCATGATCACCGCCTTCGGCGCGGGCTTCGGCAAGGAGTTCGACCCCGCCAAGCTCAGGTATCACCGCATCGTCTGCATGACCGATGCCGACGTGGACGGCAACCACATCCGCATCCTGCTTTTGACGTTCTTCTACCGCTTCATGCCCAAGCTCATCGAGGAGGGCTACGTCTACGCCGCCCAGCCGCCGCTCTACAAGGTCACCCGCGGCAAGCAGGAGCAGTACGTCTACACCGACGACCAGCTCCAGCGCCTGCTGGACGAGATGGGCCGCGACGCCAAGCCCGAGATCCAGCGCTATAAGGGCCTCGGCGAGATGAGCTACCAGCAGCTCTGGGACACCACCATGAACCCCGAGACCCGCAGCATGTACCGCATCGAGATGAAGGACGCCATCGCCGCCGACGAGCTGTTCACCCTCCTCATGGGCGACCAGGTCGAGCCGAGGAAGGAATTCATCGAGCAGAACGCGAAGCTGGTGGCGGACCTTGACATCTAATTGATGAACCGAGAGGACTCCCTCAGTCACACTTCGTGTGACAGCTCCCTCGGGGAGGGAGCCTGAGCGACGGACCTCCCTCTTGGGGGAAAGTGGCCTGAGTTACGAAAGCCCCCTTCTGGAGAAAAATGGTCTGAGTTACGAAAGCCTCCCTCCTTGAGGGAGGTGGCCCGCGAAGCGGGTCGGAAGGAGTCCGCTATCGAAAGGACATGCCATGCCGCTGCGTTATAACGGTAATCTGATAGAAAACGCCAAGGCCCTGCGGAAAAACGGGACGAAGCAGGAGAAGCATTTGTGGTATGATTTCCTTTGCAAGTATCCCGTGCGCTTTCAACGGCAGAAAACGATTGGAAGCTATATAGTGGACTTTTATTGCTGCAAGGCGCAATTGGTGATTGAACTGGACGGCTCCCAGCATTATGAAGAGAACGCTAAGCGGTATGATACTGTTCGTACAGAGTATCTTGAATCATTGGGACTTCGTGTGTTGCGGTTTTTGAACAGTGATGTAGACCGTCACTTTGAAGGTGTATGTGGGCTTATTGACAAGACGGTCAAAGAACGAATCGCAACAGGTTTCCGATAGCCATACGACTCCCCCAGTCAGCTGACGCTGACAGCCCCCTCGGGGAGGGGGCCTGACGTGATACTATCTTCCGAAGAGAAACGGAGGGCATAATCCTTGGCAGACGAATTCAACATTGGCAAACTGACACCGCTAAACATAGAAGATGAGTTAAAAAAATCATTCATAAGCTATGCTATGGCTGTCATTGTCACACGTGCGCTACCCGATGTGCGCGACGGTTTAAAGCCTGTGCATCGCCGTATACTGTATTCGATGAATGAGATGGGGATAACCCCGGACAAGCCGTTCAGGAAGTCGGCGCGCATCGTGGGCGATGTGTTAGGTAAGTATCATCCCCACGGCGACAGCTCGGTCTATGACGCCATGGTGCGCCTGGCGCAGGACTTCTCCACGCGGGCGCTGCTGGTGGAGGGCCAGGGCAACTTCGGCTCGGTGGACGGTGACGGCGCGGCGGCCATGCGATACACGGAGGCGCGGCTTTCCAAGCTGGCGCTCGAGCTGGTGCGGGACATCGACAAGGAGACGGTGGACTTCTACCCGAACTTTGACGAGACCCTGATGCAGCCCGTGGTGATGCCCAGCCGCTTCCCGAACCTGCTGGTGAACGGCTCGGCGGGCATCGCGGTGGGCATGGCGACCAACATCCCGCCCCACAACCTGGGCGAGGTGATCGACGGCGTGGTGTGCATGATCGACAACCCCGAATGCACCACCGACGACCTGATGCAGCACATCAAGGGCCCGGACTTCCCCACCGGCGGCGTGATCCTGGGCCGCCGCGGCATCTACGACGCCTATCACGAGGGCCGCGGCCGCATCGTGGTGCGGGCCAAGTCGGAGATCGAGGAGATGTCCCAGAACCGGCAGCGCATCGTCGTCACCGAGATCCCCTACATGGTCAACAAGGCCAAGCTGATCGAGAAGATCGCCGAGATGGTCCACGAAAAGACCGTCGAGGGCATCTCCGACATCCGCGACGAGTCCGACCGGCAGGGCATGCGCATCGTCATCGAGCTCAAGCGCGACGTGAACGCCAATGTCGTGCTGAACACCCTCTACAAGCACACCCAGCTTCAGGACACCTTCGGGGCCATCATGCTGGCGCTGGTGGACGGCGAGCCGAAGATACTGTCGCTGCATCAGATCATCCGCCACTACCTGGACCACCAGGAGGACGTCATCCGCCGCAGGACGCAGTACGACCTGAACAAGGCCGAGGCCCGCAGCCACATCCTGGAGGGCCTGCTGATCGCGCTGGACAACATCGACGAGGTCATCGCCCTGATCCGCGCCTCCCGCACCACCCAGGACGCCAAGGACGGCCTGATGAGCCGCTTCGCGCTGTCCGAGCGCCAGGCCCAGGCCATACTGGACATGCGCCTGCAGCGCCTGACCGGCTTGGAGCGCGACAAAATCGAGGCCGAGTACGCCGAGCTTGAGAAACTGATCGCCTACTACAGACAGGTGCTGTCCGACGAGCGCATGGTGCTGGGCATCATCAAGGACGAGATCCTGGAGATCAAGCGCAAGTACGCCGATCCCCGCCGCACGGAGATCTCCATGCTGGAGGGCGAGATCGACATGCTGGACCTGATCCAGGAGGAGGACACGGTGGTCACGCTGACCCACTACGGCTACGTGAAGCGCCTGCCCAAGACCACCTATCGCGCGCAGAAGCGCGGCGGCAAGGGCATCGTGGGCGCCACCACCCGCGAGGAGGACTTCGTGGAGCAGATGTACGTGGTGTCCACCCACGACCCGCTGATGTTCTTCACCAACCGGGGCCGGGTATACCAGCTCAACTGCTATCAGATCCCCGAGGCGGGCCGCACGGCACGGGGCACGGCCATCGTGAACCTGCTCCAGCTGGACGCCGGCGAGAAGGTCACCGCCATGCTACCGGTTCCGGCGGAGAAGGTGGCGGGCCACTACCTGATCATGGCCACAAAGAAGGGCATCATCAAGCGCACGGAGCTTTCCGAGTTCACCAACCTGCGCAAGGCCGGACTGATCGCGCTGGTGCTGCGTGAGGACGACGAGCTCATCCGCGTGGCGCTCACCGACGGCTCCTACGAGCTGCTGCTGGGCACCCGCGACGGTATGGCCATACGCTTCCCCGAGACCGACATGCGCCCCATCGGCCGCAACGCCATGGGCGTCAAGTCCGTGGACCTCACCGGCGACGACGAGGTGGTGGACATGTGCCCGGTCTTTGAGGACATGAAGGTGCTCTCCATCACCGAGAACGGCTACGGCAAGCGCACCGACATCGACGAGTACCGCGTCCAGAGCCGCGGCGGCAAGGGCATCAAGGCCATGAATCTCACCGAAAAGACCGGCCTGCTCACCTGCCAGCTGCTGGCCCACGAGAACGAGGACATCCTCCTCATCACCGACGACGGCACCGTCATCCGCACCCCCGTGGCCTCCATCTCCACCCTCGGCCGCAACACCCAGGGCGTGCGCCTGATGCGCGTCGCCGAGGGCAGCAAGGTGGTGGGCGTCGCCCGCGCCGAGGCCGACCCCGTGGAGGACGCCTCCGACGATGTGGACGACATCGACTCCCTCGACACCGAGGAGCCCCTCTACGAGGAGCTCCCCGCCACCACCCCCGATGGCATCGACGACATCGACTCCCTCGACACCGAGGACCCCAGCGGGACCGAGGACGGGGACGAGGAGATTTGACCTGAGCGTGAATCACGATAGAAACCGCCGGGAGAGGAACGGCTTGCCGTTCCTCTCCCGGCGGTTTTGTAGGGTCAAAGCTCTAACCGCAAAGATCGTTTTATCATGGAAACAGTAAAAGCCTATATGTACTCCTCAAACTCTTCCGGGGTTTTGTCAAAGTCATCCGCGATGTAGACCAGACCGCCTTTCAGCGCGCCAAGCTGAAAGCCTCCTTCCTGTACGCGGGAGCGCTTGCGTTTATCCAGCAGGAAGTCGATGAAGTTCACAGCCTGTTGTTGTTCGTCCTCGGTCATTTCATTCCAGCGCTGTACGACCACTTCAGGCATTGCCATGTTCAACATCTCCTTTCTCCCTTTCAGTATATCACAACCTGCGGGAAGTATCAACCCGCCTCTTATTCCCGCCTTCTTCCCCACAAAACCCATTGACACACCCGTTATGTTAAGATATAATATTATCATGTGGTATATGTACAAAAATGCCCAAAGATATCAGGAGGAATTTAGCATGAGCAAAAAGATGACCTTTGCCCTGGCGTTTGCAAACCGCGGATTCATGCCGGGCGAGCTGATTTACGGGGCGCGGGAGGACATGATCAAGGCCGTGACGGACGCGGGATATGACTACATCGCCATGGACGCGGAGCTGACCCGCTACGGCGGCATCGAGACCCGGGACGAGGGCCTGCTGTACGCCAAATGGCTCAAGGAGCACGAGGGGCAGTTTGACGGCGTGATCTACTCCATGCCCATATTCGCCGACGAAAACGGCGCGATCACCGCTTTGCAGGACGCCGGGGTTCCGATTCTGATGCAGGCGTATCCCGACGAGATCGGCAAGATGGACTTCAAGCACCGCCGCGACGCCTTCTGCGGCAAGTTCTCCGTGACCGACGTGTTCACCCAGTACGGCGTGCCGTTCACGGTATTGAAGCCCCACGTCGTCCACCCGCTGAGCAAGGCGTTTGAGCAGAATTTGCGGGACTTCGCCGCCATCTGCCGCGTCGTCAACGGCATGAAGCGGTTCAACGTGGGCTGCATCGGCGCGCGCACCACCGCCTTCAAGACCGTGCGCTTCGATGAAATCACCCTCCAGAAGTACGGCATCAACGTGGAATCCTTCGACCTGTCCGAGCTGATCTTCAAGGTGGACCAGAAGAAGGACGACGATCCCAAGGTCGTCGAGAAGATGGCGGCCCTCGAAAAGTACACCGATTTCTCGGGCGTGCCGGACCCCAACAAGCTGACCCTTTCCAAGATCAGCGTGGTCATCGACGAGTACATCGAGGAGTATCATCTGGACGCGCTGACCCTGCGCTGCTGGAACGAGATGGAGACCATCCTGCGCGTGTGTCCCTGCGTGCTGCTGTCCGAGCTCAACGACCGGGGCATCCCCGCCTCCTGCGAGATCGACATGTGCTCCGCGCTGACCATGCGGGCCATGGCGCTGGCCAGCGAGCAGCCCACCGCGGTGCTGGACTGGAACAACAACTACGGCGACGACGAGAACAAGGTCATACTGTTCCACTGCGGCCCGGTGGCCCAGCAGCTGATGACCGGGCGCGGTACCGTCACCGAGCACAAGATGTTTGCCAAGGGCGATCCCGGCAGCGGCTGGGGCACCAACGAAGGCCGCATCCGCGCCTTCCCGACCACCATCGCCAACTGCCAGACCAAGGACGGGAAGATCATCGTCTACGCCTCCGAGGCGGAGTTCACGGACGATCCCATCGAAGCCGAGTACTTCGGCTGCGCGGGCGTGTGCGAGCTGCCTAACATGCAGGACAAGATGATCAAGCTGGCCCGCGGCGGGTTCAAGCACCACACCTCTGTCGGCGTGGGCCACATGAAGGACATCCTGAAAGAGGCGTTCACCACGTACCTCGGGTATGACTGGGTCGATATAGATTAATGGGAAATTGGGAATGGGGAATGGGGAATGAATGGCCCGATTCCTCATTTCCATTTAGAGGTGTATTGTTATGAAGATCGCGGGATTGGATATCGGCACTACGGGCTGCAAGTGCACCGTATTTGATGAAAACGGGAGGTATCTGGGCAAGGCGTACCGGGATTATCCCGTCCGCAGGAAGGTGACCGGGCACGAGATCGACGTCTCGACCATCATGGACGGCGTGCTGGCGGTCATTCGGGAGATGGCGGGCCAATACCCGGACATCGGGGGCATCGGCATTACGTCGTTCGGGGAGACCTTTGTCATGACCGACGGGGACGGGAAGCCCCTGCACAACGCCATGCTGTACACCGACCCCCGGGGCGGGGACGAGGTGAAGCAGCTGTCCAAAAGGTTGGGCGAAATGCACATCGCGGAGGTCACCGGGCTGCGCCCCCACGAGATGTACAGCCTGCCGAAGCTGATGTGGATGAAGGCGCACAAACCCGAAATCTACGCGGCGGCAAAGCACATCTTCCTGATGGAGGACTACGTGGTGTACCACCTGACGGGTGTGGCGCAGATCGACTATTCGCTGGCGACGCGCACCATGGCGCTGGATATCAAAAACCTCTGTTGGAGTCAGGAGATGTTCGACGCGGCGGGCATCGACGTGAATCTGATGTCGAAGCCGGTGCCTACAGGGACCCCGGCGGGGCATCTGACCGCGAAGGCGGCGGAGGCCGTGGGCCTGCCGGAGAGCGTGACCATCGTGTCCATCAGCCACGACCAGGTGGCGGCGGCGGTGGGCGCGGGGGCCTTCGACGGCGACGTGGCTGTGGACGGCGCGGGCACGGTGGAGTGCCTGACCCCAGTTTACGACGAAATGCCCGACATCGTGGAGATGTACAAGGGTTACTTCTCCGTGGTGCCCTACGTCATCCCCGGGAAATACGTCGCCTACGCCTTTTCCTACACCGGCGGCGCGCTGATCGACTGGTGCGTCAGCGGCTTCGCCAGGGACGAGAAGAAGGTCGCCCAGGCGCAGGGCATCTCCGTCAACGAGCTGCTGGAGGCCCGCTACCGCCAGGAGCACGGCGACGCGCCCACGGGGCTGCTGGTGCTGCCCCACTTCGCCGGGGCCGCCACCCCCTACATGGACACCGGGTCCCGCGGCGCGATCCTGGGGCTGACCACCGACACCGGCCTGCCGCAGCTGTACCGCGGCTGCATGGAGGGCGTGGCCTACGAGATGGCGCTGAACGCCCGGGCGCTGAAGTCCTCCGGGGTCCACTACAAAAAGCTCCACGCCACCGGCGGCGGGGCGCGGTCCGCGGAGTGGATGCAGATGAAGGCCGACATGCTCGACGTGCCCATCGTGGCCCTGCGCACCGCCGACGCCGGCACCGTGGGCAGCGCCATGCTCACCGGCGTGGCCATCGGGGTGTTCAAGAATCTGGAGGACGCCGCTGCGCACATGGTGGAGCCCATCCACACCTACGAACCCCGCCCCGAGATGCACGCGCAATACATGAAGCTGTACGAAAAGTACGAGAAGGTCTACGCCGCGGTCAGGCCGCTGGTGTGACCGCAGCGCAAAGGCTCCGCCCGATCGAACGGGCGGAGCCTTTGTTATGGTATCACGTTTTATGCCTTGGACTTGATATACTCGTCGATGGCGGCGGCGGCGTTCTTGCCCGCGCCCATGGCGAGGATGACGGTGGCCGCGCCGGTGACAGCGTCGCCGCCGGCGTAGACGCCCTCGCGGCTGGTCAGGCCGTCCTCACCCTGGGTGACGATGCAGCCGTGCTTGTTGGCCTCGAGGCCGGGGGTGGTGGAGCGGATCAGCGGGTTGGGGGAGGTGCCGATGGCCATGATCATGGTATCGATGTCCAGCACGAACTCGCTGCCCTCCTTGACGATGGGGCGGCGGCGTCCGGAGGCGTCGGGCTCGCCCAGCTCCATCTCCACGCACTTCATGCCGCAGACCTCTCCGTTGCGGGGATTGCGGGGATCGTCGGGATTGTTGAAGCCCAGCACCTCGACGGGGTTGGTGAGGGTCTTGAAGATGATGCCCTCCTCCTGAGCGTGCTCGACCTCCTCGGCACGGGCGGGGAGCTCGTTCATGGAGCGGCGATAGACGATGTAGACTTCGTCCGCACCCAGGCGCTTGGCGCAGCGGGCGGCGTCCATGGCGACGTTGCCGCCGCCGACCACGGCGACCTTCTTGCCGTGGCGGATGGGGGTCTTGCTGCCGTCGCGGTAGGCCTTCATCAGGTTGATGCGGGTCAGGAACTCATTGGCGGAATAGACGCCCTTGAGGGACTCGCCGGGGATGTTCATGAACCGGGGCAGGCCCGCGCCGGAGCCGATGAACACGGCCTCGTTGCCCATCTCGAACAGCTCGTCGATGGTCAGCACCTTGCCGATGACCATGTCGGTCTCGATGTCCACGCCCATGGCCTTGAGGTTGTCGACCTCCTTGTTGACGATGGCCTTGGGCAGACGGAACTCGGGGATGCCGTAGGACAGCACGCCGCCGGCGACGTGCAGGGCCTCGTACACGGTGACCTTGTAGCCCATCCTGGCCAGATCGCCCGCGCAGGTCAGGCCTGCGGGGCCGGCGCCGATGACGGCGACCTTGTGGCCGTTGGAGGCAGGCACGGCGGGCTTTTCAGTGGCGTGCTCGCGGTGCCAGTCGGCCACGAAGCGCTCCAGGCGGCCGATGCCCACGGGCTCGCCCTTGATGCCGCGGACGCACTTGGATTCGCACTGGGTCTCCTGGGGACACACGCGGCCGCACACGGCGGGCAGGGAGGAGGAGCGGTTGATGACCTCGAACGCGCCCTCGATGTCCTCGTTGGCCAGCTTGGCGATGAATTCGGGAATGTCGATCTGAACGGGGCACTTGCTGACGCAGGGCTTGTTTTTGCAGTGCAGGCAGCGGCGGGCCTCGTTGATGGCCATATCATAGGTGTAGCCGGTGGCGACCTCCTCGAACACCTTGTTGCGGTAGTTCGGGTCCAGGGACGGCATCGGGCACTTGGTCAGACTCATATTCTTCTCAGCCATTTTATTTGACCTCCTTGTTCATGAGGTTGCAGAACTCATCCCGCTTGTGCTGCTCGAAATCGCGGTACATCGCGCCGCGCTTCATGGCCTCGTCGAAGTCCACCAGATGGCCGTCGAAGTCGGGGCCGTCCACGCAGGCGAACTTGGTCTCGCCGCCCACGGTCAGACGGCAGCCGCCGCACATGCCCGTGCCGTCGATCATGATGGGGTTCATGGAGATCACGGTGGGGATGCCGTACTTCTTGGTCAGCTGACAGACGAATTTCATCATGATCACGGGACCGATGGCGATGACCTCGTCATACTTTTCGCCGGACTTGATCAGCTCCTCCAGGGCGTTGGTGACCAGGCCCTTGGTGCCGTAGGTGCCGTCGTCGGTCATCATGCAGACCTTGGAAGAGCAGGCGTTGAACTCGTCCTCCAGGATGACCAGGTCCTTGCAGCGGAAGCCCACGATGGAGTGCACCTCGCAGCCGTTGGCGTGGAGCGCCTGGGCCACGGGCAGCGCGATGGCGCAGCCCACGCCGCCGCCCACCACGGCCACCTTCTTGAAGCCCTCCACCTCGGAGGGACGGCCCAGCGGGCCCACGAAATCGGGCAGCCAGTCGCCCTCACCCAGCGCGTTCAGCTCCATGGTGGTGCCGCCCACGATCTGGAAGATGATGTCCACGGTGCCGGCCTCGCGGTCATAGCCCGCGATGGTCAGCGGGATGCGCTCGCCGTCCTCGCTGGCGCGCAGAATGATGAACTGTCCGGCCTTGGCCTTGCGGGCCACCAGAGGCGCCTCGATGACCATCCTGGTGACGGTCGGATTCAGGGGCTGCTTCTTGACGATTTTAAACATGCTTTCCCTCTTCTCTTTAGGTTTGCGCGGCCGCCAGCCACGCGCCGATCCCACGCCTCCACCGAGCCGCAGAATTTCCATTCCGTATCATATCACATTGACAGGTTAAAATCAATCATTTGTGGGGGCAATTAATGTAGTTTTTGGGGGAGGGACGGGATGACGTGGCGCGCCGCAGAGATGTGGATTCGTGGGAAAGGGAAAAGGCAACAGGGAAAAGGGAAAAGGGGAACGGAATAGCCGCTGCCGCGCACGATACAGGGGCGGCCAATGCTCGCCCGCCATCTGCCGAAACAATACGGTTTTCATGGCGGGCGGCGCATCGCCGCCCCTGCGTGTCCAGGCTATTTCTAATCCCTAATCCCCGGGCACAGAACCGCCTCGCGGGAAACGTTCAATTCAGGTCCTCCGGGAGAATGCCGCGCTCGAAGCGCATGTCCTTACCGGCGTCTTCCTTGAGGTCGTTCCAGATGAGCATGTCCGCGTCGTCGATGGCGAAGGTGGCGTCGCCGTCCTCGTATTCGGTCCTCCAGTCGGACGTCTCGCCGTTCTCGGCGTAGGTGACGGTGGCCTTGGCGCCGGGCACGTAGGTGACGAGGCACTTCCGCGCGTCGTCATAGGCGCAGCCGTAATCCCACTGGGTCTCCTCCGCGGCGCTGTTCGCCCAGGCGATGTGGACGTGGAAGGTGCCGTCGGGCTGGGTGATGACGTCGATGGTGCAGCGACCCGCGCCCCAGCGGCCCGCGAAGGCCTGGGCCTCCTCGTTGGCCAGCGCCTCGGCGTGGTCCAGCGGGATCAGCTGATAGCGCTTGCAGATGCCCTCCTGGTCGTTCCAGATCAGATGGCCCCAGTCGTCGAACTCGAAGGAGTCGGCGAGGTTCTCGACGACCACCTCGGACACCAGCTCGCCGGTGGCTTCGTCCACATACTCGTAGGCCCGGGTGCCGCCCTCACAGACGAGGGAGAAGGTCTCCGGGTCGTAGCGGCAGGCGGCATAGGTCCAGACCATGGCGGTCTCGCCGCCGTCCTCGGTCTGGCTGGCGGAGCAGTGGAACGCCCCGTCCTCAAACCAGATCTCCACCGCCGCGTTGTCGTCCACCCAGGTGTTTGAGAAGTTCTCGATCACCGACGGGTCCGGGGCGTCGCCTTCGCACAAGGCACAGGCGCACAGCATGAGCGCCATCACGATACAAAGCAGCTTACGCATATCGCATTCCTCCGTCAGGCCATCGGCTCATAGGTCACGGCGGCGTCCTCCGCGGTGTACAGCTCAAACAGGGCCTCGCCCTCCGCCTCGGCGACGGGCGCGTCGTCCTGGAAGTACAGCGGCTCCTCGCTGTCCTGCTCGGGATAGTGGTGGGGGCCGTAGTAGTCCGCATGGGTCACCGGCTTCAGCGCGCCGTCCTCCACGTGGAAGACCTCGATGTGGCGCTCGCCGGAGAGGCGGGAGAAGTGAGTCAGGGTCTTCTCGTCCAGGTTGGCGTAGAAGATGTCTCCCCCGCCGCCGCCGACCTCCAGCACGTTTTTGGCCTCGCCGTCGGCGTAGACGTACACCGCGGCCCTGTCCGCGTCGGTGATGAAGTCGTCCTCGGTGGTGGAGATGATGAGCACCGGCACGCCGTCGCCGTTCAAGTCGATGAAGGCGTGATAGGGGTATTCGGCGAGGATGCGCTCATCGGTCAGCACGGCCATGTACCAGTCGGAGTCCGCGCCCTCCGCGACCTCCGCGAGGGCGGCAAACGGCACGGTCAGCAGGCAAACCAGCGCCACGATCAGCGCAAGGGCTCTGTTCAGGGTCTTGTTCATGGGTCATTCCTCCTTTTTTCAGCGGGGCAGTCCGATGATGGACGCGGCGATCCAGCCCTGGCAGGTCTTGCCCTTGTAGGTAAACTCAATCATGGCGTAGTTGCGGCCCTTGCCGGAATGGTACTTGGACGCCTTGATCAGCGTGGCGGCGGTGCCGCTGGGCAGGGAATAGCTGGCCTTCCTGCCGTCGATGTAGTCCCACTTCTTCCAGACGCCCGCGTTGCCGGAGGTGCCGGTATCGACGATCACGGTGTCGCCCACCTCGATGGAGCGGCTGGTTCGGCCCATGTCGGCCTCCACGGCGTCGGTGACCCCGGGGATCTCTTCGTCCAGCGGGGCGGCCGCGACCTCCTGGGGCGCGGGCGCCTCACCGCCCAGCTCCATGAAGACCTCCTCCACCGGGCCCTCCAGCGCCGCCGCCGGGACGGTCTCCACATACGCGCCGCTATCCTCCGCCAGGGCTCCGGCCATGCCGAAGGCCCCGCCGGTCATGGTCATGGCGGCCAGGGTCACGCCCGCGACGATCTCGCGGATGCCGCCGCCGTTGACGTCCTCCATCTCCTCGAGACTCAGCTCGCGGATGTCCTCCGGGCGATTGCTCTTATCGTTGTTCATGGGGATTACCTCCTTTGGCAGTTCGATGTCAATCCCGGTTTCTGCGGACAGTATAGCAGGGGAACCGTCACAGAAGCGTCACACGCAAACGGGAAGACCGCTCACTGTTGGACGGAAGACCGCGGACAAAGGTTCCCTGTTACGGCATGTACACGCGGCGCAGCTCGATCACGCGGCCGTTCTGGAGGGTCAGGGTGGTGTTGTAGCGGTTGAAGCTGTCGTTTTCGGAGGTCTGGATGGCGCTGAGTATGCCGTCGTAGTCGGTGGTGACGGGGTCGGACTCGATGTCCCAGTCGTCGTAATACGTGGCGGCGGGGTCCACCGGCAGGGAGGTCACGCCCAGCTCGGTGTAGGTCGCCAGATCGTCGTCCAGATTCACCCGGTAGGCGTCGCCGTCCTCGGTCTTGGTGAAGGCGCAGCCGTCCTCGGCGTCGATGCCGCCGTTGACCACCACCAGGTCGTCCCAGATCTCCATGGTCTTAACGGGGATCTCCTGTCCCTCCACCACCACGGTGTCGCCCTCGGCCATACCCTCGATCTCGGAGGCGTCGTAGGTGTCCATGGAATAGATATGTACCGCGTTCATGAATATGCCGGAGGCCAGGCCCGCGACGTCGCCCCGGTCAAAGGCCGCGGCATATTCGCCGTCAGGCAGGTTGTAGACGTTCAGCTCCACCGGCAGCGGGGCGACGCAGCGGGGCTCCGCGGTCCCGGCGGCGCTGAAGGTGACGGTATTGCTCAGCCACTTGAAGCCGGTGGACTCGTCCACGGCCATGGCGGCGAAGTTCAGGTTGCCGTCGCCCCAGTCGCGGGCCACGGTGAAGCTGCCCGAGGCGCTGTTGCCCACGTTGGCCTTCAGCTCCTGGCCGTCCAGCACCATCACCAGGTTGTCCTCGCCGAAGTTCGCGCCCTTTCCGTAGGTCAGCAGCAGCGCGTTGAACATGCACTTCTGCGCGCCCATGTTGGTCAGGGACCAGGTGTAGGTGGTGACGTCGCTGTCGGTGACGGCGTCGGCGGCGGGATTGACGGTCAGCGCCAGGTTCACCGGAGACATGGCGTTGGACACCTTCATGCCGACGGGGTCCTGCGCCACCCAGGCGCTCAGCAGGGCGTCCACGTCGGCGGGGCGCACGCGGCCCTGCTGGAAGGTCATGCCGTGGTCCGCGTCGAAGGCGGCGAAGGCGTTGTCCAGCTTCTGGCCGTAGATGCCGTCGAAGCTGCCGGTGTTGTAGCCCAGCACGCTCAAAATCTGCTGGAGGGCGCGGACGTTCTCGCCGCGGCTGCCGCGCTCGACGACATTGCCCGCCTCGACGGTCTCCGTCTGCACGTAGCCGCAGTCCTTGCACACGCGGCGGCGCTCGCCGGGCTCGGTGCGGGTCAGGGCCTTCACGGTCTCCCACGGGCCGAAGTCGTGGGCCAGCCGCTTCTGGGTCTGGGGCCAGGCGATGCCGTCAGTGTTCAGGCCCTGGTCGGCCTGGAACTTCACCAGCGCCTTCTCGGTGGCGGCGCCGTA
>Ga0256404_1006813_pt1 | contig 18557 bp, 13 predicted proteins | sample RumenRJG_01DNA_FD_185990 | JGI IMG/M metagenome (GOLD analysis project Ga0256404, IMG submission 185990) | Bovine rumen microbial communities from Lethbridge, Alberta, Canada - RJG_01 | ecosystem: Host-associated > Mammals > Digestive system > Stomach > Rumen | place: Canada: Alberta | collected...
GGGCTGCGACGAGTCAATCTGCAATAGACTTGAACGTCAGTGAAAGCCGGGACTTAAGTCTCAGCTTGGGAACCGAGCCTTATAGGCTGTGTTCAAACCACCCGTTTGACGGGTGGTTTGTGATTTAAAGAAGAGAATGGGAGGTTTTATGAAATCACCAAAGGAACTTTCTGTTGACCAAAAACTGGTCGTGCTTACAAAAGAAATCATAGAACTCATGGCGGAAAAAGATGATTTGCCGTTGCGCGTGGTTAAGATTTTAATTGATGATCCGGAAATTCAGGCTGTTCAGGATTATGCGAACAACGTTTCAATCGTTCGGCTTGGATTTAATGACCATGGACCGGTTCATATGAGGACGGTTTGCCGCAATTGCCTTAAAATGCTGAAAATTCTTCATTCAAAAGGAATAAAAACCAGTCTTGAACAGGAAGAGGCTGGAACTTTTGCGGATAGCGTAACAGCTGTGATTCTTGCAAGCTTTCTGCACGATTTTGGAATGACAATTGCGCGTCAGGATCATGAGCTTTATTCAGGAATTTTGGCAATGCCGATAGTCAATAAGATTCTGGATGAAGTTTTGCCAAATCCAAAAGACTTAAAACGAAAAATTACAATCCGTTCTATGGCTTTGGAAGGAATTGTCGGGCACATGGGAACTCGGCGTATTCATTCAATTGAGGCCGGGCTTATTTTGATTGCTGATGGTTGCGATATGACAAAAGGCCGCGCCAGGATTCCTATGGAAATCAACACAAAACCGAGCGTTGGTGACATCCATAAATATTCAGCAAATTCAATTGAGAGCGTAAAAATTTTGAGCGGCGAAGAAAAACCGATTAAAATTGAAGTTCACATGAGCGCGGATGTAGGATTTTTCCAGATAGAAGAAGTTCTTCTGCAAAAAATAAATTGCAGCCCGGCAAAGCCTTTAGTCGAACTTTATGCCGGGGTTGAAGGTAAGGATTTAAAGAAATACCTATAGCTTTGGGTTTTTAACGATTCTATGAACAGAACGTTACAGTAAAAGTGCTGCCTTCGCCTTCTTTTGAAGAAAGATTTATTGTTGCGTTGTGATATTTTGCCGCGTGTTTTACAATTGAAAGTCCAAGCCCGGTTCCGCCAAGTTCCTTTGAGCGGCTTTTATCAACGCGGTAAAAACGTTCAAAAACTCGTTCCTGTTCATTTTTGGGAATTCCGATTCCTGTGTCGCGAACAGAAATTGTTGTTTTGCCGGCAAAAGGTTCATTTTCAGATGAATTTTTGTTTTCATCTTTTATAATTACTTCAACAGTTCCATTTTGTTTGTTGTATTTTATCGCGTTGTCAATCAGATTATAAATCATCTCGTAGATTACAGGTTGAACACCGAAAATTTTTCCAGTATCGCCGTGAACTTTTAGTGTTACATTTTTGGTTTTTGCGCTTGCAGAAAGAATTTTTGCGATTTCTTTGGAAAGTCCGAGAAGTTCAATCGGCTCTTTTTCCATGCTGATTGATTTTTCGTCAAGTTTTGAAAGTTTTATGATGTCGTTCACAAGAGAAATCATTCTTTGGCTTTCTTCGTAGATTGTGCTTGCAAAATCTTTTGTGGTTTTCTCGTCTGTGCCGCCATTCTTTAAAATTTCCGCAAATCCAGAAATACTTGTGAGCGGAGTTTTTAGTTCGTGGCTTACATTTGCGGTAAACTGTTTTCGCAGTTCCTCGCGCTGAGTTTTTTCAAAATTTTCTTCGGCAATTCGTTTTGTGAAAGGTTTTAACTCCTCGTAAACAAGGCAATCTTCCGGATTTTCAAGATTGATTTGGTTCAACGGGTTTGTGATTTTTTTTGAAGTCCAGACAGCCGCGATTCCAGAAATTATAATCGCCAGAACCAGCATAATCAAAAGCGTTTGGCTCATTCCAAGCACAAGAACTGCAACTGAATGTTGGTCGCAGGAAATTCTCAGCACATTTCCATTTGAAAGAAGTTTTGCAAAATACAAAGTTTTGTCCGTCATCGTTGAAGAATAACGCGAAACTTTTGCGCTTCCTTTTTCTTTTGCGGCAATAAATTCCTCGCGCAGTCCATGGTTTTCCATTTTGGAAGCATCAACCATGTTATCAAAATAAACAGTTCCATCTTTGCCGATTAAAGTTATTCGGTTTTTTATTGAATCAAATTTTTTTAGCTCACTTACATCGGAATTTTCAATGTAATGTTCAAGGAAAACGGCTTCGGTTTCTAGCTCATTAAAAATTTTCCGTTCAAAATAACTGTAAATATTTGAGATAAAAAAAACTGCGCACAAAAAATAAACCAATGTTCCAACCAAAAAAGTGCTTAAAAAAATTCTGAATGTTAAAGATTTTGATTTCAAAGTTTCCTCCCATAAATATTTCAGAGTGTGGTTTTAGCCGATTTTGTACCCGATTCCGCGCACGGTTTCAATAATTTCTCCATTTTCATCGCCAATTTTCTGCCGGAGCGTTCTTACGTGAACATCAACGGTTCGGCTTTCAATGTCAGCGTCAATTTTCCAGATTGAATTTAAAAGCTGCTCGCGCGTTAAGACATTTCCTTTGTTTTCAATTAATAAGGCAAGAAGTTCAAATTCTTTTACTGTCAGAAAAATCTGTTTTTCACCAACAAAAACTGTATGCCGGCTTTCGTTTAATTTTATGTTTCCAAGCGAAAGTTCTTTTTTGTTTGATTGAATTGCGTTGTTTTTTTCATAGCGGCGAAGAACGGCTTTTATGCGTGAAAGAAGTGCCATCATACCAAAAGGTTTTGTAACATAATCATCCGCGCCAGAATCCAGTCCAGTTACAATATCGAATTCAGAATCTTTTGCGGTAAGCATAATCACAGGAATTCCCGAAGTTTCTTTGTTTGCCCTAAGTTTTTTCAAAATAGAAATTCCGTCTTCTTCTGGAAGCATTATGTCCAAAAGAATAAGATCAGGCTTTTTTGTCATTGCTTTCCAAAATTCAGAAGGAAGCGCAAAACTTTCCGTCTGATAATTTTGAGATTTTAAGGTATAATCGACCAGTTTTCGGATGGAATCGTCATCTTCAAGAAGATATATCATAAAATCGCCTCCATTTTCAATTTTCGCCTTTTATTTTAATTTTTACAATTGAATAATGTAAAATTGACGTAAAATTAAAATATAATCAATAAAAATTTTTAGTTATGCAAAATCTGATTTTCTTCTTATATTTTAAATATGTTTTTTAAATTAAAGAAATTAATTTTGATGTTCACAGTTATTTTTTTGGGAATTTTTGTCTTTGCGCAAGATTTTTCACAAGATGCAGAACTTACGGAAGAAAATTCTTATGAAGTGCCGGTTTTTACACCTGTTTTGCCGACTTTTAAAAGCGGTTTGATTGCAACTGCCGAAACTTTGGGAAGCAATGTGCTTTTGTCAACTTTTAACAGATTTATTCTTAGGGCGGATTATGCGCAGATTTCGCCGGAATCAATTTACGACAATCTGACGCATTGCTGGGTTTGGGACAATGACGAATTTGTTGTGAATCAGCTTGGGCATCCTTATCAAGGTTCGTTTTATTTTGCGGCAGGACGCGCGAACGATTTTAATTTTTATGAATCGATTGGTTTTGCGTTGCTTGGAAGCGTAACTTGGGAATATTTTGCGGAAACCGAACGTCAATCCGTGAATGATTTAATTTGCACGCCTTTTGGAGGAGCTGCTTTGGGTGAAGTTTTTCACCGGCTTTATATAGAAGCTTCCGGCGCGAAATCGATTTTTGCATTTGTTGTAAGCCCGATGGACGCGTTGAATTCGCTGATTACCGGAAATTCCTGCGTTCGCGACACAAAAGAGGGCGTAACTTCATTTGAAAATTTTATAAGCCTTGGCGGAATTGCTGAAAGAACTCATTCTGCAGAAAAATCTTATGACAACGATGAAAATATCAACGGAAATCTTCACGGAGGATTTGCATTGGTTTACGGAAATCCGTTCAGAAACGAAAAGAAAATTCCTTTTTCATATTTTAATTTTGATTTGGAAGGCGGCGGAACAATAAAATATTATGAAGTAAAAACGAACGTTGAAGGAAGCCTTTTTAGATTCGGAACAAAATATTCAGAAAAAAGTTCATTTTCTGCTGCGCTTGCGATGACATTTAAAGTTGACTGGACAAAACTTTCCAGCTATTCAGTTAATGGACTTGGCGTGATGTTCAATTCTTTGAGCGAATTTCAAAATGGATTTGTTTTGGAACAAAAATTAAATTTGAGCGGAACGTTTTTTGCCACAGGAGATTGTTACGCGCTTTACCGTGGCCATATAAAACTTCCTGATGATGGAATTGAACGCCGGCTTTACGATTACGGAGTCGGTTTTTACGGACGCTATGGATTTTGCGCAAAGCAAAAATATTTTGGAAAACTGAATTTTTCTGCCGTTTGCCTTGGATTCTTTGACATTGAAACAGCAGTTCCTTCTTATGCAAAAAAAGGCGCGACATATATCACAGAAACTGCGCTTTCTTATGAACATTCAGTAAAAAAGAATGTATCGGTTGGATTAAAAAGTTCATATTATTTTAAATACGAGAATAATTATGGCACAGAAAACGTTGACGAACATATAGTTTCTGCAGATTTGTATTTGGCTAGAAAGATAAAATAACTTTGGGTTTTATATAAAAAATGGGCGAGAAGAAATTCTTGTATTTTTCTTCCCGCACATTCAATTTCTTTCACAATTAACAAAACTCAATATTTGAACTGTTTTTAGAATGTATATTTTGCGGCAATCTGAACGAAACTGTTGTTGTGCCAGTCGCCAAATTCGCTTCGGTTTTTAATAAAACTCTGCATATACATTCCGTTTGCAGAAAATTCAAGTCCATCAGAAACATACCAAGTTATTTTTGGCATGATGATAAGATCAAAATGTTCAAAACCATAAATTGCGCTTATTTCCGGTTTCAATTTTCCGTGCGCCAGATTATCAGAAATGTTCAGAACAAGTTTATTGTCTGTTTCATAAGTATTGCTTTCTGTATCGCCTGATTTTTTAATTTCATCGTGGTTCAGAATGTATTTTCCCTGTGTCTGAAGATTGAAATTCAGTTCACTGATTGGAAGATCTCTGTCAAATCCGAAAACCCAGGCAACAGAATTATTGTGAACTGCCGGATCATCGCCTGCTATATCCTGTGTAAGATTGTAGGCTGCTTCTGCACGGAAATTGTATGCACCGAAAGTTTTTGCCGCTTCAATTCCAAAAACCTGCAAAAAGTCATAGTCAATGAATTTGTCGTCTTCATTTGCTTTGCCTTTAAGATATTTTGGAACATAAATGTACATTTTATTGTAATCAAATGAAGCTCGTTTGTCACGTCCAAAATAATAGCTTACGCCCCAATCCCAAGAACCTGTTGTGGTTGTGAATCGTGCGCCGGCCTGCATATATTTAAGCTGGTATAAATCCGGGTAAAGGTCATCTGCAAGGGAAGAGGAGTTGCTAAGCATTTTTGTGTAAAGATCCTGAGCTTGAGTAGCTTCGTTTTTTGCAGATAATATATCATTTTCAGATAAATTTGTATTGGCTTTAACACTGGCTAATTTAGCATTTGCAGTTCCAGCAGCAATTCCTTGCGTAACAATTGCTTCTCCAGCAGTCTTAGTCAATTCATTTTTCAATTCCTTAACCTGGGTTGGAACCCATCTGCCTGAAGAAGCATAGCGGTCGGCGGTTATAAATGGTGTCCATACAAGTTCAAATCGGTTTGAAGTGAATGGTCCTACATCATTTGGCGCATTGTAAAGAACGCGAACCATTGGTTCAGAAAGCCGACGGTCAATGTAGTCTGGAATCAAAAAGTCTTTGTAATCGTTTGCGTTAAAATTGTCAATTACGTGGAGTTTATCGCCTTTTCCCCAGACAACTTTCATTTTTCCGGCTTGAATTACAAAATTACCCAGATATGCTTCAAGAGTAAGTTCATCAATAATATCTGACTTGTAATCTGTGATTATATCTTTGCTGAGTGCGAATTTTACATCTGCGGAAACTGCGTCGTTTGAATAATTAAGGCCAAGTTTTCCTTTTGGATCAACCCAAGTGCTCCATTCATCGATTGGAAGCCCGATGGTGCCTTCGTCATCCACATAAGCGCGGAAATTGATTTGTGCTTCGCCATTTATTGACAATGCAGTTGCAGAAAATGAAGAAGAAGATGAAGAGTCGCCAAAATCACTGCCGAAGTCGCTTCCAAAATCATCACCAAAATCCATATCCTGTGCGGTTGCGAAAGAAGTGCATAAAGCGGCTGCCGCTAAAAGGGCAAGAATTTTTGTTCGTTTCATAAAAAAATCCTTTTGAATATAAAAATACCGCCGCAAAGCTGCGGCGGAAAATGTTTTATTTAGCTGTATTCAAGTAGTTTTGTGTGAATACGCTGTCTGGAATTGCCTTGTCAAGGATGATGTTGTAGCCGTTCGGGCTTTTTGCATTCTTCTGAGCGGCAATTCTTGTTGAATGTCCGTTCTTTACATTTTTCAATGTTGTTGAAGTTGTGATTGTGTAACCCTGAATATTTTCGAGCTTATCAACTGTCAATGTTTTTACAAGAGTTCCATCTTTTTTGTCATACATTTCTGCGTAAACTGGAGTGTATGTATTTTTGTCAATCCACTGGATTCGATATTTGTACTGAGCTTTTGCGAATGTTGCATCTGTTGGAGTTGACTGAATTTTCCAGCAGCTGTAGCCATTCTTTTCTTCTTCGCCCAAAAGTTCGTGAGTATCATCGTCAAGTTCGCGTGTTGACATATCATCATAAGTTGCGTCTGTTCCTGTGAAAGATTTGTTGCCTTCAGAAGAATTTACGCGGCGAGTTGTTTTCAATGATGGCATATAAATCCATTTGTCATCATCTTTGCCTTTGTTTTCTTTCTGAAGGAATTTGATTCCTTCGTTTGACTTGTTTGTGCTTGACTTAAAGTTCATTACAACATCAGAAGTGTCTGTGCTCTGGTTGTGTCGGCCAAGTTCATCAATAATTCGGTGTTCTTCAATTTTTCCGCTCTTGTTAATCAAATCCATTTCAATAATTGAATGGTTGAAATTCGGCTTTTTGATGTTCAATGCTTTGTCAACGATTGAACGCGCATCCTGAGCAAAAATCATTGCTGAAACAGCAAGAAGAGCAGCTGCAAAAAATGTTTTTTTCATAAGTTTCATATAAATCTCCTATAAAAATTATTTGTTTGTTTTATCTTCGTCCGTTCCCAAATCTTCTGTTGGTTCAACTTTAGGGCGGCTGAATTTTGGATCATAATTTGTAAGGAATCCTGGAAGAATTGTCATTGCGAGCATAGAGCTTGTGAACATAACAATTGCAATCAAAATTCCGATGTAGCGCAAAACTGCGAACTTTGAAAGACACAAAACAAGGAATCCAAGACCAACCGCGAGCGCGTTTGTAAGAATTCCAACTCCACTTGAAGCAAAAGTTCTTCTTGCCGCAGCGTGAACATCCGTTGTTTTCGCGCGTTCTGCACGGTAAGTTTCAAGGAAGTGGATTGTGTAGTCAATACCGATTCCGACTGCAACAGAAGCGATAATTGAAGTTACAAGGTCAAGGTTGATTTTTGCGAATCCCATAGTCATATAGTTCAAGAAAATTGTGAAAGCAAGTGGAACTGCGCCAAGCAATCCTGCCCATCCAGAGCGGAAAGAAAGTGCAATTACAACAAATACACACAACAATGAGAACGCAAGACTCTGAATCTGTGAAGAAACAACCATGTCTGTCATTACAGATTCAAGTTCACCTTTTCCTGTGAAAGAAATTTCATAGCCTTCCGGGAAGTGATTTTTTACATAAGAATTACATTCTGAAATTACAGATTCAATATCTTCTGTTGACTGAGAGCGGAAAACCATCTGAACGCGCAATCGGTTTGGATTCAAAACATTTTCGTTCTGCGGGTCATTTGCCCAGCGGCCAAGAGTTTCTTTGTCTGAAAGCATGAACAGGAAGTTTCCAACAACATTTTTCAGCGCTTCGTGCTGAGCGTAGCCGTATTTTGCTTCATTGTAAGGAATTTCGTAGAAATCGCTTCCCTTGTAGTTAAGCTTTTTTTCAAGAACTTTTACAACTTCATCAATTGTGGCATTTTTTCCGCCAGCTTCCGCATAAGCAGAAGAAAGAAGCTGAAGTCCTTCTTCAACTGTGATTGTGCTGTTCAGTTTTTTTACATAAGCAACGTTTGGATCAACATAATCCGGGAGCATTTCGTAAGTTTCTTCTGAAGAAGAATTGTCTGTTCCAAAATCACCGAAATCATCCATGCCAAAGTCGCCGAAATCTGAACCGAAATCCGCAAAATCATCTGCGCCAAAATCGCTTGAGCCGGAAGAAACTGCAACTGTGTTCAAACTTTCCGCATTTGGAGCGTGTAAAACCTGATTCATTCGTTTAATCAAAGTTGAGAACGAAATGATTTTTCCAACGCAAGGGAATTTTGTGTAAATATCATCCTGAAGTCCGTCCAACGCTTCAAGAATGTCCGGATTTTTCATTGAGCCTTCTTCAAGCGCAATTTTTCTTCCGTCAGACTTTTTGATTATGTTTCCATTTACATCAAGATATTTTCCATCTTTGTTCATTACAGGAATTCCATCTTCATCAAGGAAATTTCCGTCCGCATCTTTTACTTTTGGACCGTCAATAACCATGAAAATAAGATTTGTTCCGGCAAAACGCTTGTCAACATAATCAATATCTTGTCTTAACTGGCTTTCTTTTGGGAAATAGTTGATAATTGAAGTGTCAATGTGAAGTTTTTTAATTCCAAAGAAAGAACAGATAATTATAAGCGCGCCAAAAATATACATTCTTGGTTTTGAACCGCAGAAGAAAAGGAAAATTCCGTACAAAGAATCGTGAGAAGCATTTCCACGATTGATTGTGTGTTTTTTTACCTTTGTTGTTACTTCCTGCATAATCTTTGATTTTTTACCGATTTTGCTTACAGGTTTTACCATAAGAACGGCAGGAATGAAAGTTACAGAGAAAAGCCAAGAAAGCGCAACACCGATTGCTGTAAAGATTGCAAAACTGTGAAGCGGCTGCATTGGGCTTGAAACAAGAGAAATAAATCCGATTACTGTAGTAATAGCGGCAAGGAATACAGCAACTTTGCAGTCGCCAACACCTTTCAGAACGATTTCTTTGTGAACGTCTTTTGTAATTTCAATGCCTTTTGATTTTGCCTCATCCAGCGCAATGTAATAATGCGTAAGAACGTGGATTCCGTAGGCCGAACCGCAGGCGATAAGTGCAACTGGAATAATGCTTGTTACAATTGTAAATGTAAAGTTGAATACAGCCATAAGTCCGCAAGTGCAGGCTGTTGAAAGAAGAACTGTAATAAGTGGAAGAACTGTTCCATCCAATGTCTTAAGGCTGATGAACAATGTAAGCAGAACAACAACAGAAACAAGAGGAATAAGTCTAACAAGGTCTGAAATTATGAATTCGTGCATATTTTCAGAAACAACCGGGTCACCAAAATAAATAACTTTAAGGTTTGTGCCTTTTGTGTATTTTTCTGTGATTTCCTTTACTTTTGTTAGAGTTTCTTTTTCAATGTCGCTGGAAGATTTTGCGTTTGCCGCGGCAGTAGTTATTGTTTCTGTAAGAGAATCAAGTTCTTCAGGAGAGAATCCTTCAATAGAAGAAAGAGTTCCTTTTTTCTGCGCTTTCTTGAAATCCTTGAAAGTTTTGATTCCTGCGTCCGCAAGAATTTCAGACTGTTCTGGAGTGACTGTTCCTAAGTACGCAATTTCATCCGGATGATTGTTCGCCACAAGCGTAATCTGCATCTGTGCAGCTTTATTGTCATCGGAAATAATTGAGCGCGTATACATTTCATCCCAATCCGCAAGATTTTGCTTTAACTGGTTTGTCTGTTCAACTGTAAGTGGCGGAAGATAACCGTTTTCATCGCGTTCTGCATCAATAATGTTTCCTGCTGTGAGCGCGCCGTCTACGTCTTCAATAAAATCGATTTTTGTAAGGGAATCGACGCGGTCAACTGTAGGTAGATTTTCTACATCTGTTGAAATATGATCGATAATTCCAAGAATTTCTGGAGTTATGATAGAACCTTTGTCGGTTTCAAGGGAAACTCCAATAACAACAGTGCTTCCGAATCTGTCTTCTGTTTCGATAAGATGTTTGTAGGATTCATGTTTCTGCGGAAAATAAAGTCTTGTTGAGTCATCCATCTTGATATTTCCAAGCTGGAAGCCAAGTACCGCAGTAACAGCCAGTGTTACAATGATAATTAACCATGGGTGCTTGAATAAGCGATTCATGATATACAAATCCTCCTAATGAATTTGCAGTCTATAAGTTTAAGAAATTAAACCGATAAACTAAATATAATAATTTTATAAAATAACGTCAACAAAATTTTTTATCATATTTAGAGTGAATTTTGTTTCTCCAGTAAAATACATTCAAATCATCTAACTTGACATTGAAAATGAATGATTATAAACTTAAACAAATAAACTTATAAACCGAATGAGATTGAGGCGTAGAATGAATTCTTTCAACAGTGAATATTTTAAGGAAAAAATCAATGCAATCCGAGAAAAATTTAGTGTTTGTACGCCTTACATGACGACTTTGAGCGATACTGTGCGGCAGAAAATTCTTTTGATTCTGGCTGAATCTGGAACTGACGGCATGGATGTGCAGGATATAACAGCAAAAACTCATCTTTCGCGTCCGGCTATTTCGCACCATTTGCGTATTTTAAAAGATGCGGGAATGATTATAAGCCACAAAAAAGGAACGCAGGTTTACTATTTTATATATGTTCGTAATGCGCTTGAAAGTTTGATGGATTTGATTAGCACGGTTGAAAATTTAGTTTCAAAAATTGATATGGAATCTGTAAAGGAGATTGCTCCTTGGATGATTACCGGTAAAGCTTGAGCGGATGCGTGAGGGATTGTAATGCCGAAGTTGCGAAGCAATGGAGTGAAACGGAAGCATGAAAAGCCCGACGGCTTTAGCCGGCACGCTCAGAATAAGAAAATCAAATAAATTTAGGAGTTCGTATGAAAAAGGTAATTTTGGCGGCTGCTTTTGCGTTTGCTGCGGCAATTTTTGCGGGTTGTAAGGCAAAGGGAGCGGATTTGGTTTTTGGTGATTGGAATTTAATTCAGTACAATATAGAAGGAAATGCGATTAATTTTTCAAAGGCGTCGGTTTCTTTTGCGGCGGAAGGAAATGGACTTAAAGTTTCTGGTTTTTCGGGCGTGAATAGTTTTTCTGGTTCGTGCAAGATTGATGGAAGAAAATTTGCGGCTGGCGATGGTTTTGCAACAACAAGAATGGCTGGACGCAAAGAAGATATGGAATTTGAGCGTTCATTTTTAAACTCTTTGGCTGGAGCTGACGGTGTGGAAGTAAAATCTGAAGGCGAAAATCAGTTTTTGTATATTTTTAATTCTGCTGAAAAATCAGAAATGGTTTTTGCACGGGCTTCTTTAAAAGATTCCGAATGGGTTTTGACTTCTATTTTGAAAGGCGATGGCGTTGTTAGCGTAAATGTTGAGGAAAATGAGCTTCCAACGCTTAAATTTACAGAAGAAGGAAAAGCGGCTGGTTTTTCTGGTGTGAATTATTACACAATGGATTATTCTATTGATGAAAAAGGCAAAAAACTTTCGTTTACGCTTGGAGCTTCTACTTTAATGGCTTCCGGCAGCAAAGAGGCTATGGAACTTGAGCGTCTGTTTTTTGTAAATATTGATCAGGCGGATTCTTATTCGGTTTCTGGCGAGAATCTTACAATTCGTTCAAAAGATGGAAAAATTCTTTTGCAATTTGTAAAAAAGCCGGCTGACGAAAAATAGAATTGTGTGTGGCGGTGCGCGAATCGCTGGCTTGCGTTGATTTTGAGGTTTCTAGATGAGGCATTTTAAGGTTTCTTTTGTTGGTTCTATTGTTTTGTTGGTTGCGGCATTTTATTTTACGGCTTGTCAACAGGTAACTGAAAAATATTACATAACTTCGTATACAGTTGCTTTTGACGCAAATGGTGGAACTGGCAAAATGAAAAGCCAGACTTTTGAAAAAGGAAAAGCACAGGCTATTTCAAAGAATTCGTTTGTTGCGCCGGATGGAAAAGTTTTTGCCGGTTGGGGTTTGGATTCTGATGATAGGCAGATTTCGTACACCTATACACAAGTTATTAATATAGAAGAAAATTGCACGCTTTATGCAAAATGGAAAATGATAGAAGGAAGCGGTTCTGCAACCGAGACAAAAGAATTTGAATTTGTTTTTGATGAATGGCAGACCTCTGATAAAAGCATAAAGCCGGGCGATGATTTTTATAATTTTGCTGCAGGACGTCTTTTTGACGGTACGAATGAGAATTTAAAAAGTGTTCTAGTTGAGCAGGAAGAGAATCTTGCTGAATTTTATGAAGATGAAGCAAAAAATCCTTCTTTTAAACTTGGTGAAATTGCAAAAACGCTTAAAGATACGTTGACAGAAACTGATATTGAACAAGCGTTGGCTGCTGAAATTATGGGAATTGATTCAATTTCATCCCTTGAAGAGTTGTATAAAAAAATTGCTGAAAATATTTTTGTTCAGAATTCTGCTTTTGTGCTTGGACCGGTTTATTTTGGCAGAGAATTTTCTATTTCAATAAATGTTGGTGTTGAAGAAATTGAATCCGAGGAAAATCCGGCTTTATATGATTTAGATAAGGTCAAAGCTTTTTTTGATGCGTTGGAAAAAGAAAATCCAGATTCTGACTGGCAGAAAGAAACAAGCGTAGCATATCCTTTTTTTAATGACTTTTTAAAAGATGATATTGGCATGGATTTACCAGAGCTTGATATTATAAAAATCCTTGATAGGATTGCTGTTTCTGAAACGGACGATGAAACTGAAGAAGAAAATGGAACTGAAGCGGTAGATTTTTCGTTGGAAAATGCGAAGAAATTCTTAAAATACTGTGCGGTTCAAAATTCAAATACATATAAAGCTGGTTTGGAAGATATTTTTAAGACTCAGCCATTTTATTATCCGGTTTTAAAAGTTTACAAGGAAAAAATTGATTCAAATGGAGAGGCAAAAAAGAGCGCTCTTGAAATGTGTGAAGAATTCCGCGGAACTTTTAAATCCAGAATCAAAAATAATACTTGGATGAGTGAAACTTCAAAGAAGAATGCGATAAAAAAAGCAGATGAAATGTATTTTCTTGCAGGTTATCCGAATGAAATTCCTGCAGAATTGATTTTTGAAGATGAAAACGCAGAAGATTATTCAGATTTTATAACTTTTTACAAAGAAATTTCTAAAAAATCAGTTTGTGAATATATAAAACGCCTTTGTTCTAATGAATTTTCAGAGAAACAAAAGGTTTTTGACTTTATTATTTTTATAGATACACCTGTAACTGCAAATGCTTTTTATTTTCCAGAAGTTAATGCGGTAAATATTTGTGCTCCAAATTTGAATTCTCCGTTTTTTGACACGAATTACGCTGATGCATACAATTATACGGTGTTGGGCGCGTCTACAATCGGGCATGAAATGTGCCATGCGTTCGATAATCTTGGTTCTCAATATGACGAAAAGGGAAAAAAATCTGATTGGTGGACTGTAAGTGACAAACTGCGTTACAAGCAAAAGCAGCAGGAAATGACAACACTTTTCAATCAGTATATGATGGAATCTGGCTATGTTGTTAATGGCGAAAAAACTCTTGGCGAAAATATGGCTGATTACGGTGGTCTTGTTGTTGCCTATGAGACATTTTTAAACAAGAAAAGTACAGAACTTACAACAGAATCATTGACCAAACAAAGAAAAGTTTTCTTTCAATCTTATGTTCTTGCCTGGGCTAATTCAGAAATGGATGAAGAAAGTTTGACTGAAGATCCGCATGCACCTTTTGAATTCCGCGTAAAAGGTCCTGTAAGCAATATCGACGATTGGTATGAACTTTATGATGTCCAGTATGGCGATAAATATTATCTTTTGCCGGAACAACGGATTATATTGTGGTAATTTTTTAACAGAGAATCTACAAAGGAGTCTATCAACTGATGAAAATTATACATTGCGCAGACATTCATGCTGATTCAAAAATGGGAACGCATTTTACAAAGGAACAGGCAGAAACCCGGCGAAACGAGATTGTCGATTCTTTTGCAAAAATGGTTGAGTTTGCAAGGGAAAATGGCGCAAAAGTGATAATTATTGCAGGCGACTTGTTTGACACAAAAGAAAATCAGCAGAAAAAAATTAAGCAGCGGATTTTTTATATCATTGAACAAAATCCTGGAATTGATTTTTTGTATCTCCGCGGAAATCATGACGAGGATGTGGATTTTTTTGAAGAAAAATCGATTTCGAATTTAAAACGCTTTTCAAAATCAAGATGGCAAAAGTATTCGTATGAAAATATTGATATTTACGGCCACGAATTTGGCTCTTCAATTCCGTTGACGGCTTACAGCGAACTGAATCCTGATCCGGCCCGCATAAATATTGTTGTTTTACACGGACAGATTGCTGAATATAAACCAAAAGATGACGCTCCGGCGATTTCCTTGCCAAAACTTACAAATAAAAATATTGATTACATTGCTTTGGGGCACATCCACGATTTTAAGATTGAAAAACTTGATAATCGTTGCTCCTGGTGTTATTCGGGTTGCCTTGAAGGGCGCGGATTTGACGAATGTGGAAAAAAAGGTTTTGTTCTGATTGATGTTCAGAATAATAAAGTTAAGGCGGATTTTGTTCCTGTTTCAAAGCGAGTTGTTCACGAAATTCCTGTAAAACTTTCGGGTGTGCAGAATTTTTCTGAAATTATGAGAAAAATAACTGATTTGCTTGCGGGAATTTCTTCCAAAGATATTGTTCAAGTTGATTTGACTGGTGAACTTTCTGAAGAAACGGAAATCGAGCCAGAATCTTATCAGTCGGCTTTGGCTTCGGATTATTTTTATGTGCGCGTAAAAGACAAAACTGAAACAAAAATCGATTATACAAAATATGAAAAAGATGTTTCGCTAAAAGGAGAATTTATCCGGCTTGTAAAAAATCAGCAGAATCTTTCTGAAGAGCAAAAAATCAAGATTATTATGACTGGCATAAAAGCGTTGGCAGGGAGATTGTAGTAATGGAAATAGTAAAAATTCACATAAATAATTTTGGAAAATTCCACAATGTTGATATAGATTTGAAAAAAGGCGTAAATTCTTTTGTCTATGAAAACGGATGGGGAAAAACAACTCTTTCAGTTTTTATAAAATCAATGTTTTACGGAATGGAATACACAACTTCAAAAGATGTTGAAAAAAATGAAAAGCTAAAATATTTTCCGTGGCAGGGCGGCGTTTACGGCGGAAACATGATTTTTTGCCACAACAACAAAGAATATTTAGTGAACAGAACTTTTGGACTCAAAAAAAACGAAGATACTTTTGAACTGCGCGATTTAAAGACGAACAAGCCTTCCTCTGATTTTTCGGAAGACTTGGGAACTGAACTTTTTGGAATCAACCGTGATTCCTATGCGCGAAGCGTTTTTGTAACGTTGAAAGATTCTCCGGTTGGCTCAGCGGACATTACCGCAAAACTGAACAATCTTGTTGAAAGCGGCGATATTTCTAATTTTGAGGAAGCGGCTGCAATTCTTGAAAAAAAAGCGAAAGAGCTGCAAGGAAGAAACAAAGGCACTGGCGAGATTTCAGCCATTCAGCAAAAAATTGACGACGATAGGAATTATATAGAAGAAATTAATTCAAAATTGAAGCAAAACGCAAATTGTGAAGAAAAAATTGCTGGCTTAAAAAAAGAAATTCTTGAGTTAAAAAAACAGCAGGAATCTGTTGCGGAACAAATTTCTGTCTGTGCAAAATTTGAAGGCAAAACAAGATACGAACAGCTGAAAAATGATTTAAAAAAATCAGAAAACGAAAAAAAATCTCTTTGTGATTTTTTCAATGGAAAAATTCCAAGCGAAGAAATTGTAAAAAGAATTGATTCAATTTCAAATAATTACACAACGATTGAATCGAACATAAAAAATCAGTCCGCAAGCCAATCTGAAAAAGATTCTTACGAAAGCTTAAAAAATTATTTTGCCGGCGATATTCCTTCAAAATTTCAGATTGAGGAATGTTTAAAAACTGACAATGAATACAAAAATTTTAAGCAGACTGAAAGCGCAAAAAAACTGACTCAGGCAGAATCCGCGGAATTTAATTCTTTGGACAAAAAATACAAAAATTCTGATGTTTCAAAAGAAAAAATCGACGGATGCATTTCTGATATTACAAAAGTTCAGCAGGAAAAAAATCAAATCAACGAGCTAAAAAGTGAACTTTTGGAAAAAGAGAACGAATTGAATGCGCTTTTGCAGCAAAAACAGAAAAATCCAAAAAGAATTGCGTTTATCTTGCTTAGATTTTTAGGCGTGGCGGCTGGAGTTTTTGGATTTTTCGTGAACAACATAATTCTTGGACTTTCTGGAATTGTGATTTTTCTTCTTTTTATGATTTTGGCGATTGTTTCAAAAGGAAAAAAACAGGATTTTTCTGAAATTGAACAGAAGATTTCTGGTCTTAAAAAAGAAATTCTTGAAAAACAGAGCCATGCGCAGAATTTGGAGGCGGCATATAAAAATTTCATCAAAAAATATTCTGAAAACGAGCCTTCGGAAATTGGCGCGCTCACAAAAATCAGCACGGAATTCAGCAATTATTCAAGGCTTTTGCAAAAAGAAAACGAATACAAAAATTGGCTGAACTCTCAAAAAATCATGCCGGAAGAATATGAGACAAAAATCCTGGCATTTACAAAACGTTACTGCAAAGTGGACGATATTTTTTCTGTGCCTGCTGATATTCAGATTTTGAACGAAAAACTTGCAAAACTCGATGAGCTTAAAAAGAAAATCAACGCAGATTCTGAAAATTTAAAAATTCAAAGTGAAGAAAAAAGCCGGCTGGACGCAATTCTTTCTCAATACAAGACTGAAAAAACTTTGAGTTATGCAAATCAGGTTTTGCAAATTCACAGCAAACTTACGGAAATAAAAAACGTTGAAAATCAAATTCTTGCAGAAAAAAAGAAAATTGAACTTTTTGAGAACGACCCGAACAACAAAATTGAATCATTTGAAAATCTAAAAAAGCCAGAAAAATCGGTTGATGTTTTGCAGAATGAACTTTCCGCCGTTTCTGAAGAAATTTCTTCCAAAAACAAAATTTTGTCTGACTATCAAAAAATAATCAATGATAATCTTGCCGACACCGAAAAAAAAGACGACATTGAAACTGAAATCGAGCGGCTTATGCTTGAAAAACGCGAAAAATCTGCTGAATACGAAATTTTTTCAAAAACATTGGAGTTGCTTCAAAAAGCCAAAGAAAATCTTGACGCAAATTACAGCGACCCGATGAAAAAAGGCTTTGAAAAATATGTAAAAATGCTCGGTTCTTCTATAAATCTGATTATAAATACTGATTTGGAAGTTTTGCTTGATGACAATGGAAAAACGCACAAAAGCAATTTTCTTAGCAATGGCTACAAGGATATGGTGAATTTTTGTTCCCGGATGGCGCTTGTGGACGCGCTTTTTGAAAATATCAAGCCGCCAGTCATTTTAGATGATCCGTTTGTAAATCTTGATGACGAAAAAATTCCGAATGCTTTGCAGCTTGTAAAAGAAATTGCAAAAGAAAATCAGGTGATTTATTTTGCATGCCATAAAAGCAGGGCGGTGTAGCAGTTTTCTCAAGTTTGATGTAATTTGTTTCCTATTTTCTGAAAAAATCCACAAACGCTTTTGCTGTGGGGCTTAGATTCGCGGATTTTTTCCATGCAAGAACCGAAGTCATCGGATTGGCTTTTTCAAACGGAACGAATGCAAGACCATTGTAGCAGTAGATTTTTTCAACGGTGATTGCTGCGGCATTCTGAAGTTTTACAAGGTGCGTTATGTTTCCCGGCAGGTTGTAAGTTCCGGCGACAGTGATTTTTTCTGCGCAGTCGGAAAGCCACGCTGAAACCTCGCTTCGCATTGTTGTCCGCCACGGAAGATAAAGCGGAATTGTGGTCAAATCCTGCGGCGTTACGGAACTTTTTGCGGCAAGCGGATTATCGCTCCGAACAAGAATTCCCCAGTGCTCCACAGTTTTTATGCGCACAAAATCGTAGTGGAGAATCTCGACCGGCTCGCTCATCAGCCCAAAATCCAAAATTCCTTGGTCAAGGCGGAATTTTATGTCGTCGGCAATCGCGCTGTAAATTCTGAAAGTGACTTTCGGATTCTGCCTTTTGAATTCCGCAAGTTTTTCGGCAAGCTCCAACATTCCCATGTTTTCGCCGCACCCGAACGCAAGCTCGCCCGAAATCTCATCGCCGTCATTGGAAGATTGTGTCAAATTTAGTTCGCAATTTCATTCCTGAAAAAAGCCATAAATCCATCATGCTGCGTTAAACAGAATCTCCTTTTGAACTTTTATTGAACC
>Ga0256404_1006814_pt1 | contig 18556 bp, 30 predicted proteins | sample RumenRJG_01DNA_FD_185990 | JGI IMG/M metagenome (GOLD analysis project Ga0256404, IMG submission 185990) | Bovine rumen microbial communities from Lethbridge, Alberta, Canada - RJG_01 | ecosystem: Host-associated > Mammals > Digestive system > Stomach > Rumen | place: Canada: Alberta | collected...
TACTTTTTCCACCGGATTATATGGTTTTAGAGGTAGTACATTAGGCGTTAACGTGCAGATAGCTCAGGTCAATCAAACATATTCCTACGATGTATGGCTTCTATATACAAAGACTTCATAAGTTCCTACATTATTCCTACATTTCTGGCCGGGGCGCATAGCGTTCCCGGTCTTTTTATTTTTTTCTTATCCTATAGCCCTCGCGATGAGAAGTTACTATATAATGAGGGAGATAGAATAGGAGATATGTTATGGAGATCTTAGGTTATATTTTACTTATAGTAGCATTTGCAGTATGCTTTGGAGTCTGCCTTTATGGGCAGGAAGAACAAGATGAACTTGCAGATGAATACATTCGTATGATAGAAGAGAAAAGAAATCGCAAACAGTAATTTTAAAAAATTTATCTCTCCCTCTTTTTTTTTCGCGATGGAAACTTTTTATTTAATGAGTAGGCGTCCCACATACTACGGACAAAAGTTGAGCGGCGAAAACCGTCTGCCTACTCTTTTATTTTTTTTAGATTTCCTACAGTATACTAGCATGTGCTATCCTTTTTAAACATATATTCGCGATTATATCTTCTTCATTAATGAGTAGATAGTACTCATATGCCTTTGAAGGAGGACAAACTTATGTTTAAGAAAGCGATCAAGGTCAAGGTAGCAAAGTCTGACATGATTCTAATGATTGAGATCCTTTATGATCATGGAGTAGAAATCAATGAAGATTTTGAAATTCATGATGGTGAAATTATTCTCAATTGCATTGGAACGAATGGCCAGTTCAATGCTGCTAAGAAAGAGATTGAGCAACTTAATGCAAGAAAGCTCAAACTCCGGAATGGAGATGTAGTAACGTTCTAACAAAAAAGAAAAGGGATCTTACAATTTGTAAGGTCTCTTTTCTTTTTCGCATATATTTTCTTTTCTTTTATGAACAGGATCTAGAAAGGAGGTCGCATATGCAAATCACACAGAATACTAAAAATATGATTTATGAAATGTACTCTGCTGGATACACGACTTATGAAATAGCAGAAGCCGTTGGCGTTCCAGAAGCAGTTGTTGTACATATTTTGGATCTTGGGTGAAGTGAGGTGACAAAAACTATATTTGATCCTGTTCTTTTTATTTTTCGCATACGGGTGACAAGAATCTACAGTTTTATATTTCCATTTTATCGCAAATTTTTCTGGTTTCTTAATGAAAGGAGGTAGATACTTATGGTAATGAATTCTGATAATATGTCTACTATGATACTGGGTCAGAAAATAATTGATCAAATGAAGGATCTTTCCGTTCGTTATGCCGAACTTTACAAGAAAGCAGATGATGAGAAAACCCGCGATTGGGCTTTCCAGGGTCTTCTTGATGTAACAGCTCAGGCACTTAAAACAGCAGAATCAAACAATCATTTGGTAATTAGTCAGATCAATATAATAGACACATTAGAAAGTATTATACATAGTACTACTGCATGAAAGGAGAGAGACCTTACAAAATTTGTAAGGCCTCTTTTTTTGTCGCGTAAAAATCATATTCTTTATTGAGATGGTATGGTAATGAGAAATTTAGATGTATATTTTGGCATATGCCAATTTAACGAATAAGTTTCCTACCTTCACCCATGATAAGAGAACTTGATATGAAATTTAGGATCATGTTCTCTTTCGTTTTATTTTCTTTCTCCTTAATGAAAGGAGGTAAGAGCTTATGGATAGTATTATAGCCGTCTTACTATGTATTCTCACTATGATTGGTATAGCATTCATATCTATATTTGAAGCATGCGGACCATTCATATTAGGAGTTATAATAGTGGTTTGGGCAATACGAAAAATAAGAAATTAGATTCTTATCAAAAAATAACGAGAGATCATATTCTTGGTCTCTCGTTTATTTTTTTTACTCTTTTATAGGACAGTTTAAAGAAAGGAGATGTTAGTCCTATGAACACATTACTTGAAGAGAAACTGAATGACGCCATCGATTTAAAGCTTGATGATTTGAATCAAATGCGAGCAGATGATGAACAGTTCAAAGATGCTTGCGGTGGCATCAATTCGCTGATTGAATCTTCTGAACTTCCAGCACAGAAAAGTGCCGAAAAAAAGAAGATGATATTATCAGCGATTGGTACTATAGCAAGTGTCGTCGTGCCTGCCGTCGTATGTTTGTTCGCATGGACAAAATCAATCGACATGGACAACGAAGGCGTGATTCAACCGAACACAGCAAGAAGTGTTTTTAAGGAATTCAAGCCAAAGAAGTAACTGTTTCTAAGAGATAGAGACTCTGAATAATTTCAGGGTCTCTATTTATTTTTAATTTCTGGAGGACGATTAAATGCGCTTGATAGACGCAGACGTATTAGAGATTATGTTTAAGAGAATAGGGCTTTCCCGTGTAACAAATCGTATCGTAGACGCTGCCCCGACAGTTTATGCAGTAGAAGTCGTCAGGTGCAAAGACTGCAAGCATACAAGGCATTGCGGACCGGGCAAGGCCATGTGTCAAAATGGGAAAATCCACGAGCTTGACTGGTACTGCGCAGATGGAGAAAGGAGATCTCCCTTTCCAGAAAAAGGAGGTAAAAGATGAAAATCATATTTGATAAACGTTCAACAAAATTTCATACAGATGACCATAATAATATAGTTGAAGCTTGTAATGACCTTCTCGATTGCAAAAACTTCTATGAATTAAGAGGTTGGTTATATTTAAGAGAGGTATATTTTGCTCTCGGGCTTAATAAAGAGTCTCTTTATATAAATCCTCTGCTCGGCTGGGATAAAACACAAACAAAAGATTTTGAATTTAATGTTACAGAAGATCCAACTACAAAAAGGATCGAAATTACTGTAAATGCAGTCGCATTAAAGTGAGGAATTATTATGAATATTTCAAAATTTTTTGGTATTCATATAGAAACGCTCCTTATAGAAGATTCATTTGATTTTGTGGATCAGGTAGAAAAAGATATTTCGCGATGAAATCATGCCCCTTAATGAAGGTAAAAAGAAGCTTATTAAGGAGGCAAATTATGATAATTTTAGTAGCTGCTTTAGGTGTACTTTCACTGATTACTATGGATCTTGTATCCATAAAGTATGAGGCCTAATAAAGGCCTCTTACTTTTTCGCGTAAAAAGCAGCTACTTTTATGAGGTAGGAGATTTGAAAGGAGCGTATTTATGGTTACTTTAATGATCTTGATGATATTTGGATTCGCATTTATTACCTATGGCATGTTTAAAGTCTTATGGACTATTGGTCCATGGCTTTTTACAATCGCAGATTTGGTAGTATTTGTGGTTATGATTATCGCAATGGTAAAAATAATCGCAATGTGACTTATAAATTACCTACCTCTCAAAAGGAGCTTAAGAAATGTTCTTAGGCTCTTTTCTTTTTTAAGGAGAAATATATGCCACACTTTATATTCACAGTCGATTTAACAGATTATCTTGAGAAGAAAGATGAAAAAGAAAGAAGGTGAATAAAACATATTATGCAGTATGGTCTTAACTTAACAAAATGGGAAAACTATACAAAGCAGGCAATCGATGCATTAAAAACAATAGGGAAAGAAATAAAAACGCAAAATGATATTTTACGTTCTATGCGTGATAAGCCAGCAGATATTACAGTAGTTAATAATAGAGGTGATACAAAAAATGACTGAGAAGGAAGAACTTTGGGAACAGGTCGTAGAATACTGCGATAATGACGTTATCACAACAGAAGAAGTATGGTTCGATACCCAGCCTCAGTTTAAAGATGAAGTGTTATTATTTTTGACTTGGGTGGTTTGGTTTTTATATTTCATGTATGTTCTCAATTACGCAATCAGATGGTTTTATGAAGATTTTAAAAGAAGAAAGGACAAAAAAAAGAATGAACACAAATCTGAAGGAAAAAGCAAAGAAGATCAGTAACTTTGTGTACAATAACTATGGCGAAATTTTGGTCGGCGCTTTTGTTGGTTCTATATTACTCTATTCGCTTGGATATTTCATAAGGTCGGTGAAAGTTTAATGGAAATAAACGGAGTTATTTACACAAGGACTGATTTCTTAAAAAATCGTCCAAAAATATGTCCTGATGATTCGGAACTTTTGGAGTATGAATCAATGCCTGATTTCATAAAATTTCACGAACCGTATCAGGACATATTTTTCTTTTCGTCTGCGGCACAGATTCAAACAGCAAAGCTTCTTTTGAATAGACTTTTTATGACAACAGGTAGAGCTCCAATTTCATATTTTTATCAATGTCTTGATTTGCCATTTAATAAATCACTTGAACAAATTGGTTGGTGCCAAGAAGATGCAATAAAAAACGATTATCACTTCATAGATATTACAGAAGAATATACATCTGATAAAACGCCAACCGATGAAGAGTGGTTTGAAATAAGATATCTAATCTCACCAACATTTATAGGATTCTAAAGGAAGGAAGAAATGTATAAAGATTTTAATCAGTTCTATTCATCGTCAAGAGGAACTCCACCGTGTCAAAGGGACTGCTCGGAACGAAGCGCTGATTGTCATGCAAAATGTAAAGCATATTTAGAATGGAGAAAAAGAAGCGATAAGTTAAAAGAAAAAGATGTAAAAAGAGCAATAGAAAATCGTAGACTTAACGACATTGAAATTGAACGGAGAAATAAAAGCAAAAAGAAAAGAAATAGCTAAGGAGGACTAGATTCATTATGGATTCAAAGAAAGTATTTATTGCAGGTCCTATTGAAAATGTGGATGAATTTAATAAAACAGAAAACGAGCTTACAGCACTCGGGTTTTCTGTAATAAATCCACAAAAGTTCTGGAGCCTTCCAAAAAATGAAGGCAATGCTAAATATGAAAACCCACTTGTAACAGATATCATGCCGCTTCATATATGCGCGCTTAATCTTTGCAGATACATATATTTGATATCTGGCTGGCATAAAGATGAAATTGCGTCAATCGAATTTGACTATGCTTGTAAAACTGGTAAATACGTTCTTACAAAAGAATCATTTTTTGAATTTTTGAAGGACGAGGCGGCATCGGATAACCCTTTCTTTAAGGTAGCCTATAATAAATTTAATGACGTTATCACAACAGAAGAAAAGGTAGCCTATAATAAAATTATAGAAAAAAAGTTCAAAGAAAAGGCAAATACTATTGCAGAGAGCATTAAGAATTCCGATTGCAATATGAAAATAAGCGATCATGTCAGTGATATTTCAAAGTATCACGGGCAGCATGGCATCGAAGTTATTTTAAAGCAATCATCAAGTTCTTATTCTACCGATAATAAGCATAAAGATGATAGGCTTGATGCTACTCATATGGAAGATGTTATTCATCACCCTAAGCATTACCAAGGAAAAAACGGCATGGAAGTAATTGACGTTATCGATAATTTCGCATGTGATCCGGTTCCTGAAAACTGCATTTACGATGAAGGAAACGCCATAAAGTATCTTCTTCGCTGGGCAAAGAAGAATGGCATTGAAGACCTAAATAAGTGCAAAGAATACATTGATTTCATGATCAAGAAACTTGAAGACAATCCAGTTAAGTAAGGAGAGATAAAATGATCGTAAACAATAAAGATTTTGAGCAGCCTGATTATGTGAAGGATCTTAAAGATGGAGAAGCATTCACCGAAGATTTTGAGAATTTCTTCATCCTGACAAGTGCGTTTCCTGCAGACAATACCGGCATTCGATATGCAGTTAATTTAAAAACCGGCGAAATGAAGCCGATTGATGAGTATAAGAAAGTGCGAAAGGTCATTGGAAATGTATCTATTTCCTATGAGTAAAGGAGATTTTTATGGAAATTAAAGCTCCATCACAAAAATATCTTTGCACAGCATTCGTCTATAATGATGAAGATTATCCTAGTATATATCATCAAGAAATATTTGGATACGCTTTATATGAAACAGAATCTGAAGCGAAGATTAAATCTGTAAATAAGGTAAATGAAATCATAGAAACACTTCGTGCTGCTAATAGAGAATCTCTTGCCGATAACGTTCATGTTCTGATTAATATGATTCCAACAAACACATTTGGACCAAAAGTTGAAATCGGACAAGTATGTATTCGAAATGGAGAAATTGTATTTACTCAAAATACAGATATTTGATCCGCGAAAATTTCACAAGCTTTAATGAGAAAAGGAATCTTGTAAAACTCTGTAGTATAAACGCAGAGAAGTACGCCGATTGGTTCAATCGGAGATCCTAGGTGCAAATCTTAGGCAGAAAGGTACATTAACTAGCTGGCAAGTCTAGGTTCCTATTTCTCTTTTTTTATTTATCATTTTATTTTTTTATGGAGGTAAAGGATATGAATGACACAGTAAAAGCTTTTGGAAGATTTCTTCTTGGCGCAGCACTTACCGTCGCGCTCTATGCGATTAAAGCCATTGATGAGGATAAGAAAATCAAGAAGGAAGTTTCCGCACAGGTTGACAAGAAAATTGCAGAAATCGAAGCAGAGGAGGACGACTGACCCATGACAAATGGAGCACTTGATGCCGGTCTTAAGATCGCAACTGAGATCGGTAAGAAATTCATAAAAAACAGAGCATCGATATTCATTATCGGTGGCATGGTTTCATGTGTTGGTGCAACGATCACAGCAGCAACACAGACACCTAAATACTTAAGACTAAAGCGTGAACTTGAATGTCTTCCGAAGGAAGATCGTACAGCGAAAGATTATCTTGACTGTGCAACGCCGTATATTTTACCAGCAACACTTCTTTCTATTGGTCTTTTCTCTATCGGTTATGGGCATAAGGTAGATATGGATAACTATGCAGAGCTTCTTGCAATGTATACACTTCAATCTAATTCTTATGCTGATCTTAAGGCAGCAACAAAAGAAGTCTTAGGTCCTAAGAAGCAGGAAGAACTTGAGGCCAAAAAAGCTGAGAAGGCTATGGAGCGATCTCCATATTCCGAAGAAAGTTTTGTTGAAAATGCCGACGATAAGGGAAATGATCTTATATTTGATTGCCTTTCCGGTCGATATTTCAGATCTTCTATAAATGCAGTAGAAGCGGCAGTAAATCGTTTCAACAAAATGCTTCTTTATCAGAATTGGGGATCTCTTAACGACATGTATGATGAAATTGGGATCCCAGAAATCAAACTTGGTGATGAAATCGGTTGGTCTGTAGATAAAGATATGCCTGAACTTGAGAAAGTAGCAAATTTTGGTCCAAATGATGAGCCATGCATTTGCATTGATTTCTCTATGCCACCCAATATTGGTTATCGGAACATATATTGAAGAAATAAATGAAGCTTTTTCCCGGTTCTAATTCGCATATTTTTCTATGCATTTAATGAACCGGAAACTTATTGGACTTCAGACATTTAAGGAGGTAAATCAAATGGCTGATGTAGAAACAAAAGTTGATGATGTAACAATTCCGACAACCGACATTGACGTCGTAGATTGCACGGATCTTGTACCTGAAGATGATCACAGCGATACTGTTGGTAAAGCCGTGCTTGCTATCGGTACGGGGGCAGTTGTAGCAGCGACTCTCATTGTAGAGCATGTTGCAGTTCCTCTTATCGGTAAGGGAGTAAAGGCGATCAAGAATCTCGCTTCTTCGCAGAAGGATAAGATTAAGCAGTCGCAGGCTGATAAGAAATGGGAAAAGAAACTAAATCAGAAGCTTGACGAAGAAAATCAGGATACAGGCGACGAATCGTAAAACAGAAGTCCACATTCCGGGTTCATATAAAGGGAGACAGGTCTCGAAAGAGGCTATCTCCCTTTTTATTTTTATAGAAAGGATATTTTGATGGATGAGTATAAGAGTAACTCTGATAAATCAAAAGAAAAAGAACAGGCGCTTCCTGATCCTGTTGTAAAAGCTCATATTGTTGAAAATAAAAAATCATCTGTGTTCGATGGTTTCTTTACAAGTGATATTCGGTCTATTGGCTCTTCTATTGCAAAAGATGTAATCGTTCCTGGCGCAAAAAGAAGCTTGCACGACGCACTTGTTGGTATTGCCGATATGATGCTTTACGGAAAAGATCACATCGATTCCTATAACTATTCAAGACCGAGAAGGCAATTCATTGACTACTCGGCACGATACAATAATCCATATTACGACGACAGAGATTGTGAACGGCCAAGAACAATGACACCTTCTGTCGATAACATTGTATTTGATAGCTATGGGGAAGCGGAAGATTGCCGGCATTCTATATTTAGCTGGATTGATCGATATGGGAAGATCTCGGTACGGCAGGTATATTCTCTTGCCGGCGTATCGGTTAATAGCGATCATACAAAAGAATATTTTGGATGGGTTAATCTTGATGACAGAAATTGCAGGATATGCCCTTGTGACGGCGGGTATTACTTATCAATGCCAAGAGCCGTTCCATTTGATTAAAGGAGAAAATATATGAATGAAGCAGTAACACGCGCCGCATTTGATCTCTTGAGAAAACTTGGAGAACATTTGCCTCAGATTCTTACTGTGGTTGGCGGTGTAGCAGTTGTCGCCGGCACAATAGAAGTAGCAAAACATGCGGAAGAAGGAAAGCAAATAAAGGAAGACCTTGAGTGCGAACTTGAAGAAGCAAAAGCTGTAAAAGCTGAAATAGATGAAGGAAAACTTCCTGGCGAGCACTTCAGCGAAGATGAATACAACAGAGATATCACAGGATGTTATATTCGTTTCGTTAAACGCGAAATGAAATGTTTTGGAGTTGGTGGGCTTCTTGTAGCTGGCGGTATTGTTATGATGAGCAGTGCAACCGGAATCGAAATAAAGAAAAACACAGAACTTTCAGCAGCTCTTGCAACTATAACGGCATCCTATACAGCACTAAAGAAAAACATAGATAAATATGCTCCAGAAGAATATGCCGCAGCAATAAAGTACTCAGGTAGGCCGGTTAACGACGAGATCGGTAAGAAATGCGCAGATGGCACAGAAATCACAAAAAATAAAGTCGTTACTCGTCCTAAGGATGTAAGTATTGCATCACCATATGCGAAATTCTTTGATACAGGATCAATGTATTTTAATAAATATGATCCTGAAGCAAACAGGAATTTTGTTTTTAAGGTGCAGTCAATCGCAATGGATATGTGCAAAACCAGGGGCGTTTTAAGTTTAAATGATGTTCTTGCGCTTCTTGATATTCCGCAGCAGATCGGATTCAATCATATTGGTTGGATTTGGGGACCTGGATTCACAAATAAAAACAATCCAATCGATTTTGATGTATATAATTTCCGTCTTGCTGGAAATAGAGAATTCATAAACGCAAGTAACTATGACGCATGCGAAGCACCTGCCGTACTTCTTGATTTTAATGTCGATGGTGCGATTTAAGGAGGAAAAGGATGAATAAATTTGGAGAACTGATTCTGGAAGGGAGCAGATTTGCATACAAGAATCTTCCGGAAATCTCTCTTGTTGGTGGCATTGTTTGCTCGATCGCAGCTACTGGACTTGCGATCTACGAAACGTTTAAGTATGATCGCGGCGCATATCACAAAACGGTAACAAAATACGAAGTAAGAGACGCCGTGAAATGTTACGCACCTGTTGTTGCGCTTGAAGTAGCATCGACGGCCCTTATGGTAGTAAGTGGCAGAACATATCATGCAAGACTCGAGTCTGTTACAAATGCGTTTGCTGCAACTGTTGCTGCATTTGCAACATATAGAGGACGTGTTGCAACAAAGTACGGAAAAGAAGCGGAAGAAGATATTTACTATGGCATTGAGAAAAAGACCGTAGAAGAAAAAGATGAAAACGGAAAGAAAGTAAAGAAAGAAGTTTCTATTTTAAAGGACGGCCCTGTTGGTGATCCGTATACATATGTTTGGGATAATTCTTCCAATATGTTTACGAATATTCCTGGTGAAGCCGGCATATCGGATAACAACATCCAACTTAATAGAGCTGAGTCCTGGTTTAATTCGCTTCTTAAGACGCGTCGTACTCTAAAGCATCCTGGGTATGTCTTTTTAAATGAGATACTAAAGTATCTTGACATTCCAGAAACAGAAGCCGGTCAATGTGTTGGATGGATTTGGGATCCTGATGGGAACGACGACGGTGATAACGAGATAAAGATCCGAGCCAAAGTTGTAAAGATGCCGAATCCTTATGATGAAACAAAAGAGATTGACGGCTATATTCTAAACTTTAATTGCGACGGAGGAATTTTGAAGAAAGTATGGGCAAACGAATAATTGAGTCGGGCGTAGTTCTTATGTTTTTGATTTCTTCTCTTGTTTTTGGTTTTTTAGAGCCACAAAACACATCAAAAAATAAAGAACCAGAAAAAGAAGTAACTGTATGCAGTAACGACAATGAAATAATAACATCAAATCGAACATTTGTTGTTGGCACTCCATATTATCCGATCGATGAAGACATAGAAACAGCTTCTGAAATCGAGGTAGTTGAAGAGCCAGAGTATGATGCAAAATACTGTATTGATCAGATTGATTATATTGCCGCATGCGTACAGGCAGAAGCAAGAAATCAAGGAGAATATGGTATGAGGCTTGTTGCAGATGTTATATTTAATCGTATTGATGACAATCGATTTAAAGGCGACAATGCGATTGATATAATTAATGCTCCACACCAGTTTCAAGTTGTTGATGATGGCGCTCTTCAGAAGCAGCTTTATGATGTAAAAGAAGAAACAAGAAAACTTGTAAAAGAAGAAGCACTCAATAGAACAGATCCTTATATTATAGGTTTCAGAACCGAAAAGTACGGATATGGGACGCCAGCTTATAAGTATAAGGATCATTATTTTTCATACTAGGAGGACAATTCTTATGAATGAAAAAGTAGTATCATTCATTTTTGGAGTACTACTCGGTGCGGCAGCAGGAGCTGGTGTAAGCTTTACGGTCATAAAAAAGAAAATGGATGATGAAATGAACAAAGAAAAAGAATCTCTTTGGGCAATCGTCGATAAAGAGCGTGCAAAAAATAAAGAAGAAAAAGATGCTCTTCTTGCTGCTCAGCAGGCCATGAGTGAAAGAAACAAAAACAAGCCTGACGTTGATGCATTTATATTTGCTGAGAATAATAAGCAAAATAAAGAAGAGAAGATCGCAGCTTCCAAAGCTTTCCATGACTATACTGCATATTCTGCAATGAAGGCAGAAGATGAAGCCGAAATGGATGAAGACGATGAAGAGGTTGAAGAAGAACCTGATATCGAGTATATTTCAGAGGAAGAGTATGGCAATACGCCAGACTATGCTATAAGATCATGGACATTCACAGCAAATCGGGTTCTTCTTGACGATGATCTTGATCCTGTGGAACCAGATGAAATGATTGAAACTGTTGGCAATGATTTCGATAAGCATCTTGGAGAATCGACGGACGGGAGTGTCTTTATCCGAAATCACCGTTTGCAGGTAGATGTTGCTATCATGACATCTATCGAAACATCGAACGAATTAAACAGAAGGTAAATTTACTGTGGCTCATGTGAAAGACAAAGATGATCTTTTGTTATATTTCGAATGGCTTTGCAATAAAGCCGTAAATTCGGACCCAGATCATCCAGTCACAACAAAAAAATATACGGAAGTTTTGAAGAAACTATTTTCCGTCGAATTTACTTGGTACACAGAGCCTTCTTCGATAAGTCATGACAGCAATCGAGCTGCTGACGGCCTTGATTTACGAGACAAGTTTATATCTGAGTATCCTGGATATCAGTGGAGAAACTATATTCTCGATGATATTTATAACTACTTGGATGGAAAATGTTCTCTTCTTGAGATGATGGTTGCTCTTGCGTCACGTATGGAAAGCCAGATCATGCAAAATGATCACTATGACAATAGAACGTCTCAATGGTTTTTTGTAATGATGGATACATCTGGGCTTTCAGATTATGATGACGAAAACTATGATCTTTATGAAGTTGAATTGATTATATCTGTATTGCTTGATAGACTTTATGACTATGACGGAACACATGGATTTTTCTACATAAGAAATCCAATACATGATCTCCGTTTTACAGAAATTTGGTATCAGGCAATGTGGTGGATTACTCAGCGTGAACGAGATGAAGGAAATTTGAAAAATTGAAGGGTGAGTGACGTATGAGCAATTTAGATTTTGTGAAGGTCACTACGAACCTAACAAAAAATGGTACACAGGTATTACCTGAATTCATTATCAAGCGCTCCCACGATCTTATGATTCGTGGGGGCAATTTTTATGCTTTCTGGAATGAAGAAAAAGGATTTTGGAGTACCGATCAATATGAGTGCATGGATGTAGTTGATAAAATGGTCCATGATGAAACCATTCGTCTTCAGGAGAAAGATAAGAATGGTGTATATCATCCGTTATATTTATCAAATGCTTCATCGGGAATGGCAAATAAGTGGGTAAAGTATTGTAAAGTGTTAATGCCAGAAGACACTTTTAAAGAGCTTGATAATAGGATTGTATTTGAAAACGAAGAAACAAAGAAATCTGACTATCTTACTCATAAGCTTTCTTATCCACTTTGTGAAGGAGACATTAGTGCTTATAATGAACTACTCGGAACGCTATATTCTGATGAAGAACGACGAAAAATTGAATGGGCTATTGGTTCAATTATCAGTGGAGACTCTAAAAAGATTCAGAAGTTTATGGTCCTTTATGGGAGTTCTGGAACAGGAAAGGGAACTGTACTTAAGATTATTGAGCAACTCTTCCCTGGATATTATGCGGTGTTCGATGCCAAGTCTTTGGGATCTTCGTCAAGTCAATTTTCGCTTGAAGCTTTCCAGGACAATCCACTTATCGGCATCCAGGAAGATGGTGATCTTTCCCACATCGAAGACAACACAAAAATTAATTCGCTCGTATCTCATGAGCAAATGACTGTAAATGCCAAGTATAAAGGAATCTATAGTCAAAAATTTAATGCGTTTCTTTTTATGGGAACGAACCGTCCTGTTAAAATCACAGATTCTAGGTCTGGTATCTTAAGACGCCTTATTGATGTGACACCAACTGGAAACCGTATTCCAAAAGATCATTATATGGAACTTATGGATCAAATTCCGTTTGAACTTTCTGGTATTGCATTCCATTGTAAAAGTGTTTACGAAGAAAATAAGCACTTATATGATGGGTATACGCCGACAAGAATGTTTACGGCAAGTAACGATTTCTATAATTTCGTTATTGAAAACTTTGACTCTTTTTCAAATCCAGAAGGTATTTCTCTTCGTGCTGCCTGGGAACTTTATAAAGAGTATTGCACTGATGCATCTGTAAAGTATCCAATGTCCATGACGGCATTTAGAGAGGAACTTATTAACTATTTCCGTGATGTGTTGCCGGAAAAAAGATTAAATGATGGCAGACATATACGAAATGTATTTGTTGGTTTTAAATTCACAGAAGAAAAGAAAGAACCAAAACCAAAGAAAAATTACACAATACTTTTTGATCAAACTGCTTCTATATTTGATGGTATGATGGCTAATGCACCGGCACAGTATGCATCAAAAGAAGGAACCCCACTTCGTAAATGGGATTCTGTGCATACAACACTTTCGTCAATTGATACCACGCGTCTTCATTATGTACGCGTTCCAATTAATCATATTGTGATTGACTTTGATATCAAGGATGAATCTGGTAATAAGTCATATGAGAAAAACCTTATTGCAGCAAGTAAATTCCCGCCAACATACGCAGAGCTTAGTAAGTCTGGTGAAGGTATTCATCTTCATTATATTTATGATGGAGATCCTGAAATGCTCGATCCAAATTTTGATAAAAACATTGAAGTTAAAGTGTTTAAAGGTAATTCTGCATTAAGGAGAAAGCTTACAAAATGCAATTCTCTTCCAATTAATCATATTTCAAGCGGTTTGAAGTTAAAAGAAAAGAAGGGAGATCCAGTGACTTCTCTAGAGATCATAAAGACCGAAAAAGGCATTCGGAATTCCATTCTTAAGGCTCTTCGGCGCGAGATTTGGAATAATACAGCGCCTTCTGTAAGTTATATTAAACATATTTTGGACGAAGCATACGATAGTGGCACAACATATGATGTATCTGATCTTGAAAAAGATGTAAAACTTTTTGCATATTCTTCGAGCAATCAGGCCCCAAATTGTGTCAAGATGTACCACGAGATGCATTTTAAGTCAAAAGATGTTGAAGAGAAAAGCGAGATTATTGATGAAGATGATATTAAAGACACTCGTCCTCTTGCTTTCTTTGATATTGAGGTTTTTCCAAATCTTTTTGTACTTAACTATAAGGAAGAAGGACCAGACAAAATAGTTATTCGAATGATTAATCCTTCTTCTCAAGAAGTTGAGTCATTAATTACTCAGTATCGGCTTATAGGATTTAATAACAGGCGTTATGATAATCATATCATCTATGCAAGAGCCTATGGAAACATTCCCGTTGAAGGCTTATATGAAATGAGCCAGCGTATTGTAAACCATGATCAAAAGGCCTTTATATCAGCAGCGTATGGAATTTCTTATACTGATATTTATGATTATTATGGCAAAAAAGATAAATCTTTAAAGAAATGGGAAATAGAGCTTAATAAACTGGCTGCAGTTGCAAAGAAAAAGATGGCGGAAGTTGATAGTAAAGATCAAAAGTCTCTTGAAAATATTGCAAAAGAACTTAAAGTTCCAGTAAGTCTTCTTACGTATTGGAAAGAAACAGGGTATAACGACCATACAAAGCATAAAGAGCTTGGTCTTCCTTGGGATCAGCCAGTAAAGGAAGAACTTTGGGAACAGGTCGCAGAATACTGCGATAATGACGTTATCACAACAGAAGAAGTATGGCTCGATACCCAGCCTCAGTTTAAGGCGAGAGAAATCTTAGCTGACATTGCTGGCGGTAATGTAAACATGTCTACAAACGCTCTTACAGAACGTATTATAGGGCTTGAAAAGACATTTAATTACCGCTTTCTTGGTGATAAACCAGAAGGGCCTTCGTTTACTTATAAAGAAGCAATCGAATATGCACTTGGAAAGAGAGAAAAGCCTGAAGGAAAGGTGTGGTTCCCTGGGTATACGTTTGATACCGTAAATTTACTTCCTGAGGAAGTAACACCTGAAGTTCTTGAAATGCTTAATTTAAAGCAGGTTCCTAAGAAGCCGATAAATAAAAAGATTTCAAAGTACAGAGGCGAAATCATCGGTGAAGGTGGATATGTCTTTGCTCGTCCTGGCATGTATGGAAGAGCACAAACAGAAGACTCATCTTCTCATCATCCACATAGTGAATTTGCTGAGCGATTCTTAGGTGATAAAAGGTCTCATCGGTACGAGGAAATCTATAATGTCAGAGGATCTGTTAAGCATGAAGACTATGATACAGCAAGAACTCTCTTTGATGGTAAGCTTTCTAAGTATCTTGACGATCCAAGTGATGCCAAAAACCTATCTGGCGCTTTAAAGATTGCTATTAATTCTGTTTATGGACTTACTGCAGCGTCTTTCGATAATCCATTTAGATGTCCTGAGAATGTTGACAATATCATTGCCAAACGCGGAGCACTTACGATGGTTGATATTAGGCATGCTGTAGAAGAACAGCATTATACAGTTATTCACTGTAAAACTGATTCCATTAAAATCAAAGATCCTGATGACTTCATTATTAATTTCGTGCGCAAGATGGGCGAAGCGTATGGTTATATTTTTGAAACTGAGGACAAATGGGACAGACTTTGCCTTGTAAATAACGCAGTATTTATTGGAAAAACAAAAGATGGCGAATGGAAAGCTGTTGGAAAAGAGTTCCAGGTTCCTTATATTTATAAAACGCTCTTTACAAAAGAACCATTAACGTTTGATGACTATACAGTTGCTTTCTCGGTAAAGAAATCTGCTCTTTATATTAGAAAAGGCGATGGTTATCAGTTTGTTGGACGTGTTGGTGAATTCGTTCCTGTTAAAGAGTATTATGGAGGAGAACTTCTAACGCACGATCTATCAGATCCTGATAGTAAATGGAATTCTGCAAGTGGCGCTAAAGGATATTATTGGCTTGAAGCAGAAACCGTTCGAGGCATGATCGAAAACATGGGAATTGATATGAATACTATAATCGACTTTTCCTATTTTGAGAAGATGTGTGACGATGCCAAAAACGATCTTATGGTTTATGGTGGATACGACACATTCATGAATGCAACAAGCGAAGAATTAAATAAGGATATGTTTCCATTCGCATAATTTTATATCTATTTAATGAAGGAGCAATTGGTGCTCGTTTTTTTAAGGAGGCAACTTATGGAAACGTTGGTAAAAGTTCTTTATGTATTCGGCCTTGTAGCATATGCTCTTGGATGCTTATGCTGGGTAGCTATTAGTGTGGATGCCCTCATTGATATGATATCCTGTAAGATCGAAGAGAAAAAAAGGCGCGATGCCGATATATGGGAAGAACGCGTAATGCGTGACGTTTGAGCAAAAGCAGCTGATTTGTAAAAACTGCACAACAATGCTTTAAGAAGATTAGAGGATCTTAATTTAAGGTCCTCTTTTCTTTTTAAATAAAATATTTTTATTATAGCCATCAAGATAAGGAGAAAAACTATGGCGAAAATCAAAGACAGTAATTTTCAGTACTACGACGTTATCATGGAAAACGCGAAACTCTGCTTCAAACCAAATTTTGAAGGCAGGGAAACCAAAAACCAGATGACCGGTGACATCATGAATCAAAAGGGAAAGAGGAATTTCGAAGTCGTAATGGATGACCCAGAAACCAACATTTCAAAGCGGTGGTACGATCAGGAAACCGGCCAATTCATGACCAAAAAGATCTCAGCGGATGATCTTGCAAATGAAGGATGGAACATCAAGATCTTTACACCAAAGGATGATACCAGATCGCCGTTTCGACATATGCGTGTACAGGTCTCCTTTGACAGAAAGTCGCCGAAGATCTATATGTCTGTAAACGGAAATCCTGAGGTTGAGCTCGACGAGGATACTGTAAAAGATATCGACGACTGCCAGATCATGTATGCAGACATTGCATTTAGATCTCATCCTTGGGAGAATTCATTCGGCCAGTCCGGTGTAAACGGATATCTTTCCGAAGCGCATTTCGATGTTGCACCGTCTTCTCTTTTTGGAGAAAAGTACGTGCAGTAAAAAGAAAGGATAACATGCCTTGACTACTTTACTTTATATTATTGTCATCCTAGCCATTATTCTTTCTGCTATTCTTGGATATAACACAGGAAGATCTATTGAAAAGCACTACTGGATGGCAATCATCGTAGGTTTTACAAAACAGTTTTTAAACAAAGATAATGATAAGGAGTAAACAAAATGAACATCATCGCATCTGAAAACATCTCAAAGTATAACGGCTCTGATTCTATCTACTTCGTAAAGTCTCCAATCGACTTTTTCGTTAAGGCTCATGGCTCTTACATGGTGAAAACCGGCATCAAGGTTTATGTTCCTTCAAACGAAGTTCTTGAGATCGTATCTGTACCGGTTATGAAGAAAAACTACGGCCTTTCTGCAGAAGGATTCTACTTCCCTGCAAAGCCGAATGACAATCCTGACGATCCTGAGTTCAAGGAGCTCTTTATCCAGGTATCGAATAATTCTCGTGTTTCACACTCCATCAAGGCCGGCGATCAGATCGCTCTTATCATTCCGCTTCTTACGGCACCTGTAAATGAGATCGATTCTCTTGTTTGTGCCGATAACGACAGCGAATGACACTCTATCCGTATCAATTAGATGCGGTCAAAAGGATGCATAATGGTTGTATTTTGGCAGGAGGGGTTGGCTCTGGCAAGAGTCTAACCTCTCTTGCTTATTATTTTAGGGTTTGTGGTGGGATTTGCGGAGATCCTAATAGGCCCTATACTGATATGACCAATCCTATTGATCTATACATCATCACAACAGCTGCAAAAAGAGATAAAAAAGAATGGGAAAAGGAGATTTCGCGTATTACGAAGTTTAACGCTGGTCAAAAAATAGTGATTGACTCATGGAATAATATATTAAAGTATCGCGAAATAAAATCTGCCTTTTTTATTTTTGATGAGGCAAAGCAAACTGGTGGTGGTAAATGGAGCAAAACATTTATCTATATCGCAAAAAACAATAACTGGATACTCCTTTCCGCAACACCAGGAGACAAATGGATTGACTGGGCACCTGTCTTTATTGCAAATGGATACTATAAGAACATTACTGAGTTCAGAGAAAACCATGTGCACTATGTGCCGCATGTTACATTTCCTATGATAAGCGGATATTTTAATGAATCTCGCCTTTATAGGCTAAAACGCCTTGTTCTTGTTGATATGGATTATCATCATGAGATAAATATTCATAAGGAAAATGTGATTTGCGATAACTATGACGTATTCATGTATAAAGAAATGGTTCGCTCAAGACAGAATCCATATGATAACTACGAACCTTTTAAAAATGCTTCTTCTTTATGTTACGCTTTAAGGAAATGTGTAAATACGGCGCCTTCTCGT
>Ga0256404_1006818_pt1 | contig 18546 bp, 14 predicted proteins | sample RumenRJG_01DNA_FD_185990 | JGI IMG/M metagenome (GOLD analysis project Ga0256404, IMG submission 185990) | Bovine rumen microbial communities from Lethbridge, Alberta, Canada - RJG_01 | ecosystem: Host-associated > Mammals > Digestive system > Stomach > Rumen | place: Canada: Alberta | collected...
CGCGATGGCGTTAATGGCGTCGGGCAAGGTCATGTTGCAGACCTTTATGAGATAGTCCAGCGCCGATTTACCGCCGATACCGCGTGACCACCAGCACCACATACCGTTGGAGATTTTCAGCGAGTCATGGGTGCGGGTGGAGTAGACGTTGCCGCCGACGTGGACAAGCTCATTCGGCTCGCAGCGTTGCAGGTAGGTCAGCAGGTCGATCTCGCGGGCGCGGGCGATCTCATCTTTAGTATAGCGAGGCATGAGCATCGCTCACGCGCTCTCCTTGGCGAGCTCGTGGTCTGCGATTTCGGAAAGGCAGCAAAGCAGATAGTCCCGCATTTTCTCAAAATAGGTTGCGTAGAAAAGCCGGTGAATCTCCGCAAGGACAAATGGAGTTTCCAAAAGCGCCTGCATCTGCTGATCGGTCAGCGCCTTTTCTTTCAACAAGGCAGTCTCCATGCTGCCCGTCAGAACAACCTCGTATGCGATCCTCTCCGCCGTCTTGGATCGATTTGTCCTGAGAAGGTGGAGCTTCGCCTCCTCCAGCGCGGCAACGCGCTCCAGCTTGATTTTGCTGATAAGATCGTCTTTCACGGTATTCTGTTCCATTGCTGTAAGCCTCCTCGTGGCATAAGAATAGCGCGGGCATTTCTGTCCGCGCTGTGGTGTGATACTCTAATTTACTCGTCCAGCATGAGTTTTTTTCGGTTTTTCTTCAGTTGTTTGAGCTGCTCTTTTTCAATTTGCGAAATGCTCTTTTCCGGCGTAGGTAATTCCTCCGGCATCGTGCCTCCGATTTTTTCGATAGTTTCGCGGACTTTCTTCCCAACGGTGTAATGGATGGCGCTGGCGGCGTCCAAGCCTTGCGGCTCGTCGCGGCGCATTTTTGCCTCGGTCTGTGTGATACGGAACAGATTAGCGCCCAGCTCCTCGCTGCCCATGTGGTCAAGAATCTTCTGATCGGGCGCGAGACCCTTGCGCGCGTGGATGTCCGCTACCTTCAAGCCTCCGTACAGCCCCATGTAACCGGCGTTCTGGAATTCAGCGTACTCCACCTGTTCCGTGATACCGGCGCGGTGCGCGGCTTCGGCGAGCATGGAGTTCCAACTTTTGACCTCGCCACGAATCACAAGGCGCTTGTTGTCCTCATCGAGCTGGTTGAATGCGTCTGCAACTTCCTGCCTGCGGGTTTGGATGGCAAAATAGGTCTGACCGAGGGCGATGACCTCCTTGCGGGGATCACCGTTCTGCATGATAAGGTAACAGGCATAACGCGAGAGCATATAGTCAGGAACATTTTTGGTTCCACCCTTTGGCATTTGGATTGTTTTGCTGATGTCAGCAAAATGTTCAGAAGTTGCAAAACCGCTGTTTTTGCAGGCAAGCATTGCCTTATCAATAACTTTTGTAAAATTCCGCCATTGTGCGTATTCCAATGCAGGGGCAAGCTCGCGCGCATACCAAAATTCTACGCCCTCGTCGGTCGTGTGCTTGATGTCCTCAAAACGCCGGTATTCTTTTGCGTTCAAATCTGCCATATCTATCACCCTTCGCAAGTATAGCACATCTTTGAGCTGCTGTCAGCAATAATTCCAAACTGTCCAAAAAGCAGCGGCCAGCGTCTCTCGCCTACCGCACAACCTCATGTTTCTTTCTCGGCCTGTCCCGTGCCCGCTTGATAACGGTCTTTGCTTCCGCCTCGAAACAATCGCGCAGGATGTCCATGTGCTGCGTGTCGCGCGTGCGGTATTCCTCGAAGATGGCATCCAGCGGATTGCGCAAACGCAGCAGCGCCCTGACGTAGCTGTCGTCAAATTCCGCGTCCTCCATCACGCACACGATATCCTCCTTGATCGTATGCTCAAAGGTGTGCTTGAGGATTTCGGACGGCGGCATCGCCATTAACTGCTCCTGATATGCCTTCAGCTCGGCGGACAGCTTTTCATAGAGTGCCGTATGCAGTTGCTCGCTTGTCATAGCGTCATCCTACCTCGCCAGCCCCGCGCGGAGGCGATGGGCATAGTTGGCGGCGCTGTAGCGCCTCATGTACTCGTTTTCACTCGGACAAGGGCTTTCAAGGTCGATCCCTCTCAGGTATTTGCTGTCCGCGCTGTCCAGAACGCTCTCTGCGGGAATGAACCGCACCCTGCCGCGGCAATTCAGGTGCCCACCGAAGACGCCGCCGGGTGTGTGAAAGCCCCGGTCGCCGCATACCCACAGCAGCTTCGCGCCCGCGGGCAGCTCGCCGATGGGCTGCTTGAGGATCACGACCGAACGCGGCTCCGCGCCGGCGACGTTGTAGAGCCCGTCCTGCTCGGCGCGCTCATAGGCGCGGATCAGCTTCTTGAAATTCCATTGGGGCTGCACAAAAACTAAACTCTCTTGGTATCCCATAGCGTTCAAAACCTCCTTTACCGTTCGATACCACGATCTTTCTTTTGCGGCTGGTTGCGCTCGGCGTCCTCCTCGCTGATCTCGCCGTCGTCCAGCACCTCGTTGTCCTTCTTGTCCATATCCAGCAGGATGTTCAGCTCGTCCAGCCGCGCGGACTTGGTTTTCAGTTCCTCCTCCCGCGGGAACGGGCGCGCTACCTGCTCTTTGGCGCTTTCTAGCTGCACCTTCACGTTTTCAAGCTGTTCGGTGCAGGCGGTACGCCGTTCCTCCAACACGGAAAGCAGATTGTCAAGGCGCTGGATATTGCCGTAGATGTCCGTGCCGAGGCCGGTGACGTGGTGCAGCTCACCTTTGAGCGTGATGCGATATTCGCGGGCAAGACTGTCAAAGCTCAACACCATGTCAAAACCCCGGTACTGTCCGAGAGGAACAGGATCGGGGCTGGTCATATTGTGGCAGACTTCCAAAATCGCGGAGCCAGCCGCTTTTTTCTCGGTATAGGTCTTGCCCTCAATCACCATCGGGGAAAAACCGTCGTCTTTGGGGCGGGTGTTCTCGGCAACGCGGGCCATGTCCGCCGTGTAGCCCTCAATGCGCTGCTCCAACGCGCTGATCTGCTGCGGGAAGCTCTTGACGATCTGATCCTCCAGCGCGTACTTTTGGCTCAAATAGCTTGATTTCAGGAGCTTGAGCCGCTGCACGTCAATGTCCAAGTCCATCTTTTCCTTGATGTGCGGGTTGCCGGTGCAGAGCGCCTTGATCTCGGCGTAGGAAAGCGCCGTTTCGTCGATGTCCTCGGCGGAGCGGACGGGCGATTTGCTCGTCATGATCTGCCCGATAAACTTCTGCTTGCCCTCGACAAGCTGATAGAGATAGCTGTCAAAGGTATTTTCGGTGACGTAGGTGGTGATCTCCACCTCGTCGTTTTCGTTGCCCTGCCGGATGATGCGCCCCTCGCGCTGCTGCAAGTCCGCCGGTCGCCACGGACAATCCAAATGGTAGAGGGCGATCAGCTTGCGCTGCGCGTTGGTGCCGGCTCCCATCTTCTGCGTGGAGCCAATCAGAACGCGGATCTGTCCGCTGCGGACTTTGCCGAACAGCTCCTTTTTCTGCGCCTCGCTCTTGGCATTGTGGATGTACGCGATCTCCTCCGCGGGGATACCCTTTGCGATCAGCTTGTCCCGCAGGTCGTCGTAGACATTGAATTGTCCGTCGCCGTGGGGCGTGGAGAGGTCGCAGAAGATCATCTGCGCCGAACGCTGCTCTGCGGTGCGCTGCCATGTGTCGAACACATCATTGGCGCAGGCGGCGACCTTGCCGGTTTCGCTGTCGGGCAGCAGCTCCGCCATGAGGCGTTGGTCGAGCGCCAGCTTGCGCCCGTCGTTCGTAATTTTGAGCATATTATCGACTTCGGGCGCGACTTCCCGATTCCTCACCTTTTCGGCTCGTTCGGAAAGTCCCGCGACCATCTCCTTTTGATGCTCGGACGGTTTCAGCACGACGTTGTGATAGTTGGCTTTTGGCACGGGGAGCTTGAGCATATCCGCCGTCTGAATGTCCGCAACCTCTTTGAACATCGACATCAGCTCTGGCAGGTTGTAGAACTTGGCGAAGCGCGTCTTGGCGCGGTAGCCGCTGCCCTCCGGGGCAAGCTCGATGGCGGTGACGGTCTCGCCGAACGTGGACGCCCAACTGTCGAAGTGCAGCAGCCCTTTCCGGGCAAGCGTACCGTATTGGAGATACTTCTGCATGGTGTAAAGCTCGACCATGCTGTTACTGATCGGCGTCCCCGTAGCGAACACGACGCCGCGCCCGCCCGTCAGCTCGTCGAGATAGCGGCACTTCATGTAGAGGTCGCTGGACTTCTGCGCCTCGGTCTGGCTGATGCCGCCCACGTTTCGCATCTTGGAAAACGCGGCGAGATTTTTGTAATAATGCGCCTCGTCGATGAAAAGCCTATCGACGCCCAGCTCCTCGAATGTGACCACATCGTCTTTTCGGCTGGTGTCGTTCAGCTTGTCGAGCTTCATCTGGAGGGACTTCTTTGTGCGTTCCATCTGCTTGATGGAAAACCGCTCGCCGTGGTTCTCCTTCAGCTCCGCGATGCCCGCCATGATCTCGTCCATCTGCTGCTCCAGCAGCGCGCGCTGCCGCTCCGCGGACATGGGTATCTTCTCAAACTGACTATGCCCGATGATGATGGCGTCGTAGTCGCCGGTGGCGATGCGCCCGCAGAAGCGCTTTCGGCTCTTGGTTTCAAAATCCTTTTTCGTGGCGACAAGGATGTTGGCGCTGGGGTAGAGCTGCAAATACTCCGCTGCCCACTGCTCCGTCAGGTGGTTGGGAACGACGAACAGGGACTTTTGGCAGAGGCCGAGGCGCTTGCTCTCCTGCGCCGCGGCGACCATTTCAAAGGTCTTGCCCGCGCCGACGACGTGGGCGAGAAGCGTGTTGCCGCCATACAGGATGTGCGCGATGGCGTTGACTTGGTGCGGTCGCAGCGTGATCTCCGGGTTGATGCCCACAAAGTTGAGGTGGCTTCCGTCGTACTCGCGGGGGCGGGTGGCGTTGAATTTCTCGTTATAGAGCTTGCAAAGCCGCTCGCGGCGCGGCTGGTCTGCCCATATCCATTCTTGGAACGCCTGCTTGATCAGCTCCTGCTTGCCCTGCGCGATGGCGGTTTCCTTTTTGTTGAGGACGGGGGTGCGCTTGCCGTCCGGCTCAATCAGATAATCGAAGATGCGGACGGTACGCAGGTTCAGCGTTTCCTCGACAATCTTATAGCCGTTGATGCGGGTCGTGCCGTAGGTACTGAGCGCCTTGATGTTGCCGCGGTCGTAGTTCTTGTTTTCCACGTTCCAATCGCCAGTGTACTGCGAATAGTGCACCTTGATCTTCCATTGAGCATAGCGCGGGGTGCTGAACAGCTCATAGATAAATTGCTCCACCACATCGGTCGGGAGCCACGTCGCGCCGAGCCGCACGGAGATCTCCGCCGCAGAAAGGTCGGTGGGCTGAACCGTCTCCAGCGCCGCCACATTCGGCGCGTAGTCGTCGGGATACAGCTCTGCGCCCCGCTTCGCCAATTGGAGCTTCTCCCTTACGTTGCCGGATAGGTACTCGTCAGCGGTCAGGTACTTCGGGTTGCCGTCGTTCTCGCTGGTGTGCGCAGGATTGAGAAATATGACACCTTTGAGGTCTGTGAAGATTTCCTCCTCGGTCTTGCCGGTCAGCTCCGACATATACTTCATGTCGATCCTTGCTTTTTCGGCAAGGGATAGGGCGAGCGCCTCGGACGCGGTATCGACGCTGGTGACGACCACGCGCTGCTTGATGGTACGCTTGGAGAACATATCAGCCTTGCGGACGAAGTTGCCCTCGTCGTCCAAGACCTCCAGAGAGGACAAGAGGAAATAGGCGCTGTCCGAGTTGAAGGCGCTGTTGTTGGCGCGTGAGTTGATACGCCCGTAGTGCTTTACGAAGTCATCGTAGAGGCGGTTAAGGCGCTGCTGCTCCGCGGCGATCATGCTGTCGGGGTAGTCCTCGGTCTGGTACTCGATCAGCGTCCGCACACAATCCCGGATGCCGATTAAGCCTTTGATACGGCTTTCCGCCGTGGCGGACACGTCGGACGGAACCATGCGGCTGTCCTGCCGGTAGTAAATCTTGCCGTCTACAAGGCAAAAGCTGAAATTCCGCACGGACGGGTCTGCGGGGATAGAGCGGTCTTCCTCGTCCTCCGCCAGTTCCTCGACCGCGTACTCGCCTATGTCGCCATTGATGTTCTGGATGGCCTCGGAAAGCAGCGTATCGAGGTCGCGGTCGTCGTAGGGGATGCAGGCGGTTTCCGCCCCGTAGGGGCCGCTGACCTCGCGCATCTCGCCCAGGATCATTTCGGGGTGGTCAATGAAGTATTGGTTCATCGTCAACCCGTTTTCGTCTTTGCCGAGGTGTACCCAATCGGGCATGATGTCCATGAGCGTGTCGCGCTTCTGGAGGAAGATGATGTCCGATGTGACCTCCGTGCCGGCTGCGCCCTTGAACGTGGTGTTGGGCAGGCGGATCGCGCCCAGCAGGTCGGCGCGCTGCGCGATGTATTTTCGGACGCCGATGCTTTCCTTGTCCATCGTGCCCTTCGACGTGATGAACGCGATGACGCCGCCCGGTCTGACCTTATCCAGCGTCCGGGCAAAGAAATAGTCGTGAATGAGAAAGTTGTGCCGGTCGTACCGCTTATCCGACACCTTGAAGCTGCCGAACGGCACGTTGCCGAGCGCCACGTCGAAAAAGCTGTCGGGAATGTCGGTTTTCTCGTAGCCCTGCACGGCGATGGAGGACTGCTGATAGAGCTGCCGCGCGATGCGTCCGCTGATGCTGTCCAGCTCCACGCCGTAGATTTTGGAGTCTGCCAGCTTTTCGGGCTTCATGCCGAGGAAGTTGCCGACGCCGCACGAAGGCTCCAAGATGTTGCCGCTCTGAAAGCCCATGTTGTCCAGCGCCTTGTAGATAGCGCGGATCACGGTCGGGGGCGTGTAGAACGCCGTCAGCGTGGATTCCCGCGCCGCGGCGTATTCCTCGTCGGTCAAGAGGGCTTTCAGCTCGGCATAGTGGCTGTTGCGGTTGTCGAAGCAGTCCGCAAGCCCGCCCCAACCGACGTACTGCGCGAGGACGGCCTGCTCCTCCTGCGTCGCCAGACGATCCTCGCTCTCGATCTGTTTGAGGGTACGGATGGCGGCGACGTTGCGCGCATAGCGTTCGCTCGGCGTCCCGACGCCGAGCTTGTCGTCGGTAATGCGGTATTCATGGCGCTGCGCCGTGGGAATTTCCGGGTGCAGCGCGAAAGAGGATACCTTTTCACGCTTGCGCGGCGAAGGCGGCGCAAGCGTGGGTACTTCTTCTTTTTCGGCGGGTGCGGCGGGCAGCGGCGCGTTGACCGGCTGCAATCTGCCCTCCTCAAAGCCGAACACATTTTGCCCGGTCTGCTCGGACAGCTCCGCGGCAAGAAGCGCCTGCTGGAGCATTTCGTCGCTGCGGTCAACGGGCGCGGGTGCTGGGACGCTCGCGGCTGTTCTTGCCGTGTCAAGCTGTTCGTTGGTAAAGAAGATCAGCTCCGCAAAGTCAAGCTCCTCCAGCTCCGCGTTGTTCATGTCCTCCAGACAATCGTATTCACGGCGATCCACCAGATTACCGTCCAGATATCGGTCGATGCGGCAGTTTATGAGGTCGGCGTAGGCTTGGAAGATGATTTCCTTGTCCCCAATCGTGGTATGCGCGATAGGTACTTTCGTTAAATCCTCATAGTCGCCGGCTGCGCCAAACTCACGCTCGCAGTATTCGTCGATCAGCTTCTTCGCGCGATCCAGCGATGTTTCCGCGCGCTCCTGCTCATAGTCTGCGATGATAAAGCTCCGCGGCGGCGAGGCAAGCCGTTCCACAAAGTCGGTTGGAATGGTGCGTCCCTCTTTATCGCGGTAGACGACAATGTTCATAGCAAGACCGTTGCGGCTATCGTCCTCGGCGTCGCGCACGAATTGCTGTTCGTCCGTGTATTCGCTGGTATATTCGATCTTGCCGTCTTTGTCGGGATAGTCGATACGACCGACCGGGCGAGAAGCAACCGGCGCGTCTTTATGATAGGATGGCAGGGGATAAGTCCCTCCGGCGTCATCCACAACGAAAACGTCATGCCCGCGCTCCAGCAGCATATTAAGCGGTGTTTGCCCCGACTTCACGGGAATTCCGCACATCGGCACACGCTCTTTCAGCCCTACGTTTCGAGTGGTCAGCGTAATATCCAGCGCCTCCGCTGCGATGCGGGCGTCCTCGCCCAGCACCTCATAGAAGTCACCGACCTGATAAAGTACGATTGCGCTACTATGCTCGGCTTTGACGCTGCTATATGCCTGCCAGAAATCGCCTCCGGGGGCTTTTTGCCCCTTTGCGGGGCTTGGCGGAGCCAAAACAGATGTGTCCTTCGCCGCAACGTCGCGGATCTGTGCCTTGACACTCTCCGGCATATCCACATCATAGAACACGACGCTTCGGTCGCTGTTGATTTGGGCAACCGTCTTGTAGTCACCGTTTTCTTCCTCCAGCCGATTCCAGACCGCAAAACCGTTGCCCATAGCGCCATAGCCCAAATCATACTTCTTGGCGGCATCCTCCGGGGCCGCGGCGACGGGCGCACCCTGCTCCTCCACAACGACAAGCAGGTGGTCGTTCTGCGGGTTTTCTGCAATCTTGCGGTCAAACTCCTCGCGGGGCATGGTTTTGTTGAACAGGGGATACTCCACGTCGTAGAGCCGGACTTCCTGCTCGTCAAAGGACAGCAGCTCATATTCCTGTGCGCCGAGATATACCGTATCACCGAGGGAAAAGCGGTATTCTTTCTTCGGCGGGGGCGGCGGGTTCAGTTCCTCATACGTCGGCTCCAGCGGTTTTGCGAGGTCGCCGTCCAACGCGGTCAGCATGGCCTCGCAGCGTTCCGTGAAGGGTGTCTTTTCCGCGATGATGGTCTGCATAGCCTGCCGCATCATGGGAAGTATGAAATCGCCTTCGGCTGTGCGGGCGTGCATCTTTTTCTCGCCCGCTGAAAAGGTGCTGGTGCAGGAAACGAGTTGCCACCGATCAACGAGCTTGCTCTGCTCGCCAATCCCCTCGACAAACTTCGTATAGTCGTCGATGATGGCGTCAAACTCTTTGGAAATGGCTCGACGCGCCGCCCGCGCTTCTTCCTCGCGCTGGTATTCCGGGTACGCCGCCTTGTCCGCTCGGCTCAAATAGCGGTCTGCGGCGATCAGCTCACCGATACGCTTCTCCACACGCTTCCATGACAGGACGATCTCGCCTTTGTCCTCGCCGTAGTGGTTGGAGATGGTGATGCCCTTGCTGCCGTGATCCTCCCAATAGCCGCTGCCGGGGATGGCGTCGGAGTGTCCGCCCTCGCCATAGGTGCTTTTCAGAAATTTGATGTTGTCCGCAGCCGCGTTCTTTTGCTGGAAATACTCATAGATGCGGAATTTCTGATACCTGCCGATGGCAGTGAGAATGTAATCGACCGCCTCCTGCGGCAAGGCAAAGGCATTGTCCTTGTCCGCTGCCGCCTCCGCGATCAGCGACAACTGCTCATGCGTTGCCGGAGCGAGCTTTTCGCCGGGGTCGAGCCATTGGTCGAGGAGCATCATGCCATAGATGCTATCTGCCACCTGCGTCCAGCGCATGAAGTCCTCTCTTTCACGGGTGAGGTAATCGCCGCGCCAGAGGTTCAAAACGTCAGCATAGGCGCGATAACCGGCGCGCTGGTCGTTGCTCAGGATTTTCTCGACAAAGGCATTGTCAAAAAACGAGCGAACGAAATTGCCGCGTTCCTCGCTGTCCTCATGGACGGCAAAGAATGCGGCAATCTCTGCTCTATGCTCTTTTAAGGCATCGCTGGTGCGGAGTAGCTCGTTTTTCTCCGCGTCGTGGTAGTAGTAAGGGATTTTGGAAGGGGCGTTGAAATCGTGATGGCTTAGTTGTAAATCAGTTGTTGCGTAGCGATCTCCTCCGCTCTCTGCCGGATGTTGTTCATGCGCTGTACCCACAACATCTGATCCGTCGCCTTCAGGCGCTCCGTCACGCCCTCTGTCTGCGCCATCTGCGCCGTCAGCGAGGATACCATCTCGGTCGCCTGTCGGTCGATCTCCACCAAATGCGCCGTCAGCTTCCCGGACAGCAGCAGGCGGTTGTACGTCGCCGGCTTGCTCTGCTTGAGGTACTTCTTGTGCATCAGACCGTACTTGCCCAGCGGCATCTCCTCCGTCTGCTCTGGGAGTGTCAGGTCGGGATACTGATACTCGCCCTTCGTCGTGTACGTCAGCGTTTGTGTCATAGTCGCCTACCTCCTTTTCTTTCTCGGCGGGTTGTTGTTTTGCTTCCTTGCTTGCAGAATAACCGCTTTGCTCGCGGTTTGCAAATTTTTGACGGTTGATGCCGTTGATGGTGCGCTCGATCTCCAGCAGCATCATACGGGAAACGTCGCTGGTCGCCGTGCCGAGGACGGTCATGGTATCGAACGTGTTGAACTCATAAAGCCCGTCGAAGTCCTCTGCCTCCAAAAACTGCGCGGCGTCGATGCCGCAACGGGTCAAAACCGTGAACGTAACGCTGTTTGCCAAAAGCCTGTGGAAACGAGTTTCCAGATTGAGGTCGTCCAGCTCCTCCAAAAAACTGTCGGTCTTGACATTCCGCAGCTCGTCGAGGTAGTCCGCGAGGTTGTCCTGCGCGGCGATGCGGCTGACAGCGATGATGTGCTCGGCAAAGGACGCGGCCTCGTCGGGACTGCCGAAAGCGTTACCCAGCGCCTCCGCTGCGGCGTCTTGAAATTGCGGCTCCATGCGCCAGAGGCGCGGCGTGAGTGCGCGGTAGTTGCCGGGGTGAGTGTCGGACACGTCAAAAACGTATTTGAGTCGCGGACGCTCACCGCTGTCGTCGATCAGCGCGATGCCTTTTGCGCCGCGGTTTACCCAGCGTCCCATGCGCTCGTTCCATAACTCGATGGGAGCGCAGGCCGTGGCGTCGGGGCGCTGCCCGTAGATCAAAAGCTGCTCCGGGAACGGGTACTTGTAGACGCGGGCGGCGGTCAGCAGATAGCTCTGCCAGACGCCGCGCTGCTCCGCAAGGTCTACGGTCAGCTTTTGCGCGTAGTCAATGATGGTTTGCAGTTTGCTTGGCAATGGGATACCTCCTTTTCGATGGTTTTGGGCATAAGAAAAGCGGCCTCGGATGAGGCCGCTCGATGAATATCACCAGTCGCACATTATTCAGCCGTTTGTACTTCTTTAGCGAGAGCGTTTTTAACGTCGGTTTCAAATCTTAATGACTGCGGGCAACGATCCTTTACTAATGCCCAATTTTCACACACACGGTCAATCAACTGGGAATACGGCTTCTTGGACTTTTTGCCTCCCGGTATTCGAATGCCGTGATATTCTTTTCGATGTGTTATGGAACTCCACGGATCGACTATACTTTCTGCATCGGTAAGGCCGTCCTCAAAAGCTGCCAGCACCCATGTATCGGTAGAATCACACGGTATTGTGATTACAACAGACTCACTGCCGTCAAGAGCCAGTAAATCAGTGATGACCTTTCTCAAGTAATCAGTTCGTTCTTTGACGCTTCCGTCACACACACCATTCGGTGGCAGTTTTTGAGCACAATTTCCGCCTTTCGCGATGGAACAATTCAGCGGATCTTCCTGCAACTGGCCAGGGCATTTCATATCAATCGCCAGACAAAAGGCTTCTTTTTCGCACCGTGCAACATCTGCGTCCATTTGAACGATGAGCAAATCAATCTTGGGATCAATACCGGTCAAATATTGATGCAAAGAACCGGGAAAAGCTCTGCACCATCTCCACACACCCTTCCAACCGCTGCCGTTTTGGATATTTCCAAACTCCGCGCTCGGTTGTAACCACAAGAATTGGAATTCTTCCTCCATAAAATGCGCTACAACCGCTTTTATCATATCGTTATCGCGGTCGCCTTCACAAACAATCCCTATGGTTTTCATATCAGGTCAGGCACCCCTCCAATTCTACCCGTTGTCCACAACTGAGATAAGGGCAACCTCTCTTTAACTAGTTCATCTCTGACAGTAATTCTTTCAATAGACACAAAACCGCTCTTCTGCATTCGATTCAATGTGAAGAGACGCACGTCTTCATTATTAAGGTCAAGGCCATCTAGGACAAGCGGATTATGTGTCGTAAGAAATACGGTCTTCCCTTGCTGGATTATGATTTTGCTGATGCTTTTCATAACCTCTTTTGCGAGGCGAGGATGCATTGCCTGATCAAAATTATCTACAGCAAAAATGAGCGGTGCTTTCGGGTGAAGCGCCAAACAATACATGAACAAAACGTAGAGTGCGCCTTCGCTTGCATCATAAGCGGTGAACCGCCTTTGATCCTGCATATAACGATCCTTAAATTCTAACACCCTTCTGCTGACCGGAATTGCGGAGTTAACTCGTTCTTTTGTCGGACTGGCAACATTAATGGAATCAGCCCAATCTATAAGTTCAAGAACATCATCCAGATAAACATCGCTTCCAGCACCTAAAAGGAGGTCCCCGTCTTCCTCACGTATCAATTCCTCAATCGCCTCGGCCAATCTGCCGCCGCTCAATCCGACCGGAATGGACTGCTGTGGATCAGCAAGTGTTCCTCGTAAAGCGGCTGTAAAAGGCTGGTATATTGCATAATTCCTGAACGGTTCAATTGCACTTCGAACAGGCGACAAAGTTTCTGATTGGTCAGTAAGGAGCATTCCAACGAAATTGTCATAGCTTTCCTTGGATCGCCCGCTCCGTCCCCATATCTTCTTTTCTCCCTGCATAAGCGCTTCCGAGTGATAACGCCAAGCGTTATCATCTGAAGGCGTGTTCAAATGAACCGTATATTTGAGAGAGTCACTATTCGGAGATGAGTTCCATCTAACGTCAAATGAAATGGTTTGACTGCGCTGTCCTCCGCTAAATGCAGACTTATAAAGAGACGGTGCACTTAACCTAACGCCTTTTCTTGTTAAAGAGTTGCCATCGACTCGGTCTGTCATTGCTGCGCTTAAAACTCCGATGGCCTCAAGTAGAGTTGATTTTCCTGACCCATTTGCTCCAACAAAAACATTCACGCGGCCCGGTTGAAAAGACACGTCTTTTAGTGCTTTAAAATCGCGGATTGCAATTTCCTGAATTTTCATTAGGATATTCCTCCCCCTCTCTATTGCCTGACAATTAAAGTATAGCATAATAGTGCGTTAAGTATACAGGAATTCTCTTTTTTTGTCAAACTTAATTATCTGTTCTGACAAAAAGACAGTATGTCTATCTTTCTGGCTCACTCCGCTTCTTCTTGAGCGAGCGTCCTGCCCTCTGTGGCTGCTTTGCCCGCAACAGCTCGTCTACCTGTTCAAATCCGACGCTATCCACATAGTAGGCGTGTTTCTCACCGCTCTTGGTGACGACCACGATGTCGCTCACCGACATGGAGCGCATTTTGCGCCCGAACGGGCGCGAATCGCGGTTATGCTCCATGAAAATGTCGTCCAGCTTGCCCTTTTCCGGGAACATACCGGCGTAGACGCGCCGGTAGTCCGTCAGCTTGATCTGTTTCTTTGCCTCGTCATAAGGACGGAAACAGTAATCGACGCCGACAAGATCGTTGATTTGGTAGATCTCGTAGATGCCATACTTCTCCGTCCCGTTCGGCTGTTCCGGCTGGTAAACGGTGCCGTTTTCGTGCATACGCTCCGCAAACTCGCAGATATGGAAGACGCTGCTGCCGATCTTGACGTGATAGTCGTCGATGTAGGCGCACGCAAGAGTCCTGCGTGTACCGTCAATATCGGTCAGGACGACGCTGCCGCCGTCCGGCACGGTAAAAAGCAGGTTGTATTGGGGGTCGATAAAGCGGCAGTTCCGCTTGCCGTTCTCGTTGGGGAACGCGACCACGCCCATGATATCTACAGGCTCGCTCATCTCGCTTCACCTCGTTCCTTTTTCCTCTCGGCGCGAGCCTTTTCGTGCTCCGCGACCTTTTGCTTTGCCCATTCGGGCAGCTTTTCCATGTCCGCGATGCCCAGCACGTCACCGATGTTCCAGCGGCATTCCTCGCCAGAGATCAGCTCGCGGAAGTACACCGCGCGCGCGCCCGCTCCCGGCGAACAGCCGAAACCGCCCGTGGCGTAGCCGAGCTGGCAGTCCGCCGTGCGGTATTCCGGGGCGAGGCTGGACGGGCGTATGATGATAAGATTCCCGGCGAGGTTTTCCTCTTCGCCGCGCTTGCGGCAATGCTCCATGCCGAGCGTTTCCAGCGGTACGTTGTGTTCCGCGCGGGTACGCTCGACCGATTTGACCTGCTCCTGCAATCTGTTGGAGAACAGACGCATGATCGCCAAGTAATCGCTGCCGATCACCATATCGCCGTAAACCTCTCCGAACGGGCCGGATACCTTGCAGCAGGTCATGTACGGCGCTTCCGTGTTCTTTTCGTTGCAGCCCGTCAGCAGAACTTTACCTCCCAGCCGGAGCGAGTACACCACTTCGTACTCCCCGACCATTTCCTTTTCCTGTTTTCTCATGGTTGCCTACCTTTCCCTGTCATTTTTCCTGTGCGGTATGGCGTGATGCACCTGTACCTCGTACTCATGCTGCTCTCTTGCGCGGTCGCAGAAGTCGCGCACCGCGGCGTCGCGGTCGCTGCTATAATGACCGTGATAGTATTTCGGCTCGCGGTCGCCGTCGTTTGCGGGCGTCCGCGCCCACGTCACATAGCGGCTCGGAGCCGATTGGTTCTCCGCAAGCACAAACTCCTTTGTGCCGACGCGGACTTTGGCGAGGATCAGATACCCTTGATTGATCTCCCGGAAGTTGGAGAAGCAGCCCTCCGCCAGTTTGAGCGTGTAACTCTTGTTCTCCGACTGCTTTGCAACGACGGGGATCAGCGGCTCGCCGCCCACCATCTCGGCAAACAGCGTGATGCCGCTTTCCTCGCCCATCATGGGTTCCGGCAGAGCTATCGGTTCCAGATACGTTTCGGTCTTGCCCACGACCTTGTACTCATGCAAGTCGCAGGTGATCGGGTGGTACAGACTGATGACCGTATCCCTGATATGGCCCTGCACGCGGTATTTCCGCTCTTGCTCCGCCGCGTCCAGATACATCTGCGGATCGGCTCCCGGTACGGCAAAACCGAACATGGAACCGACGCGCATTGCCTCGACCTGTGCCGGCGTCAGCCCGCGCGCACGGTTATGATCGTCCGCAATGTGGCGGTTGTACGCCGCGTCGTCGGTATTCCATTCAGAGTGGTAATAGCCGGTTTCGCCGCGCCGCAAGATGATCAGCTCGCCCGTTTCCTGCAAGGTGGTCATGCAGGTTTCGGGTAATTCCGTTCTCATGCTCTCCACGCTCCCTTCATCGTGCCTGTTCCTGCTGGCGGCGGCGATACCAGCCCTCCAGCAGCTTCATGATGACGTCCTCGATCTGCTGCGGCGTATAGTTCTTGGGAAAGAACCGCTTTAAGCGGTCGTCGCGGATCGTGACCTTGCGCTCCAGCGGCTTGTCCTCGCGCATGATGGCGTCCATGACCTCCTCGGTCAGCTTGCCCTGCTCGCTGATCTGCTTCATGCGCTTGGCTTGGTCGAGCGAGGGCGCGGCCTCGTCGCGCTCCATGATGAACGCGAGGTAGGTCTGTTCTTTTTCGGACAGGTGGGAAATGAAGTCGGACGCAGGGACGAATTTCAGCGTCCCGTCGTCCACCTTTGCAAGCAGCGGGGGAATGAGCTTTGTCAAGCACACATAACGATGAATCTGCATACGGCTTTCATTCGCTTGCTCCGCCATTTCTTCATAGCTGTTTAACTTTTTCCCAACTTGGGAAAAAGTTAAATCTGACCGTTCTCCCTGCCTTTTCATGGCGTCCAGCTTCAGCTTATAGGCGCGGGCTTTCTCGCTCGGCAGCAAGTCCTCGCGGTTGATGTTGTAGTCCACCACCAGAATGTCCGCCTGTTCGTCCGTGTACTCTCGGACAATGACCGGGCGGGTTTCCAGTCCCACCGCTTTCGCGCAGTAGTCGCGGCGATGCCCCGCGATGATCTCATAAGTGTCGCCCTCGCGTGGACGCACGATCATTGGCTCCGCGATGCCATTGCGCTCAATGCTGTCCATGAGCCGCACAAGGTCGGGTGTGGGGCGGTCGATGCTGTACGGCTGGCGGGCGTAGGGGAAAACCTTATCCGCGGGGACGATCTGCACACGCTCGCCCTGCTCGGCCTGCCGCTCCTCGCCCGTCTTAAACAGGTCATCGAGCGAAGTCAGACCGATGCTTTCTAATTTGCTTGCCACCGTTCAGCACCTCCCTTGTTAGATTTTCGTAGGCTGCGGCGACCTTGCCGTTGCGGTCGAGATCGTAGATGCTCTTTTCCTCCACGCTGATCTCGGCGGCGCGGACGGAGCGCGGTATCTGCGTCGTGAACACATGACCGCCGTAAGTGCGGCGGATCAAGTCCACAATGCCCTTTGAGAGCCTTGTCCGTTCGTCCACCATCGTCAGCAGGATGCCGTCGATCTCCAGACGCGGGTTGAGCTGCCGTTTGACGCGCGCCACGGTCTTCAGGAGCTGTTCCAGCCCCTTTGCCGGGAGATATTGCGCCTGAACGGGGATAATTACGCTGTCCGCGGCGGTCAGGGCGTTGATCGTCAGCATACCGAGCGACGGCATACAGTCGATGATGGCGTAGTCGTAACGATCACCGACCGAAGAAAGAAACTGCCGCAGCACCGTTTCGCGGCTCATCGTGTTGACGAGCGTGACCTCCATCGCGGAAAGCTCGATGTTCGCCGGCACAAGGTGGACGCCCTCGCTCGTTTCCAGAATGCCCTCGCCGGGGGCGGGCGGTTGGTCTGTGATGATCTTCCCCATGAGGTCGGCAAGGGTGGGGGAAAGCTCGTCAGGCTGCGGCCAGCCCAGCATCTGCGTCAGGTTGCCTTGCGCGTCGGCGTCGATCAGCAGGACTTTTTTACCTTGCCGGGAAAGACCAATGCCGAGACTGGCGGCGGTCGTGGTCTTTCCTACGCCGCCCTTTTGGTTTGCCAATGCAATTGTTTTCAAAAAAACACCTCCTCCAACAAAAAAAGAGCCTTTCGGCTCCTGTGATAACAAAAACGGTATTCTTTTCTCGGAAAGTATATTTTTTATCAGTCTAACTCTATCAGTCTTTTTTGCTTTCGATTTCCGAATGTCTTGAAATTCGATTTTCAAAGGTCAAGAAATTCGATAATCGAATTTCAAAAAAAGTTAGAAAGATTGTGTGTTTCCCGTTCTGTGGCTGGTTTATTCAAAGAATGAGTTGCAAGCGAAGTTCTTGACGTATATTATTGTCGGCTTGCCTTGCCCCTGCCGCACTCGATCAATAAGGCCGATGCCTTTTTTGCTGTCTAACTCTGCGAGGAGCTTTGACGCCTTTTCGCTTTGACAATTCAGTGTAGACATGATCTCGTCGGCGGGAAAGTAGATGTAAACTCGCCCTTGCTCGTCCTGCCAGCCGTTCTTTAGGGACAAGCTCATGCGATCAAGCATAAGGCCGTAAAGCAGCTTGGCGTCCGTGGATACGCCCCGGAAGCGTTCATCGGACATAAGCAACTTTGGGATGCGGTAAAAGGCAAATTGCTCCGCTTCGCAGCCATAGAAATAGGGCAAAGATAGGGCCGTCACCGATACTCACCCCGGAATTATTCATACTCCTGCGCCAGAATATCCTCAAAGTCGCTGACCATCTCCCCCATAAGGGCCTTTAAGTCAAGCGGACTGTCCGCAACAGCTTTCAATTCTTCGGGGTAGTCCCTCTCGGCAAAGGCGCAGAGGATGGTCAGCACGGACTGCATTTCGGCATAGCAGTTCTTGTCCATCAGCGAGGACATCAGCTCCACAAAGGTCTTGGCGGTCTCCCCGTCATGCCCCGCCATATCCATGAAGTCATCGAAAAGCTCCGACGATAGCAGGGCTGACGTGATATTAGCGGCGTTTGCCGCACCGAGCGCCTCTTTAAGATTGCCATAGTTCGGCTCTCTGATTTCTTCCATAATCATTACCTCCGTCATGTATTGCTTTGTTTTTGCTTATAGCTTCTTATAGGTCTTTGCAAGGTTTTACTGCATTTTTACTGCATTTCACCTTTTTTCACTTCAAAACACCGATAGCGCGCACACCTCCTTCGTAGCTCCGTTTTTACTGCAAAACGGGAAAATCTATTACTTCATTGACTGCATTTTGCTCTCGATGCAAAATAGTGACTGCAAATTCGGGCATGAAAAAAGCCCTCGAAAACGTCTGTTTTCAAGGGCTTCTGGCGGACAGGGTGGGATTCGAACCCACGGTACCCTTGCGGGTACACCTGATTTCGAGTCAGGGCCGTTATAACCACTTCGATACCTGTCCATGTATTAAATTGTTGATTTTTTGGGGGCTATGACCACCCTAACGCAACGGATTTCGAGTCAGCCCCGTTATGACCACTTCGATACCGCTGCATACCATGGTATGATACCATGACTTCCGCGCGGTTGCAAGCAATTTTTCATCGCGAATGCCGAAAAACGCATATTTTGCGATGCAA
>Ga0256404_1006819_pt1 | contig 18546 bp, 16 predicted proteins | sample RumenRJG_01DNA_FD_185990 | JGI IMG/M metagenome (GOLD analysis project Ga0256404, IMG submission 185990) | Bovine rumen microbial communities from Lethbridge, Alberta, Canada - RJG_01 | ecosystem: Host-associated > Mammals > Digestive system > Stomach > Rumen | place: Canada: Alberta | collected...
TATCCTTGTCATTGTCCAGCTTCTTGTCGATTATTTCGAATATTTTAGTAATCTCGCTTTCAAAGACCTCAAAATCATCTGATTTTGTATAAACATCAGCTATTCTACCAATGCCTGCATCATTAAGCTCTTCATCATTATTTCCAAGATCCCTGTAATGGCGTCCTCCAAAAGCTTCCAGGAGGTCGTGTGTGATATTTGCTCCACTTGTCATCAGAACATCCACGTAGCCCTCTTTAATCATGTCTGCAATTATATTTCTCATTCCACCGGGAACCATCGGTCCAGCTACGCTCATGAAGATTCCCATATCTTCATCCTCTATCATTTTCACAATCAGGTTGCCGGCTCTTGCTACTCTTCCTGAACCCAGTACACCAGAGCCATCAAATTGTTCCATTAGCTCGCTTACCTTCATGTCCTTTTTAATTCTCAATTGATTAACTTTCATAAAAATCACAAGTCATAAAATAATAAAATAAATAAAAGAAGCAATTTGTTAAATCAGTCTCTAGTTAAACTAGAAAAAATTTTCAAATCATTTCAAAGTGAAAAAAAATAATAATTAAATTAAATATCATCTTCCAGGTCAGATTCGCCTAAAACAGGGAAATTCTTCAAGTTTGTAATAGTTTCAATCAAATCAGTACGTGTAACAACACCAATAGGAGAGTGCTCGTCATCCACGACAATCAGCCTGCTGATTCCAAACTTGTACATCTTGTAAACAGCTGTTGCTATTCTTGTATCCTTGTTGATGAAGAACAGCCTCTTGGTCATTATGTCTCTGACTTCCTCGTTTTCCCTTCCGTTAGCCAGCGCATTCACTATGTCTGTTAGTGAAATCATGCCTATGGCAACCCCTTCGGTAATTACAGGAGCTCCATCGATGTGTTTGGATGAAAGGAGATTTGCAGCATATTTGATTGAATCTCCAGGTTCCAGGTAGATCAGATCAAGTGAGGCGATTTCATAAACGCTGTTTTTAGGAATGCTTCTGATAGTGCTGATATCCAGAAGAAGGATATTGTCCATGTCATCCCTTCCGACAATTGTGCCTATCAATCCCAGATTGTTTACCGGAGTAGGGCCTACACGAACTGTATCCCCTATATTCAGGCTTTTAATGTTTCCCAATACCTTTATTGCCGCCTCGCATTCACCAGGATGTGTGATGCTTGTAAATTCTATCTTTGCCACTGAAGCATCCTCAAGTTTCTTATCATTTTTAAAAATGGGAACATTCGCACTATTGTCAGTAAATGAAATATTCAATGTATGATATGCCTCTATGGTCGGCTTGTAGCCTCCGCGAGGACCCGGAACTCCTTTTACAAGTCCCAGACTTCTAAGAGACTGCATCTGATTCCGAATAGTTCCCGGATTGCGGTTCATGACCTCTGCAATCCCTTCCCCTTTGATGGATTTGCTATCGGAATTCTGATATAAGTTTATTAATGTTTGTAAGATTTCCTTTTGCACAGATGTTAGCATATGAACACCTTCATGAAAATAAAGTCAACAAAATTATTTTTAATCAAAATTGATTAAATGCCCAAATGACAAATCGTTTATACAATTCACAACATTACCTTTATTTTTTCATCAACTGTATAAAAATTTTTAAAAACTATCATGATTAATTAAAAAATATACAAAAAATTATAATGATTCCTCATAAAAATTATAACGATTTATCATAATTTTATATATAATTTATATGTTTAGATATAAAAAGATATTGTTTTTATTACTTTTTATTAATTTGAAAGTTATACAAAAATAGGCAATGGATTTAAAGAAAAAATAACTCTAAAAAAAATATAAAAAGCTATTAAAAAATAGCTCGCTAAAAATAATTAAAAAAGTTTTAAAAAAAAACCTGAAAAAATAATAAAAAAGCTATAAAAAAATAGCTGATTTATAAAACATACTGCTTTACACCGCTTCTAATCACAGAAGAAGCTCCAAATGACTTGATTCCTTCAAGCATCTCAGGGAAGTGGTTTTTAGGAATCATGACATTGACTTGTGAAAAGCTGCTGCCCTTGTTTACAGTAGGCTCGTTACTGCAGAACTTATTGTCAATGAGATAATTGCAGACATCATCAAGGGAGTCGTTTGAAATATTGAATTTGACATCAAAGTATTTTCTAGCTGTGATGGCGCCTAACAACTGCTGATAGATCTTTTGAGCCTTCTCCATCTTCTCGCCCTTGCAGCTGACTCCGGCATACAAACCTGCAGAAGAGTGCAATATGGTTTCAAGCTCTTTCAAACCTGCCTTTCTAAGGCTGCTTCCTGTCTGGGTGTTGTCAACAATTAAATCTGCGCCTTTTGCGATATAAACTTCAGTAGCACCGTCTGAGTTGATCACCTGAACTTTTTCATTGTCTCCATCTCTGAGACCTCTTACCTGGCAATATGGAATTGAATCCCCGTAGATTTCCTTATAAGCCTCATTTTCCATGAAGAACTGCCTGGTTAAATTAGGATATTCTGTAAAGCATAAGATCGGAGTGTCCCTATCCTTGTTGGCTCTGAAGAAGTCAGTCAATGTTTCATATGGAGAATCCTTTGGAACAGCAACCACAAGACGGGTTTCGCCATAATTCAAATCGCCGATTTTCACAATATCGTTTTCACTTAATACGGACTCTTCCTTGACCCAGTCTTCTCCAACGATAGAAATATCTACCATTCCACGATTAAGTTCAACAGGAGAACTCTGCGGACGGGTAAGATAAGCCTTGATTTCATCATCGTTTAAAATTTCGATTTCATAGGATTCATCTCCAGGCTCATAGCCTTGAACCTCATAACCTGCATCTATAAACAATTGATAGGTATTTCCTCTTTTCACATTATTCAAGCTTCCCTTTGGAAGCCCTAAAACAATTTCCACCATGCTAATCCTCTTTATAAAATTAAATAATATTAAGTCTTTTTAAAAATAAATCATTTAAAAAAAAATAATCAAATGATTTAATTCAATCCATCTCAAACTAATCAAAGTACATTATACTTTAAATGATAAAGACAGTCAAATAATAATTTCACCATAAATTTAAAAAAAATTAATCAAATGATTAGATTTTCAATAAATCCAGATATTCTTTATTTGTTTTTGTATTATCTCTCTTAAATCTTTTTCTCATAGAGTGATAAAGACTGAAATTTCGAACAATCAAGTCCAGCTGAACCTTGAACTTGTAATCAGACCTGCTTTTAGGCTTAAATTTCTGAAGCCTTGAGCTCAAATCCAGAGACTTCATAATTTTCATTATCTCTTCCTTTGGATAATTATAGTCGATTAATGAATTGATTCTGTCAAAAACCAATTTTGGAATATGGCGAGTTTCAAATTGACTGGATATGACACCAAAATCAGTGTTTTTGGAAGACAAACCATCAAGATATGATGCTATGCCATCCAGCTCATCCAAATGGTACAAAGGATTCAAAACATCCTGGAAAGTCATATTTTCCAGATCAAGATATTCATAATAAGTATAGGTGTTGATGAACCTTATCCTGTTGCAGTAAAGCAGGTATCTCACTGCAAAATCCAAATCTGAAAAACAGCTGTAATCCTCTCTGAATCTAATATCATGCCTGTCCAGGATTTCCCTGTCATAAATCATGTAATTGATGGAAAAAGGCAGCTCATGCAATGAAATCAGATTGATCAATGAGAGAGAATTCACATTATGATTGTTTCTTCTTGCCAGATTCAAAATTGAATCAAAATCATAGGAATCAAATCCAACAAACTCATCTTGTGAATCCAATGTCAGACCCTTGATGAAAACAGAGTCTACATCATCAGGAGATATAGAATTTTCCTTTGAATTCAAATCGAACTCATCATCCAGCTTCTCAAAATCCACCTCTCCATCCAAAGCGGAGAGATCTATTCGGGTATTCTTAAAGCTTTCACTGTTTCTATCAGGATTCAATGGCCCCCACAGACGTGAGAGATGATAGAAATACAACATGCCATCATCTTCAACAAAAACTATATATCTTCCCTTGGAAAGGCCAATAGCATAATTTCGTGAAGCCTCCAGTCCTTTTGATTCCTTGTTTAGATATATTCGATAATTAATGGATGAACCTTTAAGATTCTCACGAACAATATTTAATGTATCATCTTGGGATGCATCATCGATTACAATCAGTTCGAAATCCTTGAAATCCTGAAGCGTTATTGAATTTATCAAACCTGCAATGCTTTTTGAAGCATTTGAAGTCACTAGAATAACGCTAATCTTATATTCATACATAATTATCACCATATCAAATGGAAAATATTATTAAACAATTCAATATCTGTTAAACAATAAATAATGAAAAATATTAATCAACAATATCACATAATGAAAAAATATCTGTTAAACTAAAAATATTAGCCAAAATGTCAAATTTATAAAATCACTCTTCTTCCTGGTAGGATCCGTCATACTCTCCAGAACCTTCAACAGGAAAAACCACAGCCTGAGCTATCCTGTCTCCTGATTTAAGCTTATACTCAAAGTCTCCATGATTATAAACCATGAACATCAATGTTCCATAAAAGCCAGGATCCCCCACTGCAGTCTGAACTGAAACAAATGAGCGAAGCAGAGTTGAACGTGGAAGATAGAGCATTGTGTATCCTTTTGGAATCTTTACTTTGCGCTTGATTGAAGCAAGATAAGCGGTATGTGGTTTCAATGTGTAAACCGGACCTTCCATTGCCTCTATTTCAGGCAGGTTTTTCTCATTGTCAATCAGGGAGCCTGATGACTTCTGTTCAAAGAGTTCATCAAGCTCGAGGTCTATTCCAGAAGGCTGTACCAAGTCGGCAAAATCCGGAAAGAGTTTTATAAGTTCTTTTTCACCAAGCATTGTATCACATTAATTCATATATATAATAAACTTTATCTTATAAAATAAAAAACTGATTTAATTAGCATCTTCAGTTAGATTTCCCAGCTTAAAGGTCAGCTTTCCAGTACCATCATCAGTAACCTGCAGCTCGTCGCATTGAGGATTCAGCTCTGCAATCAATGCCTTTCCATCTTCGGCAGACATGAACTGAGGCAGGTAATTGATAATATTGACAGGATAGAGAGTAACTGTACAATTGTCCTCGACCAAATCAAGATTCAGGAAATAAGCCCTGTGTGTGGCAGGATTTGACTGGTCGAATATGAAGTTTCCAAGATTATAGAAAATAGGCTTTCCATTATACATCTCCACTCCCTGGGTCACATGGGCATGGGCTCCAATTACTATGTCTGCACCATTGTCAATCAGTTCATGAGAAATGTTGACCTGGTATTCGTTTGGAGAGCGGCTGTACTCGTTTCCATAATGTAGATAAGCTATGATTATGCTAGAACCGTTGTCACGTGCCTCTTGAATCTGCTCCTTTGCATATTCCTCATCATAAGCTGAAAATCCTGATGAATTTGCAGTTGCAGGAGGCATTATTGAAGCATATTCCGCAAAATTATCCGCATCCATGTAATTCAAAATTGTTATGTGGCGGTCTCCAACATCAACCACTGCTGGCTTGCTTGCAGACTCCTGGTTTGCTCCAGCTCCTATTGCGGTGATTCCGGCATCATTTAAATTCTTCAAGCTGTCGTTCATTCCCTCTTCGCCGTAGTCCAGCGCATGGTTGTTTGCCTGTGATGCGACAACTATCTTGTTGGCGCCAGCTAGAAGAGGCAGATATGAAGGATCCGCTTTGAGTGGAACATCTCCTTTGACAGCATTTGATGTGGTTGTAGCGGGGTTTTCAAAGTTTACAAGCAGGACATCAGCTGCTTTAGTTACATTTTCAACATATCTGAATGGGCTTTCCCCTGAAGAAAGCACTCCCGGCATCTTGCGTCCAAACATGACATCTCCTGTTACGGCAATAGACACATTGTCGCTTCCAAGGTCCACATTATTTCCAAGGGTCACAGAGGATATTGTTAAAAAAGCGGCAACTGCAACGAGACACAACAACAGGACCATAAGTAATGAAATTAATTTCTTATTCCTGATTCTGGATCGTCTTCGAGGTCTTCCACCTCTGTAAGCATATGGATTCTGCCTTTTTAAGCTTGCAGGCCTTCTTGCACTGTGGTTATTATTATTTTTTCTCAAACTTGGAGGGTTCCTTTTTCCCATTTTAAAAACCTCAAATTCATAATTTATGTGATATGTTGATAGATAATAATTTATATGCCATTTAAGATTATTATATTTTAAGATTATATTATAAAATTAAAAGATAAGACAATAATCCTCTTTTTAAGATAAGTGATAAAAATAAAACAAAGACAATAATCCTCTTTTTAAGATAAGTGATAAAAATAAAACAAAGACAATAATCCTTTTTTTAAACTAGTAATAAATCAAGCATTAAATCTAATGCTAGATGAACTAATCTTAAAAGAAAACTTAATTTATCATGAAAAACAGACTAGTCTTAAAAATTAGGAAGTGATGAAATGCCTGTTGTAACAATAGCTGGAAATCCGAATATAAGTGACGATGAAAGACGAAAAATGGTGCATGAAGTAAGTAAAATCGTAGCTGAAAGCTACGGACTGCCTATTGAGGCCATAACCGTTCTAGTTCAAGAGTACCCTCCTGAAAACATAGGAGTCGCAGGAGAACTATTAATCGATAAAAAATAAAAAAAATAATTTCAATTTTAATTTATTTTATTGAGCAGGAACATATTGTCTCCATTGCATCAATAAATTCATTCTCTTTTTTATTCATAAATGATCTCATTAAAAACACGATTTCTTAAAGCTAATTCTGCTTCTTTCATAGAAAATCTAATATAAATATTGGGTTTTAATTTAATTAAAATAGATAGCTAAAAAAAGTTTTAGAATAGAAAAAAAGTGTTTAGAAAAAAACAAGAAAAAAATTAAAAGGATTTTCAAATATTAAAAACTATTCAAAAATGATTCCTGATTATTCAGATAATCCTTTAAAATATCCAAGAACCTGTCAAGACCCTCATAATTTTCAATAGATCCCAAAGATTCTATAATCAAATTCAGCCTGTTTATATTTGCAATTACAGGCTCCTTGTACTTGTTTATAATAAAACCAGGCAAATGACTCTGGTTGTATACTATCCAATTAGAAAATGTATTTTGAGCATTTAAAAGCTCTTCATTGGAATAATCAATCCCTTCAATCAAATCTGAAAATTCTATATCACTATTAATGGCTAAAATATTCGAATTTTCATTACTGTCTACATCACTAATGGTTGAAATATTCAAATTTTCACTAATGAATATGCATGCATCGAAATCGGAATTGGCTTTTTTTAAATCCACATCATTTTCCAAGTCGAAGGCTAATTTATTCAAGCACTTGTCAATTGACTCATTAATTTCAGCACTCAATGATTTAATTAAATCATTAGCTGCAGCGAACTCTTCCTGGGATACCAATTGAACATCAATTTTCTTCTCAGAATTATTCACTTCAGACTTGATGATATCTTGAGCACCATCACCTGAATAGGCTAAATTTTGATCATCATCAATTGAATAAGATAAATTTTGAGCACCATCTTCTGACTTGACATATCTGCCAGTCAAGTATTCGAAATCGCAGCTGTGGCAGAACTGCTCACTGCTTTTCCTTTCCACACCGCACATCGGACAAAACTTAAATTCAGACATCATATTAATCACCTAAGACCTGCTGTTCAAGTATTCCTCTCTTTTTTGATGAGCTTCCTTCTCGGATGAGAACAATCCCAGATGCTTGCCGTCAACCTCGGCGCTCCACATAAAGAGGCCCTCTTCATAATAAACCCCCTCATATTTTGATGATTTCCTTTTGGAAATGGTTTTTGACTTTGATTTCTTCTTCTTGGATACTCTTTGTCCTCCTGAAACCTTGACCTTTTTAGAAGTATTTTTTGAGACCTTTGATCCTTTTTCAACCTTAACTTTGGATTTTTTAGAGTTTTTAGAGGATTTTTGTTTCGAATTCTCATTTGATTTTGATTTGAAACCATCTTGATAACTGGAACTTTTAGATGAAGCTTTCCTTGAATTGGAACTTTCAAGAGATTCTTTTTTAGATTTTGAATCTGAGAGAGATTTTGATTTGAGGTTTTCATATTCTTTTTTGCTCACAGTTCGATATCCATTCTCAACTTCAATATCTACAAGGTCATGGGCCTTCAGATATTTTTTCCTTCCCTTAACAGCAGCCTTTTCACTAGGATAATATGCAATCAAACGGCCCTTCACACTTGCTGTCCAGAGCTTCTGAATCCTGCTGAATGATATTCCATTCTCCTTGGAATATCCTCCATCCACCTTTGGAGGAATTGGCAGTGAATGAATATAGACTTCCCTTGCTTCAAAGGCTTCTTTGGATGACTGGAAATATCCAAGACTCTTTCCGCCATGGCGGGCTTCCCACATGAAGACATTATCATCATAATGGATTCCCACTTCCTTTGAATAAGGACCGTTGGGCTGTCTTATCTTAAAGCTTGAATCCAGTCCGTAAACAAGGTCATCATCCTTTTCATCCTCTTCATTTGGAACATGAAGCTCTCTAAGTATGCTTATTATTTCATTATTCGGATTGGACTTTGCAAGCTTGATGAATGCATCACCATCATTTACTGCTGATTTGAGCCTTATGAGAAAATCACTGTCCTGTGTTCTCTTATTGAGCTTGTATTGAGGGCGAATGAAATCCTTGTCTCCGGAATAATTTACATAAAACCAGACACATATATTGAATGTGAGCTTGTGTGCCTCACGGGCAGCCACCATTTCAGCACTGAAATCCATTGAAGCAGAGCTTGAAGAAGTAGAATATTGACTGTTTGAATTTCCATCATGTTCAAAAGACTTTTCAATATCCGAATTGGTTTTGGAGGAGCTTCCATCCTGAGAATCAGATTTGGAAGAGTGGTCATACTTTGAATTAGGCCTGGATTTTTGAAACTTGATATGATTCGGAGTCTTAGTTCTGGATGACCTGTTGATTTTTTCCTTCTTTTCCACACTGAATCCTGTCTTATAGTCCCTCAAGCCTCCTGAGGAGGATTTATAATCTTTCAATCCGCTTGAAGAGCCCTGATGAGTGATCTTAGAATATTTATTGTATCCTTTGTCATGATTGCTGTTCAATCCAAGAGTCCTGCTTGTCAAGGTATTGTGATAGACATCATTTCTAAGTCTTCTAAGCTCTCGAAAGTCATTGTAGATATTTTTTGGCAGTATGTTAGCATTTTTCAATTTTTCAAGACGCTTGTACTGGCTTTCATTGGATTCCTTGAAGCCTTCATATTCAAAAATAGCCTTGGTGACCTTCTCGGCGATTCTACCTGCAATGAGAATTGACTCCACGCCGTCACCTTCGATAAGGTTCTTATCCATCCTGGCGCAGTCGAGGTAGATATCCCTGTACTGCATCTCTAAAAAACTAAAACAAAAATCACTCATTCTAACACCGAAATTAAAAAATAAAAATAATGGGTTTTTTAAAAAAAAAAACTTAAAAAAAACTTAATTTGAACCGCGAATGTCATTTAGAACTTCTTCAGCAGGATCCATTCCCTGAGCTCCGATAAGCAAGATGACATCATTTTCGCAAGCTGATTCCAGAACAGCGCTTAAAGCATCGAACAAATACTCATAGTGTGTGTATTTTATCCTTCCCTCATCAAGATGATGCATGAAGACCTTTCGCTCGCATTCATTGACAAAATTCAAATGGTCCACAACATCTGCAGAAGATGATAGAATCAAGTTGAGCTTGCGGCCAGTTTCATGTTTCAAATCATGGATGACCTCAGTTAGAGCCTTAGCATTCAATCCATTCAAAGTCTTGCCTCTGGAGCCTCTGATTGCACATACCACATGCAGATTATCCTTATCCTGCTCGTCCACCAATGCTGATGCTGCTCTTACAGTGTTCTTGATGCCGTCAGGATTATGTGCGAAATCATCTATGATTATAGGGTCATCCTGCAGTCTTGTGAATCTGCGGCTAAGAGGCTTATATGTCTTGACTCCACTTGCTATATCTTCAATCGGCACGGCGAGGGATATGCATGCTGATATTGCAGAGAGTATGTTTCGTATGAAGTGGGTGCTGGTAAAAGGCAGCTCTTCGTATTTGAGAATAGCCTCACCATCATATATTATTGCTTTCCTGTCATCATCAAAGTATACCTTTGACTTTTCATCGGCATCGTAGCTTTCGATAGAATCCTTGTCCATTGAAGTGTAATAGGTCTGAACCCCAGGATTCACCATATCTCCCATTTTCAGGACATTCTCATCATCAAGATTCAGCACGACGCCTCCTTTTTCAGTTGCCCTTACAATTCCAGATGTCTCACGGAATACTTCCTCGATTGAATTCACAAGCCCTATATGATCCATTGCCACATTTGTTGCAACAGCCACGTCAGGCTCGATAGCACTAGACATGATGAATGCATGGTCCACCATCAAGTCCTCGCCCCAGCCCTGGACTTCTGATACCTCAATGACAAGATAGTCAAAGAACTCCTTGTCTGGAATGTCTGCAATGCAGTCAAGGCTTCGCGCATCAACAGGCTGGCAGGCTATTGCATGTTCGCTGATTAATTTGGCAACCATAGGGTCGATTAAAGTATTGAATTCGGATTTAGCATCAGTATTTGTGAATACCTTGTATCCTGCATGGGATAATATGTGATAAATCAAATGGGAACTAGTTGATTTTCCGTTGGTTCCGCTGATAACCACCCTTTTAGAATTTGGAAGGAGATTGCTTATCACCCATTTAAGGGCGAAGGCATTTGCAAATTCAATCCTGTCTACCACTATTACAGGAAATTTAAGATTATTAGCCACTTCCAAAGCGTCTTCCTTTGGTGTGAGTGTTATCAAGCATGCAACATTCTTGTCGTTTGCTATTTCAACACCTTTTCCATTGATCCAGTGCCTTATAACTATATCCCCTTCTACAGCCTCGTTCAATGTTTCAAAAATCCCTGTGAATCCTTTAGGAGACTTATATTCGTAAGAGCCGTGGATTTCACCTCCAATGGCTTGAGCAAGCTCCTCTATTGTGAAAGTCTTGTTTGAACTGATGGAATCTGCAAATTCATTTAAAAAATTAGTAGTGGTCATGATAATCCCCTGATAGTTTGATAATAAAAAGAAAAAAATAAAAATAAATGTTTTTAGCTGAATAAATACATTTTAGCCAGTATTCCAATTATACAGACAACTGCTGTAAGCAGCCAGTAGCTTAAAACGATTTTCACTTCAGAGATTCCCCTGTAGTTCAAATCGTGGTGCAGCGGTTCAACAGCCAGATGGACAATACCTGCCCTGTATAATAAGCTTATGATAACGGATACTATTGGAACAGCAAGAGCCAGCACTCCAAAGTATGGCACATCACCTAAAATGACAGCTGCCGCATATCCTGTACCCAGGATGAATGATCCAGTGTCTCCCATGAAGATTGAAGCAGGATAACGATTGAATACCAAGAAACCGAGACAGATTGCTGTTAAAATGGCAAACATTGGAATAATATCCGGTCTTCCAAAGAGATATCCGTAAATGCAGCATGCAAATGAAGCAATAGCTATGATTCCTGCTGCAAGACCATCCATTCCATCAATGAGGTTGACTGCATTTATAGCTCCTAAAACAGCAATTATGCAGAATGGTATCGCCAGAATGCCCAGAGTGAATCCTCCGCAGACAGTGACGACTCCAGTCAGACCTAGGAATAAACCAGGAAGCAATTGAACTAGAATCTTCACCTTCTCTCCAGGTTCGTACTTGATTGGAATTTCAGCTACAAGCTCGAGCTTTTTCTCTTCAATTAGACCTGTGACTTGCTGTTTAGCCTTGTCTGTAGTAATTCTTGCCTCTTCATTTGGACCGAGGTCAAGCAGGCCGATAGGCACGATGTCATCTGTAATGTTTTTAACTACTTTTTGATACTCTTTTACCCTAAGGCCAAGGAGATCATCAAGCATTCCCATTACTCCGCCTGTAATCATAATTAATGACAAGACAAGAACATGTGTGTTTCGGTAATATAAGCAGACCACAAATAATACAGCAAAAAGAAAAGCGATTCCACCCATGGTAGGTGTGCCTGCTTTATGTCTGTGTTCGCTAACAATAGGACTATCAGAAATATCCGCATCCCTTAATGTCATCCTAACAAAATATGTAAATAGGACTGTGGCAAAAAAGGTTAGGAAAAATAATATTACCATTTCAATCATGTTCATCTTAATCACATACAAATTAAATTTTAATCTATTAAATCTTTGATTTTAATATTATTTAAAGTTTGTTTTATTAATTAAATTCTAAAATAAAATGATATTACAATGATATTATCATTTAAAAATTAGATTTATTAAAATGCTTAAAAATCAAATTAAAAAATTATTTGAGTGTAAAAAAATATTAAACTTATTTAAAATCAAATATTTATAAAAATAATTAGTTTTATTAGATTAAATTAAAATTAAAGAAGAAAAAAAATCAAGTTTTAATATTTTTATTAAAAATTGGAAAAATTAAAAAAATTCGAAATTTTAAAAGAAAAATTTTAAGTTATTTAAAACTAAAATTTTGAAGATTTAAAGAAAAATAAATAAGTTAACAAATTGAAAAAAAATAAGAAATAAGCATGAAGATTTAAAAAGAATAAAAGTTGAAAAATTAAAAAAATAAGGAATAATCAAGATTTAATATTGAAAAAAAGATTTTAAATCTTGGAATCCGCTATTCACCAATGCTATAATCATTGCCAGTTAATTCCTTGGCTATTTTTAAGGTTTCCTCACGGGTTTTTCCTCGAATTGTGATTCTTTGATAGCCTTCAGGTCCATGAACAATGAAATTACCGTTTACATACTCCTTCAAAGGCTCTTGTGGAGCAGGACCATGGTAATTTCCTATAGGAATCTCCAGACAGCAGTAATGCTTCATCTTCTCTTCAAGGGCTCCCACATCAAAATCCCCTATTGCAATATCCACCAGAAGATTTAATGGATTCAAATCGCTGCAGGCATATGAAAGATATCTTGTTCCGCTTGGACGTGTGTTTATCTCAATTGCATAAACCTTGTTTTCCTCTCTTGAATAAATCAAATCCATGTCGATGGTGCCTTCGGATTTCAAATTGACAGCTATCTTTTTAGCAAGCTGACGGAACTGCTCATTGGAAATGCCTTCAAAATCACATGGGCCGTATCTGAGCCTTTTGATTGGATGAATTCCCTCAAGGTTTGTATCTCCCTTGTATACCGGAACCAGCGGCAGGTATTCACCATTCCACCCTACAACTTCAATTGAAACCTCTGCGCCTTCTATGAAATTTTCAACCAGAGACTGGTTGAAATTCTCGAAGTAGCTTACCACATCACCATAATCGCTTGTTATGCAGATATCCTTTCCGCCCTGGCCTTCACCCTGCTTTAAAACAATCGGATAAGAGAATCCCAATATGTCAAGGAACTCCTCTTCATTTGAAAAGTCCTCCTTTTTTACTACTTTGGCCTCAGGAACATCGATGCCAATTGACTTGAAGAACTCCTTGGTTTTGATCTTGTCTGATGCTATTGCCACTGCATTGACATTTGATGATATTACCGGAATGCCATGGCTTGCCTCTATTTCCTCTTTCATGACAGCAACATTCATTAAAGGAGGATCTATTCCCAGAAGTGGAACGATGCCGTCGACTTCCTCTTGAACCGCAATTCTTGCAGGCTCATCCATTCCACGAGGAACGATAAAATATTTTCCAGGCAAATCCAGGTTAGGAGCGTTCTCATTAGATTCTGTAATTATGGATTCAATATCCAATTTATCTACATGATATGCCACATCATCATACAAGCGAGATCCGATAAACAATACTTTCATAAAATCACAAAAATAATTTTTAAGATTGAATAATATGTTTCAATCGATTAATAATATATTTGGAATAATATTTAATAAAATTTACTTAAAATAAGAAAAGGACTATTTAAAAAAAGATTAGAATAAAAATAGAATTTAAGAAAATAGATGAAAATTCAATTTTTTAGGAAAAATGATTGCTCCCATTAAAAAGGAAAATAAGTGATAAAAAACCATACCCCTAAAATACTGATAAAAATATCCATTAATACTGAAAATATCCCTTAAAATACTGATAAAAATATCTATTAATACTGAAAATATCCCTTAAAATACTGATAAATACTATTTATCCAAAATGACTGAAAACAGTATTTCAACTAAATCATCGGAGGCTTTTTGTATCTTATCAGACAATTCAAAGGAAAGATCCATTATCTCCGGCTCTATTCCAATAAACAATATTTCAAATGGCTTTTCAAGCTCTAAAAACTTGATTAAATAAGCAAGAGACATGGAATGAGTTGAAATGCTTACATTGGATATATTTTCCTTATTAACAATTTCAATATCTCCAGGCTCCTTGTTCATCAGTGAAGCATCAATGAGAATGATATGGGAAGGGTCATATGATTTGATTTTTGATGTGAAGTTCTCAGGGACAGAACCTCCATTGATTAAAAACAAGTCTTTCAAATCAAAAATTGAGTCAATATCAGAATTATCTTCCAACGCTTCCTTTTTATTGGATAATTCCTCAATGATATAAGGGCCAAGGCCGTCGTCTCCACGGATATCATTGCCTATTCCCAAAATAACTAAAGAAGAAGCTCCTTTTAAGAAATCCTTCAATTGAATTTTAATGTTTTCCAAATCATCATCCATATTAGCACCTATTCAAAAAATATTCAAATCATCATGCACATAGCACTCGTTTTTTAAAAAATCACGACAATGGTTTCAATAGCTATCTGCTTATAACGTCTGTTTCAATTGTTTCTATTCCTCCGCCCATAACATAGCTCAGAGATATTTCAAAGCTCTCACCTGCTTTTAACTTGATTTCTTCAATTGGAACCAGAAGAGAAGGATTTAACATTGGAGTCGGACCGCAGATAATATTTTCACCAAGCCTTGTGAAACTGGTGATTTTAATACCATTTACTTTAATATATTTATCTTCATCGATTAAATCTTTAGCCTCATATTCCTCTGAATTGAAAAACTCTCCATCAAACAAGGATAGATTTATATCTTTCTGGAAGCTCTCATCGATTTTCTCTAGAAAATCAATATCACTGTAGACAACGAATTTTCCTAAAACATCATATTCAGGATGGGAGTCCAGGTCTTCATACTGGATATAGTGGTTTTTCATGAAAACAGGCTCTGCCACATTTATGATGGACTGCGGGATAATCCTTCCGTCTTCTTTCAAAAAGCTTCTTACACGGTTCAGTACGGGAACTTCCTCCTCATCAATCAAAGCGGTATCAAGCATTTCACAGATTATGAGGTCTGCCTTTGATTCAAAATCAAAATCCAGAGCATCTGCATTGAAGACTTCAATGTTTTGAAAATCTTTTAGATTCTCCATTGCAAAATGAGCGATTCTTGATTCTTTTTCAATAGATATGACCTTATCAAAATAGCCAGAGGCGAAATAGCTCATCACACCGCTTCCACATCCTAAATCAAAAGCAGTCTTATCCAGACTGTCTCCTTCATGATTTTCCATAAAATCGAAAATGGCTTCCTTGAATGCAGAAAGTCTTTCATGATCCTTTAAAAGATTGTAATGATAGGAATTTACCTTGAATTTCACAAAAACACCAAAAAAATAAAAAAAGAAATAGCAAAAAGCTATTTAAAAAAATAAAAAAAGAAAACCATTAATGACTGTGGTCATGGTCGTGCTCTAAAGTATCGGTAGGGTCGAGCTTCTCCCCGTTTGCGGTACTTGTTAATTTTACATGCTCAACGCCTTTGAGTCTCATCATTCTTTCTGTGAGGTCTCTGATGTGGGTGACTTCTCCATTGACAATGATGACCTCCATGCAGTACTTCCTGGTCATGTGGATGTGCATGCTTGCACTGATTTCCTGCCTGTAATCGTGCTGGATGTCAGCCAGTTTCTCCATAACTCCTGAGAAATGATGGTCGTATATAACAGTGACGACACCTACTCTCTGACCTTCCATCTCATTCATCCATTGATACCTTAAAATATAGTCCTGTAAAGCATCACGTATACCTTTTGAACGTGATTGATAGCCCCTGTCCTTTAAAACCTCGTCGAAATCGGCAAGTAATTTATTTGGTAATGACATGCTGATTCTAATCATTTAAACACCTTAAAAATAATTTTTAATACTATGTTATAATATTAATACTTTATAGAATATAAATATTACTAAAATTGTTTTCAAAAATAAGCTAAAAAAAGCACAAAAAAAGCGATGGAAATAAGAAAAACAAAGTAAATTTTAAAAAAAATAGACAAAGAATTAAAAAAAATAATTTGATTATACCAACAATCGGTAATAATCTCCATTTTCCTTTGGAATACTCTTGATAAGACCCTTGTTCTCCAAGGACAGGATTATATGATACATTCTAAAATCTGATATGCCCAAATCGCCATATAAAAGAGCACCCTCTAGAATATACCTTGAAACCATGTTGTTCTCATCCACAAGACTTTTTAATATTTCAAAGGAATCCCTTTCCATTTTGTTGAGTTCTGCTGATAGAACATCGGCATTTGAGTTGACAGTTCTTATTTCCCCATCCAATTCAAGCAGTTGAATATTGGATCCGTCATATTTGATTATTCCCTTTTCATCCAGACTGTTCAACAAGTCATGCAGATTATGCTCATAGATTCCAAGAGCATCCTTTAGGGATGAAAAAGCAACTGGTTCCTTTGAATCTCCTGAAAAAACCTTGATTTGATTTAAAACTTCATTTTCTTTTATTGTTATTGTTTTCATAGATAAACCTTACTGAAAATTTTAAAATTTTTGAAAAAATTTCTTAAAATGATTATTTTTAATCTATTAAATATTATATCACACATTATAAATAAAGTTATAGAATCATGAAATCTTAAAAAAAGTCTTGATGAAATTAACTGAAAATAAGAAAAAAGAGAATTTAATAGCTTAATTTTTAAAAATATTATTAAAAAAAGTATTATTCATCAAATCATTAAAAAGAAGATAAAATTATATAAAAAATAAAAAATGATATGGTTAATTTTAAAAAATTAATCGAAAATTAACTAAAAATAATTATTTAAGTTTTTTAATAGCGAATTCAGCTCCAGCTCTTACAAATGATTTCTCATCATCAAGTAATTCTTCAAGCTTTGGAACTGCTTCTGCAGCATTAAGGCCTCCAAGAGCCCAGCAAGCTGCACCTCTTACTCTCCAATTAGGGTCATCCAATACACCGATTAAAGGCTCGACTGCAGCATCACCCATATTGGTTAAAGCGGTAGAAGCTTCACGTCTTACAAGCTTGTTTGGGTCTTTCAATGTGCCAATGATAGGTTCGATAGCTTTTTCATCCCCGATATTTGCAAGAATTTGAATTGCAGCGATTTTAACATTCTTGTTTCTGTCGCTTAAAGCATCAATAAGAGGATCGACAACTTCGTCGCCCTTCATTTCAAGTTCGCCTATTGCTTCTTCTCTTGTAAAATCATCAGTGCTTTTTAAATCAGCAATTAAATCTTCAATAGTTCTTTCCATTTTCATTCCCTCAATAGTGATTTTTATTACTCATATTTAATTAATATTCTTTATTGCATTTAATGTATATATATCTTTCCATATAATACGAACATTTGTATAATATAAAATAATGTATAAATATATACATTAAACTACAAAATTATTAAGGAATGAATAAAAAATTAAACTTTTATATCATAAGCAATAAATTATATTATAAAATAATTTTTAAAATTAAAAGGAAAATGTGATAATGATTAAAATTGCTAGAATTGAAGGAGATGGAATCGGCCGCGAAGTCATGGAAGCCGGAGTGGCAGTTCTTGACTCACTGGATTTGAATCTGGATTATGTTGATGCCGAAGCAGGAAGGGCCTGCTTTGAAAAGAATGGAACTACACTGCCTGATGAAACAATCGAAATAGCTAAAAAGTCAAAAGCCACCTTGTTCGGGGCCATCACATCAACTCCTGGACAAAAAAGCCCTATAGTAACACTTAGAAAGGAATTGGACGTTTATGGAAACTTAAGGCCGATAAAGTCCTATGCAGGAGTAGACTGTCTTTTTGATGATTTGGATTTTCTTATTGTGAGGGAGAACACTGAAGGACTGTACTCAGGACTTGAAGAGGGAGACAGTGAAAAAGCCATAGCTAAAAGAGTAATCACACGAAAAGCAAGCGAGAGAATCATCCGCCTTGCATTCAACCAGGCCGTCAAACTTGAAAAGGAGTCAGTAACCTGCGTTCATAAATCAAATGTATTGAAAAAGACCGATGGAGTATTCAAGGAATGCTTCTACAAAGTTGCTGAAGAGTACCCTCAAATCAAGACAAGGGACTACTATGTGGATGCTACTGCAATGTACCTGCTTACCAAGCCTCAGGAAT
>Ga0256404_1006820_pt1 | contig 18544 bp, 8 predicted proteins | sample RumenRJG_01DNA_FD_185990 | JGI IMG/M metagenome (GOLD analysis project Ga0256404, IMG submission 185990) | Bovine rumen microbial communities from Lethbridge, Alberta, Canada - RJG_01 | ecosystem: Host-associated > Mammals > Digestive system > Stomach > Rumen | place: Canada: Alberta | collected...
CTGAGCGGGGCATACGATGACGGTGCAGTCTGCAGAATGATAAACCCGGTTACAGAATGAATTTATGAGCGAACAGGAACAGAAAGAAATCGCCATTAAGGTCTCACACCTTAACAAGCGCTACAAACTATACAGACACAATCGCGACCGCGTGGCGGACGCACTCGGATTTCCCGGGGCACACTACACGGAGCACATGGCCCTGAACGATGTCTCCATGACAGTCTACCGCGGCGAAACCGTCGGCATCATTGGCACGAACGGCTCCGGCAAGTCGACGATCCTTAAAATCATCACCGGTGTCCTCAACCCGACGAGCGGCGATGTCGAGGTAAACGGCCGGATCAGCGCACTTTTGGAGCTTGGCGCCGGTTTCAACATGGAGTACAACGGCATCGAGAACATCTACCTCAACGGAACGATGATCGGTTTCTCTGAGAAGGAAATCGACGAGAAGATGGACGCGATTCTCGACTTTGCGGATATCGGCGAGTACGTCTATCAGCCCGTCAAAACTTATTCCTCCGGTATGTTCATGCGGCTCGCCTTTGCAGTCGCCATCAATATCGAGCCGGAAATACTCATCGTCGATGAGGCACTGTCGGTCGGCGATGTCTTCTTCCAGGCAAAGTGCTATCACAAATTTGATGAATTCAAAAAACAGGGCAAGACAGTTCTTTTTGTCAGCCATGACCTTTCGAACATCAGCAAATACTGCGACCGTGTTGTTCTCCTGAACCAGGGCGTGAAGCTTGGAGAGGGCTCGCCCAAGAAGATGATCGACATCTACAAGCAGGTGCTTGTAGGACAGTACGATCCGAATAAACCCGCAGATGAACAGAAGACGGCGGGTGCAAGCGACGATGCCATCATGGCAGCCGCGGCGAAGAAAGCGGATGAGGCCGATGCGAAGATCAAGGGCGACTCTGCAGAGCGCATCCGTGCGGCAAACGAGGCGGCCCGCGAGACAATGAAGGTCAGTGCAGCCGGTGCGGACACGAAGGATGACCCGGACCGCAGGCCGGCGGAGCGCAATGAGGACACCCTCGAATACGGCTCCCGCAAGGCCACGATCACCGATTATTACATTCTCGACGATCAGGGCAGGAAAACCACAACCGTCATGAAGGGAAGCATCTTCACGGTCCACATGACCGTCACATTCCATGAAGATGTGGCAGCCCCGATTTTTGCGTTCACGGTCAAAAACGTCTACGGCGTCGAAATCTGCGGCACCAACACCATGATCGAAAAAGCCTTTCTCGATCCCGTGAAGAAGGGAGAGGTCAAGAACATCACCTTCACACAGAAAATTGATCTGCAGGGCGGTGAATACCTCATCTCACTGGGATGCACAGGCTTCGAACAGCAGGACTTCACGGTCTACCACCGCCTGTATGATGTCATGAATCTGACCGTCGTTTCCGACAAGAATACGGTCGGATACTATGACATGAACTCGATTGTAAAGGTAGATTGAAAGTAACGGTGCCGTGAACCCATGTAAGTTTATCAGCGAAACTTAAAAGACGGTTTTCAGCACAATTTTCAGGAGGTCCCAAATGAGTGATAAAGAACAGATCGGCGGTGTTGTGCTGGACCTCTCAAAGTATCCCGGCGAAGATTTCTACTGCGACGGCAGCGTCGAGGATGAGATCCTGAAAATCGTAAAGGAGAATGCACCGGAGGATTACGCGGCCGAGATCCTGAAGAGAAAGGACTGGCCGACGCTGTATCATCTCTCCGGTTTCCGCGGGAACATCGCGGGCTGGATTCCCTTCGACGGAACAGAGAAGGTGCTTGAAATCGGCGCCGGCCCGGGAGCCGTCACGGGCACCATTGCATCGAAGGTAAGCCGCGTCGACTGCGTTGACCTTTCGAAAAAGCGCTCTCTCATCAATGCATACCGGAATCGCGAGCGGGACAATGTGACGATTCATGTCGGCAACTTTGCGGACATCGAGCCGACTCTTCCGGACGACTACGACTATATTTTTCTTATCGGGGTTTTTGAATACTTCAGTCATTATATCGATGCGGAGGATCCCTTCCGCGCGGAACTGAAGAAGATTCTTCCGCACGCAAAGAAGAGCACAGGGCGGATTGTCATTGCCATCGAGAATCGTCTGGGGCTCAAGTATTTTGCCGGTGCAAGGGAAGATCATACCGGAAAATTCTTCGACGGCATCGAGAATTATGAGTCCGCCGGAGCCGATGTGCACACGTTCTCAAAGCCTGCACTCGAGAAGATTTTCAAAAACTGCGGCGCTTCGGAGTATTCTTTCTACTATCCATATCCAGACTATAAATTTCCGACAGCAATTTATTCGGACAGGCGTCTTCCCCGCGGGGCAGAGCTTTCCGACAACATCCGGAATTTTGACCGCAGCCGGCTGCTTCTGTTCAATGAAAAGCTCGCCTACGACGGTCTTGCAGAGGACGGACTTTATCCGCTGTTCTCAAATTCCTTCGAGGCGGTGATCGGGCCGGCTCTTCCGGTGACGTACGCGAGATTTTCGAATGACCGCGCACAGAAGTATCGGATTCTCACGGAATTCAGGGAAGAGAACGGGCAAGTCCGTGTTGTGAAGAAGGCTCTCGTTCCGGAAGCGAAGGAACATGTAGAGCATCTCGTGACGGCCTTTGAAGAGCTGAAGGCGCGTTTCAGCGGGACGCCGCTTTCCGTCTGCCCCTGCAGAAAAGAGGCGGACGGTGAGGTGAGTTTTGACAGGGCGGAAGGCATTCCGCTCGAGGAGCTGCTCGACCGGAAGCTTTTTACGGGGGACCTTGCGGGTTTTAACGGACTCATACGGGCCTATGCGGAGGCGGCCGGGGCAAATGATTCGTACCCGGCTTCGGATCCGGACATGACGTTTGCGAATATTCTCGTAGACCAGGACGGCTCGATGTGTGCCATCGACTACGAGTGGGAAGAGGCACGCCCGATGGCGGCAAAGGACCTGCTTGTGCGGGCCCTGACCGTGTATTTTGCGGAGAATCCGAAACGCGAGTCGAAGATCCCCGAAGCATTTCTGAAGGATCATTTCGGAATCACGGATGAGGACCTCGAGGCTGGAAGAGCGGCCGAAAAAGCGTTCCAGGCGAAGGTGACCGGCGGGAGTATCCCGCTCTCTTCGTTCCGGGCGATGCTCGGCATGGATGTGATTGTGCCGAAGGAGATTCAGGCACAGAATCCGGGGATCGAGAAAGAAACGCTCTCGAAAGAGGAGTTCCGGGCGAAAAAGGAAGAGAAGAAAAGGAAGGCTGACTCGATTTCCTCTGTACAGATTTATTTTGACCGCGGGGACGGATACAGCGAGCAGGATTCTTATTTTGCTCCGGAAATGTACGGCGACGAAGGCAGGATGAGCCTCACCGTCCGTGTGCCCGGGGATGTCAGGAATCTGCGCGTTGATCCTGCACTCTGCCCATGTTTCGTGCTGCCGGAAAAAATGACCGTGGACGGCAGGACGGTCCACGCAGTCCGGAAAGCCATGCGGTGCAGCGGTACGGAGAATCCGGACGGGAGCATCACGTTCACGACAAATGACCCGTGGATGGAATGGCGGATGGATAAGCTCCTCCGGCAGGCCGGAATCCGCGGCGGCAGGGCAGGAGAATCGGGCGCGGAAGAGCGCACGGTGACGCTTTCGTATCAGATGTGCGGCATGCCTTCTACGATGGCGGCGAGAATGTCTCTGGACGGCGCAAAGAGACGCAATTTGTTATAGAATAGTAATAATTACGGACCGCACAGATGGATTTCTGTGATACTTTGTGTCCGCTCTCATTCAAATACAAGTTCTGACAGTAAGTTTTGACGCGAATGGACTGAACCATGCTCAAACAGAAGATCAAACAATTTCTGACAAAAAGGGCCGACGCGGAATATGAGCGCGAGGTCGAACTGAGCCGGGCTGTTTACAGCAACTGGTACCGGGAATATAAAAACAAGCTTTCCAAGGAGATCGCGGCGACGGACCACTCTGCGGGCGATAAGTTCACGACAGCGGTGGTGCGGTATTCGCATCTCAAGAATTACATTCTGAGCGGCGGCGATAAGCCGGACATCATCATTGCGTGTGACGATGAGGGAAATCTCACCGATTTTGCCGATCAGATGATCCGGGATTATTTCGCGGCAAATCCGCGCATTTCGCTGGTGTACGGCGATGAGGACAGGATCGACGAGAACGGGGAGCTCACGGACCCCTGGCTCAAGAGCGACTGGGCGCCCGACACGTTTCTTTCGACTTTTTATTTCGGCAGTATTTTTGCGTTCCGGTCGAGCGAGCTTCTGCTTGTGAATCCGGGTGGGCGCGTGGCCTCGGATTACAAGAGCCGCCAGGGCATTCAGGCGGACAGTGAGGAGGAGACGGTCGCCAAAACCAGTGATGTGGATACAAATCTTGCCTCGTTCATCTACGGCAAATTCTGCCTCAAACTCGCGCAGGCGGAGGGCGGTTTCTCGAGGCGCTCAGCCAGCATGGTGAAGGAAGGAAAGTTCCCCATCGGGCATATCAGCGAGATCCTGTTTCACCGCACGACAAGGCCGGTTCTCTGGGACAGCAGGCTTATACACAATTCGCTGACGGGGCGCTTCAGTCCGGAGTCGGCGGCGACGAGGCTGATTTCCATCATTATCCTGAGCAAGGATAATCCGGAGATCCTGAAGACCTGCATTTCGACTATCGAGAAGTACACGGTCTCCTCGCCCTATGAGATCATTGTCGTCGACAATGGCAGCAGTGAGGCAAACCGCGCGAAGTACCAGGATATTCTCGAGGCGCACGACCGCAGCGAATACGGAAGCGGTACGCAGTACATCTATGAGCCCATGGATTTCAACTTCTCGAAGATGTGCAACATGGGTGCAGAGAAGGCAGGCGGAGAGCTGCTCCTGTTTCTCAATGACGACATCGAGATTCGCAAGCCCGGCTGGCTTTCCTATCTTTCCGAGAAAGCGAAGCTGCCGTATGTCGGCGCTGTCGGTATGAAGCTTCTCTATCCGGGATCCGATGTCATCCAGCATGCGGGCGTCGTAAATCTTCGGGTGGGGCCGGTGCACAAGCTGCAGTACCAGAACAATACGGAAGAGCATTATTTCGGCTTCAACAAGGGCGTGCGGAATGTGCTCGCCGTGACAGGCGCCTGCCTGATGGTGCGCACGGAACTCTTCCGCGAGATCGGAGGTTTTGACGAGGAGAAGTTTGCCGTCGCATTCAACGATGTCGATCTGTGCTACCGGATTTTTGAGAGAGGATATTACAACGTGGTGCGGAACAATATGTATCTGTACCATCACGAGTCGCTCTCGAGGGGCGATGACCGGGTCGACAAGGTGAAGTCCGCAAGACTTTCGAAGGAACTCAAGACGCTGCTTCTGTCGCATCCGGATCTGTACGGCGTCGATCCGTTTTATCATAAGTATCTCAGCCAGAATCCGGCGGAGACGCGGTTTGTCATCGATATTGAGGAAGAAATGATCCGGAATCTGCGCTCCGACATGCAGACGCCGGTGCGGCGCAGCCGTCCGCTTCCGGAAAAATGGACGGACCCGGTGCTGCGCCTCGGCGTCGAGTATGCGAACAGCCTCGACGAGTGGTATCTCGGGCCGTTTGCGAAGAGCGACGACCGCGGATATTATGTAAAAGGATATTCGTTTGTCATCAACGCGGACAATGCCGTTTATGAGCGAAAACTCCTTCTCCGGAAGACAGTGCCTCTGACGGGCGCGGTGAGCGATGAGATCTGGGAGGTTCCGGTCCATGCCGGCTACCGTGAGGATATTGCGAATAATCTCACGAATCAGAAAAACGATCTTCTCACCGGTTTCTTTACCGTCTTCCCCGAGAATGCACTGCCGGCCGGCATTTATCAGATCGGCATGCTGGAGAAGGACCGCACTTCGACGCAGCGGCTTGTGAACTGGAGTGACGTGTCTCTGCGCGTGAAGAGCAGAGACGCGGGAAACGAAAAATAAAGGCGGGATTTCCACTCAATGGAAACAGACAAGGAAAGCAAGGATTTAAACAGCATACAGGACGGCCGGAATTATAAAGAAGAGTACGAGCACGAGAAGGTCAAGAGCGCCTATCTTGCGGATCGTGTGGCCCAGCTTGAGGACCAGGTGGACGACCTTGAGTTCAAGCTGAACCGGATTCATTCGAACCCGGTCTGGAAGGCAAGCAAACCGGCAAGAGACGCCATGCACTGGTGCCAGCGCCAGAAGGAGCGCATCACCAATCAGGGAAATCTTAAGGGCGTTTTTGCGAAGATCGATTACAAACGGCGCGAGAAGCTCGCGGAGAAAGGGTACGGCACGGCCTCGTTCCCGGATGAGGCGGAGCGAAAGAGACAGAGTGAGGAAGCCGCGGGACTTGGCCGGCAGATTCTCTTCAGCATCCTGGTGCCTCTCTACAATACGCCCCGCAAATATCTGAAGGATATGTGCGATTCCGTGCTGAATCAGACGTACGGGAACTGGGAGCTGTGCCTTGCGGACGGCTCGGACGCGGATCACTCCTATGTGGGCGAAATCATCCGTGAATACCAGAACCGTGATGAGAATCTCGGTAAGCGCATCAAATACACGAAGCTTGAGAAGAACGGCGGGATTTCCGCGAACACGAATGCATGCCTCGCGCTGGCGACAGGGGATTATCTCTGCCCGTTTGATCACGATGATTACCTGCACCCTTCCGTCCTCTACTGGTACGTGAAGACCATCAATGAGACAGGGGCGGATTATCTGTACTGCGATGAGGCCACCTTCCTCGAGGACGACCTCAATCACTTCGTGACGATGCACTTCAAGCCCGACTACGCGATCGACACGCTGCGGGCGAACAACTATATCTGCCACCTGTCGGCGTTTGACCGCCATCTGCTCGAGGGCGAGGAACTGTACCGTCCGCAGTATGACGGAAGCCAGGACCACGATATGATCCTGCGTCTCACCGACAAGGCAAAGAAAATCGTCCACGTCCCGAAACTGCTCTATTACTGGCGGCAGCATGCGGGCTCAACGGCGGGCAACATCAACGCCAAAACCTATGCGATCGACGCGGCAAGGGGAGCGGTATCCGATCATCTGCGCCGGCACGGATTCAGGAACTTCAAGATTACCTCGACCCGTGCATTTGAGACTATCTTTAAAATCACGTACGAGATCGAGGGCAATCCGCTCGTCTCGATCGTGATTCCGAACCGCGACTACGCAGAGGGACTGAAGCGTTGCCTCACATCCATCTTCGACAAGTCGACCTATGAGAATTTCGAGATCATTATCGTCGAGAACGGAAGCAAGGAAGAGGCGACGGAGAAATATTACCGGGAGCTGATGGGCGGCCCGTACAAAGACCGCTGCCATATCGTCCGGTATGAGGAGACCGAAACCGGCAGGGCCGCGAAGGCGAACGGCGAGGGCTTTAACTTCTCAAAGCTCTGCAATGAGGGCGTGAAGGCCTCAAAGGGCGAGTACGTCCTTCTTCTCAACAATGATACACAGGTCATCTCGGTGAACTGGATCGAGGAGCTTCTGATGTACGCACAGCGTCCCGATGTTGCCTGCGTCGGCGGCAAGCTCTATTATCCCGACAAAACCATTCAGCACGCGGGCATTATCCTCGGACTCGGTGCGCACCGCACGGCGGGACATCCATTCTACAAGCAGCGCCGTGAAAACCTGGGCTATATGGGGCGTCTGTGCTATGCACAGGATCTCTCGGCGGTCACCGGCGCCTGCCTCATGGTAAAGCGCAGGCTCTACGATGAGGCCGGGGGATTCTCGGAAGATTTTGCCGTCTCCTTAAACGACGTCGATTTCTGCCTCAAGCTCCGCGCGAAGGGGTATCTCAATGTTTTTACGCCGTTTGCGGAGCTTTACCACTATGAATCCGAGTCCCGCGGAGATGATCTCACAGGAACGCGGGCAGAGCGGTACAATAAAGAAGCAGAACATTTCCGTACGAAGTGGAAGGATGTCCTTGCCAAAGGGGATCCTTATTACAATCCGAATTTCTCGCTTGACCGCAGTGATTTCTCACTGAAGGTGCAGGTGCCGGAGAAAAAGGCCTGAAAGTACTGCGGATGCCGCAGGAAACACGGTATGGAGTACAGTGATGGAGGAAAAGAAAATGGAAGCACGTGTCATGGAGCAGTTCAATTACTGGCTGAATGATCCTTATTTCGACGATGCGACGAAGCAGGAGCTTCTCGCCATCCGCAACGACCCGAAAGAAGTCGAGGATCGGTTCTATAAGGATCTTGCCTTCGGTACCGGAGGACTGCGCGGCGTCATCGGCGCCGGGACGAACCGCATGAATCTCTACACAGTCCGCAAGGCGACGCAGGGACTTGCCAACTATATCAATAAGAACGGCGACCCGAAGAAGGGAGTTGCGATTTCCTATGACAGCCGCCGCATGAGTGCTGAGTTCGCAAAGGAGACAGCGCTTTGCCTTGCAGCGAACGGAATCAAGGCGTATCTTTCCGACACGCTCCGTCCGGTTCCGGAGGAGTCCTTTGCACTCCGCTATTTTGGGTGCCAGGCAGGCGTTGAGATCACAGCATCCCACAACCCGCCGGAATACAACGGATACAAGGTCTATTGGGAGGACGGCGCACAGGTTACGCCGCCGCACGACACAGGCATCATTGCGGATGTAAACGCAGTGACGGATTACAATGAAGTCAAAACAATGTCCGAAGCCGATGCAAAGGCAGCAGGCCTTCTTGTGTACTTTGGAAAAGAAATCGATGACGCGTACATGGAGGCTCTCAAGAAGCAGATCATCCATCCGGATGTTATCAAGGAAATGGCGGATGATCTTACGATTGTCTACACCCCGTTCCATGGAGCAGGCCTTGTCCCTGTGACAAGAGTTCTCTCGGAGCTCGGGTTCAAGAAAGTCTATGTCGTACCGGAGCAGAAGGACCCGGATCCGAATTTCACAACACTCACGTACCCGAATCCGGAGGATCCGAAGGCATTCGAGCTTGCCTTAAAGCTGGCAAAGAAGGTGGATGCGGATATCGTCCTCGCTACTGACCCGGATGCTGACCGTCTCGGTGTCTACTGCAAGGATACGAAGACCGGCGAGTATGTCGGCTTCACAGGAAATATGTCCGGCATGCTGATCGGCGAGTACATTCTCCGCGAGCGGTCCAAGAACGGAACGCTTCCGAAGAATCCGGCGTTTGTCACGACCATTGTCACGACGAATCTCGCAAAGGCAGTGGCGGAAAAGTACGGCCTTCATTATGTGGAGACACTCACCGGCTTCAAGTACATCGGCGAGCAGATTCATCATTTTGAGCTCGACCACTCCTATAATTATGTATTCGGTCTCGAGGAGTCCTACGGCTGCCTTGCCGGCACGCATGCGCGCGACAAGGATGCACCGGTTGCGGTCATGATGCTCTGCGAGGCGGCTGCCTTCTACAAGAAGCAGGGACTTACGCTCTGGGATCAGATGCAGAACATCTACAGGGAATATGGCTACTACAAGGAAACACAGATTGCCATTACGATGAAGGGAATCGAAGGAGCGGGAAAGATTCAGGAGATGATGAATTCGCTCCGCGAGAATCCGCCGAAGAAGTTCGGCAAGTGGACGGTCGAGGAGTTCCGCGACTACGACCGGAATATCGTGAAGGAAACAGCAACTGGAGAAACGCACAGCACAGGACTTCCGAAGAGCAATGTTCTGTACTTCGCGCTTGATAATGATGCCTGGGTCTGCGCAAGACCGTCGGGAACCGAGCCGAAGATCAAGTTCTACATCGGTGTAAGGAGCGACAGCCTCGAACATGCAGCCGAGGAGAATGAAGAGCTCAGCGCGGAAGTGAAGAAGATCATCGGTGCCTGACCGGAATTCCGGGAGAAGAGCAAGTGTCGGTATCAGAGGACATTCGGAAAACACTCAGCTATTATAAAAGAAACGGCCTTTCGGACACGTTTTATGCGGCAAAGGAACGCCTCGATGAGCGGCGGGCCAGGGAACGGTACAACTATGTTCCCGCGCCTGCAGAGCTCGTCCGCTCGCAGCAGGCACTCTGGCAGTGCCTCGAGGGCGGCGATGATCCGGGAGCGGTCTTCGGTGCCGAGTATACGGGAAAACATCTGCCGCTGATTTCCGTGCTCGTGCCGGCCTATGAGACCGATGAGTTCTTCCTCAGGGAACTCCTGGAATCGGTGCTTGCGCAGACGTACGGCAAATGGGAGCTGATCCTTGCGGATGCCTCCAGCACAGGAAAGGTCGCGGCGGTTTCCTCGGAATATATACTGAAAGATTCGCGGATTCATTATCTCCGTCTTCCGGAGAATAAGGGAATTTCAGCGAATACCAATGCGGCGGCAGCGGCGGCAGACGGAGATTACGTTGCCTTTCTCGACCATGACGATTTCCTTGAGCCGAATGCCCTTTTCGAGGCGGCGCTCGGCATTCTCAAGACAGACTGCGAGATTCTCTATACGGATGAGGATAAATGCGATGAGAAGGCGCAGCACTATTTCGAGCCGAACCGCAAGCCGGATTTTGACTACGATTATCTGCTGACGAATAATTATATCTGCCATCTGCTTGTGATGAAGAGAGGGCTGTTCCTCGCCCTGAAGCTCCGGAGTGAGTTCGACGGGGCGCAGGACTATGATCTGTGCCTGCGCGCACCCAAGACGAAGATCTGCCATGTCGCAAAGATTCTCTATCACTGGCGGACGCATGAGGGATCAACGGCGGGGAACCCCGGCAGCAAGGATTATGCCGCTGAGCGCGGCAGACTCGCGCTTGAACAGTATTTTCAGGAGCATCACATCCATGCGGAGGTGGAGCATTCAAGACACCGCGGCTTCTACAAGGTCACCTATATACCGGATATATTCTCGGCGCGCCGGGATGTCGGCGTGGTGGGCGGAAAGATTGTGAACCGCCGTCACCGCATCGTCGGCGGTCTTCTGCAGCAGGACGGCTCTGTCCTGTACGCCGGGCGCCATGAGAAGGAGAGCGGACCGATGCACCGGATGGACACGCGGCAGGATGCCTGGGCAGTGGATGTGCGCTGCATGAAAATCCGGGACGAACTGAGACCGCTCTACAGAGATGTGTTCGGTGCGCCGTATGAATCGCACATTCTCACGGCGGGAACGGACTACACGGAGCAGAGCATCCGTTTCTGCAGGGATGCCTATGCGCTCGGCTACAATATTGTATGGGACCCGGACATGATCCTGCGGATCGACTGACTGCGAAAAGCACGTATGCGGAGGACGGTTCATCCTGCAGGTCCTCCGGTAGATCGGAATTATCTGGAATGAACAAAGTAACGGTCGTCATACCGAATTACAACGGCATACAGTACATCGCGGGCTGCCTTGATTCGATTCTCTCGGGCAGCATGGTTCCCGAGATCATCGTCGTCGACAACGGGTCGGATGACGGGAGCTTTGAGCTCGTGCGGGATCAATACGGGGATAAGGTGACGCTTCTCCGTCTTAAGACGAATACCGGTTTCTGTCATGCTGTGAACAGCGGCATCCACATTACCCGCACGAAGTATGTGTGCCTTCTGAACAATGACACCACAGTGGACCGGGACTGCGTGAAGAATCTGTACACGGCAATCGCCCAGTCCGGCCGCATTTTCAGTGTGCAGGCAAAGATGCTGTCGATGAAGGACCCGAAGGTCATCGATGACGCAGGCGACCTGTACTGCGCACTCGGGTGGGCTTTCGCCCGGGGCAAGGCGATGAGCGCGAATCTATTCAATGAGCCCGCGGAGATTTTTTCTGCCTGCGCCGGCGCTGCAATCTACCGGATGAAAGCTTTTGAGAAGATCGGTTATTTTGATGAGCGCCATTTCTGCTATCTCGAGGACGTCGACATCGGTTTCCGTGCCCGGATTTACGGGTACAGGAACCTTTACGAACCGTCGGCAATTGTTTATCATGCAGGAAGTGCCTCGAGCGGTTCGACGTACAATGAATTCAAGGAACTCATGACGAGCGGAAACAACTGGTACCTTCTGTGGAAGAATCTCCCCGGATTCTGGTACGGGCTGAACTATCCTCTGATCAAACTCGGAGTGAGGATCAAACAGAAATATTTTGACAGGAAGGGCCTCGGAGAGGCCTACAGGAACGGCCTTGAGCGGGGAAAGTATCTCATCCGGCGTTCGAAATATGAGGACGGAATGCGGAAACTGGAGTCGCCGGAGAAGGGAACCATCTTTGAAGAGGCCGGGATAAGTTTTGACGATGAAGAGGAAAAGCCTCTCGTGCATCCGCTCTATATCAGCGGGAAGGTGCCGTTTTCGCCTCTTCATCTGTTTAATTATTTTGCAGTTCAGTCGGAGCTGTGGGCCAATACCGTCCGCAGACTCCGGGAGTGAAGCACTGATCGAAACCGGAAGCAATGATCAGAGACAATCAGAGCTATTTTAATCGTCTTCATATCGTGATGGACGGCGTGGTCACCGGACTTTCCTATGCGCTTGCGTGGGCGGTCTGGTTCCTCTCCCCGTTTTCAACGACGACACCGGGCCTGACGGCATATCCTGCCAGGACCTACTTCAGTGCACTCTATTTTATCATTCCGCTCTATCTTATTCTCTATGCCGTCTTTCATCTCTATGATTCGCGGCGTGTCTCGCGCATCCGGAACGAGCTTCTTGAGATTCTTCGCGCGAATGTAATCGGCGCCATCGGCTGTATCGTCGTCTTCTTCCTCACGGAGATGAACGATTTCTCGAAGGGCTTCCTCGCACTTTTCTTCATTGTCAATACGATTGCGACCTGCGGTGCGCACTATTTCATGCGGTGGGTTCTGTACCGCATCCGCAGAAGCGGGCGGAACCTCAAGCATGTCCTCTGCATCGGCTATTCGCGGGCGGCGGAAGCATATATCGACCGGATCCTGAGCAACGGTCAGTGGGGATATGTCTGCCACGGCATTCTCGACGATCATGTGCCGCGCGGGACGGTGTACAAGGGAGTGAAGGTTCTCGGCGACATTGACAACCTGCAGTATATCCTGCCGGAGAACAAGCTCGATGAGATCGCGATTACGCTGCCCCTGAGCGATTATGACCGTCTCGAAGAGCTGGTCGCGGAATGTGAGAAGTCAGGCGTGCACACGAAGTTCATCCCGGACTATGTCTCGCTCTTCCCGAGCAAGCCGTACACCGAGGATCTGCAGGGCCTTACCTGCATCAATATCCGCTATGTGCCGCTGACGAACAGCTGGAACATTTTTATCAAGCGCGTGGGCGATATCATCGGATCGCTTCTCTGCATCATCGTTTTCTCGCCGATCATGCTGTTCGCGGCGGTCGGGACAAAGCTCACGAGCAAGGGACCGATCATATACAGGCAGGAGCGGATCGGTCTGCACAGCCGGCCCTTTACGATGTATAAGTTCCGCACCATGGTGGTTCAGTCGGCGGAAGAAGAGAAGAAGGGCTGGACGACCAGAAACGATTCCCGCGTCACAAAATTCGGAGAGTTTCTGCGGAAGCACAGCATCGATGAAATGCCGCAGTTCTTCAACGTGCTCACCGGCAGCATGAGTCTGGTGGGTCCGAGGCCGGAGCGGCCGCAGTTTGTCGAGAAATTCAAGGAAGAAATCCCCCGCTACATGGTGAAGCATCAGGTCCGCCCGGGCATCACCGGCTGGGCACAGGTGAACGGCTACCGCGGCGATACCTCCATCCGCAAACGGATTGAGTATGACCTTTATTACATTGAAAACTGGAGCGTCGGCTTCGATTTCAGGATCCTTTTCCTCACTGTTTTCAAGGGGTTCACGAATAAGAACGCATACTGAGAAAGGCGCCCTCGCTTGCCTGCAGGGAGGGTTTGTGCCATAATAGGTCGGCTTTCGGTCGAAGACCGAAAAGTCGTTTTGGAGTTTTTGCGGAGGAGTTATGGCTTCGAAGAGAAGATATGACGATGATTATGACTACGGCGAATACGGAGATTCCCGGAGCCGCCGTGGGTCCTCATCCCGTTATGATGATGCGGACAGCGGCTATGAAGACGATGATTCCTACGGCAGGTCTTCCGGCCGCGGGTATGAAGATGACCGTTATGAGGACGGCCGCGGCGGTTACGATGACCGCTATGACGATGAGTATGACAGCGGCTATGAAGACGATGATTCCTACGGCAGGTCTTCCGGCCGCGTGTACGAAGATGACCGCTATGAGGATGGATACGACGGCCGTTATGATGACGGATACCGGGACGATGATTACGATGACCGGTATGATGATTACGAAGAGGAGAGAAGGCCGCGCGGAAACAGGAAGAAGGCGGGCCGCAGCTCCGCTTCCGCCCGTTCATCTGCCGGAGGGCGGAAATCTTCCGGCCGGAATGATTACTACCAGGAGGAGCGGATAACCGGCTCTTCCCGCGGCGGCCGTTCGAAACCGAAGAAGAAACACGGCAAGGGGCGCGCCGTCCTCCTGTTTGTCGAGATCGTTGCGCTGATTGTCGTGCTCGGCGTTCTCTACATCACGAACAAGGCAACCAAAGCCGGCAAGCTCTCCCTCAATGATGAGCAGATCACCGAGCAGATGAATGATAATGTCGTAAAGGAGACGCAGGACGGCTCGATGAAGGGATACAGAAATATCGCTCTCTTCGGCGTCGACTCGCGGAGCAATAATCTTGCAAGCGGCGACAACCGCAGTGACACGATCATGATCGCTTCCATAAATGAGGACACGGGCGATGTAAAGCTCGTCTCTGTATACCGCGACACCTATCTCAACACGGGAAACGACGACTACACGAAGTGCAACGCGGCCTACGCGAAAGGCGGTCCGGAGCAGGCCATCACGATGCTCAACATGAATCTTGATATGAACATCACGGATTTCATCACGGTCGGCTTCGCAGGTCTCACCAAGGTTGTCGATGATGTCGGCGGCGTCGATATTGATGTCGATGACGCAGAGCTGCCGCATCTCAACAGCTATGCGCTCACGATGTCGCAGGAGCTCGATTATCCTTATGAGGAGCTCACGCAGACCGGCACGGTTCACCTCAACGGCCTGCAGGCGACGGCATACTGCCGTATCCGTTATACGGCGGGCGATGATTTCAAGCGCACCGAGCGTCAGCGGGAGGTTCTCATGGCAGTTCTTTCCAACGCCAAAACGCTGGACGCCGCATCGCTTGATCAGACGGCAAGCGATCTTTTCGACAAGGATATGATTTATACCTCCTTCGATCTTTCGGATATCGTCGATATGCTCGGCAATATCTCTTCGGACAACATCACGGGACAGGACGGCTTCCCGCAGGAAGACCTCCGCACGACCGGAAATGTTCAGATCGGCGGTGTCGGCCAGAGCTGCGTCATCCCGAGAGATCTGAGCGACAACGTCGTCTGGCTTCACCACTTCCTTTTTGACGACCAGGATTATCAGGTGTCGTCTGAGGTTCAGGAATACAGCGACAAGATTGCATCCGACACAGCAGGCATCGGCTGAGACTAAAATCCTGCGGATGCTCTGCAGCAGGCAGGGTGAAATGCCGGAAAAGAAGATGCAGCTTCGAAATAAAAGAACTGAGGAAGAAGGCTCCGCCGCCCATTTCCACCGGACCGGCGGGGCCTTCCTGCATACACGGAGGACCCCGGGCGGGTTTAAAAGCCGGACGGATCCATTGTACCTTTGTAACCTCCGGTGGGCAGATCAAGTATAATTACCGTATGAATATCAGCGTGATTATCCCGGTTTATCATCCGGATGAAAAACTTGCGAAGGCGGTAAGGCTTCTCGGAGAGCAGAAAGCGGCCGTGGACAGAATCCTTCTCATGGATACCCTGGAAAAGGACGGAACAAGCATTCTCCGCCCATACCTTGATGCAGAGGGAATTGCAGACAGTGTTACAGCTGTTCCGGTGAAGGCAGAGGATTTTGACCACGGCGGAACGAGGGCGCTGGGAGCGGAGCTCTGCCCGGATGCGGATTTCTTTCTTTTCATGACACAGGACGCCGTGCCGGCAGACCAAAACCTCACGGAGAATCTCGTGCAGTTTCTCTGCGCCCATAAAGACATGGCAGTCTGCGGGGCCCGGCAGCTGGCATATGAGGATGCCAGGGAAGAGGAAAAGATTTCACGGGAATTCAACTATCCTGAAGTTTCCGGAGTGAAGACGGAAGCGGATATCGGGACGCTTGGAATCAAGACCTTTTTCTGTTCCAATGTCTGCGCAATGTACCGGTCGGATGTGTACAGGAAACTGGGCGGTTTCATCCGGCACACGGTATTCAATGAGGATATGATTTTCGCGGCGGCGGCCATCCGGCAGGGATATTCCGTGGGATATTGTGCACAGGCCTGTGTGTACCATTCGCACAACTATACTGCGCGGCAGCAGTTCCGCCGGAATTTTGACCTTGGCGTTTCACAGACGGATCACCCGGAAGTTTTTGCGTCCGTCCCCTCCGAAGGGGAGGGCCTGAAATACGTGAAAACGGTTGCCCGCCGCCTGCTGTCGAAGGGCAAGGCCGGCGAAACGGCCGGCTTTCTCGTGCGGTGTGCGGCACGTTATCTCGGGTACAGGAAGGGAAAAAACTATAAGAAGGCGGCACCGGACAAGATCCGGAAGTGGACGCTTTCGCCGGCATACTGGGAGAAGGACCCGGATTTTACTGCACGGTCCGGGAGAAAGACCGGATGAGCTTTTGCATCTTTAGTGCAGCAGACTGAAACAAGAATAGCTATTCAGGAGTAGTCAGATTCAGGGGTTATATATGGAACTGGAAGTAAATGGGGAAGGGCCTGACAGCTGGGAAGAAGTCATGCTGATTTACAGCGCGGCCCTCAAGGAAATGACAACCAAGCTGGAAATTCTCAACGAGGAATTCCAGCATGTTCATCGATACAATCCGATCGAGCATATCAAATCACGTCTTAAGACACCGCAGAGCATCGTGCGCAAACTGCGGCGCCACGGCTATGATTCCACCATTTCCAACATGGTGAAATACTGCAATGACATCGCCGGCGTCCGCGTGATCTGCGATTATACATCCGACATTTATAAGATTGCGGACATGATCAGCAATCAGAATGACATCCGTGTCGTCGCGATCAAGGACTACATCGAGCACCCGAAGCCGAGCGGATATGAGAGCTATCATATGATCGTCCTCATTCCGGTATACCTGTCGGACCGCATCATCGATACCAAGGTCGAGATTCAGATCCGCACCATTGCGATGGATTTCTGGGCAAGTCTTGAGCACAAGATTCAGTATAAGTTCCCGGGCGTCGTGCCGCAGCAGATTCAGGACGAACTTCTTGAAAATGCAAAGAAAGTCTCCGAGCTCGATGCCAGCATGCAGAAGCTGAACGAAGAAATCCGGGAGATCGCGGGAGAAGACGAGGAGATGGAGAACAAATAAAGGCGGAATTACTGGTTCCGCCGGAAAGTTCCCCATAAACGAGGAGTGCCCGGGCACCTCACGGCACCCGGGCTATTATGAAAAATATCTACGTTTCGCACTTGCTATGGTTTAATACTAGTATTAATTTATGAACAAAATATGAACAGCTTGTGAATATCATGTAATATTTCACAGCGAGAAACCGATTTCCAGGCGGAATTTGTACAAATAACACAATTATTGGCGACGGGTCAAGAGCAAAAGCTGCGTTGCGCCCCGGGACAGCGGACTTTCTGCCGGACACGGAACTTCCGGTACGGGCAGTGAACCTTCTGTGCTGAAAGGACGGCTGACAGGAGGGCCGCCGACGGAGGATCCTGTCTTATTTGCCTATCGGTTTTGTGAATGGTATCATTACTTATATTTTATTTGGTCATTGATTCGAGAAGGACGCCGACGGGCGGATTATTCCGTGTGGGTACAGGAGGCTGTTATGGATTCGGAAGAGTTGAATTTCGGAAGCGCGGATGAGCAGATCCGGGCAAACGGTGAGGCTGAAGCAAGAGAAGCGGACCGTCTCCGGGAAGAGAATGAAGCATACCGCACGGGAATCGAGGAACTGAAGCAGCTGTACAGGAAAAACTGCGATCTTATTGCGCAGATGACAAGAGCGCTCGACAAAAATGCATCCGATGTACAGACAGGAATGAAAACCATCATGAACGGCGGTGTTGAGAGGATAGCTGAGCAGACCAGAGCAGCGGCAAAGGCCGCGGCGGCAGCAGGTGCGGAGGACACGGACAGTGCGGACGAAGAGGATACCGGTAAAGAAGAGATCCTCGCGGCGGCTGCAGATGCAAAGCAGGAGATTTTAAACCGCATGGACGTCTCGGATGATTCGACGCATAAGGACTGTGTCCGTGTCTATCGGAATGTGCAGGCGGAAATTGTGGCAGACCTCGATAAGCAGACGAAAGACATTGAATCTGCCATTTATGCTCTCCAGGAGACGGGCTCAAACATCGAATCGACGCTACGGCAGATGCAGGAGGAGCAGATCGGGCAGGCTGATAAAAAGAAGAATCACGCGTCCGTTCTTGAAATTCTGTCGTTTATTCTGATTCTCCTCACAGGCGCGTTTGTC